>Ga0099797_100061_pt1 | contig 60116 bp, 30 predicted proteins | sample Uncmet_Sort48C_1_FD_89871 | JGI IMG/M metagenome (GOLD analysis project Ga0099797, IMG submission 89871) | Marine eukaryotic communities from CALCOFI LINE 67, Pacific Ocean - C012_Sort48C_1 | ecosystem: Environmental > Aquatic > Marine > Oceanic | place: Pacific Ocean: Monterey Bay | collected...
ACAACTAACGAGGCCATTTTTTTATTCTTCTTGTTATTATTAGTTAAAGCCATCTTTACATCTCCTATGTAGTGTACCTACCTATGAATATAAAAAGTAGTAGATGGAAATAATAATATTTTATTAATATTTTTTTCGATTTTAATTTTTTATTATATTATTTAATATTATTATAATTATAATTTATTATTATTATTTATTATTATTATTATTAATTATAATACAGTACAGAGTATTATAGGTATTATTATTATTATTATCTTCTTCTTCCTTCTTTTTATTATTTATTTATTATTTATATTTCATTATTATTATTTTTCATTATTATTATAGACGACTATTATTATTATTATATCATATTTTATTCCCATCATAATATCTTATTATTATTACAGTATTAATATTAATATTATAATTATAATAATAATAAATACTGTAATAATAATAAAAAAATAATATAAAAATGAAATAATAAATTATAATAAAAAAAAAAGGAAGAAGTAGTACACAGTAATGTATATACATTTTATGTTGTTGTATTATATTATTATAGTATTATTTTTTATATATTATATAATAATAATAATAATAATAAATTATTATATCAAATAATATATAATAATGCTTCTTCTTCTTACGTATGTATTATTACGTTCTTCCCGGCGTATTTTCCTTCTGCCGAATCCCTGTAATAGAAGATATTTCCCAAACACAATAACGCCCCCTCCCCTTTCCACACACACACACACACAGGCATATATTGGGGCAAATACGGGAAACAAGAATGAATAGAAAAAAGCAAAAACGACAAACAACTAGTTCCTCCAACTCACCTCCTAAAGCAACATTAACAACGGCCACGAGTTCTATTGTAAAAAATCCAAATCAAATGAGACCATTCAAACGTGCAAAAATTAGTCGTTTGCCCCGTGATGAATTGAAAGATTTAACGAATAATATTATCTCAACCTTGCAAGTGAACGGTCCACAAACATTGCAAAATTTAGTCGATACACTTAACGCAAATAAAGTCCACATATCTCGTGTATTAGACGTGCTGTTATCAACGCCTTTACTTTCGGTTACCAAAGCGACTGATAGCGCAAAAATTGTATATCGATATTGCCATGGAAAAAAATTACCAACTAGTATAAATATGAAAAGTTTAAGGAGTGATATATCCTATGAAATGAACGCCTTGTCAGAAACATATGAGTTGTTGATACATTTAAGGTCTGTGTGTGCAAATATAAATGAACTCAGAAGAAATAGCAATTCTTCCTCCTCAATACCTTTTAATATGGATTTAGAGAAAGAACTTTTAGAGTGTGTTGAGCATGTTATACAATTGGAGGATAAAGAGAAGTAAAATGTAAGATACAAACTTTTGTTCGTGTCAACAAGTTGCATATTTATGTTAAAAGTATACAGAGAAATGATAACCCTAAAATAAAAAATATATATATAATTAAATGTATTGTGCCTTTTTTACGAGTATTACTCTTCCTCGCGTAAGCCGATATTGTTTTAGTTTAGTAACTTACTTGTGGTTGTGTTCTAACCCCTTCATCGTAAAAAAATTAGGAATATACGTTGTTCATATTCAACGTCGGAACATTGTTACTATCATCTTCTCCTATCATCCTGGTTTGTACTCTTACAGCATTGCTTTTACCACTAGTACCACACTTATTCCTTGCGATCATTTTAAAAGTATAATTACAACCTTCAGTTAATTTTTTCACTACTATTGTGCAATCATTGCTATACGGGTTCATAGAGGAAGCAAATAATGTGTCTTTGCCTTTACCATCAAGTTGGCCAACTACTAAAATCTCACGAACTACTTCTGCAGCTCGTCGCTGTTGCGCCTGCTTATCTTCATCCTCGTTGGAAGCGTTTGAATTTGTTTGAAATAACGGATCGTATGCTAATGTCACTTTAGTTGCACCTCTGGCAATACACTTTACATTTTCAATTCGTTGAGGACGAGACCAGGTAACTCCAGATCGTGAAATTGCACTGAAGTCACCAATGCCAATGCCATTAACAACAGCCACACGAGCAACGTATTTAGTGTTTTCATTCAATCCACTAATACGCACGGACAAGCTTGAATTGTCTGGTTTTTCCAATTTATGTTCCAATTCCTCCAACTTTTGTTTTAACTTCTTTGCAGAGCTGATCCTACAATGTTTGGTAGCCCTTAAATAATCTATAAACTCACGTTTATCGATAATGCCACTACCATCTGCATCTAATTCAGCAAATAGTTGATCTAATATACCATCTCTTGTATTTCCATAATCACCATCATTTTCAGCAATCTCCATTTGATCAAAGAATTTTTTATCTATATGCAATAAAAATCCTTCTAACTCATCGCGTGATACGCCACCATCTTGATTTGCATCAAATTCATCAAATAATTTATCCGTGGTAGAATCGGCAACTAATGTTTCACGATAGTCCCATTGATATGGTTTTACTTTCTCAGCTAATTCAACAACATAACCGCGTATTGGTAGATCCATTCCTTGTCCTTTGTTACTTGTCAACTTTTTATAACTTTCACTTTCAGAATATGGTTGAAACGTTACAATAATATCTGACTGCGACTTTTGGTCAGAGCTACACGGTTTGACGGTTGGTGCTTGGATAGGACCCGGTGGTCCTAGGTTACGCTCGGTTTCAAAGACCGTGGTGATACCATCACTTGCTGCAACATCAAATGCAGATAAACCATATTCTTTATCACAAATACTTAGCTGGCAATCTGGTCGTTGTAATAAATATCGTACAACATCAACTCGGTTTTGTTGGCTTGCTAAAAACAGCGGCGTGCAACCATCCCCATTTTCCAAATTTAAGTTTGCACCACGCTCAACTAGTAATTTGCATAAGTCTAAATGCCCTTGATATGCAGCATAATGTAGTGGTGTGTTGCTGTCGCCTTCAAATAAATCAGGGTTTTGCCCATCTTCGTTGCCAGTCATATCAGGCATATTTACTAATTTGACTTCCCCATATTCTTTCGGGCGTGCATCGTCAACATCCAAGAAATACCTTACGATTTCTCTATCATCTTCCCAACACGCTTTATGTATATCTGTTTTGCTACTTTGTGTTACTTTTTTTGCCATTGCAGTCAAACGTTTAGATAATTCACTTTCTTCACCATTCTCATTACCTGTGGTAAATTTGTTGTTGCGTTTAGTAGTACGTTATAGTATAGAATGTAGCAATTTAAACAGAAACAGTTAGTATATAGAAATGCGCGTATATGCAGGCGTGAATGTAAATACGTACCTAATGCTCTGCCCAATATCCAATTGGTAAATTCTTCCTTATCAATTTTACCATCAGCTTCACCACTGTCTAATTCTTTTAATACATCTTCCAGTTTATTTTCATCTAAAAATGATTCATCGATTTGCTCTAATATATCTTCTAATTCATGCTCTTCAATTGTACCATTTCCATCCTCATCAAATCTCCCCCATGCCTTTTCAATAGTCACTTTCATGTTCATTTCCTCGATAGAAACTTTACCATCCCCGTCCTGATCCAAATCATCCATTACTGGCTTTGTTTTTTTTACCCTTCGACCTCTTTTGTATGTTGGTGTTTCATTATCCGTCTTTGACTCAGGTTCAAAATTATCTTCATAAAAATCATTCTCCTTATTTGCCATATTTGTAAATGTAAATATATTAATGCAGAACTGAATAGTATTGTGTGCCTGTATAATGTTGAGTTGTAGTTTTAAGTGAGACAACCGCTGTAATATCGATAGTCAATGAACCTGAAAAGATACATTCGTGTCTCAATCCGAGTGTACGTAAGTGCCAGATAACAGTGTTGTTAATGTGGTACATACAATAGTAATAATAATAATAGTAGTAGTAAGACACTACTTACTATGAATTTATCATCAAATTAAAATAGAAGAAAGAGGTGCTTTCAACATTTTAACTGCCATATCTTACACTACTGTAATTATACTAATCGCTGTGCCTATACAGCAGAGGTGTTTTCAAAAAAAAACGAGAAACACCTTAATATTACATCACCACATGGGTATACCTATTAGTATACGGCATATAATAGCTTGTAATAACATAATACTGGGCCCCAAATAATAGGAATACTATGACACATCATGCTGTCGTATGGGAGTTGAGATTTGCCATGCCAATATAGTAGATTTTATAGCTAATCACTATTAGTATGATCTAACCATATATTAACAACTACCACTATAATGCTATTATTCTTCCATTCTCTGTAGTGGGCCATACTACTTTGCACGAATTTCAATTCCTTTTTATTTTATTATTAGCCATCTGTTCGTAATAATTTAATGTGCTAATAATAATAATTTAATTATAAATAATAATATATAATAATATATTATATTTTAATTAATGATTTATTATTTATGTATCCAATCCAACGTCATCATATTATTATTATAGGTATAACGATGATGATGTGATAAAAATAATATAACAACAACATATTATATTATATATACATCATCATGTGTGTATCCACTACCTTACATCGATTGGTTGATGGCATTAGTAGCCAAGTATATACGTGTGAATATTGTCACAATGAACGATTGGAACCATCCATGCAGCAATATAAATAAACCAAGAATGCCGAGCCATATCATCATCTTCGTATCATGTGTTGTATTGTTAACATGCCAATATCCAAACCATATTAATGCGTTTCATGATCACAATGTAAATCCTTCGAATCCTGGCGGTTTAGACCATAGGATAAAAACGCATGAGGAACATGGGCATAAATACTCCGATGCTTTAGGGGTGCACTTGCCACCAGAAGAAGGTATACATGTCAGTAAAGACAATCGTTCCATGGTAATGACCAAAATATTTTATCACAATTACACAGATTCAAATCGATTTGATCATTTCGATCCAACTGTAAAAATTTACTCTCCAACTGAGCAGAAAGGATACATTCAACGTTTTCATTTAGAAAATGGAACATTTATGGTATGGTCAACGCCAAAAGCAAGATATATTACAGAGCATGAAATGTCATTTATTGAGTTTGAAGATGGTAAAACGCCACCAAAAAAACAATGGCATGATGAGCATGGCAAACCATATGATATAATATACAACAATGCAAATGGCGCTAGATTTCGTTGGAAATCAAGAATGAGACGTGGTAAGGTGAAGGGAAAATATAAACGTTTTGGTGGTGCTGTAGTAGATGCAAAATTGCGCGCAGCTGCTGCAAATGGCGATTATAATTTGTGTAGAAAGTTAATGAACTATGAACACGCTGATGTAAATGCTGCTGATGATGATGGTAATACAGCCGTCCATTATGCCCATGCCGGGGGTTGGGTGCACATTGTACGTTATTTTGCACAGCACAATGGGAATCTGGAAAAAGCAAATAATGCAGGGCAATGGCCTTATGATGTATATGAAGAAATGGCAAAAGAGGACGAAATATTGAGCGATTTACACCATGAGATGCAGATGGTACACTATAATCATTTTATACGGGATAGTAAAGAAGGCAGAAAACCAAAGACGTGGGAACCAGGCTCGCGTGCATATCATCACCGAAGAGGTCAGCCCAAAGGCCACGTACTACCATCTGGAAATCCACATACTGTGTGGCATCGTCCAGCACATCATGAAAATCATCCAGATAATCAGCATAGGGTCGGGCCTCCTGACAAACGTGTTGATACAAGAAGAGGTAAAAGATTGTAGAAATTGTAGGGGTAGAAAATGGTGCTTTTCATCAACAGGGGGTTGATAAAATACATCGATGTAAAGTTACCCCCGTCGTACTTTCTTTTTTAAGGATGTATTGCGAGTATTAACACTTCCCGTGATATCGATTTATTAACTAAGAGCTCGGTTATTGTATTCATTTGGAGAGAGTGGAGAGTAAGAATTAAAACTACCGGTGTATATGTTACGAGTCATGTGTGTGAGTGTATTTACGAGAGTATATAATTTTAATGAGTATAAAGAATTAATTATTAAATAAATGAGTAAGAATTAATTATATAATATTGATACGCGGTATGTAGCACATGTTTTTAAAAAATCAAAACATTTTACGAAGTCCGTGATATCGATTTATTAACTAAGAGCTCGGTTATTGTATTCATTTGGAGAGAGTGGAGAGTAAGGAATTAAAACTACCGGGGTGTATATGTTACGAGTCATGTGTGTGAGTGTATTTACGAGTATATAATTTTAATGAGTATAAAGAATTAATTATTAAATAAATGAGTAAGAATTAATTATATAATATTGATACGCGGTATGTAGCACATGTTTTTAAAAAATCAAAAACATTTTACGAAAGTCGTATTATTTATCAATACTATTTTAAAAATAAATTACATATCAATATTTATGATACTTCATATTATCTTAGTACATTAATAAAAGGGCGCGAGTTTTGTATCTTTATAAACGTGTTGCTGTTTCTGCTGTAGTCTGTACTTCCGTTGCGACGTTTAATGTGTTTTGTTTTGCGGATGAGTATAAATCATTGATTGAATATTTTGCAAAACGTGAAAATCGCAAAGATGCACTTTTGAAATAATTTCCTTCCGCATCAGTACCAGTCCATACCACATATAATTTTAAATCACAATTACCATCTACACAATACTTATTGTATTGTTGGCACTCAACACCTGTACAATCACGTGCTTTTGTCAATATATCTACACCAGGATTGGCATCAACTCTGCAGTTTTTGCCTAAGCCATCCAACATCAATGTTGATATGGCTGAGTCAGATACTTTAATTGTTTCATTAAATCGATTTGTCGGTAAAGTAAATATATTTGACTGACAAGAGTCTCCAGAATCTTGACAAAAGTGACAACCATCATCCCATGTCAAAGCTTGTACTTTGCCTTGTTTCACACTTATAACAATTGTTAAGATTGGAAAAGCCCATTTGGGTGTATTTTCATCACGGTGGTATACTTTGTATGCCTTTGCCAACGAACGTTTCCCCATACTTTCAACATGTATGACTGTATATTTACATGCTTTTGGTTCTGCTGAGTTAAAACGTGTTGCAAACGTACACTCCCCAGTTGTTGGACTAGTTAATGTTTCTGTATCAAAACTTGTACTATTAAAAGAATCTTGTAAATTAATTCTAGTATACTGATCCGCTTTTGGCATGAATAACGATACGCGTTTGCTATTAATAACGAGGCATACATATGTTTTATCCCCAACTTTTGATATGGTAGTAACACCGTCTGGTGCACATGATAATACTGTGGCTGGTAATAATATTAACACAATGACGGAGCAAATGAATAAAGTTGGGTTTGTCATTTTTTCTGCGTGTAACTGTGGGCGGGAATAAATGCGTGCACTCTATGTACTATTTCTTTCTTCCGGTCTCGCGACAGCCTACATATATCATCCAGTTACCATTTTGCCATGCATTGCACGCCAGAGGCTAGCCACAGTGCTCCCCAACCAAGTTGACAAATATTATTATTATTATAATAATAACAGTGCAACACAACAAAAGAAGAAGAAAAGATCCATGTTGTGTTGTATAATGGTAATAGTAATAGTAATTAGTATTATTATGTCGAAATATAATAGTGCAATAACAATAAGAATAAGAAAGTATAGTAAATAGTAATGCTGCTGCTGTAATAATATAAAAGTACGTATTTATAATGGTGTTATAAGAAGCTTTTCTTCATAAACGCTGCTATTCCTATGCTAATAATAGAGCTGTATCAATTATAACAACACAACACAAAATGAAAGAAGAACAAAATCATTGATTGGCACATTGATTCATTCAATTTCCATCGACACACATCCATCAGCAAATATCACTATTGTATCACTATTGTATCACCATTGTTATACGTTTGTATCACCATTGTATCACCATTGTAACACGTTGTAAACACTACTACATTTATTGGCTGACATCGAGAGGTATCAAAATTCCACCTTCACACTTCACAATCAACGTTTTTATCCATCAATAAGAAAGCAATAGAAAACGTTGTCCTATACCCTAAAAAGCCTGCACCTTAAAATCTAAGTAGAAGGATTTCCGCAATACGAAAACAATTCCAAGGCAACCAGTTCAAGTTGGTCACACCACAAAAGAATTTACTATTTCAACTATACTATTTACTATTTACTATTTCAACTATACTATTTACTATTTCAACTATACTATTTACTATTTATAATAATGCTGTGCTTTAGAATTGTTTTCTTGGAGATCTCCTCACGAGTGGTCTGACTATAATTATGCCTAGTTACTACTATACTACATTACAACGGTGGTACAATCAGAATGGAGCTGCACTGGTTACAATGGAGCTACACTAATAATGCACTGGTTACAATGGAGCTACACTAAATACACTAAATACACTGGTTACAATGGAGCTACACTGGTACATTAATAATACACTAAATACACTGGTTACAATGGAGCTGCACTGGTGCTACACTAAATGCACTGGTTACAATGGACCTTCTTCTACATGACTGAGATCACAATGATGAATTAAACTACGACCTCAACATTTTTCGTTTTCTGTTGTTAATTAAGACTGCGGACTATGGCATTCTTGTTGCTACAGTTTACAACTACTCAGGTATTTAATCGCCAGAAATTTGACACGTTTTTTGGGTACATAATTTTCCTATTGCCTTAAACAATAACACAAATTGTACTTTCATACTATGATAACTTCTGTTGGTGTATAAGGAAACTGTAAATTAGGAACACGAAAATAGTGTCAAATTTCTGACGATTATTAAATTCTAGGGTAGGTTTACAACAGCGGACTATGGTATTTTTTATACATTTCGGAAAAAATGCACTGTTAATAATACACATATACATCATCGCAAAGTAAGTGAACTGACATCTTACTCCTTCTCGAACAGTCTTTATCAGACATACACATACATACATACATACATACATACACGCGCACACGTATATATATTAAATTTAAGAAACTTTTGGTTATATAATTTACAAGCAACCGTTTCTTTCCTTCTTTACGTTTTACTGAAATATTTGTGTTATTATATATAGGCCTTTTCTTTAATTGTTATATTATAGGTATATTAAAAAAATAGTTATGTCGGGACAACCATTACACTATAAACTTGTACTGTTAGGTGATACAGCAGTTGGTAAATCATGTCTTGTTGTAAGATTTGTGCGCGATGAATTCTTTGAATTTCAAGAACCAACTATTGGTGCTGCATTTTTAACGTCGACCGTTGATTTGGACGATACGAAAGTAAAGTTTGAAATATGGGATACAGCTGGACAAGAACGTTACAGAAGTTTAGCACCAATGTATTACCGTGGTGCAGCAGCAGCTATTGTAGTGTATGATATTACCAGCAAAGATTCGTTTGCTGGGGCAAAAACATGGGTGAAAGAACTGCAAAGACGTGGTGCACCAGATTGCATTATTGCACTTGCCGGTAATAAATCTGATTTGGAAGATCAACGCAAAGTAGACAAACAAGAGGCAGAGGAGTATGCAGAAAACGAAGCGATTATACATATGGGAACATCAGCTAAAACGTCGATGAATGTCCAGGAATTATTCACAGCTATTGCAAAAAGATTACCCAAAGAACCTAAAGCTGGTGTGGATAATGCTGGTAGTGTGTTTGATCCTAGTAAAACAGCAAATAAAAAACCAAAATCAGGATGTTGCTAGTTACGTTTCAATCTTGTAATATAAATGCATGTACACATTTTGGGTGCTTTTTTAAAACTTTTAAAATTATAAATAAAAAGGAAAACTAAATATAATAATAATTATGAATATATATTTATACACACGGGTATATTTTTTCTTTCGTACACAAATTCCAGGTTTAAAAAAATATACGACTTGTACGAAGCATATATACATAATATAAGCTCTTTCATATACTAGCGTGTTATTATTTTTAAAAATACGGTGTGCGTACAGCGTACATATAATACCTTTTTGTAAAACCTTGTGACTTGTGAGTTCGTAGCAAAATCGTTTCTATTATTTTTTATAAAATGTCACATAATTTTTTAATATGATTTAAGCGTATGATATTATAGTGTAAATATTTAATTAGTTAACTTATTTTTATATATTAAGTATAATAATGGTCTTACTCATTAAGTTAAATAAAATTTTATACCCTGTAAATGATATTATATATATATGTAAAATGTTTATTATCACAAGGTCTAATCAGTTTCCATAATATAATGAAAATGGATTAGTACATATATATTGAGTAAGTGCATAATATATAATATATGATTCTCTTACTCATTTAAAATATATATCGGAGGCATAATAACTATGTTATATATATATATAATGTTAATGTGTTAATTTTATATAAATATACGAGAAAAAATATAATATTTGTGACACAGCAAAGAATGCCATATCTTATACATGTCCATACGAAAGTAGATTTTACACTAAATGACAGTTCTTTTATCTCCTCCTTCATTCATTGTCCGTTTTATATCAACGGGGGATTGACAAGTTTTAAATTTTAAAAAGTTATCATTAATGCATATTATATATAACCTTATATGATAAGCGTTAAAGTTACAATTGTTTTACGAGTACATAAATTTTTATGTATAAAAAAATATATATATTAAAAAATATAAACGCATTAATTATTATTATTATATTTTACTACCGGGGTAATAAAAAATTAATTTTATAAAAAAAAATACTCATTTTTATATGTTTTATGATTTACATATCGACCCATAATAACTTTAATTTACACAACACCCCGACAATTGCTCATACAAACGGCCCAAATATACTATATGTACATCATGCAATTAGTTTCTACTTTTTTCATCTTGGATTGATGATTTATTGGTGCCAACTCAACCAAAATGGAAAACAAAAATCGATTGTTCACTCTTTAATAATATCATTTCGTTTTTGAACAGGATTTTTCTTCCACATATTGTCAGATTCGTTATCATTGTAAATTTCTTTTTTCCATATTGGTACACGTGCTTTTAATTCATCAATACTATATTGTACAGCATCTAATGATGCTTTCCGATGTGGTGACGATATGTATATGGCTATACTGCCTTCTAATACTGGCACTATACCAATTCGATGTGCAAAAACTATTTTAAAAATATCCGGCCATTTTTTCATTACAGATAGACCAATTTTTTTCATTTCTTCTAGTGCCATTGGGATGTAAGCTTCATACTCTAATTGGACTACTTCTTTGCCATCAAAATTGTCACGAGTTGTACCAATGAAACTACTAATTGCCCCACAACTGGAATCCACCACCATGTTGTAATATTCACTTATATCTAGTTTATTACTTGTAATAATTGAGTGGACAGAATTATTATTGCAGTGGACATGATGGTGTGTATTGTCTTTTACATCAATGCTGTTCGTAATCGACGCCATCGCGTGTCTTCGTGCTGCTGTCTAAAAGAGTAATGTTCTTACAAAAATGATACTAGTAGATACAACACGTTCATACGCCATCATATATATGTATAACAACATTTTTTTCTTTTTTTTCATCATGTTGTTGTTTTGTTGTTTGTTGCTGTTGTTGTGTTGTTGTTTTTTTATTTTGTATATTATTTATTAGCCAGTTAGCCCATTACATCATCATCATAATAATTTAAATTATTATTATTAATAATTATATTATTTATTATTATGTACTTATTATTATTATTATTATTATATATTATTATATTATTATTTACCTATATTATTAGCCTATCTATAGTTCGGTAATTATTTCAATTATATTAGTACTATAATAATACAACACCTTCTTCTGATGAAGAATCAATAATAATAATTATTTCAATAATAATAATAATAATAAATAATAATATAATAAATAAATTAAATAATAATAATAATAATAATAATAATAATAATAATAATAATAATAATAGTAATAATTGGGTTACCAGTTACCACGTTACCACTTATTACAACAACAACAATTATACTTTTTTTATATATTGTATTATTATTATATTATTATATTATTATTATAATACCCCCCCGTACTACCACCAGGTATTATTTATAATAAAAAATAACATTCTTGTGTTTTTTGTTATGTGTGTGTTGTTGTGTGTGTTGTTGTTGTGGTTGTAGTTTGGTAAAACTTTGACACGCTATGTTTGAAAAGAATAATATTTGATGTTGTATTGGCCTGCATTTCTTTGACAATACAGTAATATTGTTGCTGCGGATAGATTGGCATGCAGTGGGGGTCTATGTAATTGGTGTATAAAGACAAAACGTGAAATAAACGTGAAAAAAAACGTAAGAATGAGTCTAGTGTTAAAACTACAACATTATTGTGCACTACAAACTGCAAAAAATATCTTTCAGAGGATCATAGAGTTTGAAGATATAGAAGAAATCGGCGATGACTTGAAGGCACTTGTATACTTTAATCTATTAGATTTTAAATACAAAGCTGAACATCCAGGTGGTACACCATTTATAGTTGCTTGTGAAGAAGCTGAAATTGAACACGTCAAACTTTATATTCAATATTTTTTTTTGAACAAAGACTACAGGCATATGACATTAAAGGAAATGATAAATAGTATGGGTAAACGTAGCAATGGTGTGGAGCGCACTATCAGTACATGGACCCCTTTGTTAACAGCTTCGCAGCAAGGTCATTTAGATATAGTGAAATTATTATTCAAGCATGGTGGTGACTTAAATATTCCTGATAGCGGAGGTTACACTTGTTTAATGAGTGCAGCAGGAAACCGGCATGAACATGTGGTAGAATTTTTGCTGGCGAATGGGGCAGATATAACTAGCACAACAAAATATGGGTTAACAACATTGCATTATGCTGTTTTAAATGGTACAATTAATATTATTCTGCAAATACTAAAACATCCATTAAGCCCAATTATTTTAAATAAACGTGATAACAATGGCCATACACCTATGGATAAAGCACATCATATTGATAATTTTGAATATAAAATTAAAGTGATAGAGTTATTTCGTACTCACACACTTGATCACAAATACAAAAAAAAACACAAACACATTGTACAAACCATGCAAAACATTCTCTAGTGTTTAACCTACAAATATATTTTAGATCTTCGAGTAACATTGACCCATATATTCTTCAAGGAGGTATGATAGGTATAAACCTCGGATATAATGATGAGATATGTGCCCCTCGATAAAAGAGGTTTCAAAAAAATATACAAAAAAAACTTTACACGAGGACTATATATTTTGCTCTTACTCATTCATTTTAAAATAAAATTTTATGTCCTGTGATTCATATTCATATAGACACTTTATCAGCCTCACCGTTCTCGAGTGAACCCGACGTCCAGCGCCTTCAACGAGTGCGCATGGAAGGATAGAAACCTACTCATGCTTGTGGGGTATTAGTTTGCACACGTGCATTCGAGCTTCATTATAGTAGGATAGAGTAATATTCTTGAGACTGAGTATTGAGCATAGTATTCATCACGGGGTCTAAAATTATATTCGTACAAACTTTACACTTTAACACACTTATATATATATATATATATACATTGATATTGTAATGGTGTCTCTCAAATATACAAAATCAAAATATCTCTACCAATATCTCTCTCAATATTTTTTGATTCCTCACACATTTTTTATTTTTTTTTATTTTAGGGGTTACCTGGTTTATCATAAGACATATACTTCGCGCATGTAAAGCATCCTTAACATTCTACTGGCTACTCTCATCTGCCGTTTTAATACCCACAAACGCTCTTCTTTTTTATAACAAAATCATCTACGTGGCGTATAATATATATTTAAATATATATATTCATACTTCTATTTTTTTTTCACAAAATATATTAACTAGAGATATATTATTAATGGCTGGTTTATTTCAACAACATTGACCTTTGCTATCCTTTCCTCGTTCGGTTAGAAATTGGAATTACTTTTTGGTACCCTCAGATACGTTCTCGCGTAACCTTGCGTTTTCTTGTTCCAATTCTTCCAACCGTTTGGTTAAACGTGCATTTTCCTCTTTTATTTTATTCGATGCAAGCAATGCAGCTTCTTTCTCTGCTTGCAATTCAGCTATACGTTTTACTAAAGTTAATTTATTTTCCATCATCTTTTTTGAATCATCAAATTGTTTGCGTACTATTTCCATATCTATGTGCCCACGCATTTCAAAGACACTGTACACTATACCGATGATTTCTGGTGTATTACATATCCAACGTTTAAATTCCTCGTATGACAATTTTCCGTCTTCGTTAATATCTTGTTTACGAAACGCATCATCAACCATTGCATTCACTTCTTTTTCAAATTCCGCCGGTATTAATGCACTTACTTCGACAACTAAACCTTGTTCCATTGCAACTGCTTGCAACAGTGCAAACGATGCGAATGCGGTAGATGCTAAACAACGATGTAACTCTCCGCGATCTATAAATCCGTCGCCAGACAAATCAAACATACTAAAACAAAATTTTAGTTTATCGTTTAACTCGCCGCGGCAACACATAGCAAGCCCACGCATAAACTCTTCGCGATCTATTAGTCCATCACCGTTAGTATCAAATACTTTAAATATTTGTTCACGCAACACACCAGGGTAAGAAAAATATTCCCCAAACGTATCTATATCAATCCCAGCATGTGTTGAATTTCTATCACCGCCTTCCCCCGATTTTGATGAGGAATTCTCATTATTATTTCTAGTTTTATCTGCTTGCAAACGATTAAATATTTCTATAATTTCACTAACCTCGTGGGCTTCGAAATATTTTAGTGCTTTTTCCATAGCCTCCTGCGGCAACCGTGACTGTGCCTTTCCCATAGCGGTAAACTAGACGATGCAGCAACCCGTTACGTATATAGTTATATAGATATATATGTATGTATAGATAGATAAATATATGTATGTATAGATAGATACATATATGTATGTATATATGTGTGTGTAGTAACGGTAAAGTTGTGTCGGCCCACTACTTTCTCTCCCATGTCTCTTTTGTAAGATGATTATGTCCAATCCAAATTTGGTATACAGAAGAAGAAGAAGAAGATGAAATTATATTATATTATGTAGTAGTATAGTAGTATAGTAGTAATTATGAGCAATCTCTATTACTATTGTTATCAGTGTTATTATTATTATTATTATAATTATAAGCAATCTCTATTCGTATTGTTATCAGTGTTATTATTATTATTATTATATGCTTATGTACACCACAGTATGATATACTATGTAATAGTAATTACTAATAGCAGCGTGTGACTAGCGTGTGACTATAACGACTGATCAATGCTTGCGCAGATTTCGCGGAGAACTATCAGAGTGTTAGTGTTCAACGTTCCATTGAGGGACACCTTAAACCGAAACCGGAGACACCTTAAACGTGTAGCCTTACATTGGAGTCGCAAATACTATTGTTAATAATAATAACAACAACATTGTTTGTTAATTTCATGCTGTGTGCCTGTATTATTATTTTTATTTATTTATTATTACTATTATATTATTATAGACGACTATTGCTGTATTATTATTTTTAGTTATTATTAATTATTACTATTATATTATTATAGACGACTATATATTATTTGAAATTATTATTAATATTATTTTTTTTACTCTCTATACTATACTACCTGTAGGGTAGTATTTTAATTTATTTATTTATTATCATTATGTATTTATTACGTATTACTATTATTTATTATTTATTTATTCTGTATATACTGCACCCCTACTAATACTGTATATAATATGATGATGGATGATTTAGATTTTTTTATTAATAATTTTTTTTTTATATTATTACTACAGGTATTATTAGTAGAATAGTAGAGGTACAACACCAGTGATGGAAATAATATTCGATAAAGCAAAACGGGCCTTGCTCTTGCATTTCTTCCTTTTACAGATTTAATTATTTTCCTGTACCCGTTTGTTTGATTCGGTGAAATAACCTCTGCATATAATACATATTTTCATCAATACCATGTCAGCCTCTCCGACTTTAACAGGAAACGACAACAATAATCAACAACAACAACAAAAGGAACTGTCGTCTGAAGAGATTGCGCAGCAACTGATACAGGAAGGGATACAGCATTACCATTCAGAAGAAGAAGGTTCGTACGAAAAAGCACGAATTTCTTTCGAATCTGCACGCGACGTTGCTAAAGCAGGTGGCTGTGATTTGCAAGAAGCAAGAGCTCTTGGAAACCTAGCAAATGCATATAGCAATTTAAATGAAAACATTCAAGCTTCGGACTTATATCGTTTGTCTATATTTTTATTTAAAAAGTTAGGTGAAAATAAAAAAGAAGCAATTATACTAAAAAATGCTGCAAATGTGGAGAGAGAATTGAAAAATTGGGACGAAGCTATTCGGTTACATCGTCGCCGCATTACCATATGTGAAAAATTAGTAGACGACACCACTGGGGATATGCGGCAAGAGTCTGTTGAATTTATAAAAGTCTGCCAACTGGAATATCAAAAAGAAACAGAAAAAATCGAAACAAAAAAATTGCAATTGCAAATTGAGAAGCTTTGCAATATGTATCAAAATTCCCCCAGTGGTTTCAAGCAGTGCCATGAAATATTGGAAAAAATTCAGTCTGAAGTTTTGCCAAAATGCATATCAGGAAACTATACATTGCTGGAAGGTATCGCGCGCTTTGAAATTGCAAAAATAAATCTCATATTGCATAACAACAACAATGACAGTAGCCATAGTACAAGTAAGAACAAAAACAATAATGAGAAAACAGCAGCAGCATCAAATGACTTTCAACAAACGTATATTACTGAAATTTATGCCGCTATTGCAATTTTTGAAAAGAGTGGGAGCGAGAATGGGCGTTTGAGGTTAATGGATGCATTCGATGAATTGACTGCATTTTATATATTAAATGATAAAAACAAGGAAGCCATTAAAATTTTAGAAAAAAAGGTACGATGCTTTAATGTAAAAAATATTGCTGAACGGGATGAAATGGAAGAAGTGATTAATCGTATTAATAAAATGAGAGCTGATATGCATGCGGTACAACTTGGTGTCCCTGGGGTTATATCGCCAGAATTAAATCCATCTGAAAAATCACCGATAAGTGTTGCGGAGGAGCGTTTACGACGAGCAGAATTGAGTGCGAAAAGACATCGTGAAATGATGCAACTAACATTCAAAGATATACCAATACAACAAATTGAAAAACGAATTGTAAATGCAGAATCTAGTATGGGGCAATTGAGCCCATTTATAAAGGCAAACAGCCAAGCAGAATTATCATGTTCAAAAGCTATTCGAGAAAGTATGGGAAAAAGTACATTTGCATGGGCTGGCGTTGAAAAGGCATCATTTAATGAAACTGGTACTCTTCGAGTAGCATTGGAAAGTTTTAAAGGCCATATGGCACGAACATCAAATTTAAAAAAGCGGTTTGGAGAAGAAATTATCCATGATGTTGTTCAACCGTTAGAAACATCCACCAAAGGTGTATCGTCGTTTTTAAAATCTCAGGTAGGGCAGCGCAAGAAACAAGAACATGTTGTCAATGCAGCGGTGGAACGTGTTGCTGATGTAAAAAATAAAGTAGCTGCAGTTGAAGCAAGTGCTAATCGATTACGAAAACAAGTTGATAATTTATCTGTAGCTGAACGCTCATCAATAACAAACCCAATTGTTACAAGACAAAGGCGTAAAAATCAAGAGTTATCAGAAATGGGCGATTTAATGCAAATGTCAACAATGGAGTTTGAACGCTGCAAAACCAGAGCAATAGAGGTAAAAGAACGCTTAGCAGACGAATACCAAAGACATGAACTAAAGCGTGTATCAACAATACGCGATCGCTTATTACAGTTCGTCGACATTGAAGAGGAACATTTAAAAAATCGTTTGAATATGTTGAAACGATTTAAAAATACTGTTCAGGCAATTGATCCGACATCGGATTTAAGACTATTTACACATGATCAAAAAGTTAGAACATTGTGCGGAGGAGAATGGCGTTCGTTTAATGCAGATTATGCAACTGGAATTGATAACGCGGATGCAAATGACAATGCTACTCGGCAGGATAAGCAAGAAAAATATGCACTTGAAAACTTTATTAAAGAGATTTTTTTAGCTACATCTGCAGATGCATTAGAAAAAAATGTGACGGTAGAATTAAGGGAGGAAATAAACCGTTTGCTGGAAAAAGAGCGAAATAGAAAGTTGGTGATACGGCTTATGAATATACAGCGCAGCAAGCGCCAAGATGTCGGCCCCGGTTTTAATTTAGTTGTTGACATTATGAACGTATTTCTTGATAAATGTGTTCAACAAAATGATGTTAAAGGTGGTAAAATGATGATGATCATGAGCGAGACGTTCTTTCGTTTTAGAAAACATACTGCTGGTAGTGAGAAGACTGAAAAAAGTAACACACGAGAAATGGGACGGGAGTACTTGCAAGAAAGTATTAAAAACCATCGAATTTGGGAGAATCCTCACTTTTGGGAAGAAGCTTTTTTTTTATCTGTACGAGAAGAAGTTGTAAAACATTTAAAACAAGTTCATGATGGAAGTGTAAATAAAGAATCCAATTTTGCTGAGTTTTATAAAAATATTTTGTTTGGTCAATTAGGAAGTTATGCATTAAATATGTTGAATTTTGGTGTCACATTGGAAGTAACATTATCATTTATACGCAAATTATGTGTTGTAAATCGTATTGGTGATGACAAAAGAATGATGTTGATTGAAAATGCTAAAATGGTACGCAACAACTAACTTATACTAAATTTGATAAATTTGATATTATGTTTATAAAGTGTAGCGCGACAGTAAGTTTACAAAATGTAATTACGCTATCTTCACGACGACGAAGTATAATACTAAGTGGTATATAAAAAAAAGAAGAAGACACTGCGCCTCGTATGCCACATCGTGTGTAGATAAAAACTAATTTCTTTAAGATGATAATTTCGTACTCTTCGTCGTAATTTTAAAGCAAATTCAGGTGTGTTTATGTGTGATGGTTGCGTGTTGGAGTGTTTTAGTCGTGCGGTGGTATATATATCCTCCGTAATTTTTTTTCTTTCCATTTTTTTTATTTTTTAATATTTTTATTATATTGTGCTATTATATAATTATTTAAAATATATATTTTCTTTTTTTTTTATATATATTTTTCTTATTTTTTCTTTTTTTATTTATTTTTTAAATTATAAAAAAATTACTCTCTCCTCGATCAATTTTGTTTTTCTTTTTATATTATTTTATCTCAATTTTTAGGTTCTTTTCTGTTTTTTTATTTTTTATATATCATATTTCATATTTAATACTCCACGTGTTCTTTTCATCAAATCATTTCTTTTCGAGGTTTGTTTTACTGTATGTTTAACATATTTTTTAGATCGAAAGTTGCTTGATTATTTTGTTCCCGTTGCGGTTGTTGTTGTGATGGTAGTGGCTGTCGTTGATGCATCATTGTCAATCCTTTTTGAATATACTGCTGGTGGCTGTTAGGGTTATATATATTGTATTGTGGGTGGTATTGTTGTCTCTGCTGTTGTGGATAATATGTATTTTGAATTTTTCGCTGTTGCATTTGTTGCTGTTGCATTTGTTGCTGTTGCATTTGTTGCTGTTGCCTTTGTTGCTGTTGCCTTTGTTGCTGTTGCATTTGTTGCTGTTGCATTTGTTGCTGTTGCATTTGTTGCTGTTGCATTTGTTGTGGTGGTGGAACATGTGGTGGTGGTATCGGTAGTGGAACATTATTGCAATTAAAATTGATGTTTTTGATGTTACTATCGTTGTTACTGCTACTAGCACGAAAAATCGGCATCGGAAGACTACTTGGATCTGGCGAATCTTGAAATTTACTCCAAGCATAGGCAGCAGATTTCACAACAGGTGTGGCTGCATTTTTTTTGTTACTGCTATTGCTTTTACTATTGTTACTATTTTTCCCTCCTCTTCCCCCCCTTCCGCCTCTACCGCCACCACGTCCGCCACGCTTTGGTTTACTGTTCTTACTCGTATGATCATTCCCATTCTTATTTACTTTGTTCTTATTTTTCTTTGGTGGTTTATTATTTTTATTGGGTGCAGAAGCACCCAACGTACTATCAACAACTCCGTCCGTTCCTTTCTTATTTACTTTATTCTTATTTTTCTTCGACGATTTATGATTTTTATTCGTCGTTTCTGCATTATCAATAGTTGCAACAGCTCCATCCGTTCCTTTCTTATGTATTTTCTTCTTGTTTTTTTTATTGTTTTTTTTCTTTGTCTTATTTTGCTTATCTTTAGCGTTTTCAGTAGTTGCATCGACAGAACTTGGTTTTCCAGTACGCTTTTGTTTTCCATTTGGTTTTGCTTTTCCACTAGTAGTCTTCACTTTCCCAGTTGGTGACGGTGGCACACCACCTAACAGCTGTGCTGGTGTTAGCAAATTCATGTCTCTTTTCCTTACAAAATATCTAGCTTCTCGCCTGTTGCCCTAAGAATGCTGTATCATATATGCTGTTCTCTACCGTCTATAAGTATGTGTCCTCGATTTAGTGTTGAAATGTACATGTATCGCCCCGCTTAGCACCCATGTCCCAGGTCTTAGTCTTCCATATATGATGATATTTTCCCCATGTTGTGTCGTGTTACATTATAATATGGTAGTATTATAATAAATACAATTTTTTAATAATAATAATAATAATAATAATAATAAAATAATATAAAAATATTATTATTATATATAAAAATAATAATATAGGATTACTATTATAATAATAATAAAAAATATAAATATTATAATAATAAAAATAATAATATATAGGATTACTATTATTATTATTTATTACGTATTATTATTATTAATGACAATAAAACCACTCAACAATAATAATAATCGTACAATGGCACAATGCAATAATAACAATACGACTATACCTGGTATACTAATTTCAATAATAAATACTACAATAATAATACTACTATCCATATAATAAGTAATAAGAATAAGAATAATGCATTCGTCAACACGAAATGGCCGGTCACAGCTCAGTGAACAGTGGCTCACTATTGATTTTTCCATGTCGTCGAGTCTCTTTCTACTAAATTAACGACGAGTGTGCACGTTCGAAGAAGAAATTCGCTGTACCACGATGGAACTACAAATAGGCCGTATCACTATTGAACATATTATAGTTTGTAGAATTAGCGATTCATTCAACTCTCTTTATTATTATTATCTTGTGATGTAATTTAAATTATAATTAATTAGAATGGCACAATGATGTGTGTCGTAATTATTATATATTATATTTATTATAGTAATAGTACGTAGTAGTAGTGAATAATAGTAATAATAAATAATAATAATAATAATAATATATACATACTCTCTCCTCATCGTATTACATTACTAATAATAATAGTTGACACTGTCACATTTTTTAGATACCGTCGGTGCATCTGCTTGGAACGATACGTAGTAACACGCGGAAACGTATACATACACGTACAAAGAGGAAACAATATATAGGAGCATTAATATACGTATATATATATTATAAAATATTAAGATGTTTGCAACAAGTATTTTATCGCGACAAACGAGTAGGACGGTCTGTAAAAAATTCTATAAACAATGCGTTACAGCTTCTTCTTTAAATAACAGTAATAAAAATGCAGTAATGCAACGACAAGCATTCTCAAGTGACAGTAGTGGGTCGCATCCAGATTTTGAAGCAAAAAGAAAGCCAGTTGCTGGAAATAATGAGGATACAACTGAGTTTATACAAAATATGATTGACACAGCAGCAGCAAATAAAAGACCACTATTGTTTATGAAAGGTACACCAGAGCAACCGTCTTGTGGATTTTCATACCAAGTTGTAAGAGTGTTGCATGCACAAGGTGTTGATTTTGATTCCTTCAATGTGCTTGCTGACGCTGAAGTGCGTGAGGAAATCAAAACATTTTCTGACTGGCCAACAATACCACAGTTATATGTTGATAAAGAATTTGTTGGCGGGTGTGATATTGTAACAAGTATGCACCAAGATGGAGAGTTAGCAACATTATTTCAAGAGGCGGAAATTGTTGTTACCGATGACTAACTTAAGTTTCGTATATATAATTAATTCTTACTCATCATTAAAATTATTATTTAAAATAAAATTTTTATATACTCGTATAGATATATAATATATATTATATATAAAACATTCCATTACAAAGATTATTATAAAAGTACTACACTTTTTACAAAAATATACGAATCGTATTTTATACTCGAGTAAAAAAGTTTTATATTTTCGTACGAGTATTTAATATTGTGTAAACTACGTCCCCATCTTTTTTTACAATTCCCCCAGAATAACAATTCCATCATTTCCACCACTTGCCAATATGTTTTCTGCTCCACAAAATATCACATCATTTACACAACCTGTATGCCCAGCTAATCTATTTGTTAAATCACACGTGTCAAAATTCCACACAAAAGAACAAGTATCGTTTGACCCAGCACATACTTTTGTCCCATCTGCGGACCAATCACAACGTATTAAAGTTTGTTCTTGGGTATTTGGTATGGCCCCTAAAAATGTTTTATATGGCGTATTGATAACACCATCTTTTTCCAGTGTTAAATCGTTTACATCCCATGCAATAACTTGTCCATCCATGGCATTTGATAATAAATATGAATTATCTGGTGATATTTTTAATCCGGTAATCGTATCAACATGACTATCATATTTTCGAATTGTTTCCAACTTACGAATATCCCACTCTTGAATTGATTCATCAATGCCACCAGAAAATATTCTATCGCCACCAATTGCTAATGATGTTAATTGATACGAATGGTGTAGACGATGAACACATTTATATGTACGCAAATCCCAGACATTTATAATATTGTCATTGCCACAACTTAAAAATGTTTGATGGCCTAAAATAGCGTTGTTACTATTATTGTTTATACTATGTTTCCCCCCTGCACACACAGCATTGACATGGGATACATGGCCCGTTAATTTCCGTATACGTTTGCCTGTATATGAATCCCAAATACCAACTGTTTTGTCTGCAGATGCTGTGTAAATTACATCCCCGTCAAACCCCCAACAACATTGAAGAATGGCATTTTTATGCCCAGATAATTCACATGTGTTCTTCACTGACTTATCTTCAATAGTCCAAATCAAAACACTTTTATCAACGGAACCAGTACATAACCTGTTTGTTGAAGAACAAAAATCTAAAGACGTAATACTAGCACCATGGCCAATACATTTTATACATGGTTCAGGGAGTAACGACACTTCCTCGGATGGTGGTGGAGGTGGTGGAATCATTAATGCAGTGTTGTTGGTTGCTACTGCTATATCTGTGGAGACGGCTGCTGCAGCTGCTGTTTTCATTCGTTTGGCCGCAGTCGCCTCACCATTAGTCTCACCAGTATCGTCACTTTCCTCTAGTCGTCGTTTTAATGGCATGGTTTGTAGCTACAATGTGCGTGCGGTTGATTAGCGGTACGGCTATACGTGTACCCAGAAACGCACAATATACGCAAACGTTTATCTGCTATATTGATACTGCCCTCACTGCGCGCAATCTGCTCGATTTTCAACATATTGTAATTACATCAACCGTTGGTGGTGGTGGTGTCGCGGAGAACCAAAGAAGACGAGAAGACAATTTTTGTATAAAGTAATAATAATAATTACTACTAACAACTACTACTAATAATTAATTATATAAATAATAATAATAAAAAATAATTCATAAAATAAATGATATTATTATTATTATTATATTATTATTATTATATTATTATTATTATATTATTATTGTAATTATTATTAATGGCTGGAGGATGGATGGTAATGATGATAATAGGCCATAAATGGAGCAACGCAGCTTGCATTAATATTCACTATTGTAGTGCTATGGCCATATTATTATCTATGCCATATTTCAATTTAAATTAGTATTACTACGATGATTTCAATTATTTTTCTATATTATTTCTTTATTATTATTTTTGTTGCCAATAATAATAATAATTCCAATAATAATAGTGCAATAATAATAATAATAATATTTTTTTATTCATTATTTTAGCCTTATTCGGGTCTTCCCGTCTTCTTCTATTATGTATATTGTTATTGATAATATATTATTAATTATTATAGTCTATTGAAATTATTATTATTATTATTATATTTTACTGAAATTACTACTACTGTGCTACTGTTGTTTTTTTATTATTATATTACGTTATTATGTTAATAATTATTATATATTATTATTATTATATTACGTTATTATGTTAATAATTATTATTATATATTATTATTATTATATTATATTTATTTATGCCGGCTACTACTTCTAGTAAAAACACGCTCCAGCACTTACATCACACTCTTCTCCACTCTAAGTTGCTCTCAGTTTTCCTCCGGTTCGTATCGTATAAAACATTTAGCTTTGTCTTCAGACGTTGGAATTTATACACAGGCACGCACGCACTGTTTGTATCGTTTATAAAAGGCGCAAGACTATCAAACATGGATAGAAAATATTGGTACTTCGGCCAATTTTTACTTTTTCTACTCTCTTTTTCTACTCTTCACGGAACGGGTGGGAGTGCATTGTTAGTTGCTCATGCTGCAAATACTGGTTCGTCTTCGTCATCCAAATCATCATCAACGTCGTCTTGGTTTAGCGATGCGTTCAGGCTTGCAACAAATAAGTTTAATAAGTTAAAAGCAAAAGTTTTAGGTAAAAAAATATGCCAATACCGTAAATATCCAGCAAAATATGTAAAACAGCGACTGGAAGATTTTTTACGATGCCAAGATACTGCAGTAAATTCCATAAACTCTGCTATACGCGCATGGGATTTTGAACTAAAAAATAAAAATGAAAGACATACAGGCAAACCACTCGTATTGGCATTTACAGGACCTACTGGCACTGGTAAAACAGAAACATCCAATTTAATTGCCGAAGCCTTACTACAAAATCGTGAAGAAATTCAAAATTCTCCAAGGCGTACACCAGTTGGTTTGCTAAAATTTAATGGTGGTAATTTTAACGACGCGACGGATCCAAAGAGTCTCTCAAAGTACCATGATATTATCCGTACCCGGCTAGCACAACATTTGCAAGAATGTGGTGGAAAAGCTGTTGTTTTATTTGACGAAGTACAAAAGGTTATACCTGGTACATTGGATATATTAAAATCTGTTTTATCTGATCGCCCACAATTGGATGTAGTTGATCCAGTTACGAAGAAAACATCAACGGTTCATTGTGACAATGCTGTATTTATTTTTGTTTCTGACATTGGTGCGAATGAAATTAAAGAAGTTGTTGTGAAGCATAATGGACGAGAAAATGTACCAGAAGCGGAATTAAACCAAGTTGTACGTAGCGCAATGCATGAACAATGGAAACGTTTGCATTTTGAAGGGTTAATTGATATGATTATACCTTTCTTACCATTTGAAAATAAGGAAATACAAGAAATCTTACGGTTAAAAGTTGACGAGCTAGCAAAAGAACACCATGGTGGGTTTTGGGATACGTTGCAAGTACAAGATGATGTTGTTAAGTATTTGTCTACGAAAAAGTATATTAAATACCGTGGAGTAACACACCGTCCACGAGGACAAGAAGGGAAACCATACAACCGTAGCTGGCCCACGAAGCAATTTGCAAAGTATGGGGCACGCAATGTGGTAAATGGTGGTCCATTGCAATTATTAAAGGCTAAATTTCGAAAACATTTAGATTACTATGATGAAGACGATAACACAAATCATGTGGTAGTTAGTATGATTCCTAATAATGGCAAGGATATAAGTAACCATGGCAAGAAAAAGACGAATCAAATGGGCATATATGTATGCACAGAAAAAGTTAATATAGATTGTTTTGATGGCAATAATAGTAGTAATAATGGTGGGAAAGATAGTAGTAAGACATGCAAAAATGTTTGTAAACTTGCATGGCAAGGAAGTCTAGAGCCATTGGGTTCGTAGTATATGTATATTTGTACGAGTATTATATGATTTGATTTACAAGTTACACGTACAACATATTATATATAATATACGAGTACTCGTATCATACTATTACGTAACTTACTCGTATATATGTACTATCATATGATAAGCTTACCTTTTGTACTTTCAGATATAAATTATGTTTAAAATTAATGAGATGTACTTCGTACTGACATGAAATATTTTAAATGATACACTTTTGCTGATATACTACAATTGTAGTTGTATACTAACAAGTATAAATAAAATAATTATAATAATTTAAAATATTTTCATACTTTTTTATTCATTTCACTCACTCAACATTTTTATTTCGCAAGAAAGTTTATACCAGCGTACGAAAAATCGACGTAATCATGGATAAATCGAACCAAGACCAAGTGTTTTGTTTACCTTTATACATTGATAAAAAGATTCCCAACTATCACAACATATAGATATAGAGAACAATATTTATGCGAAATTATTTATTATCTCATTTAAAATCAAAAATATTTATTTTGAACGTCATTTAGTTGAAAATCAAAATTAAATCACATATGGTGACGTTAGAGTTCAATTTTAAGTATGAATGCAAATGAATGCAAAAAAGTTATATGACTTAAATGATACTTTATGAAAATACCTTTCTTCTGATGCCAGGTTCAAAGAGTCGTTCGGAGTCGTTCGTTCTGAATTTTGCCCACGAATTTCCAACAAGATTTAGCTAAACATATATATTTTTTACAAATTGCGTTTTAAAAGTGTGTGTGAGTTCTTCTGTTGTATTTTTTGTAACACCTGCTGTGTCCATAGTAAACGATAATATTAGTAATTTATAAAAAATTATTTATTAAAAAATAAAGAGGTTAGGGGTGTTAAAATGAAAATTTAGAGCTAACCCTAATCCTAAACCACTATATTGGCCTCCCTATCAAAATAGTGTATCATTTAAGATATTTCATGTCTACTATATTTTATATATATATATTTAAATTAATGAGTAAGAGCACACACACATATTATTATACACAAGTCGTATATGATACGAGCATTAATATATTAATAATATGATATACGCGAATATTTTATACACTATCATATCATCATATCACACTTCCTTTAACTAATCAAATACTTGATCAGATGAAAGGTTGAAAAATATTTATTTATCAATGTATATAAATCCCATTAATTTTTTATGTATTGCTAAGCGTAGCAAAAGGTACTGGTATAGGTGGTGGTGCTGGTGCCAATATTTGTTTTCTAAATTCAAGTAATACTGGATACATACGATTAAATGCTAACAAAATTGAATCCTTATCCCTTCCACCAGTTAATACTACCTTCCCAGAAACAAAAATTAATATTACAATTTTAGGTGAGACCATTCTATATACCAAACCGGGAAATAATTCAGGTTCATAACTTGAAAATTTCCCATGTGAATATGCCAAACCTTCTAAACGTATAGGAAATCCGACATCGCAACTGCCTACTACATTTTGTATTTTAAATTCACGTAAATATACTGGGAACCCTAATTTTGTTATCAGACGTGAATATTTACGTGCAGCAATCCGACTTAAACCAGGACTTCTTGCACCAGTTATTACCATTTTACCAGATTGAAAAATTAAAGCAGTTGTTTTTGGTTCACGTATTCGCATAATAACAGCAGCAAATTTTTGTGGGTTATATTCCGTATTTCGAGCATGCAATGCTATACTTTTTAAATCCAAATTATTTACACCTAAATGACACGTCGCTACAATATTTTGTAATATAACATTCACTCCGTGATCACCACGAAGCGTACGTTCTGAGCTAATACTTGCCTGAATAGACCGTTGATTAGCAAGATAGTTGGAAGACGATGATGATGTTGAAGATGAAGACGTTGTTGTAGTGGTATTATCGTTTCTATTGTTGTTGGGGATTGTGGCAGTGATTACATTTGGAGCAGGTGTGACATTATGGGTAGAAGATGAGGAACCGGATGAAACATTTGTATCAACGTCCATCACGCTGTTATCGTCACTACCCATCATCATCATGCTTAAATAATTTCAACAGTATGGTATTATATTCAAAATATGTACCTATATGCGTAATGGGATACACAGGCGGGTGGGTGTGTATATATTTTAAAGGGGTGCCTAAGTACCTAAGAACGTGCTTAAGCAAGAAGACTATTGCATGTAGAGGTGTGATTCATTCCTTCATCTACAAGTTGATCATCTTGTTATATAATAATAATGTATTATTGTGTGTAGTAGTAATAATAATAATACTGGACTGATTAGTATAATAAATTTCAAGAAGTAATATAATAATAGTAGTACGTAGTAATAAAATAATTAATGTAGAAAAAATAAGTTATGATGATTTTAATTTAATTTATCAATAAATATTATAACTAAAAACAATGGTATGGTTGTACCTATTCTACGTGGTCTTGCACCGCGAGAAGGAAAAAAATGGCCAATGTGCTTTTCATCGAATTGTAGTAATAAATTGACTTCAATAATAACGTCGAAATAGAACTTGCCACATCACACCATAGGGCATGCCAGCATGCAAAAGACAAAAGACAAAAGACCAATCAATTGAAAGAGAAAGGCAGAAGTAAGGCAGCCTTCCTTGCCTAAGTCAGTATAGTATAAGTATATCTAGCTGGGCTATAGCACAACTATAGCACAATGGCAAACCTCTTGAAAGCCTTGGTTGGCAAAAGCCATGCAATAATAACGGAGTATAATATCAATTCCAGGTGTTGTTAAATTGAACGGTGAGTCTGGAGGTGAATAAAAATAATAATAATAACAGACCAGCACTGCCTTACTGCCTTTGCCCTATACTATTAGGAAGTGTGTCACAACGTTGCCACTCCTTCTAAAAAACAGGAGTTCTTGAAACGTTTTAGTAGCTTTTTAGTATTTATTGACTAGAATATGGTGTTTAAACCACACACCCCTACTCAATATTGATGCACCACCGCAGTATCATACTGGGTGCTGTGTAGCTGCTGAGTGCTGACTGGCAAAATTGGATCGTAGGCAATGCTGTGTCTATGGTAAATATATGCTAGCATGGTAGTACGCCTGAAACCAATAGCATAGACACAGGGGGTGTTATTTTCAATTTGGCATTTGGAAATGTAACAAACGATTTAGACTATTATATAATATACTAATATATGTTAAATTTGATAGGGTTGTAAAAAATTGTAACATTGAAAATAACACCCCCTGTGTCTATGCTATTGGTTTCAGGCGTACTACGATGCTAGCATATAGTTACCATGGACACAGCATTGCCTACCACCTACACAGCACCCAGCATGAAGGGAGGGACCTCGCCTACGATAGAGACAGCACTACCGACAGCCCTTAGCCCAGCCTAGGCCCAGCTAGCAGGCAATACAATGCTCGTACAAGTTGACCATTTAAGGTATTCAATACACGAAGGACGAATCGACTTTGATGAAGAGAAAAAAATAAAAAAAAAGGGGAGTAGTGCAAGCCCTACTAAAGACTATTAAACTGCGTGTTATTTTACCCTCATAACAATACACTATTGGTTTGACGATTAAAATACCTGTGCTTTCGCCATCATTACACTACAGTATTGATTTATTGGAATTGATAATAGTAGCACGTAATAATGGTTCTTTCTATTATTTAATTAATTAATTAATTAATTCGACATTATCTGTAGTAGTAGTTGTCATATTATTTACTCGTTGATATATACACTTCTGGAATCCAACATCCTCCTTGCACGCCACGACTCCCCGCTTGTACGTGATTATTCAGATCAGTGTTAGTTTATTTCAAGTAGTTATCTCTCGCGTGTGATATATATAAATCAGGTTACGAGGTTAAATATTGTATTGTAATACACATATATATACATTTCTAGTTTCTTTGGGAAAAGATATATCAATATATATATTTGTACCATCATATTTAAAATCATAGGATACACATATCACTTTTTGTTATAAGAAAAACAACATATTTTGAGATATACACATTTAAACATGAATAGTAAAATTAATAGTCGGACTAAATATACGATGTTTGGTCTATTTATTCTTTTATCTGTTTTTAATATAGGGTTTAGTGCATCGATTAGAACTCCTGTTGGAGTGTGCCCCGCAGCCGAACTCCAAGAACAAGTGAATGTAATAAAAGCTCGTGTAAAAACGGCAAATATGACGAAATTGAAAGCACAAGGTATTGGTAGTGATCTTAGTGATTTAAAAAATAAAGTGCTGAACCAAAAAGGTTACGTGGAGACGAAGAAAACCCTTCAGTTGGCGAGAATATCCGCAAAAATTGGTTTTAATGCTGCCCTTTTAATGGCAGCAAAGGATCCAGCAACAGCACTCGAACGTGTAAGGGCAGCAGTGGAAGCATTTGAACAGAGTAGTGCTGCAACTAACACGGAGTTAGTGGCGGCTGAAAGCAGGGTAGAAGCTGCCGAACGTCGTAGCAGAGAGGGTCCAGAAGCGGGGTTAACAGCAACGTCGAAGCTGGAAGACTTAGCTAAGGCTGGAGTAGAACGCCTAAAGAAGCGTAGAGCAGACCTTACCATTCGATTAAGTGAGGCGAAGGAAGCTCAAAAAACTTTAAGAAATAAATGTGGAAAAGACAAAACAGCAACGGAATGTACTGAAGTTTTGAAAGAAGCGCTTATGGCTATTGGTGATGATACTCGTAAGCATAGTATAGCTTACTGGAAGAAAGAGCAAAAGGAACTCCAAAACGATCTTACAGTTGTTGGTCAAAAGGCAAAGGCTTGTACAGATAAGTTAGCAGAACAAATTAAACAATTAGATAGTTTAAAACTCACACTGGTACAACCTCTTGAAGGGGAAACAAATGCCCCTCGGGAACAAATCAAAAATATCGGGGCTAGAGCAGCTGGTCAAATAAAAGCTGCTAGCGAGGAGAGAGGAGCAACTGGTTCAACAGGAGCAACGGGTAGTATGCTTCCAACGCTAACAGGCACTGGCTCAACTGGTGCTGGACACGCGCATGCAATTGAAAAGAAAGTTAATGCAGCCTTGAAATCGACGACGGAAGATGTTGCCGTGAGAAATGCACAGTTAGCTGCAGATAATGCCGCGCACACCGTTCAGGAAGCAAAGTTGTTGTTGGCAGATGGTGCGACCGGAAATGCAGCTGCTGAGGCTATTAAAAAGTTCAATGATGCAAAATCGAAAGTGACTAAGGATAGTCAACAAGCAAAAGAATTATTGAACGGTGCAGGTATTATGAAGCAAGTTAAGAAAGCAGAACGAAGTATTGTTGAACGTACAGAGGCCAGTGCAGGTTACTTAAACAAGGATGCTAAAGAAGCTGCAATATCGGTATCGGAAGCTACGAAAGAAATGAGTGAACAGCTTGGTCAAAAAGTAAAGTTGCACCAAGCAAAGTTATCGGAAATCAGTAAATTGACCATGGACGCACAAAAGCAATTTGAAGTGCAAAAAGCTGCACTCCAAAACTTAACAGCACAAATGAAAGTTGCTCAAGAAAATTTAAAACTTATGCAACCTGGTCTTGAAAAAGAACGTGCGCATATTATCCAAAAGGCTAAGGCCGATGCATTAAAGGAGAGCGTTGAGATTAAGGATAAGGCGTTGGAAATGGCAAGAAAAATTCAACACGAAGCGCGTCAGCAAGCAGTAAAAACTTCACACGATGCCTTGTTAGCTGCTCAAAAAGAACGGGCACAAGCTGCTGCTGCGTTAGCAAACGCAAAAGCTGTTAGGGACATGACAGAGCATGATCGCAAAAAGCAACAAGCTGACTTTACAAAGACGCTTGAATTGGCTATGCAACGTGAGCAAATTGCTGAGCAATACCATTCTCAAGCAAAGCAAATGATGGAAAATGCGGAAGCAGCGGCAAAGGAATTAGCGCTCAGACAAACAAAAAATATGCAAAACGAAGAATCACGTAAACAAGTGTTGCAAGGACAAGCAACAAAGGAAAATGCCAATCGCTTGAAACTTTCCTATATGCCAACGTTAACTAGTTACGAGCGGGATGTGGAAGCAACTGCAGAAAAGGCCAGACACGATGTTGATACCAAACCTATCCAAGCTATCAAGCACGCGTCATACGTTCAAGCAGAAGCAATTGTTGGTTTGCAATCTGCCGATGAAGCATTATTTAATGCAAGGCGTAGAGCAGAGGCTGCCGTCGCTGCTGAACAAGGCGCAAGCAAACGCATAAAAGCGTTGGAAGAACTGATGGAAAACGTGCAGCTTAAGTTAGCAAAGGCTGAGAAATTGCCGCACTCGAAACAAGACGACAAAGTTGAAGTCACAAAAAACTTTGCTGTGAAAGAAGATCTTGAAGCACGCCGTGAGGATTTGGCTTTGCGCATTGAAATGTCGAAATTCGATTACGATGTTCGCAGATCGCAATTGAAAAAAGCAAAGGCGTGCGTTAGTTTAGCAAAAAGGATGGTTGACGAAATGGCAAGCGCATCTCATATTATACATACAAAAAGCGAAGACCAATTACATCGTATTCAAGAAGGTGCCGATGCTAGTTACGCACCAGTACGCGTTGCGGAAGTTGCGTTGCGCTTATCGTCTAAAGCAATGAACGAAAAGTTACAAGGTGTAATTGCAGACTCCATGCAATTAATTGCGCACACGAAAGAACACATGTCCGCTGCAAAAGAACGTTTTAGCGCTGAAAAAAATGATGTCAATATGCAATATGAGCATAGTGTGAAACAAATGCTTTTAGATGCGAAGAAGACCCAGTTAAACGTTGTACAACGTGAAAGTATAGTAAATGAAATTAAGAAGCTTGAAGCGGCTCGTATGAAACGAGAGGACGCACTTGGGCGTCATATCGATCAAATTCAAAATGAGTTTAACAAGAAAGCTGAAAGTGGGACTACCGGTGCAACTGGTGTAGAAGGGGCTGTGTCGACTGGAGGGACTGGCGCAACTGGTGCAACAGCTTCGTTTGATTTGGATGCTAGTGAAGCAACATTAAGTGCTAGTGGCCTTACAGGTGCAAGTGGTGCCACTGGCACAGAGTCTGTCACAGGCCCAGCGTGGTTCAGAAAAGAAAGCGAAATCAAATCTATCGAAGATGCCCATGCGTTAGATGAGGAACGTGACTCGACCGTTATTGCACAAGCTCAAGAGACTATCAACAGTGCACGTGCGTTGCAACAAAAAATGCTGGAAAAAACAAATGCAACTGCTACTAGAGTTGAAAAAGAATTTAGTGAAGGTTTCAAACGTTTGATGTTTAGACGTATGCGCTTGAACAAAGATACATTAGTACAAGTTAGCCAACACGCTCGTCAACAACTAAGGATAGCTAGGGCAAAAGATGAAGCTGAACTGTCGCTAGCACTGGCCAAGCTCAAAGAATCAAGAAAGCGTTTCCGAACCTTGTTGAAAAACTTTAATAATTACCGTATGAATATTTTCGCACAACATGCTGATTTACATTTTGTTCTTACACAAATGCCGCAAAATATTGCAGCAAGAGACCAAATTCGTGATAATTTACGTACTTTGCATCTGAATTTAAAAGCAGTTAAATTGCAGTTACGTACCCAAGCACGTCTTGAACTTACATTCCGTGCACAGTTAAGGGACAGTTTAGCGAAAGCTGAATTGACAGAGATCCAACAAAGTGGCCATGTCCAAAATCCGGTTGTTCAAGCCGTGCGTGACCAAGCTTTAGAAGCAAAAATTGCAGCTATTGAAACTACTAATGCGCAAGGAAATGCTGAAGCAGCAACTGAAAAATGTCGTAAATCTGTAGCTTTAAATACCATTGCATTTGATGAAATGAAACAAGCAGGTTTGGAATTGAAAGAGGCACAAGATGATGCATTAGACGCAAGTGATGCATTGGCCAGTACCGGAGAGAGTGATTCCGCATACAAGTTGAGGGCACAGGAAAATAGCAAAGCACAAGAGGATGTTGAAAAATTAACAAAATTGTTCACAGCTAAAAAACAAAGAGCAAGAGATGCAAATATTGCAGTAGCAAAAACCTGTTCAATGGCAGAGTTTCTGGAAATGGAAGCAGCAACTGCTCAAAATGAGAAGGAAGAAGCAAAAGCAGACATATCAGAGGCCCAAAGTGTTGCGACGAAGGAGGGAGATAAGCAAATCATTTCTGGTGCATCAGATGCAAATGCTGCATTGCGCAAAATTTTAGATGCGCAATCCTACACTGGTATGACCGGTGTAAGTGGTACAGGAACTGAAGGTGGTGACGAAGAGACAGGCTTCGCTGGTACTGGGGCAGAAAATCAAGTTGCAATGGCGCCTTCAATGGACAAGGTACACGAGGAAGCGGAAGCAGATCGCGCAGAAAGCAATGCGAAGAAAGCTCAAGCAAATGAAAAAGCTAGCGAAAAAGCTGATGCCAAGAAAGAACAAATGAAATTGAATGCAACCAGCGAAGTTGCACAAACTGAAAGTGACAGCGCAAAAGCAGCTAATGCATCTGCAACACTTGATGAAGAATTAAAAGTACCAGATGCAGAGTTTTTGAACCAATCTATTAACCGCATCAAAGAAGATGCTGAAGCGGCAGCTGTTGAGCGTAAATTGAATGGTGAAGTGAAACAAGTTGAATTAGCGTCAGAAATGAGTCAAGACAAATTAATGCGCAATTTAGTGGAAAGCACCAAAGATGCCTTAAAAGCTGATCAAGTGTTACATAAAGGACCGCATAATGCAACAGTATATTCTTTCAAAGTGCCAAAATCTAACTGCTTGTCGTGCAAACAGCATAAAAAAGTTATGAATATGTCAAGAAGTGCGGCTAAAGCTAGTGAACTAGCAGATGCAGCTGGGCTTACCTCCCGCAGTGTCGATCACCGTATGCAAGTGGCGAAAATGCAAGTTGAATTAAATGCACGCCGCGCACAAACAGAATTAGACGAAGCAGTTGCTTCTCAAATTAAATTGTTAGAAAAGCGTGTGAATAAATCAAACGACAAGGCAGACAGAACATTGTTGTTGAAAGTGCCTGCCGAGACTAATTTGGGGGTAGCAGATGGATATGAAAAAGAAAATAGAACTCTTGCTGCCAAGGCGAAAGCCGAATTTGTTAAAGCTAGGGGTAAATATAAAGAAAAGTTACAAGCCGAGGAAGCAGAAAAGGCAAGATTAGCAAAAAAAGAACGTAAATGGAAGGAAGATATTGAAGCAGAGAAAAATAATGTCGCGAAGACTCGTGAGGCAGTTGCGGAGAAGCAAACGGATGAACAAAAGAAGAAAAGCGACATGAATAAAAAACGATTAGATGCTCTCAAATTCAAGAATCCATACCGCATCCAACTTGCACGTGCGAAAGTCAATGCGTCCATCGCTAAAGGTATCGAGGAAGTGGCAGAAAACGCTGAGCGATTGGCTAATCAATCATTATCCCAGGTTACATCGGAATATAAATTGGCTGAATACCATCACAGTCAGACGAGTGAGAAATTACGCATACGTTATGGTTACGACGAACAAAAAATAGATGGTGGTGTCCCAAGAGGTGTGCGCGGTTTGGATGACTACGTTGATTTTAAGGCAACTGGAGCTACTGGCATTGCTAAATTATCTTCCGAAGAATTGGCAGAAATGAAGGGCGAGGACTTTGGTGAGAGTGCAACAGGGGCATCCGGTGCATCTGGCGCCACTGGTGCTCGTTTTGGATCCGCGAGTCGTACTGGATCCACTGGTGCAAGTGGATCTACTGGCGTTTCCATAACCGATTATGACATGAACGAAGATGAGTTAAATGACCGCGAAGAAAAGGAAGTGGACGCAGTTAAGAATATCGCAAGCAAAGGGGTTGTGCTTATAAATAGGTATTCTGATGCCCATAGATCGTTGGTAGATGTTAAGAACAAAATAGATGAAGCAAGCACTGGTGTAAGAACTATGAAGGCAACAGTCACAGAATTGAACGTACGTCTAGCCTTTATGAATACACAAAAGAGTCGCTTAGAACGTGAACATGCTGAAGCAAGAAGTGAATTGTTCCGTAGTGTTAGGGAATTCATGAAAGCATCGAAAGATTTAAGGCAAGCAAGAAGGGCAGAACGTGTTAAGAATCAAAAAGTATTGGCCGACACAAAAAAGACGGTGGAAGAGTACCATCAAGAAAAAGAGAAGGCGCAGAAAGTATACCAGAATGCAACCCAAACAAAACTACGACTTGATGACGAACAAACAGCAATAACCGCGAATATTGCTAAAATGGAAGAGATGCTCAAACTCGCAAATGAGGATCTTCATGCAACTATGGAGTATTTGGCAACAACAAAAGGAGAATTAGACGAGGCCAAGAATGCTGTGCTTGAAAGTAAAGAGAACCTAAGGCATCTGCTAAAGGATGAAGCAGCGTTAGAAGTTGTGAAGCAAGAGGAATTCGAACGATCTTCGGATGATGTTTTGAGTGACGGTACGGGTGGTATGGAAGGAACTGGCGTTACTGGAAGCACTGGAGTTTATGGAAGTACTGGAGTTTATGGAAGTACTGGAGTTACTGGTGCAACTGGTGCAACTGGTGCAACTGGTGTCGGCAGTACTGGTGCAACCGCTGCTTTTGCAAATGAGTTGTTGAGCAGTGCAACTGCTGGTGAACTTTATGCAATTACCGGATCTGCCACTTTAATGAACGCGGCGGAAATGTTGAGGAACCAAGAAAACAGTGCACAATCCGATGCATTAAAAGCTTTCGAAATTATTGAAGCTGAAAATGACCTGATCAAGAATTTAACGGAACATTACCAAATGGCGTTAACCGATAAATTGCATGCTGTCAAAGATATGAACTACGCCAAAACAAAAGGTGATGAAGTAGCTATCGCTGACGCCAAAGACGATGTGAAGAAGGATGACGCAAGACTTGTTGGTTATAAATCTAAATTAGATGCCGCAAAACGAAAGTTGGAATTAGCAGAAATAGAAGCTGCACGTAAAAGGAAGATTTACAATGCACTGAAAAAAACCAATGCATTTAAATTAGCGGACATGAAGGCCGTTTTACTTGCTTCCCGTCGTGTTCGTCTAGCAAGAGAACATGTTCGCATACTTAGACAGAATCTACATGACGGAAAAGTAAAACGCGCGCGGGAAGAGTCTGACGTTGATAGTTCCACAAAACGGTTGCAGTCAGAGAATTCTGAACTTAGTGAAGTGAAAGAACGTGCTGAACTAGCGGTGGAACATGCTGAGTCAGCTAATGCTACTTTCCGTCAGAATGTTGACAATTTGGCCATTGCTAAAGAAGAAGAACGTGATGAAGAGGTATCTTTAGGGCATCTAGTAAAAGACGAAAAGAAAGCTGAAGAATTGGTACGTATGGCTACTGGGGCAAATGCCGATGAAGGTCTTAATATCCCAGAAGATATGAATGAGGATGCCACTGGCGCTACCGGTGCTACTGGTGCTACTGGTGCTACTGGTGGACTGGGCCTAGAACAACGTGCTTTGTTGGCAGATACCAAGTATCTTGAAGCCGACAGCAATTATAGGAATATCAGTGCTTATTTACGTGAAATCATATATGATTTATCGCTTACACAAAAAGAATACAAAGAAGTCAATGAGAAAATAATTCAATATCAAGAAGAATGGGAGCGTGCAAATGCAACACAGTTGGATGCTTTAGCTGCAGTTCAAAGATTGGAGCCTAAAGTAAAAAGTGAGTTAGAGAGGAAGGTAAAAGCGTACATATCAGATGCAAATTACGGTAAAAAACAGTACGAGTTGCAACAGCGTATGGATGACATGCAAGCAAAAGTTTTGCTAGCAGCGCGTGAATTACAAGATGCTATGGCTAACTACGACTCTAACAGATCAGTCGTAGCTAACTTGAATGTCAGTTATCTTGCCCGTAAAAAAGAAAAACAGCCATTGATCGATGCACTAACTGCGGCAAGACAAGCTGAATTAGCCGCCATGGTAACGTTGCAAAAAAAGCATGCTAATTTCAAAGAGGCATTGAACGACCTGAAGAAATTACGCTCTGATATTGAGGAAGAACGTAAAGATGTTCCGGGTGCTGACGGTAAACCAACCTCGTTAGATATTGCGTTGAAAGCAGCTAAAGTAGTAAAAGACGAAAAAAAAGCTGAAAATAAAAGGGCGCAAATTGCATATGTAAGAAGTGAAGCCATGAAGATGAAAGCACTAAATGCTCTTGATGAAGTTATGGGTAAAATCGACCGTACATCAAAATTTGCGGAAGATTTAGTCAACGATTTAAAGAAAGCTAAATCCGGCGACAAAATCAATGGTAGGAAGGCACAAGCAGATGTTGAAGCCGATTTCAAAAAAGTAATGAAATTGCAAAAAAATGCTAGCGATGTACGCGCAGAGATGTTCAAAAAGATTGATAATGTAACAAAAGGCATGATCAAAAGTTTCGCCACGAAGATTAGTGAAAAGGAAAACGTTATTGCTAGTATTCAAATTAAATTGGATGCCGCCAGCATCAAATTCAAAGCAATCGAGGACAAAGTACGAAATGCTAATGTTGCATCAAATAATGCGAATGAAAAAGTAAAGAACGCTCTCACAATGTACGAAGATAGTTTAAAAATCGCTCAAAAAGCATCCGACGATGTTGATGAAGCAAAAGCACAACTTGACAGTGCAGAGGAAGGTACGGAAGCCTTCATTGTTGCGGACAGAAAATATAACGAGTTATTAGGGCATCAAAGAAGTGCTGCAGGTAATAAAACGAAATTGACCATTGCAAAAGAAATGGACGAGGCAAATGCAGAAGAAGCTAGTATTCTTGTCGATGAACTAAAAAGTGAGAAGGGTAGTATCAAGGAAGATTTGGATGAAGTGCAAGATGAATACAACATAGCTGCAAAAGAGTTACAAGAATTAAAAGCAAAGGCTGAAGAAATTCGCCTGTTGGCTTACAAAGGTGTAAAGCACGAAGTTCGTGTTGATGGTGCACCTGGTCCTATTTTAATGACATTGGACGATGCCGCTAAAATTAGAGCATTGGCTCATGTAGAGTCACAAGCACGCAAAGATTTCTTAAAGAAACAAGGCTTAGTTGCATCTGCAACACACATTTCAAAAGGAATCAAACACAAAGCTATTGTTGCTGGTGCAGCCATGAGTGTTGAATCGAGGAAAAACGCATCGCATATTGTTAGCCATCTAGCTGCTAAAATTTCGCCATTGACAGAACAAATTGATGTTTTGGCAAAGAAGACGCGGGAGACAGAAGATGAATCTGTGAACTTAGGTAAAATTGCCCATATCCATTTAATGAAAATGGACGTGTTAAAACGAGTGGAACACACATTAAAACTTCGTGTTGAAGCTGCGAAAACTTTTGTTGCCAAATTAAACAATAAAACAAAATATACTACATATTTATACGCTGTTAAAGCCGATTCTGACAGGTTAATTAAAAAATATGAAACTGAATCAAATGCTGACGAAGGTTACTCCACTGATGCACGAGCTGCATTGTTCTTAGCAGACAGGGCAACACATTTTGCAATCGAAGCAAACGTTGCGGTGGTACGCGCTAAAAATCATCACAAGGAAAGCTTTATGCGTGTTGATATTGCAAAGAAAGCATGTGAGAAATTCATGACCTCGAAGCTAAGTCAATTTGAAAACTGGTTAACAAGTGGAGAACATGCAGATGAAGAAGCAAATGTTGCGGCTATGTCAGCTGTTAAAGAGGCTCGGGCAATGTCAGAATCAAGTAATGCGTTGGAAGTTGAAGCTCACAAAGCAGTTGCCACGCAAGAACGCAGTTCTAGGGAAGTACAAGAATTGGAAAAAATGGCTTTGGATGTTGCGCGTAGGGCAGACATGGCTTGTAAAAAAGCTGATGATGATGAAGCTGCATTGGAACAACAAAAACAAGTGAGTGACGGGGATAGTTTCTTAGCTGGTCTAGAAGCTGCCAAAGTTCAAGCAGAGCGTGACGCAAAACGTAGTCGAAAATTATGCCAAGATACACGTGGCGAGCAATTGGCCATCAGTAAACGTACAAAAGCAGCTACAGAAAAACATGTTCGTCTTACCCAAGATGCTGAGGAAGCGCAAGCACGTGCACATACCAAACGTGCTGAAACTGATAAATTAGTTAAAGATGCAATGGCGAAGACGAAATATGCAAATCGTCGTGCTCATCAAGAAACTGCAGCTTTCGCTAAAGCTAAAAATATTACATGTAGCAGATATCACCATTTAATTGAACATGTTGATGATAGCGAGAAGGCAGTTGCTGCTGTCCAAAAGAGTGCAGATTTATTGCACAAACGTGCTCAAACTAGTCGCCAAAATGCAACTAAGAAATTTGAATTGGCGAGAGAACATCACAAATTAGTCGCGCAGTTAAAGAGAGACGTTGATGCCAGCTACTTAAAAACAATCTCTACGTATAAAACGTGGAGAGAGTATGTGAAACAGTTGGTTGTTGCAAAAGATAATTTGTTCTGGGCAAGAAGAAAAGAGATGGATGCCATTAAAAATTTACCGCTTAGAGTTCGCCTTAATATTAAAAAAGCATACGACATGCAAATGGAACGGTCGAACGAGGCAGTGAAGTCGTTGAAAATCCACTCTAGTGCAGTTGTTAAGGACGGTGAAATGGCAGAAAATCTGAGAAATAAAGCATTGAAAGCTGATAGCAAAACCTTGAAGTTACGCCGTGGCATTAGAAAAATGGAGGAACAGCAGGCAAAACGCACGGAATTTATGTTGAAAACCATTCTTAAAAATTCCGAGTCATTGAAAAGTGATTTCAAACGCGCTGTGCCAAGCGACAAACAGGATGATCCGGCAAGTGACTCGATCACTGGCATGTCTGGTTTAACAGGAATGACTGGTATTAGTGGAGCTACCGGTATTAGTGGAGCTACTGGTATCAGTGGAGCTACTGGTGTCAGTGGAGCTACCGGTACTGATAATACTGGAACAACTGGCGCCCGTGGTATGACAGGAGCTGGTACTGCAGCGACTGGTCCAGCGCTGGATGATGACGACTCTGATTTAACATCAGCTGAGAAGCAAGCTGAGCAAGAGATGGAACTTGCTGCAGATAAAAAAGCATCTAAGTTGCAAACTGAGAGTCAAATGGAAAATGAAATTGAGAGTGAGGTTAAAGCAGCAAAAGAGGTTGGAATCAAAAAATCTCCATTGGCGCATTGGTTAGGTGGAGATGCATTGACAGATAAGCATGGTTGTGTTGTTGCTGCAGGGGATGCATGGTGTAGCGCCACAAAAAATTGTTATAGTGTGTCGGAACCGGATACGTGCCCATCGGCGTTGTCAACGGCTAATGTTGTGCGTGAAATATACGTTGCAGACTGCCCATGGTGTAAAAATGCCAAAAATGAATCTGGTAAACCAAAGAAGTTCTTATTCCCTGGCGAACTAGAGGATGCCAGGAGTACCGTTGACAAGCATGTCCTTGAATGGAGCAAAATTGTCTCCCATGCACAAGCAAGTGCAGAAGCGCTTTACAGCAAATCAAATGAAACATTGGATAGATTAGAAGTTGCCGTTGCTCATTCTAATGAAATGTTTACTTCAGAACATGCGCATCAACACCTAGCACACTTCATAAAACGGTTAGAATCCCAAGCGTTCAATGTTAGTAAAGCTGTGAAAGATGTGATTAAAAAACGCATTGCTAGTAGCAAAAAAGCCATACTGTTAAAAACGAAGTTTGTTAAAGAACATAGTTTCGCCAATGATACTGACGTGGACAACTCTACGAACGTTACGAACGTTACGAGCGGTATGACTGGTGCAACTGGTGCAACTGGTGCAACTGGTGGTGCAGCAAACAAAGATGCACAAGCACACAATTCTGTTGCCGCGTTTAAAGTTGAAAAGGCTACCTTGCAACTTGAAATCACTGCTGCTAAAGCTAAATATCGTGACGTTGAGGTTAATGATACCTTGGCGCACCAAAAACTGCGTGTAGTAGAAGAATCAGTACGTAAAGCGAAGAATGCGAAAGAGTTGGAAGTAGTTCGTATGCAATTTAAAGCTGTGAGGGAAATTTTTGAAAATGATGAAGAAGAAGATGCAACTGGTGGTGCCACTGGCGAAGAGGGTGATGAAGATGAAACTGGTGCAACTGGAAACGGTAATAATACTGCATTGTTAAAAGAACTCGAGACCCAAAAAGCGCTTGTTTCTTCCTTGAAAGAGAAGCATAAAGAAGCCCAAGATGAGTGGGCTACTGCAAAAGATATTATGGCACGTGATTTGGCAAAGAAAGAGCAAGCTTTAAAAGCCCAAAAAATGAATGGTGGAAACAAAGCAACTGGTGCAACTGGTGCAGTAGATATATCAGATGAAGAAGTTGAAGAAGCTATTGAAGGCACTTCGATGCTGTTGCATCATGTAATTCCATCTTCGAACAACACTGCTGCAAAGAATTTCCCAACTGGCGCAACTGGTATTGACGCCAACAAAACTGTTAACAAAACTGTTAACAAAACACAATTAAAACCAAATTGTACTTTGTCACCGATGGATAAAAATGCGGAATGCAAAGTTTTCTCAGTGCATGGTAAAAGTTGTGATAAAGATTTATCTTACACTGATGCACAAGCAGTGTGCGAAGAGAAAGGTGCGCACGTATGTAGCCAAGCAGAATTGTTAGAGGCATTTAAATCGGGTTATGAATCTACGGCATGTGGTTGGACATCGACTGAAACTTCAATGGGTCATCTTGTTGAAATGATATTAAAAGAGGACAGACCAGACATCGAAGGTAAAAAAGGTTTCAATGTATGTGCACTTGAGAAGAATCTGGAAAATACATACGGTGTTCATTGCTGCGGAGTATAAATTTATAAGTTATAATTATACGCGATCAAAAATATTAGTGATAGGAAATTAGGAAAGTTTGAAAAAATAAAAAAATAAAAGTTATAATATAATATTAATAATTTTACTTTTTACTGAGAGCTTATATATTAATATATATATCATATATACGTATTAAGTGTTATATAATGTAAAAAGTAAAAAATCAAATGCAAAACCCATATACTCAAAATTTAGAGACGTTTTGTGGATAAATAACCAGTGTACCCCATTAGGATACTTACGTATTTTTTTGATAAAATACAAGAAGTTATGATAACATTAAGAATATGCACGCATAAATATATTACATTATTTTTTTATTTCATTTCGTTAACCTCTTCAGACAGAGCATCCGAAGTATTCATTCGAAGTAAATCTGAAGATGTAATGCTTTTACGATGTTCTTCATTTGTCCATATCTCATTATACTGTTTGTCTATGGCTTTTTGCATGCGAGAAACTTTTGCTGATGCTTTTCCGTAACATTTTGCTTTTAAAAACGCTTTAGCCATATACTTTGGGCTAGTTCGTATATCTTTAAAATCATCTTCGTGTATCATTGTTAATTGTGTAAACGCCCACCAACTACTTGATTGTGCAACCCCATCTTCGTATGCTGATGTTACTACGGCTATAACTAAATTAAATAAAACTATAATAGTAATAATAGTAAACATGATTAATATTGTTTGCATAAGAAGCCACATTGAATTTTCTTCACCAGATAGATGAACGATATCAAAATTTGCACCACTCGTAGATTGATCAAATTGATTTATAAATATTGATATCAATGAGAAACTGCCATTTTGATCTAATAGACCAAATACACGAGTACATTAGTAAAATTATCTCCAAGTTAGACGCTATTTTTCACGAAATTCAAATTGCGAATCATCAATTAGAGAATATACTTACCTTGCCCAAATAAGACAAAATATAAAATTGCAAAGGAAATAACTATCAAAAAGAAAAACATCAAGTAAACTCCAAGTTCTGATATCATCAAATACATTAACTGTATGGTTTTTACGACGGTTGGAAACACTTCTAAATACGCAATCGTGCGAAGCATGCATAAAAATACAGATAATGCAAACAATAATTCTGTCAACCCCATTTTGTCGTTGCTCAAATGGAAAAATATACTTATATCAAAATTATCCGATGTGTTAAATGATTGTTTAGACAAACTTTCCAATTCTTCAACTCGAGGTGCAAAATAAAATTCAATTACAAAAGTAAGGACTAAAAGAAAACATAAAGCTAAATCCAAAATATTCCTGTATCTGTAAAAATATCTTGGTATTGTTACATTTGTTTTCTTGAATACTAGTCGAAACTTTGTATGAGGGATGCGCGTGATTGTTTGGATATATGATACGCCTCTATCTCCTTTCAATTTCAGGCCAATGTATACTACGGTTTGATACATGGATGTTACAATGAAAACTAAGCTGGCAAATATTAATGCTGCAGTGCTTTTAACAAAATTTTCAACGGTTTCTAGAGGGGAACGAACGAGACCAAGATCTTTTAAGTGCTCATGCCACTGCAGCACCTCGCCATCCAACGTTAGTAATTGTATCCCTCTTCTGTGCAAACTAAGCTTATTGGCTAATTTAGTTATGACATGACCAATGGTATCGTTGGAAACAACACTAAATTCATGGGGGACATCCCAATCTCCTATTGGTCTAACAACTATTTTATTTCCTGATTCAGAATCAATTGTAAATCGCAATACTAAATTTAAATTTCTTGGAACGTCTTTAAAAGAGAAACGATAGAAATGGTTTTTTATGTCTTTGTCATTTTTGAGAGTATCATCCGATACGCCACGTAAAAGTAGATACAAATCATTTATAGAATCATCATCTGGTATAGTAATAACTGTGTCAGGGTCATTCCTTGGTCTTTGCGCTACTTGTAGACTAGTTTCTCCTTTTAATTCTCTTCCATACATTTGATTAACTTCTTGTTTGATACGTTCCATTAGATTATCGTGTGTGTCAGCGGCAAAAAAATCTAATCTCATCGCTTCTTTGCATTGGCGCCATGGCAAAAAAACATACAAATTTACTAGATACTTGTCACTCGCTGTGTACAAAAAAAAAGGCATGTTATATTAATATTTATACACATTAAAAGGGCTGGCGATAGATCTTCTTGGTTTGAGGTTGATATTGTTTATAAAAATGAGCGTTGTATACTTACTATCATCTGTGGCAGTTTTTGCAACTGCGGCTGCATATCTTAAAGACACAAACGGTGTTGGTGCAGGAAACCTATATTTTTTACCTAGTTCATATTCACCCTCAACATATAACGAACGCTGTAAATAGTTACTTAATGATGCAATTTCAGCCGCAAAGTAAACTTGCTCATTCTTGGTTTTCTTACTTAGCCTTTGTTTTATTTTGTGTGACTTTTCCTTCCTTTTTTCGATAGACAAAATATAAAATTTAGGCCATAGATTTCGAACATTGCTATTCCATTCTAAGGTTGATAACTCATCAAGTTCTCCCAATAAATATTTTAAAGAATAGAAGAATATGATCCATCTCAAGATTGTTACTGTAGAGTCGCTTGACATGAATATTGTGGACTGCTTTATCTTAAAATTGGGGTAGATCACACCATTTACATCAAACTCTACATATATTTCAACCGTTATGATCATGTTGTCAGTAGATGGATTAATGGCAACAAACTCAAATACAATAAGTCGCATATTTAAATCAACAAGATGGCATTTAATTGCATTATCCTTTATCTTTACGATATCGGCTGTCGCATTAGGGTGATGTGGCGATGGCAGATCCAATACATAGCTATCACTGATGTAACGAAATGCTCTGCTCACGGTTGTATACACTGTTTTTGGTTTACTGTAAATATATGGTATATGCCCAATACCATCACAAATCAAAGGAGGCTGCGTCTCTTCCTCAGCGACGTTCATTCTACGTTCGACACTGTCCACAAAGGAATATTCTCTCTGGGGACCCATGCAATATCCATCATTTGGTGTTGATGCTAATATTCCACTGCATTTGGATTTTAGATCGGAACGAACCATTCGTATTCTTGGGTTTCCCAAAACATAGTTGAACGTTGCAATGCTTTTCTTCCCTGGATATGCAAATGAACCATTTAGTTTTCGATAAACAGACCGTTCTGTTGGGTAAACTGCTGGAATAAATACATTTTCAAACCAACTCCATAATTCCTCCTTATTTGCTATATCTTCGAATGCTAAAATGTCACTTTGGAAAGGTTCATTTATAAGTATCTCTTCTATACTTTGAAACGCACGTGATTTACGGCTACTGTAAGCTGATCGATTAAATTGGTACGTTACCATCGCTAACAACAAAACAACAAACATGATCCAAGTAAATAACTTTTGATACAACTTTCGGCGCGTTTTCCCACTCCATTTTACATCAATTGCATGCTGCGTTCTTGGATCTGCAAATATGGGATTATCAAACCCTTTCAACTTTGGCAACCCAATTAACGACAGCATTTCCGTTTTGTGGCTTTGATACCAATATTCAATGTCAAGATCTGTCATTGCTGGGATATTTTTGTTATCTACACGACAAACATCACCTCCTGCATCAATTAACATTTTTGCAATTCTCGCAGCGGGATTTTCTTGTTCAAATGTTTTCATCTTTATATGTTCCCAATTTAATCTATTTTCCTCTGACACTGCTGTGTGACTACTACTTTTCGCTGGGTGAGACGCTTCCCTAGCTGCAAGATAGACCGCTTTATAGTCTCTATTTATGCCAAATGCGTAATGCAACGGCGTTTTTCCATCATACGCTCTGTCATTTGGATTTGCATTTAGCTCTAGCAATTTTTCTACCACTGCAACTAAACAATGTTTAGATGCCATGTGTAAAGGACTTTCGTTAAAATGACCTTTCCATGATGCTTGAACTGATTCAACATTGGTGCGTTTATTCATTGCGTTAGATACTCGTCGTTCCCTTTCGTTTGTTGGCAAATCGTCCTCCGCATTTTCTGATAATGTTTTAATATTTGGTGCTGCGCCATGGTCGAGCAAATATATAGCTAAATCAACTTGGCGCCTCCGAATTGCTAAATGCAACGGCGTGAAACCAGAGGAAGATGCTTGCGCATCTATTTGTGCACCAACGTCAAGCAAAATCCCTGCTAATTCACTTGACTGATCCATGCGCTTATCGCATACAATATGTAGCGCCGTGCAACCTGATTCATCCCGTAAGTTTACATAATGAGCGATTGAACTAACCCCTTCAACACTTTCTTCTTGAAACAGTCTTCTCCTGACGTTTTCAATATGTTTCCTGATTTGGTTTTCTATTTCTTCATTGCGTGGGTCGCTTTTTTTAATAGCATCAATTAAAGTGGATGACTTTCCAACTCCTGCAAGTAAGTCCCGGTGGATTCCCATAGCGATACTATAGCTCCTTCCCCATTCTTTATCAAGGGATTGTATTTTTGCAGTTTTATATAACAAACGATGCGATGACATCCTCTGCATCATTCGTTTTTTACGTGTATTAGGGGTCAATCGATGTGATGTTTTTTCCATAATATTTTGCACCTCTGATCGTTGCTTTGAAGACTCCTTGATGGGGGGTAGAACATAATTGCTTCTCGCTTCATTATGTAATGATTTGTTTTGCCAGGTAGCATTTGGGTACAGCTGTTTAGCATTATGATTTTTGCCCGAAGTGTCATCCACATCGTCAATTAAATTAAAAGTTTTATCCTCTACGTTAACAACATTTCGTACATCGTCAACTTCATCAACACCGTTTCTTCCGCTTCGATTATTCAAGCCCGGGGAACTTGTTTTTCTTTCCGACATAGTTTACTTGAGGCCACTGGTTAAATATTTACTGTAGTCTGTATCGTATATTTTTTTTATGTACAAGTGTATGTTGTCGCTTGTACTGTATAATGTATACATGTAAAACATTTAACCGTTGTGTACCGTTGGTAGTAATTGAAAAGAAAGAAGTATATGTACCTGTATATATGGCCTACCTGCTGTATTATTATTACAGTAGTAGTATAGTATACTAATAACTGGTGGAGGGAGGTAAATAATAGGGCAATCCAGCAATCATCACTGGTTCTACTGGACGACTAAATTATAATGATATATAATGATAACCAATTATAACCAATTGGTTCACCAATAGTACCTGGTAGTAATTAAAATTAGTACAGTCACGTACCCGCCTTAGTGCGTTCACCACTTTAGTGCGTTTTCGCTCAAAATCCCAAAATACGCACTATTCCGGACAAATCAATAGTAAGACGGCTTGTTTTATATCCTTATATTAATTTTTATTTTTTTGAAATAGTGTGCGTAGACCCACTTTAGTGCGTTTTTGGCCCGAAGACGGCAAACGCACTAAAGTGGATCCTCTCTCTGTAAGTCTTTTTGTCATAATTGATGTATACACAACAGGCATTATTAGTAGTAGTAGTATTATAGTATTGTATTATACACTTATACCTTTTATACGAACCAGATTTATCAAGGTTGTGGATAGGGTTGTTTAATTTTTTAATAATAATTAATTATAAAATATAGTACTAATAATAATAATAATAATATAATATTATTGTTGATATTTTTTTATATATTTATAATTTATTATTATATTACGTATTATGTGCTTATCATTATTTAATTATCACCACCACCAACAACAACACAAGGAGGTATATTAAAGTAAATTAAAACGTAGTATTATTATAACAATAAAAGTATAATCATCTTTCGGTGTTTTCGCTTTCTCAAAACTGTGTCTGCTGTGTGAGCGGGTTACAACATCAAAAACCCTTATGTAGAAATATCTTTCAACTGTGTACATCGGTACTGTTTGATCTGTTTTACGGATTTCCCCCCCCTAGTATTTATTATTGGTACATTTCTTTCAACATATTAGTAATATGGGAAAAGGGAAGGGAGACGAGAAAAGCAAAAAAATACAATTATCAACTACGCAACAGCAAAATGAAAAAAAGAACTTGAAAGACAAAAATGATAAGAACCATAAGAAATCAAAACGTGTGTCTAATTCATCGTTTGTGCATCCATCGGTGGTTCTTTTTGTATTTGTTTCATTGCCGTGTTTATTTTTAGCAGGGATGTTATTCTCGTCTCTAATATCTCCTGCTGCTGATGCTTTTTGGCATCGACATTTTTGGTACCGTATATTACCACTTCCAAGTAAAGAATATTTGCAAAAGAATCCTTGGGCTGCATTGGCAATGGATATGATGTATGACCAACCACTGTATCCTGTACCAGTGGCAAACAATGGGGAAAATAACCACCTAACATATGATATAACCATTGAGTTGCATAAAAACGGGCACTGTTGTAGCGATGGTTTAGTCATCCAAATGTTTGAAGGTTTTACCTGGAAAGATATCCAAGAAACATTAAAATCAAACTTGCCAAACCATTTAAAGGATGATACTGGTTTAAAGTTTTTTTCGGATGATTTCGAAATAACATCTATTGAACTTTTATTGGAATCTTATCATAACAATAATATTATTATGAAAAAACAAAATACTAGAAACAATATCAAACAAATGGAAGAGGCAGAAAATAGTTCACACTTGAAAATAATGTATGTACGAAGTGGTACTTTGTTTGTTTGGTCAACACGTGCTGTAGGGTATAAATTCCAACCATCAAATGTCAACTCTGCTGATATGGAAAGGCCAATCGAGTTAGAAACGTTGTCTAGTTCGCCACGTGTTTTTCGCGTCTCTAATTTTTTGTCAAATGAAGAAATTGAATATTTAAAAAAATTTGCAAACGATAAATTGCAAAGATCCTCTGTTGGCATTGGGAAACAAGTCTTTCATAATGATCGCACCAGTCGTACGGCATGGGATACTTCGTCGGAAACATCATTAAAAATACAGCAACGGGCGTATGACTTAATACGCGTGAAATACCAGCAAAACAAAACGGATGCGATACAAATTATACGTTACTTGCCGGGGCAAACCTATGTTGGCCATACAGATTATTTTAACGAAGGATATGACAATATGGATCCATCACAACCTGATGGAACAAATAGATTTATGACTTTGTTTTGTTACTTGTCTGATGTCCCAGAAGGTGGTGCAACTGTTTTTCCACAGTCTACTTCGCATCTACCAAACAACTCTGCAAAGTATTTGGCGAATCATAACTCTATATTAAATTTAAGAAAAAATGTAAAAGAAAATGATGAAGAATGCGAAATTTTACAAGATGGTAGTAGTGATTGTTCAAAAAAAGAGGGAAACATTGCAGATATTGACAAACTTAAACGATGTATAGGTTTTAAGCAAACTAAAAATTGTGATCCAAATGCTGAACTTGAAAGTGAAGAAAAGCATTCAAACTGTGATGATACAATACTTTATGGGAGATCTGGCTATTGCCAATGTGGTGGTGGGAGAAAGGTTATGCAAGTTTCATGTGAACATAGTCATTTTACCTGTAAAAGTGCCTGTGCAGGTAAAAATAGTGGAGTAGAAACAACTGGAAACAGCGGGTTCGATGAATTTTTGCGTGAATGTGGAAGTGGTAATGGCCTTGCAGTCTATCCGAAAAAAGGCGATGCTATTTTGTTTTATAGTCAAACCCCCGATGCGATTCTAGACCCAAAAAGTTTCCATGGCGGTTGCCCAATTATTAAAGGGGGTAAATGGGGTGCCAACGTCTGGGTATGGAATCGTGCGAGACCTTTTTTCGGAAAGAAGACGGTGAAGCAAGCAAATGGGAAGTATACAGTGGAATCAACCAGTATTCATTTATCATTTTTAAATCGCCGTGCCACAAATGTTGATTTATATTGGTTAAACCACAATAAACAGTTGCAAAAATTCCATACGTTTTTACCAGGTGGTTCGTGGAATGTTAACTCGCATTTAGGTCATGTTTGGGTAGCAAGACAAAGTTTCGATGATACTGAAGTGGGAAGATGGGTTGCTACGAGAAAATTAAAAAAAATTGAAATTTAATCAAAAAGGAAAATGTTTGGTTTATGCAAAAAAAATGTATGTTGGTGTTTGGGTATATGTAAAACTTATCTTTATTATTATAAGGGGCAAACATCATTATGCACATATCATATGCTGTGTGTGTTGTAAACAACTCTTTTAAGCGTGTCATCTCATAAGATTCCCGTTTTGTTTTAAAACGTACGCGTATTTTCTGTATATATCTTTGTCTTACTCATTAATTTCTATATATATATATGCATTCTCGCGATTATAAACCTTATCATATAATCATTCTAGTGAATATCAATATATGATACCTTAGTTACGCGTTGCCGTATGATACATGAAATCCACTTACCGCACATGTAAAGAGAGAGTGTGTGTGTATTCATATACGTATTACGTACATAAAAAAAGAGTAATTTTCTATATAAACTATTATATATGGAGAGAGAGTCTTTTAATTTTTATTTAATATAATCTTCTTTTATCTCTCACACACTATATAGTATATATATAAAGAATATTACTGATTACCTCGCATTAATACAATCCACTGTTTACTTTTGTTTCTCAAGTCTTGCAGTGGTCTCTTGTAGGATAGTCATTCTAACACCATTTCCTTTTGGTAAACTAACCATAGCTTTGCTTCCTTTACCGATGATGAAAAGATTTCCGTCACGGGTTGCGAATGTATTGCCAGCAGCATCAGTAACTTGAACGATGTCGAAGCTACCTGGATGACGTTCACGATGATTCAAAATACCGATACGTCCAGTATTGCGTCCTTTGGTGCACATAACAAGATTACCAAGTTCATATTTAACAAAGTCAATGATTTTGTTCGTGTTGATATCAACTTTCACGGTGTCCAAAACTTTGATCAATGGATCTGGGTAACGGATAGTGCGTCCGTCGTGGGTAACAACGTATGGAACTTTCTTCTTGGTGATACCAACTTTGGTAACACGGCACAATTTGTAACTAGTTTCTGCTTTTTTAATTGGTTGTAAAGTAAAACGACCTTTTGTATCGTATAACAAACGGAAGTTGTCACCTGCTTTTTCAAGAGTTACAACATCCATGAAACCAGCTGGGAAGTTTGGGTCGGTGCGTACACGTTGATCAACTTTAACGCATTTCTCCATGCAAATTTGTACTGCTTCCTTTTTTGTCAATGCATATTTCAAACGTTGACGCAAAATCAAAATAACTGGTAAACACTCACGCAATTTGTGTGGCCCAGTTGAAGGTCTTGGTGCCCACATACCGCCCATTTTGTCAAGCATCCAATGTTTTGGCGCGTTTGCGCGTTTCATATGTTTCTTTGGTCCACGTGCCATATTTCGTAGTGATTATATTTTCAAATATGTTTTATATAAATATTATAATGTATGTGTATGTATGTATTCGTCTTGTGAAAGTCGCACGGGGTGTCACGCCTGTGTGTGTGCACTTCAGTGTAGTATTTCTATTCAATTTATCATTATTATTATTCATCGACAACACTTCCAAAATAAAGGATGTATTCCATACTGTACTGTGTTAAAAACAATATTCGTTTAATATTGGTCACTGATTTACTTGCAATGGTGTGTGGTGTTATTTATGTTTATTTCCAGGACTTGCACGATTTATTATTGATGTACGTGGCGTTTGTTATAGTACTGCGTTTTATTCCGTGTGTGTGGTGTAAGATCGAATTAGCATAGAAATACCACTGCAAACAGTGGTGTCTGCATGGTAAAGGCCATTCAGTGGTGGGCGCGCAGCCACCAATTAATAACATACGAATAGCATTGAAAACGGGGCGGCTTGGACCGGAGCCCAGGAAACCTTAATCCGACCACTGCTGCGTACCAAGTTAGAGAACTAATTGGTAGGAATGATATGTACTTGTAACAATACAAATGTGTGATTCCTGGCAATTAGTGGTGTCGTACACAATGCTGCTAGAAATACCAGGACACAGCATTGACAGAATAGGAGCAGTAATGCCGTACTGGTCTATACTATACCCCAGCGCAGTCTCCGTCAGGGCGTATACATACTTTTATGATTCGTGTAATAATATTTAAGAGAGTATGGGTCCTGTAATAGTACAAGCTTGACAGTGTAAATAATAAAGAAATGGTGAAGTAATGCCACCACTAATAATAATAATAATTATAGTAGTAATATTTTTGAAATTATATAGTAATACAAGGATTCAGGTAGATAGCAGCTACCATGCTAACTTTAAGTATTAATATTACAAAACAAATACTTGTGCTTCAAGTACATTTATTACTTACTCTAAAATTATACTATTAGGTAGATGCAACTAGATTGAGAGGTACTTAAAAAATTATTATAAGTTTGAGCCGCTCGCAGAAATTATAAATTTTACTCCTTAAATATATAGTGGAGGTAAGAGTAATACTATTTAGATTTTAAAATGAGAGCAATTTAGGCACAGAATTCTGTGCCTAAATTGGAAATGGTATGAAGGCATAAGAAGGGTATAGCACTAGCCCCATGGTGTACTTGGTAGTATATGAATACGAGGGTTAGGGATCGGGTTGTCGGGTTAGTTGCTATTTAGCGTTGTTGCTGTTATTATTAAATTTTTAATTAAATGGTAGCCACGCTTTTTCATATACTAAGAAAATCTATTATGTGTCTTTATAAAGTTTAATTAGGTTTGTACTTAAATAATTGTATCAAATTTTAAAAAAATAATAATTAAAAACCTATTATTATATATGATAGTATCTTACTCATAAGTTAAATAAAATTTTATACCTGTGATTAATATTCATATCATATACAATTAAAAAAATAGGAAATGTAAAAATCTAGTTCGAATAGATCTGCGCTTTTCATATACATTTATTACCTTTGGGATTAATATTCATGTGAGGGGGAGAGTTGAAGATGTATCATCCATGATATCTATTGGGATATTCAGGTCAGTTGACTGGCGTTTTTCGATACGAGGTTGTTGCGCAAGTGATCTCAATAGTGGATGTTGTGCCCCACTGACCGATTGCTGTACTAGTGGGACTGACAATGATTGATGTTGATGTTGTATAACTTGCGAATTCAGTTGATTGTTTGAAGTTGCAATACTATCAATATCAATACTGGAAGTCGCATTATTGCCGGAGGGAAGAATGTTGAGAACTTCCAATTGTTCACTAGATGGCGAATCAGCGGGCTCATTAGGTTCAAGATGATATGCTGGTGTTGCCTGTACAATTATTCTGCCCGTTGCGTCGAGGGATTCATAAGCACTGTTGTCAGGGTGTCGTTCCGAGAGGACGGTGTTATTTAATTGGAATGCCGGGATGCACGGGTCCAAGTCAGGTGGTAATGCGGTTCGCGATAAATCAGACATCAAATTTCTCATGGTATATGATATCGCTGGAGTCGCTCCGTTTGCGATTGCTAAATGTATTTGACGGGCATAGTGCGAAATCCATCGGGCACGGCTAGGTTTGTAGCTCCGATTACTGGGGTCGGTGGGGTATTTGATGGTCGCTAGATTGTACATAAAATCACGTGCATGCGAGTCCAGATAACCATCGTAGTTTATGCACCAACTGCCCTATCTGTGATTCGCTTTGTGTTGCGATTCTTTGTTCTTGTAAATTTCTTCCGACGTGCTGGTGCCATTGTTTCTGTCTTCCTTTCTTCCTAAATTAAAAGTATTGCAATTGATCTTCGTTTGTCCTCTACACTTGTACCTCTACACCACTTCTGTATATTATTATTATAATAATATAATATATAATATTATGCACATATAATATAATAATAATATGATAATAATATTATTATTAATTATTATTAGTGCACTAATGAAAGTATGGTTAGTCTTAGGGTATTGTATAGTTAATATTAGGGTTATAATGCTATCTACCTGCTTTGAATTTAGGCACAGAAACTGTGCCTAAATTCCAAAAAATTTTAACATTATATTAGTGCTATCCCATGCTAGCTATCAATCGAGAACAAGGTGGATAGGGTTAGCAAAATAACAAATCAAGCCTCTGGCTTGGTAGCTACCCTAATACAATTTTATAATGGATAACAAAGGGAAAATAGCCTGTAATGCTATTTCTATGGACCACTTTCATAGGAAAGAATTGAAATTTGTTGATAAAATGAAAGCTTCCTATATCACACTAGTAAAAAATTGTACTTATTTCAATGTCAAAAGAAAAATCACGTTTTTAGCATTTAGGCTCAAAAACTGTGCCTAAATTCAAATAGCAGGTAAATAAGCTTAAGATTGGTTTTTAGGCTTATTCACCTACTAGCGCTGAATTATGATGTTTCTGTGTGCCTAATTCTCTTAGATTTTAGTTTTATATACTGTATACTGTACCGGTATAATAAATTCATTATTATTTGATAAAAAACTTCTTTTGGCATGTACAAAAAATAAACAAACAAGCTCACTATTAATTATATTAGCTAATAACAACAACTATTACTATTATTATTATTACTATACTACTATCATCATATTTTAATAATATATAATAATAATATAATAATATTAGTATAATAATAAGTATTCTTATTATATTATTGTTATTTGTTATTATCTATATATAAAGGTGCTGCTCATATCTCCTATAAATATGTACACAACGCAGCGGCGATGACACATCATGTTACATGTGAGAAGCTTTGGTTCGCCGTGCCATGTTCATTAAAACTGTTCAACTGTACATAACTTTATGTACATCGGACAAAGGCTGAGTTACATATGTTCATATTGTAATATACATAATATAGTAAATTTGCACAACGTAATAAAATATTGGACATCAGTAAATACTTTCAACACGCTCGTTACTTCTTTATTGCATAAATTTATATGAACACGGCGTCTTCCTCCGAATTATCGAAAACCAAATACCAAACAAAGAAATCTATCGCAGATTGTGTTCTGGACAGTGAAATTCAGCAATTTAAAGTTATGGATAATGCATTGAATCATTCAAAAAAAACAATTGCAGAATCACAAGAACAATTGCAATGGAGCATTAGCAATAGAAATCAAGAGAAAATAATTAATCAATACATGGACCGGGAAAGAACATTATTAGCACAATTAGATTTATCACGTGCAAATATTAAAGCAGCCGAAGGGACAAGAAAATTACTGCAGGAGCACACATTAATGTTACATGATGCGCAAGCAAAAGCAGATGCAATGCAGAAAGCATATAATGATATTTTAACTCGGCAACACCAAGCAGAGGCGACCATCGACATACAAAAAGGAAAATTAATTGAATACAAAGACAGATGGATGGTATCACATTCAAAAAATCGTCAAATGCAGGAAAAAATCAATACATTTGAAACTAGAGTCCCAAAATTAGAACTAGAGCTAAAACGCAAAACTGAATTGTTAAATAAATACGATGAAATGTTATTTGATAGTACCATGCGAATCAATGATTTAAAAACAGAAAATGGGAATTTGAAAGAAAATGTGAAGCATGCAAAATTTTTAATGGAAATTATAAATAAAATGTCAAATCGGTGTATGAACTTAAAAGAACAAATCATTCATATTTTATCAAAAGATAAGAAGTTAGTATATGCCTATATACGTAATGATGGTAATGAGCAAAATATAAATCATGAAAAGGGTGATACTAATTGTACTGTTGAGGACATTTCCAACAATGCAGTTGTCACTAATAGATCGTCCTATTCATCATATGATCAAAAAATACTTGGTGAGATTGATAGTTTAATTGACTTTACAACTAATTTATGTACTGTCGCAACTTCTTATAATGGGAAAGGGTAAAAAATAATAATAATATTTATAAATATATATATGTGATATGTGTACATTATTTGTTCTCGTTACTATAGTTAAAATATATATGTTTTACATGTGGCAAGCACTATTTGAATTACAAAATCGAATACAAGTCATCTTCTCTAGATAAAATTTTGATGCGGCATTTTTGGTTTTTTAAATTTCTTTTTTTTACGCTTTTTATTTAATCGTTCCGTTAATGAAAGTGAGAATTCATCATCATCAGATGTTAAATCTACAAGTAAATTGGGGGAAGAATTCCATGATTTTCCCCCGTCTTTAATATTACGTACCACACCATTATCATGATTGATATTTTGATCATCGTTTTTTTCTAACATCCTTTTCTTTTTACTTCTTCGTTCATTTTCGCTATCTTCATCGGTTGATAAATCCACAAAATTTGTTGAAGCTACTGATCGTTTTGTAGATGAAGTTGACGATGAGGAAGAGGAGGAGGATGTCTCCGATCCATAGTTTTTCTTATAATAGTTTTTACTCGTAGTAGTAAATGATATTAAATCTCGTGCCCAGCAATACACCATCCATTTACAATCAACGCTAAAACCAGCCATATTCACACTACTGCCAGATTTATTTCTTTGCTGCATAGATATAAATTAAATATCATCAGGGTATGTTAGATAAACCAATAGATTTGGGGGGGAATAAAATAAAATAAATGAGCAACTTACAGTGTAATTCTTAGACCATGAATCGGCAAATAAAAGCTTTGATTGATTATATCCAACAGCGACGCGACAGTGTTCGTTTACATTTACTACAACTGGTATACCATTATCAATTTGGTTCTCAATATAATATGCTATTTCATATACATGTTTCATTTTGTCATATTCACCTTGTGGAATATTATACCGATTCACCAGTTTTTCTCGATCGTTAATCCAAAACTCTTCATTAAAACATTGTTCTCTTCTATCTTCACTTCTTAAGGGCGTATACACCAATCCATCATGTGATTTAATCAAAGGCTTTGATATCATATCCAATGCTTCGCCTAGATCACTTGACGCATCTAACGCCCCAACATGCATAGGAGGCTTCCAATATTTCCTCCAGCTTTTCTTAATTTGAGAATATGGTTTTCGGAAAAAATGCTTGGTATGACCGTGTAGCTCAAACGCGTTCAATATTGATACCAACGAACAAGCGCCATTTTGACCTTGGTCAATGCCATTATAATTGTGCACATCAATAACAACATTTGGAAACTTTTGTATAATTTTCTTTCTTTCCAGCGTAACTCTTGGACTTGATAGATCCTGCCATTCTCCCACTAGATACTTTGACTCCCCTTCATGATGGCGAAAATCACGTAAATACCCACGAACTTCTCGAGTCATTCTATATTTCTGCGATAGTATGGTCCTTTTCGACTTGTAACTCATTTTTTACTTGGCTAACTGGTTGCACGTAACACAATACTTTTACTGTTTTTGTTCTTAATGTGTATACGTACCAACTATACTGTGTCTAAATTTATGCTGGGTCATGGTATATACTAATTATATATTGTTGAAGAAGAAGAAGAGCACAAGTGAAGAAAGGAATGTTGATAATTTTTTTATATTCACACTTATTATTATTATTTTATATTATAATAGTAGTATATATAGTATTATTATTTATTGCGTATATATTATTATTATTTACATTGAAATAATTATTTACCGTATTATTATAATAACACACAGTAGCATAGTTATTATATGTTTGTGCGTAATGTAAATGATGACCTCTACTCATTTTCGGCCCCTTTCTACAAAAACACATGTTATTATTTTTGCTCCATTTAGATTAGATTTTAATTTGTAATTTATCTCGTAACCTTAATTTAATCCGTATTTGGCATATTTAACATTACACAGCATTGTATGTTGATAAATTTCTAATAGTTAGCTGTTTGTAGGCTCGTAAGATAATATTATTAAAGCTTATGCATAAGTTATCATAAGCTTATATAATATTTGGAGTATCATAAGATAACATTATATGCGCACATATATGAGAATTAAAATAATTTATGATTTTATAAGTAACACGTACAAATTCTACATATATATTTGATTGTATACGCATTTCACAAATTTTTTCTACCATCGTAAGTATATTGCCTCTCATAATCGGCATAATTTGTTGACAAATGTTTGTATTTATCCAAGTGCCGTTCAGGGCATCTCATAGCATCTGATCTAAATGGAGCGCCCATGTTTGGTGTGCACATCACTTCAATCAATGTTGTCTGGCCATTCTTCTGTCGCTTGATACTTTCTTGCAATGCATTTTCAAAATTCTCCTCACTGCCGTCAACAGTTACACCAACTGCACCAAATGCTTTTGCGATATCACTGATTGATGGGTTATCAATTTCTGTACCAACGGCACGTGCATCCGTCCAGATTAACTGATTTAACAATTCAGCACCCCAAACTTCATTGCGAAAACAGACAATGGTAACCCCAAGATTGTTTCGTCTACATGTCAATAATTCATTTATACCTTGCATATTTACTGCGCCATCTCCTACTAATGCAAAAATTGGTCTTTCTGCGTCAGCAAACCTGGCACCAACCGCCATGGGAATGGACGTACCACATGACCCAAACGTACCTGCGGTAAATAGGCTATTTGGCTGCTTGAAGTCTAAATATGCCAGTGATTGACTGCAGCAATGGCCAATATCTGTTGTAACGATCGGTCCGTCTAATTCTTGCAATACTTTGCCAAGCGTGCGCAGTACCATTTTAGGTGGCAATCGTCCAGTTTCCCCGTCAACTTTTAAACTATCGTCAAAACGTTCTTTAACCCATTCTTCGCGATACCTAGCATATGGTATTGGTGAAGTCTGTGTTGGTCTAGCTTCTAGCAATTGTTTATTATTTACAACATATTCATACACTTTTCGCATTGTCTCTGAACCATCACCATGTACACCTATAGTTGGGTTACATGAGTTGCCAATCATATGTTGATTTGCTTCGATTTGGATTAATGGTTTGTTTGCATCCCAATATGCCATATTATATTGTGGTGTCGTGCCAAATGGATTTAAACGCGTGCCAATTGCAACAACAAGATCGCTATCTCGAACGCATTTCATAGCAGCTTTGCTACCAAAATATCCAAGCGATCCCATTGCATATTTGTCATCTATTGGATATACATCATTGTGCAAATA
>Ga0099797_100063_pt1 | contig 59515 bp, 36 predicted proteins | sample Uncmet_Sort48C_1_FD_89871 | JGI IMG/M metagenome (GOLD analysis project Ga0099797, IMG submission 89871) | Marine eukaryotic communities from CALCOFI LINE 67, Pacific Ocean - C012_Sort48C_1 | ecosystem: Environmental > Aquatic > Marine > Oceanic | place: Pacific Ocean: Monterey Bay | collected...
GAGTGAGAATGATATAAAGAAATTGGAAGATGATGTTACTAAATTATTTCGAAAAAAATATCGACGATTACGTAAAACGAAGAAAAAGAATTTATCATCATCGAAAATAAGTGAGTTAAGAAAAGAATTTAGTGTCATTAAATATGGTTATGCAAGTAAATACGCGACGTCACAAACCAAAAGTATACGTAAGCAAAAACGTGTTATATCTAGACAATTGAAAAGTTTAAGAAAAAAGCAAAAAATGTTAGATGATAGCATTCAAAATTTAAATATTGACGGGAGCCCAATACCATATTCTATTTCTACAAAGGTATATTCGGAAACACATGGAAGAGGTCATCATGGTTTAGTAGATCACAATGGACAACCATTTAAATAAAATTTTTGGCGTGTGTGTGAAGTGTATTACGTACGAAGCGTACAAAAGTGAATTTTACGGTACATTTTTTTCATATAGGTGCAGGGTACGAAGTATTTTTTAGAAAAAATTAAAAAGTTAACTTTGGAAAAAATATTGTTTTTTCTCTTTAAATTCGTACGATCGTATAACTGATATTTAATTTTAAAATCGCTCCCCACATTTAATAATATCTTTGATGATTTGTGCATTTGTGATTGCTGGATTGATATTTTTTTCATCACTTTTCATTTCACTTTTTTTTCACTTTTTTTATTGACCACTTTGATAGGTAGTTTTGTCTGTTAAATACTACTGCTTGTTACTCTAAAATATCATTACCTGGTATCCTTAAAGCTGCGAAAAGCTGGAAAAGAAGCCCTGATGTGGAAAAAGCAAACATCATTTTCCAGGGGTATAGATTGATGAAACAACTTGATTATTACAGATAGATAGTCAAGGACTAATGATATTCCATCTGGAATAAACAAAGTATAATAATAACAATAATACTATTAAACATTCAATTGGAAAAAGATAAACCATGATGATGATGCCAATGACGACATCCAGCACAACGACGACCACCACCATTACAACAACCACGAACGAAGGTGATAATAATTCTACAAATGCGGAAGATAATAATGATAATAATGTCATAATTGCAAACCTTCCAGTTGCACGTAGCGGTAAACATTATGCAAAAATTATACGTCAAATTTTATCCTCTGCTGGGATTCCGTCCGAACAAATTTTATCAAAAGTTGAGGATGCAGAAAAACTTGTTGGTATTCGCGTGACTAAAACAATGCGCAAAGAGCTACAAAGGATGTCTACAGAAAATAAATTTGAGATACTTCCAAATAATTTAGTAAATATTATTCTTTCCAATCTTGCGTTAGAAGAATTGATGTCTACTACCTTAGTTAGTAAAGAAATCAAAAATAAGATTTTAGCTGCTGTTCAAACCACGCCCTTTCCTAGCTTTGATATCAATTATATGCTGTTGCCTCGGAAGCGATATTTGAAATTCACAAAATCTTTAACTTGGTTAAAACCGAAAGTAAAATCTTTAAAGTTTTTTATAGGAGCTTACGAAAGGTATTTTTCTCGCATTTTACTTCATTCTATAGGGGATCATTTGGAAACTTTAGAATATTCTGGATACGATAATTTGTTGTATACTAAAGATATTTATTCCACACTAAGGTTAGGTCATAATGATCAAATCAATCGCATTGATCTTAGTTTAGGTGTAGGTGAGCTTTCCCGCCACCAAATTCTTGTTAGCAGTATAAGATCTTGTGTACAGGCAATATTTGGAAGTGCCATTGCGAATAACATGGTAAAAGATGCTGATTTTCTATCTGATGGTGGGTATTCACTTCCTGAAATTAGTACTCTTTGTCCCAAATTAAGGCATTATAAAACAAACAAAAGGGTACCAGTAGAATGTCTACCAATAACGTTACAAAAATTGTCTGTATTGCATCCACCATCTGATTTATCTCGCTTTACAAAGTTGAAATATCTTTCTATTAAGGGGGTCCCTAGACATTTTTATGAAGCATGTAAAAGATTTAATGTCAATTCACCAACACTCGAAGAATTAGATTTACGACATGGAATAAAGAATCTTTTCGTAACTTGTGATAAAACTTCAATGCCTAATTTAAAAGTCATTCGTACCCGTGGTGATGGGTACGGGACATTTCCAAAAGCCATAATAAATAATTGTCAATATTGGGGGAGAGGACGGGGAGAATGCAAGTTACAGTCATTGCCTGAGAATATACCTTTACCACAAAATATGTTGTATTTTACGAGCGGTGCTACGAACAATGGGCATGGGCTGCTACACGAGGGGCATGATCCGGATATATGTAATATTGCCAATGGTTGTACAATTATTAGTTACTCATGGCAGAGAAAAGATTTTTCGTACAGTCAAGAAAAGGGGCTCACTATTTTCAGGTATTGTCAGTATTGTAAAGGCACCAGTGATGATGTCAGAAAATTGCACGAAGTACCTGTTTTTAGCAGTTTTTACACAAGCAATCCAGAAGATATGCAAATTCTATTATGTTCAGATTGTTATAAACCATGGATACGAGATGCTGGAAAAGTGTTGGATTATCATAATGTCATTGAAACTGGATTAAAAAATAAATGGACAAAATGTCTCTGCACATGTCTGGCGGACACCTCGAGTCAGGATTTTCTTGATACGTGCGAACGTGAGTTTATAAACACGAAAAGAATGCCATATTGCCTTTGCCCTGCAGAACAGATTGGGCTAAGAGGCGGGAAATACTTGAGTTCGGTGCATAGTCATGGTGGTGAAGGTAAAATTCGAGAGGAAATACAGCGAATGAAAAGTGTTGGTTGGCCAGTTGGGAGATAATGATATAATTTTTTCAGGCTTTTTCAGGTATTTTGATAGGTTAATTTTTTAATTTAATACTACATAAATTCACGTTTTAAGTATAAATCCCATCGACTGAACATTCTAATGCTATTCCTATGTTAATTTTGATTTCGGGTCAAATCCCTTAAAAATACTATTTTACATGGGGATATATAGATTAAATGCAAAAATACAACTAGTTTAGCATGGCCGACAAAAGAGCCAAACATAAAATATGTTTCGGTTTAGAAGATGGCAAAGTAAAATTAGTTCAATTAGGACAGTTGAAAAACAATAAATTTGCTACATGCTATAATTCTAATAATGCTGAATCATACACAGTTCATACCTGTCTATTTTTCCGCTTTTTTCTGGCAATCACATCATAAAAAATCCTGGAAATCACAATTTCAATATAAATATATATATATATTAACTAATATTTATTAGTCATTTCAATCATCATATGTAAAGAATTCAAAAGAAAAAAAACAATATCCCCATCATTGAAGTATATATATGTACCATAACTTGATTTAATACGGCATATATATATATATATACCATGGAATCTACCACCCCTCCCAACATTTCCGTATCGGAACAAAATAAATTGTTGAAAAAAGAAAATGAGGCATTAAAATTAGAAGTACAATTATTGAAAAAAAAATTAAAACAAAAATTATTTATTACGTTACATGGTGAAGCAAAAGAAATTGAAGATCCAAATAAGCCAATAACAAATATATTGTTAAAACCTGTACATCATCATAATCAACAAAATAATGAGAAAATTATTGAAATCAGTACATCTCAACAAACAACAACAACAACAACAATAAGTGACAATAAAATACTACCACCTCCTATTCCACCTCGACCACCAGCAGCATCAACAAAAAAACTTTTGAAACGTACTCCATCTTTATTAAAACAATATAAATGTGATAAAGTAGAATACGCACCAGACTCACCAATTTGGAGAAGCGAACTTAAAGAAATGGAAATAATAACACAAACACGGTTAAAACGCATGGAAAAAATTGGACAAAGATTCAAAGAATATATAACGTATGGAAAAAATTATGTAGTCATAACAAAAAGATTAGCACGTGAATTATTTGTACAATCAGAAAATAATAAAAAAAAAAGTACATCTGAATATCATCAAAATGATAATAATGTGATAATAGAGGAATTATTAAATGAAGCCTTTCAACATTTTGCAAATATCATCAATGAAGTTGGTGATAGCATGACGGTGCTATTGGAAAGTTTAGATGATGCTTTTGTAGCTAAGACAAATGAATTTATCAAATCTGAACGTAATTTAACAGCAAGTTATAAAAAAAATTACTCACATGCAAGTCATGAATATGATTCATTATTGAAATCATCTTTATCACCGAAAACAAAAGATTTTAAAATAAAAGATGTAACAGTAATTGAATGTTTTAAAAAAATGGAAATTGCTAGATTTGATTACGTGCATCATTTAAACAATGGCAAAGAATACCAATTAGTAGCTGCAACATTAGCAAGTTGGTTTTCGTATTTAGCTTATTTTAAACAATGTCAAGATATTTTTGTTGGTATGGATGGAATTATGAAAAGTATGTCAAATCGAGTTTCTGCTCAAACCAATGATGTTGTGTTTTATGAGACCATTTGGAAAAAACGACGTTTGAAATTAACAAAATTGTTAGATATAGAAGAGACACGGTATAATATATTTGCTGATAGCGAGAATAGTATAGATATGAACGATAATAAAGATCTATATTCGAATAGCAATAACAATAATAAACATCATAATGATGATGATAATGATGATGATGAAAATGGTAAAAATAAATATGGTACATTAGGATCAGTCTTACAAGAGGTAAGTATAAATTATATCCCCTTAAACCTGATGAAAAGAGGACACCCTCTCTAACAATTCACTCATTCATACACTATGCTCCACAGGGTTACTTGTATAAAAAAAGTTCCAATTTAAGAGGTGATTATAAACTTCGATATTTTATATTGACAAAATTAGGGAAATTATATTATATACGCGAAACAGTTCCTCACGAATCTGTTTTAGTATGTGAGGTAATTTTATGCAATGTGAAAGATTTACCAACCCATCATGGTTTTCGTTATGCGTTTGAAATTATAAGCCCAAATCATCGAAAGTATACGTTGCAAGCATTGAATGACGAATCATTAAAAAAATGGAAAAAATGCATTCAAAATTGTACAGAACGAATGCTAGTTGGTGGTGGAAATATGCCATTATTACCTAGTAGGAATTATTCTGCTGGTAGTATGGATGATTACGGTGGTGATGATAATAATAATCTTAACTCTACTATTTCAACAAGACCGACATCATTAAGTGATACATCTATGGATACTGATATCATGCAAACGGTTTTATCGTTAAATACAACTTGCTGCGATTGTAAGGCATCTAGACCAACTTGGGCTTGTATAAATATTGGCAGTGTTATTTGCATCGATTGCTCTGGAATTCATAGAAGCTTAGGTGTTCATGTTAGTAAAGTTAGAAGTATTGGCTTAGATTCATGGCCAACAAGTTTAGCATCAATGATGAAAAAATTAGGAAATCAGCATGTAAATGAAGTTTATCAAGCAGAGTTAAGCGGAATGTCTGGTTGGGAGATACCATCTAACAATGCAACAATTGAGGAACGGACTAAATTCATAAAATCAAAATACCTCTACAAAGGTTTTTTACAAGGTGATTTTTTGAAAATCAATGATACAGAATTGTTAAATAATTTGTGTATAGCCGTGCATAATAATGATTTAAAATCAGTTCATAAATATGTGGCTCATCCCAATGGACAAAATATCATTAATATGTTGTGTAAAGATGTTTACAGTATTATTGTTTCTGACAATACCAATGACAATGCTGGTAATAATAATAATAATGATGGAAAAATTTATGCATGCACAGCTTTACATCTTGCTGCAAAATATGGATATCATGAAATTGCAGAATTTTTATTTTTAAACGGTAGTGATATTAATAAATTAGATTCAAATGAATGCACATCGTTGGATATTGCAATGCTTGCAAATAACGTTGAAATGATAGAATGGTGTTTGAGAAAGACAGGTTGAGTGTTTATTTCTTGTGGAGAGTGATATGAACCGTATATTCGTAACATTTTTTATATTTTATACCACTTTTTTGGTGTAAAAAAAGGATTTTTATTTTTTTTAAAAAAAACTAATGCATAATTTAATGTGGTATATAGAGTGTGTACATTCCAAATTACTCTTTTCTCTCTCTCGTTCGTTAAACGCATGATAATATTTAATATATATTCAACCCTCCAATTTCATCCGCATTAAAGCAAATTTAGTTGATTCTTTATACTCATCACGTACAAAACAACCAACTGGTGCAGGCCATGGTTCTATTAAATTTTTATAATGTTTAAATCCAAACTTCTTATTATACCATTGTTTTAACCAATCTTTATGATCAATTACTGAAATGATCACTTCATCATGTTTTTTTTCATATGCAATCTCTAACGCTTTACGCATGATTTTTTCTCCTAATCCTAAATTTTGATAATTAAGACTAGTACAAACATATCCCAATTTGCATGGATTTTTAGTACCGCTTAATTTAGCATATTGTAAATTGCATTTTTCAACAAATGCACAACCTACAATTTCACCATCGTCGTCATAATTCTTCTTATTATTATTATTGGTGGTGGTAGACGTATCAATTTTTGCACAAAATAACGTGCCATCTTTATTTTGGATCATTTGTAATATATCATCTTCACTTGTACGTGTATATTTCTTTGGACCAACGTTGTTTATAAAATTATCAATAGACTCTTTATCATAATCAATGAAATGTATGTCACCGTCGTAATATGCATCTTCAACTAATTTTAATAATTTGGATATATCACTTCGTTTAATATCATGAAAGTTTAACTTTAAAGTCTTTTTACCCTTCTTCTTCTTCTTCTTCTTCTTCTTCATTTCTTTCGCCACTTTTTCATCCGCTTGTTCTTCACTATTCATTGAAGATAATGGTACAATATGATGTAGCGCTTCATTATACAATGACTTTGAACTGGCTAAATTTACAAACATATCCCAATCGAGGCCATTTATTAAACTTTTACGTTGTGATGCTTTGGCTACTAATTGATTAAATTCATTGCGATCCACATGTACATTTTGACGTTTTAAAAAATTAAAAATATCTTCAACATCCACACGATCATTGCCACTTTTATCTAATATACGAAATGCTAAACGCAAGATTTTGTCATCATGCAAATCATCATCATTATCATTAATATTAGATAAACGATTATCGTTCCTTCCGCCAGTATTATTTGATTTACATAATAATGCTAAACCAACCAAGTATTCTTGAAAATCTATTTCACCATCATCATTTTCATCTAATAAATGAAACAAACTTTCTAACTCAGGTTGGTGTACATTGTTATTATTATTATTATTGTTGTTATTATCACCATCATCGCTAGTACTAGTATAAATACTTATAAATTCTTCTAAACTGACAGTACCATTTTTATCCTTATCCATCTTTGCAAATCTTTCTTGAAATTTTTTAATAGTAGCTATATTAACATGAAACATTCTTTCTACTTTTTTAAATTCAACAACACCTGCATTTGCTGGCATATGATTATCTAATGCCTCTTTTTGCAACCATACATCTTCAACACTGTGGGAACTAGCATGTACACCTAATGCATTGCACATAGCGTTTCGAACACGATGACCATATTTACGAGCAGCATTAGCCGCACTCTTACGATCTACCTGTTTCTCTGCTATTTCACTATCATTTAATGGTTGGATTACTGGCAAAAATTGTACTTGCAGTCGTGTAAATGGATTTGATAATACACGAAAGATAATTTCCAATTGCGATAATCCACCATGTACCCAACTTGGATTGACTGGTAAATCATAACCAAAGATACCAGATGATCTTGGATACGTAATGACACATGGTTGTATTGGTGCAGCAGGAATAAAAGCACCTGATTTAAATGTGATCAATAACTTTCCATTCGTACATGTACCTTCAGGAAAGATAAGAATTTGTGGCCATCCAGAGTTTTCTTGTGCACGATCTTTCATAGATTGAATAACATTTGATTTTGATTTTGGATCTTTACGATTTACTGTTATGGTTTGTATAGCTTTGACAACTGTTCCAAGCAATGGAATTTTTAAATGTTCACCTGCTGCAATTGGTGCAGCCATAAATTTATACATGTAATAAAATGGCTCTATAAAACTAACATGATTGGAAATGACAATTCCACCTCTACATGGATTATTAATATTTTCTAAACCATCTTCTTCAATATATATGAAGCCTAAAGAAAATAATACAACTCGTATACATGGGCGTAATGTGTAATATAATAAAGTTCTACGCCATGTTGGCAATGGTTTTGCTTGTAAATCTTTATTTGATATCCCAAATATACAAATATTTGAACATATATTTGCTGAAACTAATGCAGATAAAAATAAAAGCACACGCAATGGCAATAATGTTACTGAACCAATTGATAATATAGCCCGTTGCGTTAAGGTTACTTCTTTCCCTTCATATTGAAATGGATTTTCTTTCTTTGTTTGAACATTATTCATTGTTTGAAAAATCGATAATTTTCTACGTATTTTTGGTTTCTTTAATTTGGTACTTTGTTTGTTTCCGTTGTTATTATTGTTTGTATTTTCATTTTTTGCATATTTTCCAAGTTTATAAAAAACATATGCAGCAACAACAGTTTGTATAGTAATTGTTGTATATTTCATATATTTCATAAGGGAGGATGACATTTTTGTTTTGTTTTTTGTTTTGTTATTTTTGTTGTTGTATTAATACTGTACTGTAATAATAATAATAATAATAATGATATTTCTCACGGGATGGTATATAATAAATGATAATATATATATATATATATTCACTCTTTACAATTGCAGTTCTTCTTGTTCAAAAAATTTTTTCTATTTTGTATACTTTTATTGTTTTTACTTTTTGTACTACTTTGATTTATATATCTTTTTTTCTGTTTCCAATTATATATATATGAAGATTAATAAATAGTCTATGTATGAAACAAGGAGGTAAAGCTATAAAACACTAAATATATCTATATATCTATATATAAAATTGAATAAATGAAAAAAAAGAAGATATAAGTTAGTGGAAAAATGACCGTATCCATCCCAGACGTGTGGTATATATAACCTTAAAACACGTAGTCGTCAAGTAAAAGTAGTAGTCCAATCAAATCAATGCAATCAGGATCAAACCGGTATAGCTGGCCAGCTGGATAGCAGGGAAATAGTATTGGAAATGTTGTTGTTCACACCACTTTTTGGTTCTTCTTCGACTCTCAATTTTTGAAAATAATAAAAAAAAGTATGATGTATATCACCATTTACACATAGACGTGTGTGTGTGTGACGACTTTCATCATATCTATCTCATCCTGGTTTATTTCACTATATTTGATTTTGATTAATTGATTTCAATTGATTTTGATTGTTTGATTCTGATTTTGATTATAGGGTGAAATAATGACGAAACAACAAAAAATGTCGTGGAGATTAAAAATATATTATTTAACTTTGTATATATCATTAATATTATGTTTAAGTGTTGAATTATTTCCTATGTTTGCAAATGCACAAGGAACGGCAAAAAAGAAAAAAAAGAAGAAAAGGGATAAACGTTTTTTTACTAGAGGAAAGGAATCATTGCGTCTTGCGAAGATATTGGTAGTGTTATGTTTTGCACCACCTATACTATCATTTATTTATTATGTTGTTCGTGATCCGGTTACACCACATCTTATCATGGAAATATGGTATCGTTTACGTGAAAGTACAACAACATATTTAGGACGTGGTAGTAATGTCATGGCAAGGAAATTGTACAAAGAAGATTGAAATATGTATTATGGTAATCTATATTATTTAGATAGAGGAGTAAGAGTCGTTGGTATTAATTAAAAGCTACAGAAAGAAAGAGAGAGAGGAAGGGGAAAAAAGACGTGGTAAAAAAATGATATTAAAAACTTTTGTCATTAAACTATCTATTTGTACACTTTACAAACCTTCAAATGTGTTAAATTTTACCAACTGCTCGCTCTTTCCGTATTCTACTTAGTACATATATTCCTATATATATCGATGAAAGGAATGTTCTTAATAAATTTTTGAACGAAAAGGAAGGGGGGCACGGGGGAAAAATGAATAAACAAACTAAACAATGTACACATTGCAACATTCAAAGCAGTTGAAACATGTGGAAATACACGTCGATGAACGTAAATGAACACAAATAATCAATATATATAACATTTATATACGAAATAAGTTACAAAAGGTAAAACATACAACGCAACGATGGAAGAAGATAAAGATCAAATTAAATCGATGGAAGTGGAATTGGAAGTGCATCATTCACATAACCATATGTCAATGCCTCTCCATTTTCTTGAATTTCATATGCTGCATGACCTTCATGTGAAAAAAGTATTAAATTTAATGCTCCAGCACGAAAGTGTTGTTCACCGATATCACCACCACCAACAGAACCAATACAATCACACAATTCTGGCGAACGACTACAACTAAATTTAAATTCACCACTAGCATGAACCTTTACTTCTCTTAATACACTGTAGCCTGTACATATGTTTGTATGTTTTATATATATATTTTCCATTATATCGCTATTGTATTCCCGTGTGTTTTTAACCACTGCTTTTGCTGTACTTAAACTTTTGCATTTCCTATTTCCTTCTGTATACTATCGTATTTAACAGGTTCATACCATCAAAAACAGGTCTAAATTTGTGTGCAAATATGTACGCCCCTCCTTTTTTAAACAAAATTTTCTTTTTGACTTTCCTCGTTTTGTGAACCCTAATTTTAACACGTCTTAAGGCCAGAAAAAATTTGTGTTTTCTTCTGCACTTCTCTTCTTTTTGACTTTTTTTTTTGATGAGCGATATACTAGATATAGATACCTGTACTGTAATGAAGATGAAAGATATATATGTGAAATGTAGAAGTATATATACATCAAAAACATATTAAAAAACAACACACTTCCGTTTCTATAAATAACACAAAGAAAAACAAAATCAATTAATATCCATTTATTCCTCGTATATACGTTTTTCTATTAAAAAAAAATGCAATTCATTCGTAACAAACAATCAAAACAATTCATTATCAAATCACAAAAAAATTTACGAAAATTACAATTTCGTCATAATAATAATAATTACAATTACAATAAAATAATATCATGCTCGTTATCCTCTGTTAAAAATAATTACCTTCATGAAACAAATATACCTACATATTACTTTCAAGATTCGTTGCCAAAAATACCTATTCCACCGTTAGAAGACACAGTTACACGTTTTTTAGCATCCGCAAAACCATTATTAACAGAGGAAGAATTTGAAAATACATCAAATATTGCAAATGAATTTTTAAATGGAAAAGGAAAAGAATTAAATGATACATTAGTCGTAAAAGATAAAAATCAATATACATCGTATTATAATGAATATTGGGGCAATATGTATTTAGAAGATCGAAATACGCTTTTAAGACATACACCGTATATTGGTTGGGCAGATATACCAGATAATGAAGAACAAATGGAGCAAGGAACACGTGCAACGAATTTAATTATATCATCCTTAATATATTTTAGAACATTACGTGATGAGAAATTAAATCCAATAATATTTCATCAAAAACCGGAGAAAACGAAAAATAAAGTATGGGAAACATTTATTAAATTAATACCAAGAAAATTAGCATTTTATGGTGCATATGCATTTGGTGCTGTACCAATCGATATGACAAATATGAAAAAAATGTTTCATGCAACACGTATACCACAAAATGATATTGATGTTTTAAAATCTTATCCAGATTCAAAACATATTTTAATACAACGTGGGACAAATTTTTATATATTTGATGTATTAGATGATAATGGGGATATTGTTGATGAAAATTTAATTGCAAAAAATATCGATTATATTTTACATCAAGAAGAATTTGATGATACTGGACCAGGCCTTGGAGCATTAACGTTATGGGATCGTACAAATTGGAGCAATACACGTGAACGGTTTGTAAATACATTGAATAATCAAAATGTAATGGAAATGATTGATTCAGCATTATTTGCCGTATGTTTAGAAGATGATATACCAAAAAGTGAATCGGATCAATTATTACGTATGTTGACAGGATCAAATGGTAAAAATAGATGGCATGATAAAAGTTTTCAAATCGTCGTAAGGCCAGATGGTGTATCCTGCATGACATTTGAACATTCATGGGGTGATGGTGTAGCAGTATTAAGTTACTTAACCGAAGTATATGATCATGTCATGAAAACAAAAGTCAATATTGGTAATAATAATAATCAAAACAATACTACTACTAGTACTACTACTACTACTACTGTTGAAAAATTAACATTTAATACAGATGAAGAATTAGTAAAGGATACAAAAAAAGCAGAAAATTTTGTAAAAGATTTTGTTGCTTCATTAGATGGTCCATCGTTTACAAAAAAATGTAAAGCAACATCAAGTGCATGGGCAAAAGAAAATAAATTAAGCCCTGATGCAGTTGCACAATTAGCATTTCAATTAGGTCATAGTAAATTAAATGGATATCCAGTTGCTACTTATGAAGCAGCACAAACATCGTTTTTTAAACATGGACGAACGGAAACAATACGTAGTTGTACATCCGCATCGAAGGAAATGTGTGAAATTTTTTTAGATTCAAATTCTACGAAAGAAGCACGTGCAAATGCATTAACAAATGCAGCAAAATATCATGGTAAACTTGCATCAGAGGCACAACGTGGTAATGGATGGGATCGTCATTTATTTGCATTGCGTAAATTAGCTGATTCAAATGAAAGCAGTATTATTTGTAATAGTAGTGAAGATATACCATTTTTTCAAGATCATGCATATCAAAAATTATCAAATATTATCATATCAACTAGTACACTTGGTAATATTCCACAATTACAACATGGAGGATTTAATCCAACTGGTGATGATTGCTATGCAATTGGTTATAAAGTTCAAAAAGAATATATGGAATGGATGGTAGCAAGTCATACGGGTAAAAATTCCCAAGATTTATGTGATAAGATTGAAGAGGCAATGGTAGATTTTGAGGAGGCAATGGGGTAGGGGTTTTAAAAAGGTGTGTGTTTGAGTCAGAAAAGTAAAAAAAAAAGAAAATAAAAAAAGTGTGTGTAATTAAGAAGTAAAATACACACCAATACAAATCATAAAATATATTACACACACGAAACACCGTATTTTTTCACCAAAAACATATTTTTATATTACACACTCTGTAAATTTTTTTGTTCTCTCGCTCGGGAATCAAATTGTTCTCTGTGGGGTACAAAATCGTACCGAGCGCGTCTAAATTACAGCATAATGTGTGTCCCCTTATAGACAATCGCCACCATCAAATTTACAAGAAGCAGAGTTACATCCACGTCCACAAAAATCATTTCCGCAGAATCTGTCTTGGCAGTAAATAGAACATTGTTCATTACATCCCGCTCCTTCTCTCTTTTCCACTATAGCTTTAATATCTTTCTTTGCATTCAACCAACCGTTTGAACAAATTGGATTATTATTTAAATACGTAAATTGCAAAGAGCTCTTCAATTCTAGGAATTCATCGGGAAGATCCGTAATATTATTATTTCGTAAATCAATATTAGAAAGCCGCTTCAAAGAACCAATTTCTTTTGGTACATTCGAAATACGGTTGTTATTAATTTTAAGATTTGTCAAAGCTCTTGCATGCTTAATTTCTTGTGGTATCTGTTTTAAATAATTGCCATCAATAAAAAATGACACTAATTTCGTATTAATGTTTGTTTCGGGATTCAAAAACAATTCGTTTGGTAAAGTCGATAGACTATTATTACTAATGTAGAAAAGCATCAAAGACTTTGCGTTTTTTATGGCTGATGAAATGACAGACACATTATTATTGTCAAGCTCTAAATGGAAGATCATGCCATTGTTCCATATTTCATCCGGTAAATACTGTAAATTGTTATTCGCCAATTTCAATACATTTAGCTTCAATGTTCCAAAACTTTCTGGGACACTTTTCAATTCATTGTAACTAAAATCTAAAAAGGCCAGTTTTGGAAAACTATTACCAAAATCACGAAACATCGATTTTAATGGCCCGTGATTCATTTTTAATCGTTTTAAAGCAGTCATCTGCTTCAATTCTGTTTCTGGTAGTGTGGTCCAATTGTGTTTGTTTACTTCGAAAACAGCACAATTGCAGTTTGCACCAAATGGACTATTGCAAAATGGAACCTTCACCTTACAGCCTTCTTCCCATTTATCAAATTTTCCACATTCAACATTGTTTGTATTTATAGATGCTAAGTGTGTAATCGCTAATATTAGAAATATCATCCCAAAAAGGAATTTGCATCCTGCCGCAATCATATGTACCACACGTGGAACAGCTGCTTGTTGTTGATCCGCTATTTCAAAATGGCTTAAACCACGATATAGACTATTTCTATGTCTACTATTTCGTACAGCTGCATTTTCTTGAGCTTTGAAAGTAGCAGTTGCTGTGCGAGAACGAATAATTTCTTCCAAGATAGAATCTAATTTTAATAGCATCATAAAAGCAGGGAAAACGGCTAGTTGAATCATGTCCTGCACCGATATGGGTACGTTATATCCAAACCACATGAAAAACATGGGCAAGACTGCAAATAAAAAATCTACAGAAGCATCCACTTTTATTTGCCTATCCCTTCGATTGCTACTGTTTTTCCCTGCCATAAAGCTTACTGTGTGAAAACAGTCGATACTGAGTGCAATAAACATGACAGATGTTATTTCCAATGGCAAAGAGCAAGTATAGACAGTAAAAGCATTTATTGTTTGATTCACAGACTCCGCAATCTCTCCCATATATAGAGCACATAAATAGTTTTTACCATGTATTTGAAAACTCTCATATCTAGCTTGTATTGATTGACTCCAAGATGCGGCGATAGCTTCATCTTCATGCCTTTTTTGTTCCTCTTCCATAAATTTATTAACCAAGTTTTTCCAACGAATTAGGTAGTAAATCACTACCAACACAAATAATCCTCCCATCACAATAAATAACCAAACAAATTCTCGATCAAAACTGCTAAAAGAGACGGTATACATAAATGTAATATAACCAAACAAACTAGCTATTATTAACATGAAAAACATCACTAATGTGCCATCCCATCCGACATGAGTATAATAATGGATCTGGACATCTACGCCTATTTTTTCTGAATGTTCATCATTATTTTCTGTCAATTCCACTTCTTTTGGGGTAGTAACAACGTTTTTAGTGTTCATCGTGAATATGTTTTTATTTTTAAACGCAAGGATATCTCTTATTAATGAGCAATTCGTATCTTGTTATTCTTCAAAGCGTAAAACGTAATTGATTTCTGTATATGATTTTTGTCCATATATTTATATTTGGAATTACACCACATAATTATGTACAGTATACATGTGCACATTGAGAACTTTAACATCTATTATGTGTGGGCTGGTGGGGATGGGGATGGGGGGTGTTTTATAACATTTCACGATTCTTTTGCTCATACTCTTTCAGTACAATTACAATACCTATCACTAATAAAACAAGGAAGATTTAGAAGATGAAAATTATCATCTGGTTTTGAAAAAGGAGGGCTGGGAGGGCCAGAGACTTATATAAATCATGTGAGTTTTTGTCTTTGATATTGCCATGCTATCAAGCTTACAATCCATAAAATCCTGATTATATCTCCTATCAATCCAGCAATGCACCAATATACATATATATTATTTTTTTGTCACATCGACTGAAAGAGATAGAAACTAAAGGAACAATTTATTCAATTACGGAAGAAAACGTAATACACATATTTGGTTAAAACATTACAAACGTTTACAACAATGAAACAATCAAATGTTTACACGCTTGGATTGTTTTTCCTTGTCTTCTTAGTAAGCCATGAAGAAATTGCACTTGCAAATAATATACGAACTGATATGAATATGCAACAACAATTACATTTGCATAATACATTTTTTCCGATGATGTCAACGGCGGTAATTAAAAATGTCATGTTGTGAATACTGCAAAACCTGGGTCTAAAGAACACAAAGTTGCGATTGATAAATTGATGGCCAATAGCAAGAAGAGAGGGATTTTAGATCCATCCAATGAGTTGAGTAAACTGAATGCTCCAAGAAAATATGTTGACCCATACAAAGTCCAGACTATCCAGCATTATGATTCCCGAAATAATGTCATGTCTTATCAAAATACTCATGGTAAAAGTGGGTGGGGGTGGGCTTATAATCCGGAGAATACGAAATCTGCAATGAAGTTCCAAGACAAAGTTATCTTAGAAGGTTGGAACGCAGCAAAGTTTGGGGCAGATGCTATAAGAGGTTGCATTGTGCGACACACAAAATATACTGTAGATGATCGGAGTATAAAAAGCAACGTTTGTAATCTTTTAATGGATAATTATGTTAAGATTACATACGGTAGAAAAACAATATGGGATACAGACATTCTGAAGAAAGTAAATGAAACCAGAACCAAACAAAAAGCCACTCGCAAAAGGAAACTATTAGCAGAAACTAACAATGCAGCGTTATGGAAAGAATTCGTTGCATATGTTAAAGGTGGACAGAGTACTAGTATAAACTGTCGAAACGGACGTGATATGTTAAGTGGAGTTACTGTTTATGAAGACGGTAGTTTTTCGTTTGCCTGTAGTAACACAGGCAATTTATGCAATTGTATCTCGGATGTCGGTTCAAGTAAAGTTCAAGAGCAAATTTTTAGTGCCGGGAAATTAAGTTTAATACTGTTTTCACATAGAGGTCAAGCAGCATATGAAATTCAAGAAAATGGAGAGGCATTGGCATATGGTGATGTGAATAGTGGTAGGGTGGATAGGAGAAGAAGATTGATGCAAGACGGTGGTGGCGGTGGGAGTTAAAAATATAATGATGATGGGTGTGTATGTTGGAGTAATTACTAGAAATTGATTGTGTACGAAGCTTCGTTTTATCATTTTTTTTATTTAAAACTGATAAATATCTTCACGTAAATATCATACGTACGAGTGATGTACATTTATATATATCATAAAAAGATTTTTCTCTCGCTTTATTTTTTCTCACAATTTTACAATTTACTACCTTCACTCTTCTTTCTCACCATCTTCTCCTCCTTTTTCTCCCCCCATTGTTTCCCTGTTGTTGATTGTTTTTGAAATTCGTCTGGTGAAGCATTTTTAAACAATTCATATGCTTCATCATAATCTAATATCTTATCTAATCCTACTGAACTTGCTTTTGGACGTTTCCATTTTGCAGTACTTCGTGCACTTATTTTAATTTTTTTTACCCATATATCTTCAAATGGATTCTTTAATTGGAAAAAAGTTGTTGCTGGTAATAAAATTGCTTCAGTACTACATTCACGATCATTAAAATCTACCATTCTTGCAACCATGACCATATTTTCCTTTAATGGCGTTGCACCTTTATATTCAATAATTAATTCAATTGTATTATGCGATGGCATGAAACCTCTTTCTCTTACAACCAATGCACCTTGTGCATCATCAAATGCAGTTGCAACAGAACCACCATGAGCTCTTCCAGGAGGTCCTTTACATAAACTAGAAAAAACAAAAATACCAGCTAATAATTTAATATTTTTTTTCTTACTAGCAACTGTACGCCAAAACGTTTTTCTACGTATTTTTGGTGGATGTTTCATTAATTCTGACAAAAGACTTGAATCTTCCAAATCAATATATGGTGTCTGTGTATATAAATATATATATATGCGCGCGTGTGTGTGCGTGTTAGCGAGAACGCTCTCCATATAAATTAATAATAGTACAGATAATATATATAAGGGAAGAAAGAAAAAAAAAAACAATAAAATTCCTTCTATCTACTAATAAACTTACAGTAGTTGGTGAAAAATCCCAAAATATTTGATTTGGTGGATTGTTATAAATAGTTTCTGTACGTGAAGCATTATTATTCATTACAGGGAAATCACGTTTCATATCAACTAAATTTAATTCAACTGGTGCAAGATTTATTAATTTTTTACAATCATTAATCGCTTTTTCCCCCCAAAATCCTTTCATATTATTTGGAATAATAACAACTTGTGGTTGTTTCTTCCATGTTTCTTCCCATCCAATTTTTTTTATATCCTCAAAAGCTTGTAAAAATGTTTCAGGATTTGGTCCAGCTTTTGCCATATTACATATACAATCAACTAATAGTTTACCAGTATCTATATCAGACAATTTTACATTTACAAACACATCATTTTCATGTGAATTTCTAGGCGGTGGAGTCATAAATGTACAATCAAACCGAACAACGGTTTCCAACCGTACAAATTTTGTAAATAATATTGTAATTTTACGCGTAAAATATAATGAATTATTTGATGAAATTGCTAGGTCACCACCTACTGTATCAACAACTGTTGAAAGTGCACCACCTTGAACAAGACCTGGCGCACCAGTACATCTTGAAGTAAAATATACCAATCCAAACGTTGATTTTAATTCTGATGGATCCTTCGTTTTAGGTTTAAATCCTCTTATTATATATTTTGGCAAAACCCTTGAATAGGAATATTCTTCCGTATCTTTTAAATCAATGCTTAACCTCGGAGTAAACATAGGAGAATTATGTTGTACATATTGCTCATTCTTTAAAAATGTTTTTAAATATTGATCCGTTTTTGGCCAATGTATTGTTGGTATTTGATATTCTACTTGTGATTTATTCATTATCTTTTTCTGTTATTCATATAAATTGTGTATAATACTTTTTTCTCTATTTGGCTATCATCTCACACAGGTCTTCTTATTATTTGTGATAATTTTAATATGTAATTCAATATTTGTCCGTCTTACCAAACAACAGCTTTACCACATACATCATTAACATACACACAAGAAGAAGATACGGCTGTATTATATAATAAATAGTTATTGCAATATATAGCTACAGTATATACAATTGACATTCACATTCAAAAACTACAAAATAACTTAAACTATTCGTGATCTAACAAAATACTATCTAATACCTTTGAATCAAACTCAAAAAATGCCATCCTCAACAGAAATGAATTTAAAGTTACCACAACCGGCACCCTTTGAACCAAATCATAAAACTCCTATACAATCAAATAATGAGACATATCCAACACCAGCTTCATCCAGTGGATTACCAGTTGCAACTGCATTATTATATCAAGATGATGAAGTAAATATTTGGGAAAATCGTTTGCTCAAACATATGGATGGGCCATTGCATACGCACGATTATGATTATTGGTTAGCATTTGCAAAAGGTTTAACGAAAAAAACAACTGGTCCTATTGTCTATGTCAAACAAGGTTTCACAGAAGTAGCATCAAATAAAAAAGGAAATGTAGGTATATTATTTTATTTAGTTGAATTGAAAAATACGAATAATAAAAATAATATGAATAAAAAAATAATCCCTGAACCATTGCCAAAAGGTTGGGGAGCATCTTCAGCTGTCTTGTATGAAAATACTGAAGTTAAAATTTGGGATCAACGTGTACCATCAGGTTTAAGTGGAAAAGTAGCAATTGATAAAGCATCACAACAAGTATTTCATATGGATATACGTGGTACTAGAGATGGAACAATGAGTCTTGAAGAATTGTATAAAATCGAAGCAGTTTCACCAGAACAACATGCTTCTCGTAATTTAGGTAATCCTCGTCATAAAGGGACTACATATTATTCAACAGGCAAAGATGTTGAAACTGCTGGTCATGCATTAAATGTAGGAAAAGATGAATTACGTTGTATATTAATTGAGTGTAAGAAAGCACCATCTAAGTTGTAAAGAGAGAGTGAGAGGAGGAAACAAGGATTTATAAGGATCTTAGAGAGTTAGAGTGTTTATAAAAATAATACAGTATGTGTGCGTGTGGTGTTTTATTTTGAATAAAAAAATAATATATTAAAAATCTTTTCTGGAAAATATCTCTCTCTATTTTTTAAAAAAATTGTTTTTATTATTAATATACCTGATCTCCTTGCTTTTGGAAAATTAATTCTCTCACTCTCTCTATATATATATATATGATAACACTATATTCTTTCTCTCCCCTCTTTACTCTCTCTAATTGTATTATAATACACTCTTCTCTAAGCTAAAATTGAATCTTTATATACCATTGTCCATCACCACCATCAATCTTCGTCGCATCTACTGAAAATTCCATTACAGACCAATTTTTATGTGATTTTAAATCAGTCGTAGATGTAACATTTACAATAGCATTACTTTTTATATTGTTTTCAGTATTTAAATCTGTCACTACGTTTGTTGGCATTGCTACCCATAATTTACCAACTTCACAGGCTACATCTCTAACATTGACGATAAAATAATTATTCTTTAAATCCATTTGCCCTGATATTCTACCATCTACCATAGCAATTAAATGGAAAGAATTACCAATCAGTTTTGGATCTTGACCATCATCAAACCTAGTTGCAACCAATGCACGGCTACTATGTGGTTTCATCAACAGTATTAAATCATCACGCAATGGTCTTTCTTGCCAAAAATCAAAAAAGAAAAAATTTGAAAACACATCATCTTGTTTATTATTACTTTCATGAACTACCTCTTTGTTATTCACATTTTTTTCGTTCCTATTTGATGATAAATATTGCAATTCATCTTCTAAATCTATTTTCGTATCAATAGTAACATCATAATTTTTCCAATTTATAAATGCAAATAATGAACTACGTTGTGATGGATCGCATCCACTGCATACATATAATGTTGGAAATCGATGTAACAACACGTTGCGTGGTTGCCCACTTACTAATTGACTAGTCGGTAATATTCGTTTCAAAAGTGAAATTTTATCTAAATCTAATGATGGCATATCTTCTGATATGACAACTACACCACTACTCATGCATATTACGGTTAATTGTAAAATCATCTCTTCATTAGTTAAACCAGTACCTGGTAGTAAGACACAATCTGGATCATTTAACCACCATTTACGATGTAAAAAGCTACGGGTGATGGAAAAATGCAATGCATTTCTTAAACATGGCGGGCCGTCCCCAGCACCTAATATTCTCTGAAGAAACATTTCATCCCATTCTGCATTTGTATCACTTGATACGCGCATTGCATCAAAATATCCAATCGATGGTCCTAATGGCGCACCACAACCAACTAAATAGCAATCTGGACCAATTGCTTTTCGAATAATATCTAATCCTTTTCGATATGCCTCCGCCCTGCTACTGTATCGATCATAACGATTTCCACGTCGTATACCGGCAACTAGAAAATCAATTTTAAAATAAGTAAAACCATATGCTACTAGTGTTGAAAATATATGTTTCAACCATGATTGTACTTGCGGATTTGTCGTATCTAGCGAGTAGCAAATAAAATCACTACCCCAATCTGGATTTAAATGCGCAATTAAAGGGCTACCAGTCAATTGATCTTTCACAAACCATTCTGGACGATCACGAAATAAGACACTGCCATGTCCAGCTAAAAATGGTGCTAGCCATATTCCAGCTGCCATTCCTTTTTTTTTAATTTGACGTGCAACACCTGGCAATCCATCTGGAAATTTTCGATTGACGGTTAACCAATCCCCAATATGACTTTGAAAACCATCATCTAATTGTACGACACGGCAATCTATATCTTTCATTTTTTCCTCATCCGCTATAAAATTTGCATTTCTAGTGATATCAACTTGCGATACTTTATCATAAAATTTATACCATGAACACCATCCAACAGATGTTTTCACATCACTTAATTTTCTATGGTAATTTGTCGGTGCACATTCAGTAGCCCATGTCTCTAATAAAAAATCAATTGCACCAAACATAACAAGTAATGGTTCGACTTTGACTTCAACTAAGCCTTTCATTCCAATATCAGTGGAAAACAATGTTTTTTCATAATCTAACGTACATGTTAATTTCTTCGTATTTCGATGGAAGAAAAACTCACCAATAGCAGTAGTTTGTTTTGTAAATCCCCATAAAATACTATCCTTTGAATCAGTGCTTTGAAATGCCGTCATATGTTGTGATGTTAAACCATCCCCACGACCCCAATATTCGGAATCGACATTTCTTATCATGCCAGCTACCGGTCTGCTAACGATAGGTAAACCTAATAATGTATATGACATACGACTTGCGCATGAAACCGATCCAGTTGGAGACCAACTTTGAAAACCATTTATAAACATTTTTGATTTTGATAATCTATATGGCATCGAAGGTTTTAAATCAACTTCAAAACTGATACCGATTAATCGCACGGTTCTATCTGTTAACGTTGTTAATGTTGGGAAAATATGCAGCCCATTGCTAGTTTTACTGCAAAATATACGTGCAAATTCAATAGTAATTTTAACATTAGCATCGCTAAATACACATCCTTTATTTTGTTGCATTTGTATCACATTTTTACTTGTTGATAATCTACAATCATATTGTTGATTCCTAGAATACCAAGTTGGTGCAGGTAATTCATATTTGCAAACGATATCAACGCTTAAAGGTTCTTTTCCAATCCCACTTATTAACAGTTTTGATGTTAAATAATCAAATCTTAAATTAGCTATTGGCAAAGCTTTTCTTAAATTTATGCCCTCCGTCTTCTTCTTATTATTATTACTACTATTAAATATAAATATTATTGAATATAAATCTTGAAAAAAATAGAGGATGTAATCTAAAATATTTACTCTAAATCCATAAACAAACGTTGTTATAAAGATGACTAAAATAGCTACTGGTACGGTGAAATAAATAGCATATTCTTCTATAAAATTGTTGTAATATAATTCCGCAGCAGCTTTTGCAGCTTCAGCTGACGCGGTAGACATTAGTTTTCTATTATTGTCGTTGTGTGTGTGTGTGTGTATATGTCTAAAATCTATTAATAATATTAATAATGACGGTTAATTTTTGTAATAATGATGGGAAAAGGAAAATTTTTTTTTCTTTGATTGTGGAAAAATATTGTAGAGTAGACCTACGTTGTCAATAAATGAATGTTCTATTATTCCACAATGTTTCTCTATTTATCTTTTTTCCGAATAGAATAATATATAATACGAATAGAAATGGAAAATGTTCAGGATATCATACACAGTTTATAAGTTGAAGAGAGAAGCTAAAGCATTATTTTAAATATTTTTTGGAGCCACGTTACAAAATTTCAAAAATCCAAAATTATTCAAAGGAGTGTTAAGTTGTACTTAAAAGAGAAATTAAAATTAGAATACTAAATTCACTAAACAATAACAAAATAAGCATCTATAATAAATCTCAAAAAAACTCATATAACTCAAAATCATCTACTAAAACCTATAAACTAAAACTCACGATTTTCGACTCACGATTTTCGATAGATTATTTGCATATGCATATTTCCATATCCGATTTCACTATTTTAATGCTTTGCTATTCTTGAAATTCTACGTTTAGTCAGAGAGGTTTAGTTGTTATTTGTTTTTGACTACGAGAGCGCGTATACTACGTACTGTAATATTTTTTGGATATTGTTGTTTTCTATTTTTTCTTTTTTTTTCTTTTCTTCTTCTTTTGTATTAATAAATCTCCGCAAAAATTTAGAGCTATTATTATTTGAAATTATGAGGGAATAATAATAGCGCACAGCGCACAGCAAAAACTACCTAAAATTAAAAAAATCTATAAAATATAATATAAAGATTTGAATATGTATAGTTCGTGAAAGGACAAGCAAGGTATATGTTTACAACAACAATTGATTAAGAAAAAGAAACAACCTAGACGATATCTACTCATCCATCGTCAACCAATCTATCTATACACACACACACATATATATTCAAGCCCTAAACCCGCAAATCGAGTTTTACCAACTATTATCATTACAAATATATTTATTATTATTATTATTTTTGAAACTTTATAATTAGTATTATATCATTATGGAAGGTTTAGATAAAATACGTAATAAATTAAGTGCAGAACAATATCAAAAATTACATCGTAGAATGACTGGTGGTGGTTATGGTGCTGATTCAAGAGAAGGATTTGATAATGGATTTACAACAACTTCTTTTAATAATAGTAATAGTTTCAGTTCAAATACTGATAGTGATAATAGTAATAAAGGAACTATTGATTTAACTATGGAACAATCAAGCGATAGTAATACACCTTCAAATAAAAGCATTTCAAATAATAGTAATAAACGTAAAAACAATATCAACAACAACAACAATCAATCTGCAGGATCAATTTTTACATCAAGTAATAGCAATAGCAATAAAAAACAGCGTACAAACAATTCATCCAGAAAAACAACAAGTAAAAATAGCAATAGCAATAAGAAACAAACAAAAAATATTACACCACCAAATCATAATAAATTTTTTATGCGTAGAAATACAAATTCGGGTGGTAAGAAAAAAAATACAAATAATAATAATAATAATAGTAGTCAGAAAAAAAGAGGTACCAGTGCAGAAAAAGAATTGGAAAAGAAATTGAAACAATCTGAAAGCAATTTAAAAACTTGCCAAGCAACCATTTTAGAGCTTAGAAACAGATTACATAATCAAGGATCTCAAATCACAGAGGCAAATGGTAAGCAACAATCTGAATTAAAACAAGCTGGGGAACATATTAAACATTTAAAAGAAAAATTAGCAACTACAGATATGAAAATTATGAAAAGAACAAAAGATGCTGCCGAAGCGTTGCAAGTTGTCATACGCAACGCTGCATTAGATGCTAAAAAAGAAGCTAGGAGACAATTAGCTGCTGATTCATTTAAATATGGTCGTTACGTCCCATCTAGTACAGGCCTTCAAGTACGTCATTTTTGGGAAGATGGTGCATTAATTGTCGATACGAAGAACAAATTAAAAGAAGTCAGTGCAGAGAAAGAAAAAGCCGATAAACGTAAGAAAGAAATTTCTAAACGATGTAAAGCTGCAAGACTGAAATTAGCAAAAAATGGTGGAAAGCGAACATCTTCTTCTTCTTCTTCTTCGCCAAATGGTAGTAATAGCAACAATAGTGATAATTTATTGCTTTCAAATACAAATAACAACAATCAACAAAATAATAGGAACAACAATATGATGGCACCACCACGTCCAGTCAATATGAATTTAGATGCTATTGATATCATAGTAGCAGAGGAAGCAATTGCAGTGGAAGTTGCAACTTTAAAGCAACAAGAAAGCAAAATGAATGGTGAAGTTGATCGTGTAGAAGGAATGAAAGCAAGGTATCAAAAACAATGCAAACGTATTATGGATGAAGATGGCAGTCGTTTCTGCCATTTACCATGTTTAAATGATCGTTACCAATTAACATGTTTACTTGGCAAAGGTGGTTTCAGTGAAGTGTGGAAATGCTATGATTTAATTAGTTATTGTTACAAAGCGATTAAGATCCATCAATTAAGCGAATCGTGGTCTGAAAATAAACGATCGAATTATGTCAAACATGCTTCAAGGGAATGTGAAATTCAAAAAGAATTACAAAATAAATATATCGTGAAACAATTTGATGTATTTTTAATTGATGATAAAAAGTTTGCCACGGTTTTGGAATATTGCGATGGGGAAGATTTAGATTATCGTTTAAAGACAGAAAAATGTTTGCAAGAAAAAGAAGCACGTAGTATTTTATTGCAAATATTATGTGGATTAAAATATTTAAATACAGGCAAGCAGAAAATCATACATTATGATTTAAAGCCTGGAAATATATTATTTGATAAAAATGGAACGGCGAAAATTACTGATTTTGGATTGAGTAAAATATTAGATGAACAAAATGATGGTACAAGTATGGAATTGACATCGCAAGGAGCTGGTACGTATTGGTATTTACCACCTGAAACGTTTGTACGTGGACCTGGTATACCAGCACCAAAAATTTCCTCGAAAGTTGATACATGGTCCATTGGTTGTATGTATTACCAAATGTTGTATGGTAAACGTCCATTTGGGGAAGGTCAAAGTCAAGAAAATATTATTCGTCAAAATATTATTTTACATGCACATACTGTTGAATTTCCAACACGGCATAAATATAAAATCAGTGCAGAAGCAAAAGATTTCATCACGCAATGTTTAGTACATGATCAACAATTTCGACCTGATATTGTAAAATTATGTGAACATAAATATGTAACGACGCAAATGAAATTGAAGTAAATTGAAAGTAAATAAAAGTAATATTCGTACTCGTATATATATCAGTTTTTAGGTTTTTAAAATAGACCGATATATGTATATGTAGAGAGGAGAGAGAGAGAGAGGTGTTTTATATATATAATATTTTAATATAAATTTTTATACTTCGTAATGATTTAATATATTCGTAATATATATGAATACGTGCGTGTATGATATCATGGTTTATACTTCGTACTGATATATTTTTTACGTATCATATGATACGAAAGAGTGTTGTAAATCGCACATTTGTTAAAATATGTTTGGTTTATTATAAAAAAATTACTTCTATATATTATTAAAAATGTATCAAATGTATATTATATTAACATTTTACTCCTTTGCCAATGCTTGTTTTTCATTTTGTTCCACATGTTCAATAACTCTAATTAACGGATGCGCTTCCAGCTCATGTACACTTTTCAATGCTTTTGCAACATTACATCTCAATTCATGAAATTTCTCCAATGGTAATTGGAAATTTTTAATACTACCGTCACTTAATGTCATTTGCATTAAAATACTAGGTTTTAAACATTTTGACAAATCACTAGTTGATATTGCAACATCTACTCGCCATTTTAAATCTTCCATAGATGGAATAGTATCCGATGAATCAATCGCAGCAGTTTCTAACATCTCGCGATTTCCATGTACAACATTTGCTACATCAGATGCAATTTCCTCAGAAAAACCAATGCCGGTTATTTTTAATATTTCTTTTTTATGTATTCGTGCACGTATCGCAGCACGCAATATAAAAAAAGTAGCAGTAAACAATGCTGCAAATTCCTTTTGGTCCAGCTCTAATGCTTTTGCTAATGCTATAAATTCATCATTTGTATATTCTTTACCTTTCAAATATTGTACTGCACATTGCAATATTTTACGATAAGTTCCCCTTTCAACTTTACTTATTAAAGGCAATGCTTCTGATATTTCTTTAATTAAACCACTTTTCGTTCCAGTCGTTTTTGATTTTAAAAACGCTGGTACAACTAATGTTGCTTTTTTACTACCAAAGGATCGTTTCCGTCCTTTTGACGCCATGTTTATGTATGTATACGATAATGTTTATTGTTTTATATATATATATGTATACGGTTGTTACTATTGACTAACTTTTTGATATCCACAAAGTGTTGTTTATTATCTATAAACATTATTACCTGATATATAAATATCCTTTCATTCATTCTTATTGTTGTTGTTTATGTTTTTGGTGGGTGTTAATTATGAGTGTATTAGTATATGATTGTGTGTGAGAGGTTAAGGTTTAGAGGGTGTCATCCAGGCCCATCAAATAATATACAAATAACATGTAAATTTAGGAACGAACTCATTATAAATTTATACTTAAAGAGGAAAAAAAAAAGATTTTATGATGTAAAATTAGTCTGCGAAAGAAAGAGTCTGACGACGGCACGACGCACTACGTAATGTAAAATAATAAATTTTTGTTTTTTTATGTTTTTTACTAGTAAAAATTTTTATTGAAACATGAACCAAATTCCTGGTCAAGCCATCTCGCCTGCAAAGTCTGAAACATCATTATACGTATTTTTTTTTGCTGAATACGAAGAATATAATCCATATTTTTCTGTGTCACACCATTTTCCAAACTCACGTTTAAATTTATAATCAAATGCAAACTTTGTTATCAAATCACCATCGTTAGCCACTTTACTTAAATCTTCAACTTTATTTGTTGCTTTTTTTGCAACATCCGTTACAGTATCTCCAGTTCGTTTTACAACTTTTTTAATAGTTCTCATCAACCCATCATTACGAAGTGATTTACCAATATTTTGAAGCTTTGTGAACACACCATTTTTCGCCTTCTTCGAAGCTTTCTTAATTGAAGCAATGTCAGTTAGAAAATCGTCGGAAAAATCGATTTTAAATTTTTTAAAGAAACGCGTTGCCTCTGTGTTTTTACTAATTTTGGCATAGTCATCTATACCACCATAAAGAATTACCTCTACAATTGCACCTATTATAGCAGAACTTTTTTCAACTAAATTTCTCTCACATACGTTGGTACATGTACCTGCACGCATTTTTTTAATTTCTTGGTAAATTTTGAGTATGGTATTTTTTATATAATCAAACGAGCCATATAATCCAACTAACCCGCCAACAATTTTAATTATCAAAGGAATTACAACAAAACCAGCTGCAATAAAAGCCATATTTAAAATAACCATTATCGATATGACTAATAATATTGTACCAATCAATTTTGTTGCTGGACACGCTACTGCATATTTCCAAAGCGAACCTAATGCTGCATGCATTGCTTCTAAAAACTTGTTCATTGCTTTTATTAAGTGTTGACGACCAATATTGGTCCATATTTTTTTATGAATCTTCTTTATATCATGCCAAAATTGTTTTCCTGTATGTAAAATTCTTTTAAATTTTGCTTTCATTTCCGAACGATCTTGGCATTTACCATCCCATCCATCTTTTAAATCTGTTACCATGCCACCAAGGAAACCATCCACAAAACCAAATGTGATCGTCCACCCTAAATCGGCGACAACTGTTAAAACTTTATCAATTACTTTTTCATTATCCAATATAGTGCCAGCATCAATTTTTGTTATGCGTGTTTCCAAGCTTAACGTTTCAAGTCTACCTTTTGGAACACATGTACATTCGTTCAAACCATCGTCATCACACATACATTCTCCACGACATGGATCCTTTGGATCTGATTGACAATCAGTATGTTTGCCGCATGTTCCCCATGTTGTTCTCTTGCAGTTACCCAACGATGGTGCCTTCGTTTTACGCTTTGCTGGTGCCTTCTTGTTACGCTTTCTTGGACCTTGCATTGCTTTTTCCAACAACATTGAAATCTCCGTACGATGTGCTTTCAATTCACTTGGCGATAATATTTTATCATGTGGTATTTCCTTTAAATTTCCGACTTCATTTAATATTGGACTTTGATCAAATGTAAAACTTTCTTTTAAACTTTTATGTATTTCTTTAATTTCATGCGTTGCATATGCCTCCGTTGACATACCTTGCATATCTTGTACTTCAAGAAAACTAAATAAATCTCCATCCATACCATCCATCGTAGTGACCTCATATTTCTTAAACACATCATGCATTTTTAATTGTTTTTGTACATAGACACCTTCATTTATACGATTTGCCACTGCGATTCCTTCATGGCTCAATAGTAATACTAGAAAAAAAACTCCTAACAAATATATATTTACTTGCTTCATTTTAGAATCGCCTTTGTTTGATATTCAATATCTCATAAAATCACCAAATCGTTTCAATCTAATACGGATGGCTATATATATATATATATATATTTACACATCATGTACTATGTATATCATGATTTAACATTTTTATGTGTACATTGTATTTAATTATGGCTATTATATTTTCGTTACCCCTCTTTTTAGAGAAGAAATTTTCTTCACACGGCGGAGGTGGTTGGTTTTTGGCCAGTCACCGATTTTCGGTACAAATTGTTAGTATACTTAAATACTATAATACCTATCAAACACACAAATTAATCGGTTTTCAGGTTTAATTTTCGAGCGTGTGAGTTTTGGATTAAATTGTGTATTTGATAGGTAATATAGTGTTTAAGTATACTAAAAAATTGCACCGAACGCCGGCACAGCGGCACAGTAATAACAATTGCACAATTGTGCAAATATCTGAAATAAAAATTCCAAAAAAAGACTATAAAAGACCTCCTCGTAAACAACTTTACAGGTAATAATAATACAAATACCTATTAGTTAATTAGTACTGTGCTACTGTATTGTTGCTATTATAAAAACTGTGATGGGTTTTCGTGCGTGCATGTTTATTAACATATATTATAATAGCAACTGCTTTAATAATAAATTGTGCAATTATTATAAAAATGAATCAAGTTGTTTCTCTACTTCTTCTTCATCATCCCAAAAATGTATATATACAAAAACCAAATAGTATCATACAACCATATATAATAAAAAAACTTAAACCAACATATTTTACGATCCCATACAGAAAAGGAATAATTACGACAACAATGAAATATGATAATAAAAGACGAAAAAAACCAATGACAAAAAAAAAAGGAAAAGGTCAAAGATTATCAATAAATGCAATAGATAATACAAATAAAACTTTATATGTTAATGAACAAACTACTTTCACATGTTTCATGGAAAATTTGAATGGTACAACATATCATAGTAAAAGTAAAGTTCCTATTGATATATCATTGGTATATGCATCAAATCCATCCGAATCGTCAGATGTCGAATATGATGTAATAGAAAACAATCCAATTACCATATCAAACATAAATGTTAATGATACCAATTCTCATTTTCTTGATACCAATGGTCAAGGAACCTTTCAAATTGCTATTAATGCGTTATCTGCAGATCATTCGAATCGTGAGTTTTGCATAATGTTTCAATTGAAAGGAGACGAATTTGCAGACATAGAACCAGCGATTACCGCTCCAATAAAAACGGTTAAATACAAATTTGTCATAACTACTCCTATTAGTGCAACTTGTGCTAATACAAAAGAAAAAGGAGATGGTGACAATGTATTTTATAAGGATCAAGGTGGTAAATTACGAACCATGGAATGCACACTTCAACTTCAAAAACTTGGCAACGTGAACGTATTGTCTGAAAAAATAGCTTTAAAATTAACATTGTATTATGAAGATAAAACCGAAGTTTCAAATCAAGAAATTTTGCAAATTCCGATAATGGTCCAAGAACAATGTTTCATTGAAAATGGAACGTTTCAATTGAAGTTTCGTATCGAGGATGTATCCAAAAATCACGGGAAAAAGAAATTTTGCGTATTGATTAGCCCAACAGATGAAGCAATATACCATAATTGTGCACCTGTATTTACTGAATCTGTATTAATTAAATCAAAGAAGAACAAGGTGAAGCAACATACACCTTTGGAAAATTTGACTGCAGGTTCTTTAAGTGCATTTTCAATGGCATCTGACTTAAACAACTCGAAAACGGAAAGTGGTGGTGGTGGTGGTAGCAGTAGCAAGAGCAATGGTAATAATAATAATAATAATAACAATGTTAAAAATAATAAAGCAAATTTGCTTGATTTGGGTACGTATAAAATGGATGAAATATTAAGAAAACAAATAAATTCTGGGAAAATGAATATGAATCTTGCTGCTAGTGCATTGATACAATATAGTGCAAAAACAACGATGTGCTTAAATGCTATGATGCAAATTCAAAAGCAATTTCAAAATGAATTTCATAAATATGTAGAACCTAGTATTACGTTTCTTGTCGAAGAGATTCAAAAACAACGATCACACGCACAAAATGTAACAAATTCCATCAACAACAACAATGGTACTTCCAATACACAACAAAACATAAGTGCTACTACTACTACTACTACTAATAATAATAATAATAATAGTTTGACAAATAACAATAGTAAGACTTCAAAAAAGAAACGAAAGCGTATGGAAGAAGAACAACAAGTTAACACTAATGTTGTCATTGATGCAACTAATATGTCGCTCTCAAACGATCAAATTGCACCACCAAGTATGTTTTCACGTGAATCTTCAATGAAACTATTTACAAGTAATGAGAATGATGGTAGCACGGATAGTTTCAGTTCACGATCTAGTAATAATAGTGGTGGTTCGTTGGATTTAATGAATTTAAGTCGAAATGCAAGTGAAACTTTGTGTGGTTTTAATAGTCAACAAACTTCATTGACTGAATTGTGATAAAACTGATATATATAAACGGGAGTAAAAGAAATTTATATAATATATGAGTAAGAGAACATTTTATATATAAATAATGATGGTTAAAATCTAAAGTTATAATATTTTTATACTTCTCATGTTAAAGTAATATGCTCAATACTCAATCGCAAGAATAATATGTTATCCTACTATAGTAAAGCTCTAATGCACCTCTGCAAACTAATACTCTACAAGCACAAGTAGGTTTTTATCCTTCCATGCACACTCGTTGAACGCGCTGGACGTCGGGATCATTCGAAAACCGTGAGGTTGTCGATGTGAAAGATCCTGTTGTGAACAACAATATATATTTATATATTATACCATCATTTATATAATAATATATATACATGCATATTGAGATGCATCTCATAAATTAAAAATTATTTTAATATATATATAAATATATACACACGCTTCGTATATTGTCATATAATATGCACTCTCACACACATATATCATACTTTGTACATACTTCATACTTCGTATATTTTTTTTAATTATTGTGATCATCCACCTCTCGTAGATCAGTTATCTCCATACGTATATGCAATATCTCTTCCAGTGTTGGTTTATATAATCCCCCATTTTCAACAGTAGGAATTTCATACACTGCTTTCTCCCATAAATCTTTACGTGGATTTCGTCCCTTATACTCATTTCCAGGGTTGCTAATTAATGGTGATGCTGTACTATTAACAATACCTTTTAAATAACTTTTTGTTTCTTCTTGCAACATGCCCAACATGCCCATTCTTTTCCATGACACTCTTAACCTGGTTTGAGTCCAAATTAAATCTCCATGAGCATCCATTTCTGGAATGACTTCAGGTTCTAACATAGTGCCTGGTGGTAAATCCACAATCTCACCAATCACATACACACCAGATCGAGCACCTGGTATGTATCGCCCATCATTAGTATACAAGAATGGACATGTTAATTTTGTGTATGGGCAATTTTGATATCCTGAGCTATGTCTCATTATAACATGTGCACCTTTTTTGGCTCTACCAAAGTACCAAGGAATTATGGATTTACCGCCATTCCAATCTTTTGCCATTATATTCAATCTAGATGCACCAGCATGTTGTTGATCCATGTTGTATTTGTATTTATCTTGACTGCGTAGATGGGACATATCTGGATTTTGCATCCAGTGATGGGTTGCAACAATTGGAAATTGAGCCCCTGGACCAGGGCTCAATTCCATAAACTCTCTAACAGTATTGATATTCATTTGCTGCATCATAAGAATATCATTTTCAGGTAGTAAATACCACCCAACACATACTAGACCTTCTCGTAAAAAAGTTCCAAAATGTCGATTTAATTTTTTTTTAGAGCTTATCCAAGGATTAAAATGAAACATAAATATATCTTCAAGAATTTTGATGGGTTCTACGATTGCATATTCAACTCCATTTTCATTTTCAAGACCTTCTTCATCATTGAAGAAATCACATATCTTATCTTCTACTTTAAATGGTCCAATATTATTCCAGTTGAAATTTGTATTAACATTGTTACAATTGTTATTACATTTAACTTCTTTTTTTCTTTTGATTTGCTTACTTTTGGAATTGCTACTGCTGCTGCCACTATTACAACTGAACTCATGTTTAACCTCACCTTTCCAACTTTCTTTTCCTCCCGTGACTTTCTTACTTTTGGAATTGTTGTTGTTGTTGCTGCTGCCACCATTAGAACTGAACTCACGTTTCACATATTTATATTCTTTTTTTATTTTGACTTTTTTGCTTTTGAAATTGCTGCTACAGTTGCTGCTGCTACCATTCAATGTGGACTCAAATTTAACATCACCTTTCCATTTATTTTCCTTTTTTGTTTTAGCTTTGTTAACTTTCTTTTCTGCTGTTGGTGTGTCATTGCTATTACTAATACTATCCACCTCATCATCGGGGTCTACAACGTATTTGTTTCGGTCAAATTTTTCTTCAGTCTGTCTTCGCCTCAAATAATTTTTAGTTATGGTACTTCTTGTCCAAAGTGTAGTATCTGTTTCATCCATAAAAACATCATATCGCCCACCTTCAAACACACGGTTAATGAACCCAGGATATTCTGCATTGTCATCCCATATTACAAATACCGGATCAAATTGTTGAAATTCATCTTTCTTCTGACGTTTTGACCTTCTTGTTGTTGTTGTTGTTGTAACACCAGTAGTTGTTGTTATGCTACTTCCATCATTTCCTACAGTTGATGGTGCAAGATCATGTTTCCCAGAGGTACCATGATCTTTTAATTTATTTAATATATTATTAGATGGCATGTTTTCTACCAATGTTATATTCCAAAGGAAATATCTGTATCAATATAATATGTGTTTTCCTTACTGTATTTTAGAGGCGATGTATGTACATATGTATCAACAGAATATGTTTTTTCCTTATTATATTTCCGAGGAGATGGACGTGAATCATCAACAATGGCAACATACATATCTTTTTTTATAAATCCACAGACCACAGACCACACAGAACGAAGGCGTATATGTATATGATGTGGTATTTTTTTTCCTTCTTTTTTTTGCAAAAAAAATAAAAAAAAAAAATAAAAAAACCCAACAACGCCAACTTAAACTGGCCAAACCATAATAATAAAAAAAGCGAATACGAGCAACAAAAAAGGCACCATCATACGGGTATTTTGTACTGTCTGATTATGATATTTGTAAGAAATGGTTTAGGTTGGCGATGGTGCTATTACCTGCCTATAATTAGAATAATAATATTAGATTTTTCTGGGTTTTTTTTGTGTCTCTTTTTTTACTTTTTTGGCAACTTTTTGCTTTCCAGGCGGGCAGGCTTTCCAGCTTTGATCGAATAAAAAAAAAAACCTATTTAATATTTCGAATGGCACCACAACAAATGCCAGAATGATGATGATGACGTGATGATGATGAAAAAAAAATCATTCTAGCACTCTACTATAATAGAACTAATTAGATAGACTAATAATAAATTAAAATAAATAAATGAATAGACAAAATAGTCGACATTGTAAAAGAATACAGGACATATGAACAAGAAGAAAGTAAGAACTTTGGTTATTTTATTATAGTTAAAAAAAAATTCAGAAGAACGATAAGATTTGACAACCATGTCACGATTAATACAATCGTTTTTAAAAAAGACGGCAAAGAACCAGTTGGGTGGTAGATTGCAACGTAATAATAATAATAATAGTAGTAAAATAATTAAACGATGGAAAACAACAGGTACACCGAACCCAAGCGCATCTTTTTTAGCCGGTTCGAATAGTATATACGTAGATGAAATGTATCGCATGTGGTTAGAAGATCCAAAATCCGTACATGGTTCATGGGATACTTATTTTCGTACCGATACATTCCAACCGAATCATGACATTTTGCCAGGTGCAAAAGCATTAAGACCTGTATCCCAAGCAAATGATGCTGCAAATATGGTACATTTAGCGGATGTATATATGGCCCGTGGACACGAAAAAGCAGATTTGGATCCGTTAGGTTTAAGACGAGAAGCAGTTTTTCTAAGCGCTGTTGACGATGTCGACGATGCATTAGAAGAGTTGGACTATAAAAGCAGTGGCTTTGTAGAAGCTGATTTGGAGCGCGAAATGGATTTCGGGGATGTAAGCAATCCAAAATTAACTGGTCTATTAAAAAATGGTGATTTTGATCAAAATAATAAAATTGTATTACGTGAAGCACTTCAATATTTTGATACAGTTTATAGCGGTAAAATTGGTTATGAATTTTTGCATTGTCGTGACAGCGATCGCTTGGCATGGTTGCAACAGCGCATTGAAGAAAAGCCATTTAAACAAATACCAAAAGACAAAAGAATGCAAACTTTGGAGAGATTAGAATTTGCAACGACATTTGAATATGGTTTGGCGAAAAAATTTACAACCGCAAAACGCTTTGGCTTGGAAGGTTTGGAAAGTGTTATCCCTGGTATGAAATCTATGATTGACGTTGCGACTAGTATGGGCGCGGATGATGTTGTTCTCGGTATGGCGCATCGTGGTCGTTTAAATGTTTTAGCAAATGTCATGAGGAAGCCAATGGAAATTATGTTTGGAGAGTTCAAAGGAACGGTGGAACCACAAGATGGTGGGGATGACGATGGTGATTGGAGTATGTCTGGTGATGTAAAATATCATTTAGGTTCTAGTTACGACAGGACATATCCAGATGGTCGCAAAGTGCATTTAAGTTTGTTGGCAAATCCATCGCATCTAGAAGCAGTGAATCCGTTAGTAAGTGGAAAAGCTCGTGCGAAGATGCATTATAAAGGCGATACGACTGGGAAAACGGTTTTGCCTGTGTTACTACATGGGGATGCAGCATTTTCAGGACAAGGTATTGTATTTGAATCAATGCAATTTTCAAGGACAAAAGATTTTGCAACTGGTGGTACTATTCATGTCGTTACAAATAATCAAGTCGGTTTTACAGCTGATCCATGGCAATCTCGTTCTACGTTGTATTCATCAGATATTGGCAAAGCGTTTGAAGCGCCTATTTTCCATGTCAATGCAGATTCCCCAGATGATGTTGTCGCCGCGTTTGAAATAGCAACAGAATATAGGCAAACATTTGGTACGGATGTAATTATTGATGTGATTGGATATCGTAAACGTGGTCATAATGAAATTGATGAGCCAAGATTTACTCAACCTGTTATGTATCAAAAAATTGATAAGCATCCTACATGTTTGGAAATCTACAGAAACCAATTATTAAATGAAGGCGTTGTGACTCAAGAAGATGTCAAAGCGACGACTACTTTGGTACAAAAAAGTTTCGATGATGCATTTGAAGCAGCAGATTCATATGTTCCTGGAGATCATGATGTTGAAAATAATTGGACAGAAATGTTACGTCCAAATATGCATTCAAAAATACGTAATACGGGGGTACCAATGGAAACATTGGAACAGATTGGAAATGTATTAGCAACGGTGCCGGAAGGATTTAATATCCATAGAAGGTTGAACAATATTATTAAAGCAAAAGCGGAAACGTTGGAAGCAAAAGCAATGTTGGATTGGGGCACGTGCGAGGGCTTAGCCTTTGGTTCCTTACTATTAGAAGGTACACACGTTCGTATCAGTGGCCAAGATGTACAACGTGGAACATTCAGTCATCGGCATGCAATATGGCATGATCAAAAAACAAACGAATTGTATACGGCGTTGAACAACGTTGATCCTGATAACCAAGCTGCATTCACTTGTGCTAATTCACCGTTGAGTGAATTTGGTGTCATGGGATTTGAACTTGGTTATGCACAAGAAAGTCCAAAATCATTGGTCATCTGGGAAGCACAATTTGGTGATTTTGTCAATGGTGCGCAGATCATGATCGATCAATTCTTATCCAGTGGCGAGGCGAAATGGGGTCAACAAAATGGTTTAGTATTGTTGTTACCGCATGGTTACCAAGGGCAAGGGCCGGAGCATAGTAGTTGCAGAATGGAACGGTTTTTACAATGCATTGATGAAGATCCGGATGATATTCCAAATTTAGATGAAAACTCAACGCAGCAAATCCAAGTGCACAATTGGCAAATTGTGAATTGTACTACACCAGCAAATTACTTCCACGCACTTCGAAGACAGCAACATCGTGATTTTAGAAAACCACTTATAGTTGTTGCACCAAAAGGTTTATTGCGTCATAAATTGGCGACGTCCACATTTGAGGATATGTCAGGGGATACTCGATTTAAACGTATGTACATGGAACGTTTTGAAGATGAAATTTGTGAAGCAGATAAAGTTAGGCGTTTGGTTATTTGCCAAGGTCAAATATATTACGAGCTACTAGAGGCCCGCCGTGCTGGTGAAATCGATGATGTTGCGATCGTCACGATTGAACAAATAAGTCCATTCCCATTTGATTTAGTAGCAGAGGCTATGAAAACATATGGTAATGCCGAAGTAGTATGGGCACAGGAAGAACCTAAGAATATGGGTGCATGGTCATTTGTTCAAGATAGGATTATGACAGCATCACGTGTTGTAAATGATGAGAAAAGATCACCTGGTTATGTTGGTAGGAAAACAATGGCATCAACTGCGGAAGGATATGGTTCCGTTCATGCAAGAGAACAAAAATCAATTATTGATTTAGCATTAAGTGACGATGCAACTAGTTGGGGTTGGGGTAAAACGAAAAAGACCAAATAAACTGTGTGTGTTATTCTGTTGTGATCACAATTTTTTTTTTAATATTAAAGAAGAGAGAGATATTTAGCATGTAAATAGTGTAGAAACTTTATATTTTGTTATAGTAAATAGGCTTATTAGGAATTTCATATTTTACACTATTTTTTACTCTTCAACATTTTGTTTGTTATATCAACACACTTATTTACACTATACTACAACTCAGTTGCAATCTTCCATCTTGTTACATATGATATACACATAATACGTATTCTCAACATTCCAATTTTCGTAAAACGTAGAGATCTATATATATAAAACTACTCTTTCCCCCACTTTTCTAACTTTTTTTTTATATTTTAAAAATATAAATTGTTGCTTTTCTGGGAAAACAACAATTTAAAATACACTACTATTGGATACTAACTAAAATTTATTTCTCTGCTGCTGCTGGTCCTGATGCTGCACCTGTTGCTGCTTCTTCTGCTGGTGTTTTTTCACAGAAATCTACACCGAAGAAAATATTTGGTGAAGACAATGCAGCTTCTAGAACGAAATTTTTAGTGCCCCATTTTTCTTTATCACAACGATCTGGGTGTTTTTTTCCTGGAAAAACTTTCATATCAAAGTCACCATAGAACATTTCCATACGTTTTGCCATTTTTTCACAGCTTGTGCAACGCAAGATAAAGGTATAACTAGATTTAAGTACTGGGCATACTAAGTTTACAAATTTAACAAGGGATTTGCGTGTTTTGCCGTCTTTTCCAAGCTCTTCTTCTCTGCGTAGTTTTCTTGCTAATTTTAAGTATGTATCCATATCAGTACATGCTGGACCTTCTTGTTTTGATCTGATTTTTGCAGCTTTTTCACGTAACTCTTTAAGTTCTTCTGCTTTCTCTGGGTCTTTGTCACCTTCAGCAGCCATTTTTGCAAGCACGCCGTGTCCTACCATTTTCTCTGGTTTGTACAAGCCAGATGGTTTTGGTAAACCTTTAGCACGAATTGCAAAACCACCAGCTGGTATCATCATTGGTTTTACTTTTGGTACTGCAGATGCGTTAGTTGTCTTTTTATTGTTTAAGACAACAGGTTCTTCAACACCTGCAGCTTTTTTGAAGTGGCCAGTTGCTACCATGGCTGGTTTGACCCACCCACCTAAACGTGCATTTGCGATATTCTTTTTAACATTCACGTCTTTTTCTAAACCATCTGCTAATTCAGTTGTTTCAACATTGACAGCTTCTTTTTTTAACTCGTTCACAATTTGTTCGTCAGTTACTTGTTTTCCGTCTGGAATCGGATCACGTAAAAATGAACCATTCGTGGATACTACTGCTAATGCAAATAATAATGCTACTATTAATTTCATGTTGATGATTTATTAGATAATAATAATAATACTAAATATACAATCTACCGTTGTTAATGTATGTATATGTATATATATATAATATATATGGTATGTTTTATGTTTGTATATGCACCGTTTGACTGTTTTTAAAATAATATATATATATTTCCTCACTTTTTTATCAAAAGGCCCTTCTTTTTTGTAATTTAATCTTCCTTCTTTTTGCAACAATGCTATGGCTATGCTTTTTGTGAAAACCTTCACCTTTTCTTCCATCAAAACTAGAGAGATAGAACAGAATATGGTAGATTTAAGTACAAATCGTAATAGTATATAATATAAGCCTTACTGTGTTACTGCTAGCGTGGGGTAGTGTTGCCAGAGAACTGTCTATACTATTTCGTTTTTAATACTGTGTGCCTGTATTAATTGGTAATGCTATGTACCTGTACTTTTTTATTTTTTATTCTGATGCTGTGTCTATACTATTTCGTTTTTAATACTGTGTGCCTGTATTAATTGGTAATGCTATGTACATGTACTTTTTTATTTTTTATACGGGAGGCTGCGTCTATACTATTTCGTTTTTAATACTGTGTGCCTGTATTAATTGGTAATGCTATGTACCTGTACTTTTTTATTTTTATTCTAGATGGTGTGTCTATACTATTTTTAATGGCCATGGTTCCTTTAAAAATAGTATAGACACCATTCCCATTTTGGTTTGCATCTTGTTTTCTATAATATAACACTACACACTATTGAATAATAGATATCAAAATATCTATATATTACATATATGTTTCCGTAAGAGAAAAGGTAGTAGAGGTAGTAATAGTAGATATATATATAGACAATATAAACAATCGATATTATTTATCAAACAATATATTATTCTATTCTATTAGTAAAAACAAACAAACATGAAACAAATTTTATCCTCCCGTTTCATTGATATCCCAGAAGGTGTCACTGTTGATGTTAAAGCACGTGTTGTAACTGTTAAAGGACCACGTGGCGAATTAACCAAAGACTTTAAAAAAAGACAAATGTCCATGGTTAAGTTAAACGATAAAAGAATCCGTGTTGATGTTTGGGGTGGTAGCAGAAAAGAACTTGCTTGTCTTAGAACCGTTACCGCACACATTGAGAATATGATCAAAGGTTTGACCAAAGGTTTCAAATACAAAATGAGATTTGTATATGCGCATTTCCCTATCAATGGCACTATTGTTCCTGGTGATGGTGAAACTTCTTTTGAAATCCGTAATTTCTTAGGTGAAAAACGTGTGCGAGTAGTTAAAGCACGCCCAGGTGTTTCAATGGTTAAATCCACCGATGTTAAAGACGAAATCCAAGTTTCAGGATCTGATTTGAATGCTGTTAGTTTGACTTGCTCTGACATTTCCAGTGTTACCAAAGTAAGAAAGAAGGATATTCGTAAATTCCTTGATGGTATTTACGTGAGTGAAAAAGGATTTATTGAAGAATCTGACGTATAAATAAAAAGTTTTTATTTAAAAAAAAGAGGAACACACATAAGTTTTATAGTTTTTTTCACATAATATCACCTTATGTTATACGTATTTTTATATTATTTTTATACATCATATGTATTTATGACATATGTTTAATTTCTATCTCATCAAATATGGTTGTGACAGCCAGCAAAAATGTACGTATAATTTATATACTCGTATCATATATAATTTATATTCGCTTCTGTCTTTTGACATCATCATCAGGCATTTATAAAACAAATATAACGATACATACTTGAAATTTTTAAAAAAGAATTTTATTAAAATATTCTCTCTCTCTCTCTAGATCCTCTATCACATCATCTGTACATATATTTTATTACGAGATTTGTATGAAACCAAAAAGGTGTAATACATTTTATATAGAACCCTCCAGAAGAGAATTAATGACACAAAATGTACACGACATGCGTGCATTAAATTAAAATCATAAACACACACACACCGCTATTGTACAAAAACCGTCCCATGTAGAATTATTATAAATATGTACCACACACTCTATCGAATCAGAATCATCTGGTTCACTTTCTATTTTTATATATATATATATAACTTGTGTATAATATTATATATATATATATATACCATTGTCTTTCTTTTTATTTATTTTACATGTTGACACTTGATAAATCTTTTGTTATACTATTTGTTACATCATCGATTTGTATAGCAGCATTATTGTTTTCTTTTTTGTTTTGTTTTTTCATATTACTTATAAACATGACAGCTGATTCAAAAGTTGCTAAATAGAATCCATATTTACCTTCTAAAACATCAGAAGGTGCATATGTACTCATATACAACAAATTAGCTAATAAAAGACCAGGAGCAGCTTGTACAACTACTCGTATATATATTGGTAATAAATCATCAGTTGCTAATGATCCACGACGACGTTTGTTACGTTTATCATGTTTTTTTGGATCACGTTTCTTCAATTCTTCTTCCTCTTTCTCAACATATTCATTGTAACATGTTGCAATTAATGTACCAACTTCAACAACTACATCTAATTTCGCCAATGGTGATCGTTCATTATTAATGCCACTAAGTGCAATAATTGCAGGTTCAAGATTCAATCTTTCCCATTTTAAATTATCGCTGTTGTATTTACTTTTTTTTTCTTCCGGCATTTCATCTGCTTTCTTTTTTTGCTTTGATTTATCTAATTCTACTTGTTGCTCCAATCGTAGATTATGTAATTGTATTTGTATATTATTTTCATCTTGCATTTTATCATTACATAAAGTTGAAAATATATTTGGATATATTTCTTCATGTATCATTGTTTCAAATGGATTGGATAACATTTGAAACAATGCACCTTGCTTTAATGCAACTTGATAATGTGGATTGTGTCTAATTAAGATTTTCACACTTTTTGTAGCAGCATTTCCAATATCAGATGTTAAATTGGTAATGATACTTGATATTTTATTATTATTATTATTTTCTACAACACTAATATTATTATTATTATTATTACCTTGCATTAATATATGATTCAATTCCATCGCAAAATTTAATGTTAACGTAACTGCTGGTTTATCAATTTTAGATCGTCTCAACATTTCAACCCAACATTTTGCATTACGTTTTGTAGAAAATAATTCTAATCCATCGTACGTTGAACGTAAAACGTCCCCAGGGCCAGTTATTGGGCGGTTTATACAAAAGACTTGAAAACTATCATCACCAACAAAAAAAGTTTCTTCAAATAAAATATTTACAGTTCGTTCTTCAGCAAATGCACCACCAGCTTCTGTAGCTTTTGAACATGCTTTTAAAGACGTTCCATTTGGTCGATACTCTATTGATTTCCCATTTAACGTTAAAAAATAGCCAGGGTAATATTGATTCAACGGTTGTAATATATGGCTGAATAAAATGGATTTAGTTGTAAATTTTGATATTTGTATTGCTGTGGATTGTGGTATTAATAATGTCCATTGCCTACTACATGCTTCTTGTTCTAAATTTGGAAAAATATGTTTCATAGCAGCAAAAAATTTATTATTTTGCAAATCTTCCATGTTTGTATTATTCTTCTTTAACGTAATAATTATTAAACAATAAATGAAAAGTGATATGTAGTACCTGTGTGTATACATGTATTGGTTGGAAACGATATATTAGATATATATATATATCTATTATTTTTATTTTTCTAGTTTTTTAATTTTTTAAAAAATTCGAGAAGAAGAATACCTTAATCCACTTAACGTTGCAAAGCTGGAAAAAGCTAAATCTCAAATCTCAAATCTCAAATCCGAAATCCAGATTATCCAAAAGATCTTTCCTATCAATTGAATACGTAAGACTATTAATGTGATTATTGAGTACGGGAGAACTCAATAAGACTTCTGATTAGATTCTTTGTACACACAACTATTGGTTCCACAAGAAAGAGCGAGATAAAATGCGAATAGCATCAACATTATTTAGCCCTGTTGTGGCCTGCCCAGCCTGCTGCCCCTCTATAATAATACTATTCCATGTTAAAATAACTTGCACTTTTATCTGGCCATGGTTCATCATAGGTACCACTCAACATGTTGACCCTATATCTACAATTATAACTATTACAAATGACAGAATAAAAACATTTTTATATACTAATTTACTCTTAAGTATAAATTTGTATTTTTTCATTGATCTACTACTAGTACTATTGTTATCTTATTCGAATTATAATTTGATAGGCATATTTACTTATTTCTATCCCGGATTCTATCATAATAAATATACTAATAAGAAAGCCAGAAAAAGGCATTTATATCACGTTTAAATTCTTCTTTTATACTGAAACATACACCCTTTTAGCTTCATAGATTCAATTTACAGATGGAAACATAATCACAACAAGACACATTATTAGATGTACTTATTAGAACATTCTACACTTTATAACAACAGAATACGTATTTATCAACATTATCTTTTTTCTATTTAATTATTTTACATTTTTATTGTTAGTAGTAAATGCAAGTTAGACACAGTAAATTTATTTTATAAATATTATATATATTTACATATTATATATATATCAATACAGCCATCAAAGTAACATATATATATATATATTAACAAGGGATACATCTTCATATAGTTGTGTTCTATATTCCATCCGATTTACCACATACAGTTTTAGTTAGTTTAGATAATGTCAATGAATCCTTTACATATAGGAATGGATGCTAGTAATACAACGTCAAATACAACAAATATTACTTCTACACCTACTAGTAAGAATAATAATATTGATAATAATAATTATAGTAGCGATGAAAAAGTAGTACCTAGTCCAACAAGTAGTAGTAATAACAGTCAAAGAGATAGTAGCAGCCAAAGAGACAGTAGCAGTCAAAGTGACAGTAGTAGCAGCGAAGGTAGTAAAGAATACGTCGCAACTGACCCTAGTGGTGAATATATAATAGAACAAGCATTAGGGCGTGGAGGCCATGGTTCAGTGCACCTTGCTCGACATGCAATAAGTAACACTTTAATTGCTGTTAAAATAACACAAAATGTAAAAAATACATATGTAGAAGTAGAGGCAATATCAAAGTTACGGCATAATAATGTATTAAAGATATTTGATTGTAAAACAAGTGCTGATGGCAAACTTATTTATGTATATTTAGAATTATGTCGTGGTGGCGAATTGTTTAATAAAATTGTTGCGAATCCTGAAGGTAAATTAAGTCGACGACAAGCTCATCGTTATTGCGGCCAATTATTAACTGCTTTATCTTATTGTCATAGCCGTGGCATAGCTCATCGTGATATTAAACCTGAAAATTTATTATTAGGCGATGATGATCAATTGAAAATAGCAGATTTCGGATTAGCATATTTATTAGGGAAACAACGAGAAACAGAGACGTGGAATTTAGCACAATCAAAATGTGGAACAGCATTATATGCCGCACCAGAAATATGGAAAGAAAATGAATATAATCCATTTTCTGCTGATATATGGAGCGCCGGAGTTGTTTTTTTTTGCATGTTGACCGGGCATCCACCATTTAAGCAAGCATCAACAACATGTTCAAAGTATCGAAGATATATGAAAGGCTCATATAAGTGGCCAAAATCCCTTCACGAGGATGATAAACAATTGTTAATGAGAATATTAGAACCAGATCCAACTAAACGTTATACTAGTACACAAATTTTAAGGCATAAATTGATTGAGACAGCACTGAAATCCGATGCTACTTATGTGAAAAAATATGTTTCATCAAAAGATGGTTTATTGCGACCGACACCATATAGAGAAACAATAGAAACATTGAAAAGGCGAAGGGAACAAATGTCTGCATCAGCAAGACGGAGAAAGTTTGAGGCAGAAGCTGAAATGTACAATTTTCAATATAGCAGCAGCAGAAGTAGTAGCAATCGTAAAAATAATAGTAATTGGAGAGGTACCAATACAAATAGTCATGACTATGTCATTTCCTCGAATATGGAACAAGATAACAACGTTAGAAAATTTCGTCGTGTAAATAGTGGTGATTCCGTTCACTCGGATACTACTAAATACAGTAATAGTAGTATTGATCAGGGTAAAATATCAAGTGGCGCAGGAGATTTGGCGGGGAAACTTGCTGATCGAATATTGAGACAAGTATTAGGTGTATCAACTGTAAACGGTAGTGGCAATCAGAATTCAACAGAAAGTCACCGATCGGCATTAATTAAAGATGGTGCAAAATATTCTGTAACTGCAAGATTGAAAATGATTGATGATTTGACGAGCTCGACACACGATATGTACAATGGCCCATTTTCAGCGCAATGGGCCGTTGAAGAATTGAAACGAGTGCAAGAAGAATATGAGAAAATAAAGGAAAACCCAGATAACAAGGACGAAGTTCAATTAAGAAGAACATATAAAGTACGTAAAAAACACCAAGATGGTGGTGGGAAAAGTCAAAATAATAGTAATGATAGTATTAACAGCGTCGTTCGACAAATGAACATAGCTTCGCCACCTCTTGTAGATGGAGATGGTGGTGATAGAAAAACGCGTAGTGGTTCCGACGCGGACAAAGATGGCAATAGTAGCAGTGGTAGCAATAGCAATACTTCGGTTAGTTTTTCAGGGGATGAGGGGCAGATGGATGGCGGCAGTAATAAGCATCTTAAGAAAAAAGTGAAGCAGCATAATCCAGCAGAACAAATAAACCAGGGAAAAAGTTTGATCAACAAGAATGAGATGATTAAGCCAACTTAGTTTTTTAATTACACGCGCCGTACATAAAAAATACGTGTACTCTTGTAAAAAATATTTTTTTTATAAAATAAAAAAATGTACGAGTATTACTTTTTTTTTATACGTACATATATATATACGACGAGAGTAATGATTTCAGTTATTTTATTCTTTTGAAGAGTAGGAATTATCATTGAGTAAATTAATAAATTAATGCGTAAAATTTAATTATATACTCTGAGTAAATGATATCATACTTTTACTAACATGATGTGTGCCGTGTCATTATTTTATAATTTACTTCGTACACGTAAAATCACATGTATACGAACACACAAAAACACATCTCTCTCTCATAAAATTTTACCATTTAAATTTTATTCCAACAGTAGCTTTAGCACCACCGTCTTCCCACCTATTTGAACCACCATAGCTTTTGTGTGCTTCATAACCAGCATTAGCAAACATTTCCAAATTTTTCACACCGAAGGCGTCATTCTTTGAAACTTGCACACCAGAATAAAACGATTCACCTTTATTATGGCGTTTCAAATATGTATTTTGGGTAGAAAATTTCAACCCACTTTTACCGTTCGTGTAACTAAATTCATGATGAAATCTGTCCAATACGCCACCATTTTTCATGGCATCGTCAAATTTACCAGTTGGCATATCAACATTTCTAGAAATAAAAAACCCAGAAGATATAATCCTATCACCATCTAATTTTTTTTTGACGGTGATGTAGCCGTTCAAATGCATATGTGTCATCTTTGGTGTTGCTAATACACCATCAATATGCATACGCGCGTTCGCCCCTGCAGTCCATCCTAAACTACCATCTTTACTAATACCTTCATGGTGTATACCTGTGTTAATACTCATAGATGCTTTGTCTGACATCAACATATTATTCATATCCACGTTCATATGAACCTTAGTCTTGGTATAATTTGTCAAGTATGTCATATCACTGTGAAGTTGGATTTTGTCCAATACACCTTTCACGTTAGGTTTCACATTAAAGGAGAATTGGTTCGATTCCAATCCACGTGAGTAACTCTTTGCCAATTCATCAATAACGCGATCTTCACCAGGTGCAAGTTTTCCTTTGTCTCTCAACTCAACACCACTACCAGCACATGAACTAAATTTATGATCAAACGCTGATGGCCCACCTTTTTCAATGACAGAAGCAATTTTTTTCTCTGCTTTTTTACCTGTAATCCTTGCACTAAATGAATTTGCCGTGTTGGTAAACCATTTATTAATTGCAATGACGCGGTTATCAATACCATGGAATGTTTTACTGTTTTCCATTGCACTGAATAAATCTGCAGACAATACCTTTATAGTATTTGGGTCATTTAGTACTTTCATCGTACGTTCCTTTTCCCTTGGATCTCGACCGTCATCATTTTGTACATATCCAGCTAAAGATTTTACCATCAATTTCACACCAGCATCCGAGCCGGATTTAAATGCACCTCCCATTTCTTTTGAAAATGTCCGCTTTGGCAATTTATTATCTACCGTCGCTGCAATGTTGGCAAGCTCAGCGTTGTATTTTGAGCTTGATACATATGATTTTTCACCGTAAATTTTTGCCATTTCAATATCCCAAGCAGCCATTTCATTAAAAGTATCACATAAGCTATTTACCAAAGATTTCAACAGCTCCAGTTCTTTTGGTGGTAGTGGTTTCGTAACACGCTTTGCACGATCCAATGCCATTTTTAAACGATGTTGCAATGCATTTGCTGCTGGTGCAAAGCATTTTGTTACTTCTTCCCCGTTTTCGAACAGTTCTGAACGTTTCATAGCAGCCCATTTCAAGTTATCTAAATATAAATCAAGAAACTCTGATACTTCACCTATCCAATAGTCAACTCGATCAACTGTAAAATGTTTTTGTACTACAGATTTAAAGAAAAGCATTGGCTCCTTCAATGGAGAAGTTCCTTTCTTTGGGTATGCCAATACACTGTTTCTTGACATCAAGCGCACAACTGTATCTGCGTGACCAGAACCGAAATCAACTAAATAATTTGGATTGAAATCTAAATTAAATTCTTGTGAGACTTCAATCCTTTTGGATACCATTTTCGTACCATCATTTTTAATATATGTTATCTTTGATGGTTGTGTACATAGTTTCATCTCACATTCAATTTTAAATCTTTCACCAGCTTCACCACTACCAATCAACGATACGGAGCCACCATCTTCCGATTTCCCTTTTGGCACTTTTACGGATGGTCTACGATGGTACAGCGCTTCTTCCCACTTTGCACCTTTCTTTGGTTGTACCGACGCTTGATGGCGATACATTTTTGCTGCTACTACTGCGGCATTTTCACCTTCCCGTAAATTAGTTTTACTACGTATATCCAATGCAGAGGTATTACATGCAATCGTTGCCGCAACGATTAATAATAATTTATATACAAACATATTTTCCTTTTGATATATATATATATATGTTTCTCTCTCTGTATTATATCTTATTGAATAATACCAACATATATATTATACATACGTGTATGATCATGACAATTCCATTGCGACTGATAGTAGACATTGTTTTCTAACTGTGTTGTCTATTAGAAATTATTTACCAGTCCCCCCCTCTGTTTTCCATTCGTCCCATCCAGTTTTGTTTCCTCATCACAATTACAAAATTCTAATAACATGCCAATACCATTAGCTAGCTCAAGTGTCGTCTACAAAATTTCGTCTTTGAGAGCTCAAGAGGACAAAATGGGAGGAGGAACTAGAACACCATGAAAGTGGACCATTTATATTTATCGGGTATTTAAATGTTTTGATGAAGAAGAAATATTTGAATATTTGGGAATTTAATCAATCCTGGCAATCAACAAAAATATCCACACCAATAATTATTCTCCTCCATGAAAATTATAATGATAATAATGTATTTATGAAAGTAAGAATGCAAAGAGAGACGACAGGAGAGGAATGGGTAGATACATCGACAGGAAGACAAGATGAGTGAACTGAATCAATATGGAAAAGTTAAAAAAGGAGGGCTGAAATTAAAAGGTGGATTGTCGTTATCACACGATAAGACGAAGAAAAAAAAGAAAAAAAAGAAAAAGAAAAGAAAAAGAAATGAGGAGGAAGATGTAAAAAAAAATAGTGATAAAACAAATGTAAGAAAAGATGATAGAACACCAGCAGAGATAGAATATGATGAAAAAAATGAAGCGCGTGAATTGGAAAGGTTAAAAAAAATGGCAAAACTAACGCATAGAGAAACAATCGATCAATACAATAATTATTTAGCAAGTCTATCTGAGCATCACGATGTCCCAAAAGTAGGTAATGCAGGAATGGGTTAATGTATATTAAATAATATATAATATATCATTATATTAAATATAAATTATATCATACACATCATATTCTATTTTAAAATAATATATTATAAAAATTAAAAGATAAAAATAACTAGAGATGATATCATATATGATTTTCTTTATACTTTGTTTTTTTTCCTTTTTTTCCAAACTCATCTCATATCATTTCGTCGATCTTTACGAATATTACGAATAGCATTTTTAAATATTGGATCAATTTTTGATTCGTCACTTTCTTTCATCCATAAATCCATACCAATATTATAACATTCAGAACATATAAAATGCGGATATATCTTACATCCTGTATGCGATTTACAAAAATATTTTTGACATTTGCGATAACAGTCCTGCTCGTTACCATTCTTACCACCATATGGTCTATAAAATGTACCTTTTAAACCTATGCATCTATTAAAAGAAAAATAAAGTTGACTTTTTGTACAACCAGCAATTTGACACCTTCTAGAACTATTTTTATTAGTAGTAGTAGTACTATTATTATTATTAATGCTAGTTACGGTTTCTATCCTAATTTCTGGTTGGTTATCATTGGAATCATCCAACTGATCTGCATTTGCTAAATCTTGACCCGATTCTGTTGTAGGAGCAACAAGTTGAAGCGTTTTTGCAGATCTTTTTAACATATCAATTACCATCTTTCTTCCTTCAGGCTTAGTATATAAATAATAGATCGTAGTGCCTGCTACGCAAACAACGTAATAATAAACATAAAGCCATACAACTGCATCCTTCAGAGCATTAAAAAAATTCAAGATATTGGCAATTGTTTTGTAAAATGTAGATGTATTACCTATTTTCTCATTTTTTTTTGCATTCAAGTTGTCTTCTGCTTTTCGTTGGCATCTTAATGGTCGTGGTGGACAAGTTGTAACTTCACTCCATTCACTGGTGCCAAAGCTACTCCATGATCTTATTCGAAATTCAATTATACCGCCTTTCTCCTCACCGACGTATTTAGTAGATGAAAAGCTACGATCGTTATGACTACTTATTACAAAGTCATTCCATATATTTATACGACTTAAACGCTCTTGCAATTGATAAGAGTGGGGTTGTAACATTTTATTATTATTGCTATTACTGTAATCATCATTCACCTCCCAAAACACTTCAAACCGGTCACAATGCGACTTACAGTAATGCATTTTAACTATGTTTGGTATTTTGTGTAAACCAAGTAATCGTGCTTTCAATGATCTTCGAAATTGCAAAATATGCAATTCATTTGTTATTTCCAATATATTTTTTAAAAAATGTTTCTTTGTCAACAATGTTGGCAAAATATCGCCTGTGATGGAATTAGAACGAAAATTATCTTCATATTGCTTTAATTGCAATCCATACTTCACCCAATCAGCTATTTCATCAATGGTTTGCAAACCATCCATTTTTTCCCAAAATGCTTCGAGTTCAGCGTGTGAGATCACGCCATCGCCACCTAAATCCATCGTATCAAATGCATTATCAACACTGTTGCTGATTTCCTTATCCTCATCGAAATTTTCAGATTTACCTAGACTTTCACGAATGAATTCATTTAATTCTTCTCGTCTAATTTCTAAATCATTGCTACCTTCCGTCGTCCATTCAATTTTATTCATAAAATTTGTCACGCGTTTTTGATCTGATGCTTTTTTTTTCTCAATAATTTCTTTACATTTTAATGGTATAGGTGGACAGTTGATATGTTTGGTCCATTTACTTGCACCAAATAAATTCCATGATTGCATTTTGTAACGATATATCATACCGGGAACATTTGCATTTTCATCGAAAAATGGTAATTTTTTACATGTTTGATCCTTATCCACAAATGTTTTATGGTTTAATCTTTTTTTCATTTTGCTTTTCATACCTTTCGGTGCATTTTCAATCATCAAACGTTTTATTCGATACAAATGGACAGGAATTTGTTCTTGTGATGTTGCTTCTGCGTCTTGCATGATGGATTCAACTACTGCTAAAGATCCTTCTTCATTGTCGTCATCCTCATCGTGATTTGCTTCTGCATCCCAATCAATCTCTATACCATTGCAATTAGGCAATAGATAACAATACATATTATTGATCGGTGGTGGTATTTTGCCAATACCTAGTAAACGCGTAGTAATGCTACGTAAAATAATTTTACGATGCAATTTATTTTTGATTCCTAAATCTGTGTTTAAAACATCTCCTTTCCCTTCCAATAAAGACGGTAAATCATACCCGGTAATAGCATTATTACGGAAGTTATCTTCATATTGGGGTAGCAGCACGGAATATTTTATCCAATCCGCAACATCATCAACGGTTTTCAAATCTGATAATTTATCCCAAGAACTTGTCAGTTCAGTCAAACTAATAGTGCCATCACCACCAACATCTACATTCTCAAATGCTTGGTTCACACCAACTGTTACTTCACTATCGTCATCAAAATGTTCACTACCAAGTTCATTTTTTAAATAATCTTCTAGTTCACCACGACTCATTTCATGATTATCTACCCCTTCAGTTTCCTTTTCGAAACCACTCAAAAATTTTGTTGCTCGCTTATTTCCCCCTGTCGGTTTCTTAAGCGACGCATCATCACCTGTATCTTTTATATTTGCAAATGCATATGTTATAACTAATAACAAGACAGTTATTATTGTTTTAATTGACAAAAAGTAGCTATTATTGTTTTGGAAATTTATCCTCATAATATATATATACAATCAATTGATTAACCTCGTTTACACTGATGTATTGTATCAATATTATATACAAAAAATAAATTATAGGCAAAGGGATGGAGGGAACGGGAGGGTTGCATATACTTAGTACTATTATCTATACATCTGTATTAATTTTGATATGTCTTGTATCCACTTTGCTAGTTAGAGATCATATATATATATTCGTATATATTCGTATATTCGAACAACCGTCACACCCAATTATGCATGTGTGCGGTGTGCAATTTGACTAGCTCATAAATTTAAATTTATTTATGGGCTGTAGCAGGGAAGAACGAAGGGAATCGAGTACAATTTGACCAATGATGACAAGCAAAAAAATTATTAAATAGTAAATTTCCTTCTCAAGTATAAATTATGTGTCATTTGATAGGAGACAACTTTCACCTTAACCTGGATCACACACCTTTTTATTTATATTATTTTTTTATTATTATCGATTTTTATTAAATTTACCAGGTGATGATGATGTAAGGACACCTGGTACACATTTATTATTATTGAATTATATTGAATTTATAATTATTGATGATATATCATCGACCACTCTGTGTGAATTACAATCATAGAGAGATAGAATAAAACTAACAAACGTACATACATATACATACAACATTCATATCGATAAAGGATTATATATATATATACGCAGAGAGAGAGAGAGGTAAATTTTATTAAACCACGGACATAAATACCGATATACTTGTACAGATATATTCATAGTAACAAACAACACTGAAAAATTATACTAAACAGTATTTGAAAAACAAACAAAAACAAAAAACGTATATGCAACGACGATCATGAATCAAAACGAACATTTCAATCGAATACAAATGTTAATAGATTCAATTATCAGAGATAAAAATGCATTGCAATCCATACAGACATTAACACATACAGAAAGAGTACAGAAAATCCAACGATTAAAACAAAACCATGCTGATTTGACACGTGAGGTTGATCATTTGAAGAAAGTTCATAATCAAATGTCGAAATATCGTTCACAATTTCAAAATGAAATTAGAACACAAGAACATTATAACACTATTTTAATAAAGGACAAAAAAGATTTGATCGAAAAAATTGAAGAGGAAACAAGAAGTAGAAACGATGCAATGAAAAAATTAAATTTGATAAAAGAAGAAGTTAAAAGAACGTCAAATGATTATAAAAAACAAATGGAAACGATGAAAAATAAACAGTTATTTAATGCAAGATGTCAAACAGATAAATTATCACTAGAGAAACAACTAGCAACTTATGAAAACAATTTAAAAACTATTTTATCACGTATTGAAAGTGAAAATACAAATAGAAAGAATCTTTTGAACGAAATTGCTGAATTACATGAAAAAGGTGTAAATATGCAAAGAGATAAAACACAATATGAGGAAGAATTGAATAATTTACAGAAACAAAATAAACAAATGTATTTACAAATTATAAACGAAAGAGAAAATTTTGAAGTCTTAAAACGTAATGCGGAAATATCGAAAAAATTATTGAATAATGAAAGATCTATTGCGACGAAACATTTAAAGAATTTATCAAAATTAAAACATTTACAAGAACAAATTGTACAAGATACAGCTAGTAGCCCACCAGATCAAGAAAATGACCATATCGTAAATCATTCACATGTTACACCTCGTGACGATTACATGAAAATGGATATTAATGATAATCATAATACTTTTAACAATGGTAATAATGATAATAATGATCTTGATATTGGAAAAGAAAATCATACATATGATGATATTATTGATGACGATATTGTATTGCAAGTAATACCATCTAATACACCACACCGACAAAGAAACAAACGTGATCATCAAAGTGTTAAAACGACCAAACGTCCTACTGTTTCCATTGTCAAAAGCAAGTTGGGAAACAATAATCGTAGAAATAAAAAATCTAGATTGACATTTGGAAGAAAAGTTGACCATCGTCATAATAATAATACTAATAATCATAAAGCACAGAAAAATATTAAAACCAACAGACAACATGTAAAAAAGAAGAAAACAAAAAAAAGACGTAAAGTAAACTTTTTAGGACTTTTTGAAGAGTTATAAAACGAGGATACGGGATAGGAAATATTAGTGGAAAATTGAAACCAGGAAAAATCTTTAATTATGCATATATATATTATATGTGTTTAAAAACTTTTGATTATTTTTTTTGATAATTGTTTAAACATCATAATTGAGGGTAAAATACACTTTAAAATAGTACAAAATTACAAAGCCGTATTTTGATAATTATTACGGGAAAACCGTATGGTAGTATTGAAGTGTACACTACATTTTAACATCTATAGAATAGATCGTTTACATTACACGGCAATATTAATAAAATGTTGTAAGAGAGAGAGTGAAAAATTTTATATAAAATTTTAAAAAAGAGAAAAGGTGTACATATCATACTCGTATATAAAAAGCTTTTTAGGTACATACTTTTCGTATCTCTCAACAAATGGACTCATATATTCTCTCAGTACGTAAAGAATGTGACGAACGTAATTTAGATTAGTTCGTGGCACGAGTACAGATTAATCTCACCGTGTACCATATTTCTTTTTCACTAACTTCATTTTACGTCTTAAAATTTCACTTTCCATTAATTCTGGAGCTTCTAGCTTCTTCTTTTTTTTCTTCAAACTACCCGAACCATCGAGTTTAGGCAATTTGCCACTATTTTTCTTCCTACTTGATGATGTCGCTGGATTTAAAATATTAAAATTACTTTTTGCTTTGAGTTGAATCGCACGTTTAGCTAATAATCTATGTTCATTATCACCCAGCACTGCAACAGAAAGTGCTTTAGCTTGATACGGTTTTAACATTTTTTTTATTTCAGCATTATTTTTTTTTACTAAATCAATTGCTAGTTTGGCTTTATGATTTGGAGTTGCTAGTAGGTGATAAAAATCCGACATATCTGTATATTTCAAAAATTGTCTAACTGTACGTCTATATCCAGCACGAACAGCAATATGCAAAGCGGTATCACCATGTGCGTCTTTGATACACATAGTTGCCCCATGATCAAGTAACATTGCGATCATATCTGGTCTATCAACAGATGCAGCTATATGTAACAATGCTGTTTTATTTATTTTGTTGTCTATTAGATCTGGATTTGCACGCATTTGTAATAAATATTGTAATATATTGATTTTTCCAAATAAAACCGCATTTCCTGGCATCGTTTCCCCCGTTTCAGGGCATTTATCATTGATTGTAAATTGCTTTTTTTCTTGATAAAGTTGCCGTTCCATTTCACCTTGTAACAATTCGCGGAATATAGTTGGCGTGATGTCTAATCGTATTGCTTTCCATGGTGATGAAATATCTCGTGCTTTTTTTATTATAGCATTGTTACGTTTAATGGTTGCTTCTTTCAGTTTTTCTTTCAACTTATTTTTTTCCTCTACTGACATTTTAATTTTATTTTCTTGTTCAATTACTTTTTTTTCCTTTCCAATAACCCATTTGTCTTGACACATAAGTACAAATGCTTCATGTTTTGCTTTTTTTTCAGCTCGTATTTTTGTTAACAATATGTACGATCTTTGTTTTGCCTCTTCTTGCCTCATTCTTAATAATTCCACCTGGCTAATACGCTTATCCATCAACTCTCCAGAAACTTGCATAAATGAATTCGTTACATATACAGCTTGGTATACTTTTTTAATAACTTGTCTCAATGTCTTTGCAAATACTGCATAGTTTCCTTGAAATTTTCTACGTTTTCTTAATTTTGTCAATGCATATTTAGTTTCACCCATTGATTGGAAGCTTAGGACTGCGTGTTTTGCTTTATCAACTTCTGTACGCACACCTAATAATGATTCATCCGTATCATCTAATCCAGGGGTTTGTAATTTATATATGTCTAAATTTATTAAATCACGTAAACGATTACGAATAATGCGAAACATGTCCGTTTCCTCGTTAATAACAATTGGAATTGCATTTTCTACTTGATCCGTAAACATTGTTATTACATTTTTTACTTCATCTACTTCCTCATCATTGACATTATTTCCTGTATTTTTTTCTAAATTTCTATATTTAACTTTGATATCTTCGAGTAAAAATTTCAAATCAAATATCATAGAACGAGCTCTTGCGCTTTTTCTGGTGTATCGATGGCGATACATTTCAGAAAAGTCACGTACAGCGCTTTGGAATGCATTGTACATTTCATTTTCTTCTAAGTTTTCCTCTGGGTTGAAAATTAATGGCATTGTAATTGGGAATTTTCTTACAAGAAATTTGTCGTTATGCCTATTGCAACGAGATTGAAATGCACGAAATGCTGCTTGTATTTTTATAGCAGCAGAAAATTGTTTATTGCTTCCTCCTGGGGTATAATTATCAGGCATTTCATATTTTACTTCGCCAACAATCGGTTTATAATAATACACTTTCTTCTTGAATGGATCATATGCTTTAATCCAACGATTCATATCCGTGCGCATTTCCATCGGGCGCTTCCATATTACAGCATTAGTTTCAGTATTGTGAAAGTATTTTCGACGTACTTGGGGATCAAATGCTTCGACCCAGACTTGTTTCAGTGCTATTTGCAATTTTTTCCCTCGTTTCCTTCGTATTTTTCGTTTTGCAATAAATATACGTACCATACGCTGAATCTTTTGAGCACTTTGACTACGTACATATGGTGCAGGTGGTGCCCAAAGTCTTTCCTCAACTCTATAGTCTAAACCAAAATCAAATGGTTGTTTCCACTTAATTTTACTATTGAAATTGTTGTAATAAAAAAAATTATGTGTATCTACATCGTATAATCTTTCCCATTGTGACCAGTCTGATAAATATGTTGTTTTTTTCTTTTCAATAATTTGATCTTCATTTGCACTAGTTGGTTGTTTGGTCTTTTTTTTTGCATTTTCTCTCATTTGATTAACAATCTCTGGGATTTCAGATGCATCTTGTCCATCCTCATTCATTACACCAAGACACTGCATTGTTACCGTTCCTGAGATACTTTTATCTTTCCCTATTTTATCGTCCTCTGGCCTTAAATTATATATTTTCGGTGTTCGAGTTAATAAAAATTCTAATAATTCTAATCCTTGTAATTTCAATTGCCCGAGAAAATCATGATCTCCAACTTTATCATAATCGTAGACTATTGTTTTTATTTCTCCACTACCCAAATTTGCAATGTTACCATCAGCAATAGGTATTTCAAAGTTTGTTTCCCAAATTGGGTTTAGATTCTTTTTTATAATTTCCGTTTTACCATGCATAGTATCATTGAAATATAATGCTGCATATGCATCGCTTTTTCCAAACATATCTGCTTTCTTCAAGTCTTGTGCACGTATTAACCGTATTATAACCATATTTTTTTTATCTTTCATTGTTAAATAGGATTCTTCATCTTTTGTATATGAAATAAATTTTATAGTTATACTCCCTTTACCTTTACTATTATTTTTTTCCAACAAATCAAAGGTTTTATTTGTATCAGTTGGTAACTTCAGAAAATCTAATATAGCATCATTTTTCATTTCATACTTTCCTAAAAAATCGTCAGATCCAATCAAATCCTTATCAAATATTTCGAAGCGTATATTTGCATTCTCTATTTCTATGTCACCATCTTCGCTCTCTTTCAGTGTTATTTCAAATTCCGCATTCCATTCTGGATCTAATGTTTTTTTTATTACTTCTGTTTTACCTACTGCATCATCGTTTGAAAGCACTTTACAAAAAGGATCAGACTTACCAAATGTATCAGCCTTTTTTAAACCTGCCGCGGAAACCACAAGCAATTTCAATCGTCCCATGTCGGTATTCTATTTCTTTTTAGATATGTTTCCTTTGTCTATATTGTATTCAAAAGTACAAAGGTTTGATCGGGTATTTGAGATATCTGTGTTATGTGTATATTTATATTAAATTGTGTGTGTGTGTTTGTGTAAATTATTTATTATCATTTCTAACGGTTTGCAAACAACAACTATTGCACTACTATTATACTATGACTATTATTTCTATCAAATCCAATATAAAATAACACTATACACTATATGACTATTGAAATATTGTATAATACTAAATAATACTAATAGTGTTATACTGGTATATACTAATAAAAGTTTGCACTTTGCCACCAAACTAATAAAACACAAAAAAACAAAACAGAATAAATAGACTGTTGCCAGTTGTCAATACCTATCACGACCAATCTTATTCTAATACTAAGGCCATATATTTATAGTTATTAGAATACATATTATAATATAATCTCAACAACTATAATACCTTATTATCAACCACTACTGCACCACTCAACAAATAAAGCAACCAAACATCAAAATGAATAAAAATATAGAACAAATATATCAAATTGAATCGCATGTAAGGAATTGTATTCGGGATTTTCAACATATTTATATTATATACATTATTGTTGTGCCTATTCATCCATATAACAATATAATATAATAAAACAATCTTTTTATTGTGTTAATATATATATATATATATACATATCATAGTATTAATATGGTATATTTAACCATTGAAACAATAAAAAATGCACGTGGATTTGTCAATCCTTGTAAAAAAAGAGAATTAGATTTACGTGATTTATCACTAGATACGCTTGAAAACTTAGGTTTAACTTTGGACCAATATGACGTAATTGATGTTTCTGGTAATTATTTGAAACGTTTAGAAAACTTTCCTACCTTGCAGCGTTTAGAGTGTATTACTGCGCATAATAATTCTATAGCTACTATTGATTCCGATATGTTTTCCCGATGTTTGCCTTCGTTGAGAACATTATTATTAACAAATAATAATATATCTGATATTAACGAAGTGAAAGGTTTAAATAAATGTGAAACATTACAACATTTAAGTTTGTTAGGAAATCCAGTCACTGGCATATCAAATTATCGTTTATTTGTAATCGCAGCATTGCCATTCTTACTA
>Ga0099797_100064_pt1 | contig 59471 bp, 67 predicted proteins | sample Uncmet_Sort48C_1_FD_89871 | JGI IMG/M metagenome (GOLD analysis project Ga0099797, IMG submission 89871) | Marine eukaryotic communities from CALCOFI LINE 67, Pacific Ocean - C012_Sort48C_1 | ecosystem: Environmental > Aquatic > Marine > Oceanic | place: Pacific Ocean: Monterey Bay | collected...
TAAGTTCAGAAGATGCCAACCAGCTAAGATACAAAAAAGGAGTGATAATAAAATCAGGTACAGAAGTAGCTGTTTTAGATGAGGGTGACTTTATTTTTTATGACAAGCGCTCAGGATACTCTATGATAATAAACGATGAACCTTTCACAATTATTCAGGAGAAAGACGTCGTTGTTGTCTTATAGAAGCGTTCATCTCTATAATCATCTTCTTGTAAACCTTGTCTGAAAATTTTACATTCTTTGCAAAGATAGGGTTGTTGCTCATGTCTGTAGGTATTTCTTCCCCACTAAGCTTCTTATAGATACCGCTAATGACTCTTTGAGTTTTAAACGTGAGGCCATACAGTGTCTTGAATTTTTTTCGCCTACGGCGAAATACTTCTATCCAACCATCTCTAAGCAGTCTATCAAATCTATCTTCGTCCCATGAGAGTAGGTTGTCAAACTCTTCAAACTTTTCTTTGGAAAATATATCTTCACTGTAAAGAAATAAAAGCATATCTAAATCGCCGGTAGTCAGACCATACTTTTGTTTGATAAAATAGCGTATGACTCGCCAGTACTTTAGGCAGTCATTAACTTTTAATTTCATTATATTAGATTTCTTATCTTTGTAAAAATAACAATATTATGCCAAAAGGAATAAGACCTAGTAAGAAAAATAATTCCAAGTCAGTAGGAATCCGTAAAATGGACAATTACGACTCAGTGGGATTTCGTAATTCAGCAATTAGAAAAATTAATTCCACGCCAGGGGATGTAGAGATTTATAACCCTTCGACAGGTAAATCCAAAATGGTATATGCACCAAAGGGTTCGAGAGAAGAAAAAATTCTTCACGCTACTATGAGAACAAAAAATCACATGAATAAAAAATAATGGAGAAGAGTTCTTTAGATAAAAACAAATATAATTACACGTGTCCAAAGGGTAACACGAAAGACTACCCTAATATGTTAATCTATAAAAAAACAAATTATGCCAACAGTAGGAAGTAAAAAGTTTAGTTACACAAAAAAAGGAAAAGCAGCTGCAAAAAAGCATGCAAAAAAAACTGGTAAAAAAGTTAAGTCTAAGTATTAATGGCTAAGAAAAAAACAGGTCGTAAAAACAAAATCTGTCCAGCAGGTATCGCTTGGGCAAAGAGAACGTTCGATACATATCCTTCTGCCTATGCAAATATGGCAGCTAGTAAATATTGTAAAGACCCTAACTACGCAAAAAAAAGTAAGAAATGAGTAAACATAGTAAAATGAGCAAAAAGGGTCGTAATGGAAAAAGACCTAATTTAAAAGGCAATTTTGGCATGCTAAGTGTAGAAGCTGGTATGGATAATAACCCCAATATTACTTACGCAGATAAGATTGCGGGTGCAAAAATGAAAAAGTAATGGGTGAGCTAAAAAAATGGAGAGACCAGAAGTGGGTACGCATTGGCTCGGATGGTAAAATAAAAGGGCCATGTGGAACGAGTAAGGATAAAAAGAATCCTGACAGATGTCTTCCCCTGGCAAAAGCAAGAAGTCTTTCCAAAAGACAGTTAGCAGCTACAGCTCGCAAAAAAAAGAAAGCGGGCGCTAAAGGTAAAACAGTAGTAGCAAATACTAAAGCAGCTAAAGTAAGAAACGCATAATGGCAACACCAAGAAAAGGAAAAGCAAGAGTAAAAATTACTTCAACAGGAAAAAAAGTAAGCTATGGTCAGGCAGGTAAAGCTAAAGGTGGAGGACCTAGAGTAAGGCCGGGTACGTCTAAAGGTGATAGCTACTGCGCTAGAAGCCTTGGTATAAAAAGACGTCTTAGTAAAAAGCAACAAAACAATCCAAACACACCGAACAACTTATCTAGAAAACGATGGAAATGTGTGGGTGCTAAGTCAAAAAAATAGACAAGGAAAATATTAGTATCTTTGTATTTATAAAATTTTTATACAATGAAAAAACAAGGATATAATTCAAGAGACGACGAAGCTATCGCAGCTCGTAACGGTAAGAAAAAACAATCTTTAAAAGACAGAAGAAATGAGTCTAAAGGAATGTACAAGTATTATGGAGAACACCCATACTCAGCTGATTCAAAAATGAAGTAATGGCTACTAAAAAAACTAGAGGTTTTAAAAATGTTGCTAATAAGATTGCGAAAAAGCAGGGGGTAAGCAAAAAAGCTGCCTCTGCTATTTTAGCTTCAGCTACACGTAAAGCGTCAGCTAAAGCAAAAAAGAAAAACCCAAGATTAAAAAAAGTAAAATGAAAAAACTAGGAGCATGGCTTATTAAAACTTCTCACAATATCGCAAGATGGTGGGGAAAGCTTACACATAATTTTAAATGTAATTGGAATAAGATTATCTTTGCAATATCATTTAAGATGAAAGATTGTAAAAACGAAAAATGTATTTGTACGAAATGAAGTCAAGAGGACTGGGAGATGATATAGAAAAGTTTACTAAGTTCACAGGAATTAAAAAAGCTGTAGACGTAGTAGCAGAAAAATTTAATAAAGATTGCGGATGCAGTGAAAGACGTGATGGTCTGAATCGAATGTTTCCGTATAGTAAAAAAAATAATTAATAATGGCATACCAAAAATTACAAGCAGGAAGAGCGTGGTCAGTTAACAAGTCTGACAATACAGATATTCCTGATATAGGAACTGCAGGACCAACCGGTACAACTACCTCTGGAAGCACAACACAACTAATAGATACTAACGCTACGTTTTTAACTAGCGGAGTAAAACTAAACATGATTATTGTCAATACAACTGACAATACTCAAGCAGTAGTTATTGGTATTGAAGATGACAACACACTTACTGTTTCAGCAAACATATTTGCAGCAAGCGGAAAAGCTTATAAGATTTATGGTGGTCATCAAGAAGGAGCTGTCCTTTACATAGGAACAGCAGGAAATTTAAAAGTAAGAACAGTAGCTGGAGATGAGGTTACTTTTCAGGGAGTAAACACAGGAACTTTTTTCCCAGTGAATGTAGTTAAGGTTTTTGCGACAGGAACAAGTGCTGATAACATAATAGCTCTTTGGTAATATGCCGACATTTATTGCTATAGGGAATTGGATAGGACAAAGAGAAGCGGGGCAAGCTCCGTTCGGAAGTGAAGATATTATAACTGAACTTTCAATCCAAATGGTTTCAGAATTAAATAGTAATGACTTAATAACAGAATAAATTAAAATAAAATGGCAGTAAAATTTTCACAATTTACAACAGGAGCAACACTAGCGGATATAGATTATTTCGTTGGGTATAAAGGCACTGACAATATACAAATAGCAAAGTCCTTGTTATCTGGTACAACTTATACAGTAGATGTCCCAGCGGCAACTACAAACATCAATTTAGCAGGTAGTGATTCTACGAATGATGCAATTACTCTGACACAAGGAGCGAACATGACTTTAACTAGAGTTAGTGCAAACGAGATATCATTTGCTGCGACTGTTCCAGCATCTGACACTTACGATTTAAATGCAACTACAGACGCCTCTAATGTTGATTTAAACTTAACTTCAGGTTCAGGAACTGATAATTCTACTGTTCAATTAACTGCCGGGACAGGAATGACAATCACTCAGTCTGGAGGAAACAATATAACTTTTGCTTCAGCAGCAGGTACTACAGTTGTTAAAGACCAATTTACTGGAAACAATTCCACAACAGCATTTACATTATCAGTAACTCCAAGTAGTGCTGATAATATTAACATATTTATAAGCGGTGTATATCAAAACTCAGTTGATTCTGGGGGAACGGCGAACTATACAGTTTCAGGAACAACATTAACGTTCACAACTGCGCCACCAACAACCGCAGCAAATGGTATAGAAGTAGTAATAACACAATAACGTTTAGCTCATGGCAACAAACAAAGTAACTACAAACGTAATTGACATGAGTGGTAACACTGGAGGTCTAGTGTGGGCAAAGGGAACTGAAGCTCAGAGACCAACGGGAGTTGCTGGAGACCTACGTTTAAATACAACTGACAGCAGACTCGAATACAAAGACAACTTAGATTGGAAAAGATTTTCTGAAGGAGCAGCGTCTCCTAGTGTAGATTTTCAAGCAGACTTTTTAGTCGTAGCTGGAGGTGGCTCTGGTGGAAATGGCTTGGGAGGAGGTGGAGGTGCAGGAGGACTGAGAACGTCTTTTGGTTCAACTTCTGGAGGAGGTGGCTCAGCTGAATCTAAATTAGGTTTAGCATTAAGCACTTCTTATACTGTAACAGTAGGTGCTGGAGCAGCTGCTCCCGCACAAAGTTCTTCATTTATACAAGGTATAACTGGCAGCGATTCAGTTTTTGCTGCAATCACATCTACAGGCGGAGGTGGAGGTGGAACTTTTGACAATTCTGGTACACAATTTGGTGATGGTAAAGTTGGAGGTTCTGGTGGTGGTGGTGGATATACCAACTATGTTGCTGGAGGAGATTATGTAGGTGCTGGAGGTGCAGGAACAACTAATCAAGGTTTTGCAGGTGGGTCATCAAATGGTTCATCACAAAATCATTTGTTTGGGCCTGGAGGTGGTGGTGGTGCTGGAGCTATAGGAACAAATGGAAACAACACTTTAGGTGGAAGAATTGGTGGAGCTGGAGGGGCTGGTTACGCTGTAAGTATAACTGGTTCATCTGTAACATACGCTGGAGGTGGGGGTGGTGGAAGTGAAGGTGGAGGAGGTGGAACTGGTGGTTCAGGTGGAGGTGGAACTGGTGGAGGTAACGCTAGTTCAGGAGGTACAGCTGGGACTGCAAATTTAGGAGCAGGGGGTGGTGGAAACACAAACCAGTCTTCTTCATACTCTGCGGGGGCTGGTGGTTCAGGTATAGTAATCGTTAGATACCCAAACACCTATACAATATCAGTAGGAGGGGGTTTAACAAGTTCAACAGCTACGGATGGTAGTGATAAAGTAACAACGTTCACAGCAGGAACAGATTCAATAAGTTTTAGTTAATATGGCACATTACGCATTTTTAAATAACGACGCAACTACAGGAACTCTAAGAGAAGAGCTTCAGGTATTATGGAGTGAGATGAGTACGCTTACTTCTATCGAAGAGCCTACAGAAGAAGATACAGCTGCGATTGAAGCAAAGCAAGTAGAGATAGATGTAAAGCAGCAAGAAATAGATAATGCACTTTGCGTGGTAACCAATGTTATAACAGGAGTTCCAGAGACGTATGAAAAACCTGCTAGTGATGAAACGATTGAGCAAGAAATAAAAGATTTAGAAAGCAGCAGAACTGCAGATAAAACAAGAGAAGAAATTATAGCGATTGAGGCTGAGATACAAGTAAAGCTTGAAGAGCTTCATGCGCTTCCGCCAGAGGTTATAGACAATACAATTTACTGGGAAGGGTATTATGGAAAAGGTGGACTATGCAAAAGAACTTCTTATAATACAGTAGGTGGTGTTCACCAAAACGGAGGCACACCTTTTAGAAAAAATTATGCAGGGGTAGGGTATACTTACGACCCTGTAAGAGATGCGTTTTATGCGCCACAGCCTTATGAGTCTTGGACTCTAAATGAAGAGTCTTGTCTATGGGAATGTCCTGTAGAAAGACCAGAGGGAGAATACTGGTGGAAAGAAGATACAACAGAGTGGGTAGATTATTTATACTTATCCCAACCTTATAACTCAGTTGCGCCATACCCTAGTTGGTCGTGGAGTACAGAGACAGGATGGACAGCTCCAGTAGAAAAAGTAGAAGGGAAAGATTATTGGTGTGAACAAACACAAGAGTGGACAACAACTTTAGTAACTGCAAAACAACCTTATCCTAGTTGGATAATAAAAGACGTAGAGTCACAGTCGGTGTGGGTTGCTCCAGTAGATAAACCAGTGGATAATAATTGTTATCTTTGGAATGAAGAAACTGTAAGTTGGATAGAAACAGAATTATAATATGGCAACAACAAAAATAATACCAGGTGTACTAGATTTAAATGAAGCGACTTCAGAAAGCGGACTTAAAATGCCTAGCGGAACAAATAATAATAGACCAACTGCGGTAGCTGGACAAATAAGAAATAATACCAACGAAACTTCAGAAGGTTCAGCATCTTGTGAGGAGTATTATAATGGAACTGCATGGAAAAAATTAAATAATGTGGCTGCTTGTACGGCAAGCACTTGTAGTTTTCCTACAACTGCTACTGCATTATATCAATTAAATGCTAATGCAAATGACACGTGTGGAAGTTTTAATGCAACTGAATCGGGGATAACTTATACTTCAGGATATATAGGAAATGCGGCTACTTATACAGGAACACAAGCTAATACAGGAAGTAAAATATATGTGACAAACAACATATATGGTGCGTCTACATCTATTTTTTCAGTTTCATTCTGGATTAAATGTACTAACACTAGTGGCGAAATTCCTTTATCGGGTAATGGAGGTACTATAGGGGGAACTTCGGGATATGCGGTATATCTTGAAAATGGTAAATTAAGTTTAACTTTTAGAACCAATCCTAATCAAGATTTTTATGGAAACACAACATCTATAAATGATAATGCTTGGCATCACGTTGTCCTAACGTGTAATAATGGTGTGTTTGTTTTATACCTTGATAATGCGGTTTATGTGAGTGGTACATCTAGTAACTGGACTGGTAATCCAACGCCTAGTTTTGACACATATTTTGGAAACAGATGGGGTAGGTCTGAGGCAGGTGTCATTGCTGGACAAATGGACCAGATTAGAGTATTTGGAGCTGTAATACTTACAGCGAGTCAAGTAACAGAATTATATAACGAAACGTGTTAAAATAATGGCAACAACAAAAATTACAAACCCGGAATTATTTGACTTAGGAAGTTTAAACACTGCTTTAAAGTTGCCTAGTGGAACTACTGCGCAGAGACCTACAAGTCCAAGTACAGGTGAGTGGAGATATAACACGACTACTAATTTAGTAGAGTTTTGGGATGGAGGAGAATGGAAAGATTTACAATCAGAGAACATACCCATAATAAACAGCGAGCATTTCAATACGGTTATATGGACAGGGACGGGTTCAGCTCAAACAATTGAAGTAGGTTTTCAACCTGATATGATTTGGTACAAAGCGAGAAATCAAGCATACGACCATAATGTTTATGACTCAACTAGAGGGCTAAATGTTTTTATTAGACCTAATAGTAATATAGCGCAATATTCAGCTAGTGACCAAATAACAGGAGTTACTTCAACAGGATTTACGTTAGGAACAGGAAATGATGGAAATCAAAATGGCACTACATTTGTAGCATGGTGTTGGAAAGCAAACGGAGGAACAACTAGTAGCAATACTGATGGTACAACTACAAGTACAGTGCAAGCAAACACAAAAGCAGGATTTAGCATTGTTGAGTGGCCACAAACCGCAGGTGCATCTACTAATGTAGGGCATGGATTAAATTCAGCTCCTGATTTAATAATCACTAAAGCAATAAATGATACTGATAACTGGTATGTGTATAATAGTGCGTCTGGTGTAGGAAAATTTTTGTATTTAAATTTAAACAACGCTGAAGCAACAAGTGCAACTGCATATTCTGCAGTAGACGCAACTACCTTTACAGCAAATTTATCTAACAACTCTGGAATTAATATGATTAGTTATTGTTTTGCTTCAGTAGCTCAGTATTCATCTTTTGGCACATACACAGGTAATGGTTCAGATAATGGGCCGATTGTAAACACAGGATTTGAACCTGCATTTATTATATTTAAAGGCATTAGTGGCGTTGATGATTGGGTGATGTTTGATAACAAAAGAAGCACTTCAAACCCAAGAGTAAATTTTTTAGAACCAAACGATAATGTTGCTGAAACAACTAATTCAGGTAATCAAGTAGATTTTCTTTCTAATGGATTTCAAGTAAGAGGTTCAGGTGGACAACAAGGAAGAATGAACGGAAATGGAGACACATACCTCTACATAGCATTTGGTTCTGACGGTTCAACTGCGCCAGCTTTACCAGATAGTTTTGCAAATAAATTATATACAGGTAATAGTGGTACACAAAGCATTACAGGTTTAGGATTTAGTCCATCGTTTGTATGGATAAAAGAAAGAGGACCGAATGCTGAAAATCATAACTTATTTGACACCTTAAGAGGAGCAACAAAATTTCTACAGTCAAATAGTACTAATGCAGAGAGAACAGGTGGAGCAACACTTACTTCTTTTGATGCAGATGGTTTTAGTTTAGGAAACGATAATGAAATTAATGATAGTGCTTCAACCTATGTTGCCTGGAACTGGAAAGCTAATTCAATACCAACCATAAACACAGACGGAACAATACAGTCTATGGTAAGCGCTAATCAAGCAGCTGGATTTAGTATTGTAAAGTATACTGGTAATGGAGTTAACGCTTCAACCGTAGGGCATGGTTTAAGTTCAGAACCTGAAGTAATAATTATTAAAAGTACAACTTTTGCTTCTTTTTGGGCTGTATATAATAAATATAATACAGGTTCAAGTGGTAATCCTGAAACTGAATATGTAAGGCTTAACTCTGCTAATGCAACAGCTACTACTTCTGTTTATTGGGGTAATACAGCGCCTACATCAAGTGTGTTTAGTATAGGCACTGATACAGATGTAAATAAATCAGGTGAAACAAATATTGCCTACTGTTTTACTTCTATATCAGGGTTTAGCAAGATGGGAAGTTATACAGGTGATGGCACGACAACTAAAACCATAACAACAGGATTCCAACCTAATTTTGTATTAATAAAAGTCACAGATGGAGCTGATAATTGGGTAATATTAGACAGTGCTCGTGGTGGTAGTAAAAATTTAAAACCTAATTCTAGTGCAGCAGAAGCAACTGAATCAGGAACAAATGTAGAATTTTTATCTACCGGCTTTAAGTTAATTGGTAGTGGGCCTGGATTAGGTCAAGTTAATGGGAATGGTAATGATTACATATACATGGCCTTTAAAGAAAACATATCGCCTCCGACACCAATAGTTATTCCAGCAGGCCAAATGTCGTATATGGTTGTAGCTGGTGGAGCATCTGGAGCATCTAACGGAGGTGGAGGAGGAGCTGGTGGACTGAGAACTTCTTATGGTTCTTTATCTGGTGGTGGCGCAAGCTCAGAAAGCAACATAACTTTATCCAACGGAACATATACAATTACAATTGGTGCTGGTGGAGCATTAGTTAATAACTCTACAAGCTATCAAGACCCAGGTAATGACGGAACAGCAACTACAATCTCTGGAAATGCTACAGTAAACACTGTAGGAGGAGGTGGAGGAGGTTCTAATAATTTTAATCTCGGAAGAAATGGTGGTTGTGGTGGTGGTGCTGGAGCTCATCCAGGTGCTGCATATAATGGTGGTAGTGGTACAGCTGGCGAAGGATTTGATGGAGGTAGAGCTGGAGCAGTTAATCAACCATACGCAGGAGCAGGTGGAGGTGGAACGGGTGCTGTAGGAGAACCTAACAGCGCAAGTGCAGCGGGTGCTGGTGGAGCTGGATTACAAATGACTATTACTGGAGCTAGAGTTAACTACGGTGGTGGTGGTGGAGGTACTGGAGGTACTGCAACCGGTTCATTGCCAGGTGGAGCTGGTGGAGCTGGTGGTGGGGGTACTGGAGGTGCTTACAATGGAAACGGAGTATCAGGAACAGCAAACACCGGAGGTGGTGGTGGTGGTTCTGGTGATGGCGGTAGCTTAACTAGTGGAGCAGGTGGTTCTGGTGTAGTAATACTAAGGATGAACACGTCAGATTATTCAGGAACTACTACAGGTTCACCAACCGTAACAACAGACAGTAGTTATACAATATTAACTTATACAGGGAGTGGAACATACGTTCATTCATAAATAAAATTTAATTAACTTTGTGGTTTATGGCACACTTTGCAGAACTTGACGAAAACAACACAGTATTACAAGTAATTGTTGTACACAACAATGAACTGCTTGATGGTGAAATAGAAAGCGAAGCTAAAGGAGTAGAATTTTGTTCTACGCTTTTTGGTCATACGAACTGGGTGCAAACTTCTTACAATCATAATATAAGAAAACAGTTTGCTGCAGCAGGCTATACCTACGACTCAGACAGTGATGTCTTTGTTGCGCCTCAGCCATACCCAAGTTGGTCTTTAGACGATAACTTTGATTGGCAACCCCCAACGCCAATGCCAGAGGATGACAACCTATATAACTGGAATGAGGAGACTCAAGATTGGGATTTAGTTGAACCTATAACTGATGAAACAGAATAACATGAATTTAGACTTTGAACCTACGATACTGGGAATTACAGTTTTAGTACTTAGTATATCTCAAATTAATGAGGCTTTACAAAGTTTACTTTTACTAGCTACCATAATTTATACAATTATTAAAATTTATCAACTACTTCAAAAAAAGTGAAATACTTTAGCTATGCAGAATTTGACTCGCCTGATTTCCCTGATAGTGGTAGGAATATGGATGAGTCTTTTTTACTCTTGCTCGACAGTGCACGTCAAATTGCAGGGACACCATTCAAAATTAATTCCGGCTTCAGAACTCCAAAACATAATGAAAAAGTGGGAGGGACAGAGAACTCGTCGCATCTTAGAGGATTCGCTGCCGACATACATGCAACATCCTCTGCAGATAGATTCAAAATATTATCAGCGCTTCTCGAAGTTGGATTCAATCGCATTGGAATAGCAAAAACATTTATTCATGTTGATGCTGACCCAATTAAAACAAAAGACGTAATTTGGACTTATGCTTAAACTATTAAAAAAATTATTAGGATTTAGTGACTCAGGTGTAGATGGCCTTGGTCTTGAAATAAGAGAGCTTATTAAAGGTAAAGAGGTAGACCCGCAAAAACTTATAGAGATGCAAACTGCTATCAATGAGATGGAGGCAAAGCACAGAACAATTTTTGTAGCCGGATGGCGTCCCTTCATAGGCTGGGTGTGTGGGATAGCCCTTGCATATAATTTTATCATAAGAGATATGCTAGTGTGGTATATGGGTGTAGAAACAGCTCCACCTGCTCTACAGATGGAACACCTTATGACGGTTCTTGTTGGTATGCTAGGTCTAGGTGGTATGAGAACGTTTGAAAAATTAAATAATAAATCTAATTAAATGGCAAAGTCGATGTCAGCAATCCTTTACGAAAAACCTAAAACTCGTAGACCAGGGGTACATGCTAAAACTAAAACATCTAAAGTAAAATCATCTAAGTATTACCAAAAAAAATATAGAGGTCAAGGCAGGTAATTTATTTATATCTTTGTATTAATTAAATTTAATCTAATGGATATTCGTAAAATCTCTATAGGGCCAAACTATAAATCTGATGCTATGCATTATATAGTAGGTCAAGATGTGCTGGGTGGAAAATATTTTATTCACTTAATACAGTATGTTGAGCGAAGTGATAGTATAAAAATATGGATACAAAAAGAGGGGGAGATATTGCTCTGGAAAGAGTTTAACTCTAACATGCCAGTTTCAATTGAATATAATATAAACTTTTAATGAGGTCACCTTTTTATTTTATTGTAAAACCACTTGACGATAAAAGATATACCAATACAAAAAATATTGATGGTATGGATTTTATAACAAGCACCTCTGAAGAAAATCACATGGCTTCAAACAGACAGGGTGTGGTTGTGGCTACACCACTTGGTTATGATGGAAAGATAGAAGTGGGAGACTTACTTTTAGTACATCATAATGTGTTTAAGTTTTACAATGATATGAAGGGTAGGCAAAAAAGCGGTAAGAGTTTTTTTAAAGATGATTTGTTTTTTATAGAGGATGACCAGTTCTTTATGTACAAACATAATGAGCAGTGGGTTTGTCATGATAGGTATTGTTTTGTTAAACCTGTGCCTGTTGAAGAATCATTTATAATGAAGCTTGGAAAAGAAGAACCATTGATTGGTATTATGAAATACTCAAATAAATATTTATCTTCACAAGGAGTCAACAGTGGAGATAGAATATCATTTAAACCAAATAGTGAATATGAGTTTACAGTGGATGATGAAAAGTTATATAGAATGTTTGACCATCAAATAACAATGAAGTTATGAAGTCAGAGGATTTAAAAAAAGAAATTATACACGCAGGGCGTAGAGCTGTAGAGCAGCTTATAAAAGTTGCTAAAGAAGATATCATAAAGCCAGACCCTGATGATGAGCTAGCAGCTGATAGATTAAAGAACGCAGCAGCTACAAAAAAACTAGCTATATTCGATGCGTTTGAGATATTAAATAAAATAGATTTAGAAGAAGAGGTTATTAACTCTGGAGGACAAGTAGATAAAACAGATACAAAACAAGGATTTGCAGAACGAAGGTCAAAATAAATTATATCAGGTAATAAAAGATTACATTCCTAAGTCTGTTCTTACAAAAAAGAATAGAGCTAAGACGTGGTTATATGGGTATAGTGAAAAGTATGACTTAGTAGTAATATCTAGAAATGGAACAATAGGACAGATAATAAACGTAAATGGTTTAGCAATTGGACTTCCTAAAGAGCCAGAGGAATTGTTTAAACGTTCTGATAAAAAAGAAGAGCAGTACTGGAAAAGGGAAGAGCTACCTAAAGATTTATCTAGAATTAATTCTATATTCCAGTGGAACGACAGACCTTCTGCATTTAAAAACAAATGGGTAGATTATATAGAGTCAGAGTTTGATAGAAGAGAGTTAGGTTTCTGGTTCTACAATAATGGAAAACCAACTTACATTACAGGTTCTCATTATATGTATCTTCAATGGACAAGTATAGATGTTGGATATCCAGATTACCGTGAGGCAAATAGGATTTTCTTTTTATACTGGGAAGCTTGTAAGGCAGACAAGAGATGCTTTGGTATGGACTATCTTAAGATAAGACGTTCAGGGTTTTCTTTTATGGGGTCATCTGAATGTGTAAACACAGGAACTCTAGCTAGAGATTCAAGAGTTGGTATATTATCTAAAACTGGTTCGGATGCTAAAAAAATGTTTACCGATAAGGTTGTTCCTATTGCAAATAGACTTCCATTCTTTTTTAAACCTATTCAGGATGGTATGGATAAACCTAAAACTGAATTAGCCTTCAGAGTTCCAGCTTCTAAAATAACCAAGAAGAATATGCATGAGGTTATGGATGATGAGTTGACAGGGTTAGACACAACTATTGACTGGAAGAACACGGATGATAACTCTTATGATGGTGAGAAACTTTTACTTCTAGTACACGATGAATCAGGTAAGTGGCTAAAACCAAATAACATTCAAAACAACTGGCGTGTTACTAAGACTTGTTTGAGATTAGGTAGTAAGATAATAGGTAAGTGTATGATGGGGTCTACTTCAAATGCACTTAGTAAAGGTGGTGAGAACTTCAAGCGTTTGTTTGAGGATTCAGATTTAAAGACTCGTAATGCAAATGGTCAGACTAAATCAGGGTTATACAATCTATTTATTCCAATGGAGTGGAACATGGAAGGGTTTATAGATAGGTTTGGTATGCCAGTGTTTAGAAAACCTGAGAAAAAAATTAGAGGGGTAGATGATGAGTGGATAACAAACGGAGCAATTGATTATTGGGAAGCAGAAGTAGAATCATTAAAAAAAGATGCAGATGCATTAAATGAATTTTACAGACAGTTTCCAAGAACAGAGTCACACGCTTTTAGAGATGAGAGTAAGTCATCGCTATTTAACTTAACTAAGATATATCAGCAGATAGATTATAATGATTCTCTTATTATGGAGCATCACATAACTAGAGGTAGATTCTACTGGAAAGATGGAGTGAAAGATTCAGAGGTGATATGGACACCAGATTCAAGGGGAAGATTCAAAGTATCTTGGACTCCTAAAAGAGGATTGAATAATAGGAAGGTTAAAAAGCATGGAGTATATTTTCCTGTTAACGAACATATAGGAGCATTTGGGTGTGACTCGTATGATATATCTGGAACTGTTGGAGGTGGAGGTTCTAATGGAGCTCTGCATGGTTTAACTAAATATAATATGGATGAAGCTCCGAGTAATGAGTTTTTTTTAGAGTATGTTGCTAGACCACAAACGGCAGAGATATTTTTTGAAGAAGTATTAATGGCATGTGTGTTTTATGGGATGCCTATACTTGTAGAGAATAACAAACCAAGGTTACTCTATCATTTTAAAAACAGAGGGTACAGAGGATTTAGTATGAACAGGCCCGATAAACATTATAATAAATTATCAAAAACAGAAAAAGAACTTGGTGGTATACCTAATACTTCTGAGGATGTAAAGCAATCACACGCAGCAGCTATAGAATCATATATAGAAAAGCATGTAGGTATAGATTTAGATGGACAGCATAGAGCTGGAGATGAGATGGGAAGTATGTATTTCATAAGGACTTTAGAAGACTGGGCTAGGTTTGATATTAGTGCTAGAACTAAGTTCGATGCTAGTATTAGTTCAGGGCTTGCAATTATGGCAAATCAAAAGCATGTTTATCTTCCTGAGAAAAAACAATCAAAAATAAGTCTTAACTTTGCAACATATAATAATAAAGGAACATTAAGTGAATTAATTAGATGAAAGAGGTAAACATAAACATTTCATCTGTAGGATTCCCTAGTCAGTTTGTATCTGATGCTGAAAAAGCAACCGATGAGTTTGGGTTACAAATAGGGCAGGCTATTCAATATGAATGGTTTCGTAAAGATTCTAACGGATGCCGATATTATAGTCAGTGGAGGGACTTTAACAGATTACGCCTTTACGCAAGAGGGGAACAATCCATAGCAAAATATAAAAATGAATTAGCGGTAGATGGTGATTTATCTTACTTAAATTTAGATTGGACTCCAGTTCCTATTATTCCAAAGTTTGTAGACATTGTAGTTAATGGAATGTCTGATAGATTGTTTAAAGTAAAAGCTTACGCACAAGATGCTATTTCACAGGAAAAAAGAAGTAAGTTTCAACAAATGATTCAAGGGCAAATGGATGCTAAAGAAGCGTTAACAATTATACAGGATGGCACAGGCTTCAATCCTTTCACCATGAATCCAGACGATTTACCTGCTAGTGATGAAGAGTTGTCTCTTTATATGAACTTAAATTATAAACCAGCCATAGAGATTGCAGAAGAAGAAGCGATTGATACAATGTTTGCCGAAAATCATTATGATGACATTCGTAAGCGTTTAGATTACGATATGATGGTGACGGGTATGGCTGTAGCAAAACACGAGTTTCTTCAGGGAAGTGGTGTTCAGGTTTCTTATGTAGACCCAGCTAATGTGGTATACAGTTATACTGAAGACCCGCACTTTAAAGATTGTTTTTATTGGGGTGAAATTAAAACTGTTCCTATAGCAGAGTTGATGAAAATTGACCCAACACTTACTACAGATGATTTAGAAAAAATATCAAAATACAGCCAGAGCTGGTATGATTATTTTAATGTTGCTCAGTTTTATGAGAATGATATCTTTTATCGTGACACTTGTACATTAATGTATTTTAATTATAAAACCACAAAGAAGATGGTTTATAAGAAAAAAGTTAATGACAATGGTAATATTAAAATGATTGAAAAGGAAGACACTTTCAATCCTCCAGTAGACATGATGGAAGAAAACAATTTCGAGAAAGTAGAAAAAACTATTGATGTGTGGTATGACGGTGTTATGGTGATGGGAACAAACATAGTGTTAAAGTGGGAGCTTGCTAAAAACATGGTAAGACCTAAGTCTTCATCTCAACACGCAATACCTAATTATGTGGCTGCAGCACCTAGAATGTATAAAGGAGTTATTGAATCTTTAGTAAGAAGAATGATACCTTATGCTGATTTAATTCAGATGACTCATTTAAAACTACAACAGGTTATAGCTAGAACAGTTCCTGATGGGGTATATATAGATGCAGATGGTTTAAACGAAGTTGATTTAGGTACAGGAGCAGCATATAATCCAGAAGATGCATTAAGACTTTATTTCCAAACAGGTTCGGTAATTGGTAGAAGTTATACACAAGAAGGAGATTACAACCAAGGTAAAATTCCTATACAGCAGCTTACAAGTAATTCAGGAGCTTCTAAGACACAAATGCTTATTGCTAACCTAAACCACTACTTAGACATGATACGAGCTGTAACAGGCTTAAATGAAGCGAGAGACGGTACAATTGCTAACTCCGATGCTTTAGTGGGTGTTCAAAAGCTAGCATCATTAAGTTCTAATACCGCTACTCGTCATATATTAGATGGAAGTCTTTACATATATAGAACGTTAGCAGAAGCGCTAACTTACAGGGTAGCGGATATTTTAGAATATTCTGATTTTAAAGAAGACTTTATAAATAAAATAGGGAAATACAATGTTGGTATACTTGGAGAGATATCTGATTTATATATATATGACTTTGGAGTCTTTATTGAGTTGTCTCCAGATGAAGAGCAAAAAGCTATGCTTGAGCAAAATATTCAAATGGCATTATCTAAAAATGATATTAATCTTGAAGATGCTATTGATATACGTGAAATTAAAAATCTTAAACTTGCAAACCAATTGCTTAAAGTAAAACGTAAAGCTAAGCAAGAGCAAGATGAGCAAAGAGATATGAAGAAGCAAGCTATGATAAATCAACAACAACTTCAGTCTCAACAAATGAAAGCTCAAATGGATGCTCAAAAAGTTCAAATGGAAATGGAGGCTAAGATTAAGTATAGACAAGCAGATATACAATTTGAAATTCAAAAACAAGCAGCTGAAGCGGAATTAAAAGCTCAGTTAATGCAAAAAGAGTTTCAATATAGTATGCAGCTTCAAGGTATGACACAAGAGCAATTAGGCATGAGAGAAAGTGCGAAAGAAAAAGCTAAAAGCGACAGAATAAGTCAACAAAGCACTGAACAGTCGGAACTTATAAATCAACGTAAAAATAATTTACCTCCTAAGAATTTTGAATCTAATGAAGATTCCTTAGACGGGTTTGACCTTGCAGAATTTGAGCCAAGATAGTGTTTAAATTTTGCGTAACTTTGCAACTAAATTAAATTAAATCAAATGGATATTAAAGTAAGAGAAGTAACGACTGAAGAAAAGTCGACTCAAGAAATAGAACAAGAACTCCTTGATAAGCATGAGGAGAAACAGCAGCTAGAAACTGCACAAGTTGATTCTACTGAAACACAAGAAGAAACTGTAGAACAAGACAATACAACAGAAGATAATACGGATAAAGTTGAAGCTCCTGTAGAACAAGAAACTTTAACTCCAAAAGAGTTAGACGAAAATGAAGTTCTTTCATATATTGGAAAAAGATACGGTAAGGAAATTAATTCTATTGATGAATTAGTTAGCAAGCGTGAGGAAAGCGAACCGCTTCCTAAAGACGTTGCTGCTTACCTAAAGTATAAAAAAGAAACTGGACGTGGTTTTAATGACTTTGCAAAACTGCAAAAAGATTACACTGATTTAAGTCCAGATGCTTTGCTACGTGAATATTACTCTATAACTGAAGAAGGTTTAGATTCAGAAGATATAGATTTATTGATGGAAGATTTTGTTTATGACGAAGATGTTCATGAACCAACTGAAATTAAAAAAATAAAACTAGCAAAGAAAAAAGAGATTGCTAAAGCTAAAAAGTTTTTACGTCAACAACAGGAACAATACAAACAGCCCCTTGAGTCAAGGGAAAGTTCTGCCTCTGTAAATAACGATGAACTAATAGAATATAGGCAATATTTAGAGTCAGCTAAAACACATCAAGAAGAAGCAACTCAGAAAAGAGAATGGTTCGTTAAAAAAAGTGACGAAGTATTCAGCTCCGAATTTAAAGGTTTTAAATTCAACATAGGAGAAAATGAGTTAGTTTATACTCCAGGCAGTGCTTCTGAACTTAAAAAAGCTCAAGAAAGTCCTTTAAATTTTATAAATAAATATATGGATTCACAAGGCTTTATGAAAGATGCAGAGGGATACCACCGTGCTTTAGCTATTGCAATGAATCCTGAAAAGTTTGCTCAGTTCTTTTATGAACAAGGGCAATCACAGGCAACTGACGATGTAATACGTAAAACAAAAAATGTCAATATGACTGAGCGTAGTGCACCAGAGGTTTCTGTCAAATCAGGTTTTCAAGTGAAAGCAGTTTCTCAGCCTTCGAGCAAAGGACTGCGAATTAAGAGTATAAAAAAAACGTAATAATAATTTAAAATAATATAACATGGCAGGACAAGTAAAAGCAACGCCAACATTCGCGTTGACTCCGAGTTCAGAAAGAACTCCAACAGCCCAAAACTATATTGTAAATTTTGATTTCTTAAATCAGTATCTTCCTGATACGTATGAAAAAGAATTTGAAAGATACGGTAATAGAACGATTTCTTCATTCTTAAGAATGGTAGGAGCGGAAATGCCTACAAACTCAGACCTTATCAAATGGGCTGAACAAGGTAGGTTACACACGAAATATACACAAGTTGGTACAGCAGTAGCAGCAGGTCAAGACCAAGCTGTATTTCAGGTAAACGATGCAATCGACCCAGCGACTGCTGAGCAAGTAATCAGAGTAGGACAAACAGTAGTGATTGTTCAAAACGATGGTTCAGGTCTTAACAAAGCAGTAGTAAGCGCAGTAAACAATGCCGGTGGTGGTAAAGGACAGTTCACAGCTGACTTTTATGAAGCAGGTGGTTTAGTAACTTCAGGTACTGGAGCAGGTAACGCAGATGTTACAGTGTTTATTTACGGTTCAGAATTTAAAAAAGGAACAGCAGGTATGGTAGGTTCATTAGAAGCTAATGACTTTATCTTCGATAACAAACCAATCATTATTAAAGATACGTATAACGTAGCTGGTTCTGATATGGCTCAAATCGGATGGGTAGAAGTTACTACTGAAGATGGTGCTACTGGTTACCTTTGGTACTTAAAATCTGAGCACGAAACAAGATTAAGATTCGATGACTATTTAGAAACAGCTATGATTGAAGCTGTACCTGCAGAGCAAAACTCTGGAGCTGCTGCAATCTTAGGAAGCTCAGGTGGTGCTGCTAACCCAGGTGCTGGGTCAGACGGTATTTTCTATGCAGTTTCTCAAAGAGGAAACATCTGGGACGGTGGTAATCCAACTACCTTAGCAGACTTCGATTCAATCATTAGTAGATTAGACAAACAAGGAGCTATTGAAGAAAATGTAATTTTTGCAAACAGACAATTCATTTTTGATATGGACGATATGTTAGCTGCTCAAAACTCTTACGGAGCGGGTGGTACTTCTTACGGTCTATTTGACAATGACGAAGAAATGGCATTGAACTTAGGATTCTCTGGATTCAGAAGAGGATACGATTTTTATAAGACTGATTGGAAATATTTAAACGACCCTACAATGAGAGGTGGTTTACCATCAGGTGCAGGTTCAGGTAAAATCAATGGACTATTAGTTCCAGCTGGTTCTACAAGTGTTTATGACCAAATTCTTGGTAAAAACGCTAAGAGACCTTTCTTACATGTTAGATATAGAGCTTCAGAAACTGAAGACAGAAGATATAAGACTTGGATTACTGGTTCTGCTGGTGGTGCTGCAACGTCAGATATCGATAACATGCAAGTAAACTTCTTGTCTGAGAGAGCTGTATGTACTTTAGGTGCAAACAACTTCTTCTTATTCCAAGACTAATACTTAATTACAAGGGGTACAGCAATGTGCCCCTTTTTTAAATTTTAAATTAAATTAAATCAAATGAAAAAAGAAAAGACAAGTCCTAATATGGACACAATTAAAATTACTCCTAAAAAATCTACACCAAAGTTCGTAGATAAACAATATAAACTTACAAGAGAAACAGCTCCCTTATCTTTGATATTAGCATCAAGGCATACAACAAGATTTCCGCTGTTACACTTTGACGAGGACACAGGTCTTAATAGACCACTTAGATATGCAAGAAACCAAAACTCACCATTTCAAGATGAGCAAGATGATAATGCTATTGTTGAGCCAATTGTATTTGAAGATGGATTCTTACACGTGCCAAAGAATAATCAGGTACTTCAAAAGTTCATGGATTTGCATCCAGGAAAAGGAAGAATATTTGTAGAAGTCAATAAAGCAAAAGAAGCTGCTGAATTAGTTGAAGACTTAAACTTAGAAGTTGATGCTTTAATTGAAGCAAGACAGCTAACAGTTGAACAAGTTGAAAACGTAGCTAGAGTTTTATTTCAGAATGATGTATCAAAAGTTACAACAGCTGAATTAAGAAGGGATATATTAATATTTGCAAAACAAAACCCTGGTGGTTTTATGAATTTATTAAAAGACCCGGCTCTTAAATTTAATGCTGACATACAAAACATTTTAGATAAAAATCTAATACAGTTAAGAAACAATAAGAAAGAGGTGTGGTTTAACACAGATTCAAATAAAAAGAAAATGTGTAATATACCATACGGTGAAGACCCTTTATTCATAATAGGTTCTTACTTTCAAAGTGATGATGGTTTAGAGTCTTTTAAACATTTAAAAGCGTTAGCAAAAAATTCGTAACTTTGCTTTTTGTTTAACCCATAAAATTTTTAACATGGCAAAATATATAACTTTAGATACAGCAAGTGACGGTAATGTTCACATCAACACAGATTCAATTCTTTATGCAGAAACAGCAAGTTCAACTGCAGGAGAAATTTATCTGACTAATGGAACACACAAAATGACAGTTACTGGAACTGGATTAACTTCTGGGTTTAGCGAGAATGTTAATGCAGCATTAGTTACTGCAGCAGAAACTTCTTGGACAAACGCAGCAGTACCAGTATCGAAAGCTGGTGGACTAGTGTTTACTAGTGTAGCAGTAGGAACAATATAATCCTTCCTTTACTATCGACAGCGAGAAAGCACCTAAATCCTAGGTGCTTTTTTATTTTATGTATCTTTGTAAAAAGATTTTCAAATGATAAATTCTGTAAGAAATACTGTGCTTGCTATTATCAACAAAAATAACTACGGATATATATCTCCTAGCGATTTTAATTTGTTTGCTAAACAAGCACAATTAGATTTGTTTGACGAATATTTTATAAATTATAATCAGCAAATAAACGAGGAAAATGCAAGGGTTTCGGGAACGGGATATGCTGATATAAAACTTGGTTATGAAGAGGTGATTGATACTTTTTCTGTTACAAAAACTTTAGTACAAAACTCTAATAACATATATTATCTTCCTAGTCAAACAACTACGGGTGATGATTATTATTTATTAAATAAAGTTCTGTGTTACGTGGGAGGTGTTTTAAAGGGTCAAGCAGAAAAAGTTAGTATTAATAAAATAGACCTGTTAAACAAATCTCTTTTAACCGCTCCCTCATCTCAATACCCAGCTTATACTCAAAAGGGAGATTCTATAACTATTTTTCCTACCACATTCAGTGGAGCTTTAGATATACAAGCAACTTACGTTCGATATCCATTAGACCCAAAATGGACTTATGTTACTTTATATAATGGTGAACCTTTGTTTGACCAAACGCAAAGTGATTACCAAGATTTTGAATTACCAATAGATGACTCTAATAATTTAGTAGCAAGAATATTACAATATGCAGGTATATCAATAAGAGAAGCTGATGTATTTCAGTTTGGACAAATAGAAGAGCAACAGCAAAATCAAACTAATACATAATTATGGCATATATAAATCAGCGAAAATATTATACTAATGATGGGGTTGCACCCACAGATAGTAATTGGGGTTCTTATCAATATGTAAGCTTAGATAACATAATGACTAATTTTGAATTAATGTATAATGGAAATCATTCGTTAGTCAATAATGAAAATAGATATAAGATATTATTTCACGCAAAGAGAGCAATTCAGGAATTAAACTACGATGCTTTTAAAGAAATAAAAGCATTAGAGTTGACAGTATATGATGATTTGCGTTTTGTTTTACCGTCTGATTATGTAAACTGGGTAAAGCTTTATTTGTTTGAGGGTAATACCTTAAGAGAATTAACTGAAAATATTCAAGTACAATCTTCCATTCAATACCTTCAAAACTCTACTGCAGTGTTTGGATATGATGGAAATAATAATGTATCAACTATAGAGTCAAATTTAGATACTTCCAGAAAAGATGGGTCTTTAAATAGTATTTATTTAAATCAAAATAATGAAACTGATGAGAACGGTAACTGTATTGATTGTGATGGCGACATATACAATTCTCGTATCGGAGCTAGATATGGTTTAAACACAGAAACAGCCAACATTAATCCTACTTTTACTATTGATAAAAAAGCTGGTGTTATTAATTTTGATTCAACTATGGCTAATAGACAATGTGTGTTACAATACATATCTGATGGAATGGAAAATGGCGATGACTCACAAATAAGTGTAAATAAATTATTTGAAGATTATATTTATGCTTATATACAATATGCTATATTAAATAGTAAATTTGGAGTGCAAGAGTATATTATTAATAGAGCAAGAAAAAACAAACAAGCTTTATTAAGAAATGCTAAAATCAGATTAAGTAACATTCACCCAAGTAGATTGCTTATGAATCTTAGAGGTGAAGATAAGTGGATAAAATAAAATGGCAAACATTCAAAGAAATTTTGTAGCTGGGCGTATGAACAAAAGCCTTGATGAAAGGCTTATACCAAACGGAGAGTATATAGATGCTTTGAATGTTAGGCTTGGTTCTACTGAAGAATCAGAAATAGGGGCTGTTGAAAATGCTAAGGGTAACGTCCAGGTTACATCATTACAATATATAGACGGTACTGCATTAAGCAGCTCTGCTAGATGTATTGGTGTTTTTGAAGATGGTGCAAATGAAACTATATATTGGTTTGTTCATGACCCAGCATTTACTGTAGGAGCTACTGGTAAATTAGATTTAATTGTTTCTTATAATGTTATAACAGGCTCTCTTATTTATCACGTCGTAAGTATTAATTCTGGTGATAATACAAAAACTACTTTAAATTTTAACTCAAATTTTCTTATAACCTCTGTAAGTAAAATAGATAATTTAATTTTTTTTACAGACAATTTAAATGCTCCAAGAGTTATAAATATAGATTTTAATTACTCTGTTCCTTTTAATAATGTAGACCAATTTAGTGATGAAGAAATTTTAGTGATTAAAAAACCGCCTCTGGCTGCACCAACATTAAATTTATTAAGCACTACTTTACAAGATTCTTTTTTAGAAGATAATTTTATTTGTTTTGCTTACAGATATAAATATTCAAATGGCGAATATTCAGCTGTTTCACAGTTTAGTGAACCAGCTTTTCAACCAAGTTTTTTTGAATTTTCTCCAAATAGTTTTTTAAACGAGGGAATGGTTAATTCCAAAAATGCAGTACAAATTACATATAATACGGGAAGTTCATTAGTAGTTGGTATAGATTTATTGTTTAAAGAGGCTAACGACCCTACAATAAAAATTATTGAAAAAATAAAAAAATCATCATTAGGGCCACATAACACTAATGCAACTTATGTTTTCACTAATAGTAAAATTTTCACTTTATTACCAGAAACAGAAATATTAAGATTATATGACAATGTACCTAGATTAGCGAAAGCTCAAACTTTAATGGGTAATAGATTGATTTATGGTAATTACACAGAAGGATATAATTTAATTGACATAAATAATCAACCACTAAATTTACAATACACTGTTGCTTTAGACACTGAAGATGCTAGTGGAGTAGATTTAAATTCTTCTAATTTATTGACATTCAATTATACAGCTTTTGGTAATAATCAAAACATAAATACGGCTGGGTTTACTTTTGATTTAGGTGGATATGAAAGTAAATTAATTCAAGGAGCAAGTTTAAATCTTTCTTTTACCTATCAACATTTATCTTACAATAATGGGACAGATACTCCAACTCAACTGCAAGGAGAAACCCTGATTAATTTTCAATATGTTTTAGTTGATAACTATACTACAGTTTCAGCTCTATATAATAGCTCAGATTTTCAATCTAAACTAGGTTTAATAAGTTCTGCTATTCAGACTGTAGAAGATGCTCAAAATGGTTTAGGTGCAACGTTAACAGATGCGTTTAATTTTTCTTTATCACCAACTTTATCAGGTGGGGGAGTTAGTTACTCTTTAAATCAAACAGGGTTAACGTCAAGCACAAGCTCAGTTCCTCCATCCACTAATAAAGGTGAACCAATTAATTCAATTTTAAATGGAACTGAAATACAACTATTTTTTCCTGTAGCTCAATATATTCAAACATCACCAGGAACAAGTAATTTAATTGTATCATACAATACCTTTACATCTATTACCGCTACATTACAAGCTACTGCAGATTTACAAAGTTTACATAGTAATAGAGGTTATGAATTAGGTATAGTATACATGGATGAATTTAACAGGGCTTCGACAGCTTTAGTTAGTAATAATAATACTGTAAATATTCCCTGCAGAAACTCACAAACTTTAAATCAAATTATTGCAACAATACCAACTACCCAAAGAGCTCCTGCTTGGGCGACCAGATATAAGTTTGTGTTAAAACCTGATAGAACTACTTATGAGACCATATATTCAAGCATATTCATTAATGACCCAAATTCCAATAATACGTTTTTATTATTAGAAGGAGATAATATTGCTAAAGTTGAAGAAGGCGATAGATTAATAGTAAAAAGAGATGCAAACGGTCCGGTTGAATCTTGTGTATTTGCAACTGTTTTAGAAAAACAAACACAAGTTGCGGACTTTATTACTCCTGCTAGTGGGAATCCTGTTCCAGGAGGGACATATATGAAAATGAATTCTCAAGATTTTTCTACTGAGGAAAGTGCTAGTGATATAATTTCTTTAGGAACTTTTCAGCAAAAAGCAGATAATCCTAATGAAAATCCAGTTGCAGCAAATCCTTTTTACACTACAGATGGAGGTACAAGCACCAATTATAATGTGCCTAGCGGAAGTAGAATAGTAATGAAAATAAAACAAAGAAGACCAGGTGGGGGTGGGCCATGTGAAGAAAGAGAAAGTGTAATAGAAGAACAATTTATTGCGCAAGATACTTACACAGATATGTATCAATGGTTTATTGATAGTAATGCAACATATGTGATAGAAAATAATGCTACTACTTATAGTGGAAACCCTGATGACCCGGTAGGAAACGTTGTTATTTCAGGTTTAGTTCCTGGTTCACCTACAGGTACTCCAGAAACAAATGGATACGCAGGAAATAATTTAGGTAATTCAACAATGTACACTATATTTGGGGGGGAATTTAACAGCCCATCGACGGAAAGTGATTTACTACTTAATAACTATTATAGGTTTTATGAAAATAATACTAACAATACTTATTCTTTACTTGTAAGCGGTACTGAAGCTTGTCCAGGTGCTAGTACAGGAAGTAGATATAGGTCTCGTGTTGAAATTACTTTTACTGTGTTTAGAAGAGATTCAGTCGTTGTATTTGAAACAGAACCAACAGAAGCATTACCTGATGTGTGGTATGAAAACGATGAATCATATTCTATTGATTCAAACGGTAATCATAGCGGTAACATAACTAATCAAGATATATCTACAGGTGTTGCTGGTGTAGTTAATACTAAATTTTTTAATTGTTTTGCGTTTGGAAATGGTGTAGAAAGTTACAAAATAAGAGATGCTTTAAATGGTAAATCTTTTAATTTAGGTAATAGAGTATTTACAACTTCTAACGTAGAATATAAAGAAGCTCTTAGGTTTGCTGATTTAACTTATAGTGGTGTATATAATGATGAAACTAATGTTAATAAATTAAATGAATTTAATTTAGGTTTAGCCAATTTTAAACCACTTGAAGAAAGTTATGGAGATGTTGAAATATTATATGCAAGAAGAACTGATATCTTAGTTTTACAAGAGGATAAAATATCATACGTATTAGCATCTAAAAATATTATATCTGACTCAACTGGAGGAGGTTTAGTAGCTTCAGTCCCAGAAATTTTAGGAAATCAAATAGCACGTATAGAGAACTATGGTATAAGCAATAACCCAGAAAGTTTTGTGGCTTGGGGTGAAAACAAATATTTTACTGATGTTAAAAGAGGTGCTGTACTTCAATTGATGGGTGGTTCAGCTTCAGACGAAAGACTTATAGTTATATCTGAAACCGGGATGAGAAGCTGGTTTAGGGATTTATTTACTTCTGCATTTACTACACAAAAATTAGGAGGTTACGACCCTTACATGGACGAGTATGTATTAACTTCAAATACAATATTAAAACCTGAAATACCAGTTTGTTTAGCGTGTGGTGTTACTAAAGATATAACAATAATAGCTAATCAGGACTTTGTTTATTGTGTGGATGTTACTGAGCAAACAGGAACTGTAACAGTAAGTTATGTAATCCCACAAGAAGGAGAGCAAGATATTGAAAGCGAAACTAGCGTATTGATGACAGATGAATCTGGAAACCAACTAATTACAGAGGGGTCTCAATCTCAAATTGGGTATACAATAAAAGCTATTTATAAAGGCGTAACATATACATCAGGTTCTGTTACTACTTCAGGTAGTTTTACACTTGATAAAAATGTTCCAAGCGTAGAAGAGGTTACAATAGTGGTTAGCTCAGATTCAGACCAAAACGATACTATTCAAATAAATGTAAGTTGTCCAGAAGCAGGCGCATTAAATATATATAACATTTGTGTTACTGACCCACTTGAAGCTGGACAATTCATACATAACGAATTTGGTTGGACTGACGGTGTGACTGTTTCACCTATAGAATCTAATTTAGTAGAATTTACAAGCACATCTTCTTCCTTTGCTATATCACAATACCAGTTATTTTCTGGACCACAGGGAAGTGGAGTTTTTCCAACTGACGGGTCTACTGTAACTGTATCTTCAAACAAAATTAATTTTGATGATTTTGTATTTAACCCTTCAACAGATAGATTAAAATATTTAAGAACAAACACTTTTTATCAAAATAATGTAACAGACATAACAAGTTTACTCTCTTTAGCAATTGATGCAACACCAATATCTACAGTTGGCGCTCCAACAATTTATTCGGTAGATTTCACTATGCCAGCAAGCGGAAGTATTTTATATTTAGTGTGGGATTATAGGTCTACAGCATCACCAACACCAACCCCGACGCCTACACCAACTTCCACTGGCCCAACGCCGACTCCGACTCAGACGCCTACGCCGACTCCGACTTTAACACCGACACCAACACCAGTGCCTTATAATTACTTTATTATTACTCCTTGTTCTGGAGGAGGAGGAACATTATATAGTAGTGTTAGAGCATCATTTGCAAGTGGTGTAACATCAGGAGATATAGTAGAAATGAACGATGGTAGATGTTATGAGATAACAGAAGATGCAGCACCAGCAAATACTAACGACTATATAAATGTTTATGTAGATTGTACTGCTTGTTTAACATCTAATCCAACACCAACGCTCACACCAACACCTACTCCAACACCTACACCAGGTGGTTGTAACGAATGGGAGTTAGTAGGTGGCACTGGTGGTGGTACTTTTGGTTATACTGATTGCTCTAGTAATCCACAAACAGAAACAGTACCAGATGGTGATTCAATACCAGTTTGTGCTGTAGGTGTTCCTACTGTAACAAGTGGTAACGGGACTGTTACTTTAAATGGACCTTGTCCTACGGCAACGCCAACCCCAACGCCAACCCCAACACCTACTCCGACTGCGACTCCAGTTCCTACACCTACACCTACTCCTTCTTGTAGCGTGTGGGAACTAACCTGTCAAAGTGGAAGTAGTGGATGTTCTTACTCGTATGTTGATTGTAATGGCAATACACAGACAGGAATAATGCCAGGGGATTTTGATATTGAGGTATGTGTATTAAACGGAACAACACCTATAGTAAACGGTCCTACGCCAAATAACACTGGAGTAAGTTGTAGTCCAACTGTTACTCCAACTCCGACAGTTACTCCGGTTAGCCCAACCCCGACGCCAACCCCTACTCCGACTCCTACGTTTGGATATAATTATTACACTGTTACAATTTGTCCAGGACAAGGTAGTGCAACTTATATCAATGTTAGAGTAGCAGATGCTAGTGGAGATGCTCCGGGTGATATAGTATTAATGGCTGACGATAGATGTTACGAGATAGATGAAACTAGTTCAACTGTAAACGCTAATGACTATACTAATGTTTACCCAGATTGTGATACTTGTATAGCTACTAACCCTACTCCAACTCCAACGCCAACTCCAACACCAACCCCGACGCCTGGAGGTTGTAATGAATGGGATTTAGAAGCAGCGTCAGGTTTAGTTGGTAACTTTAGTTATACTGATTGTAGTGGTGCATCACAAACAGAAAGTGTAGATGCTGGTGATTCAGCATCAGTATGTGCATTAGGGGTGCCTACTGTAACAAGTGGTGGTGGTACTGTTACGCTTGTAGGACCTTGTGTTACACCAACACCAACACCAACACCGAGCCCTACTCCTGGAGTACCAACACCAACTCCTGGAACGCCAACACCAACACCAACACCAGGTATATCTTATGATAACTATACAATAACAAGATGTGATGGTGGGTTTAATAATTATACTGTGGGTAGAGCACTTGCAAACACATTCCCAACTTATACTGTATTATTAATGCCTGATGGAAATTGTTATGAAATTGTTGACCCTACCGGAACGTTAGGTACGCTTGCAAATGCGGAATATACAGATTGTAATTCATGTACTACTCCACCACCTACACCAACGTCAACTCCACCTGTATTGCCTACAAATACTCCGACTCCGAGTCCGACTCCAACTCCGAGTCCGACTCCGAGTCCGACTCCAACTCCGAGTCCGACTCCAACTCCGAGTCCGACGCCTGATGGCCCGACACCGACTCCGACTCCGAGTCCAACACCTAGCCCTACACCTACGCCAACGCCTGGAGCTTGTATTGCAATTGAAGTAGGTTTCTCCACAGGCCTTTATAATGGTTGTTGTGTGCCTCCAGACAGCAGCGGTATTAAATACTTTAACGCTAACAGTGTAGCTTCAGCAACCAGACTGTATTCAGGTTTAGGTTGTACAGAGCTTGATAGAGGTACAATCTTCGTGTCAGAGGATGGTTCTACTTATTATGAATTTTTCAATGGTGTAAAAACAGCAGGACCAACATCTTGTCCATCATGTCCTTAGAAATGCAAAATTTTATTAAAGAAGTAAACAATCACCTCAGTGGAAATGTAATTATTTTAGGCGGGTGGTCTAAGTTTTATAATGGTTATAATTTGCATTATGATAAAAACTGGGTTGATGTATCTATTACTCCAGAATCGGTAGATTTAATTTCTAAATTAGGTAAACCACTTGAAATTAATGGAGGACATGTGTGGGGTAAAAATATTATAAATCAATTTGTAGTAATGTGTGGTGAAAGAAAAAAAAGAAAATATTTAGATGTTTTTGTTAGCAACAATACAACTGAATACACAATTATTCAAGGCTTAAAAATAGTTACACCTCAAGCCTCTATAAATCACCTTGAAAAAATATACAATGACATTAAAAAAGATTGGGTTTTACAAAAAATACAAAAACTAAAAACCCTATACAGCCTTTAATATTTTTTTAATTCGTTTATAATTAATAAATTTAATTAAATTTAATTTAATCTAATAGATTGCCTATGTCCAAAAACAGTATATTCATCCAAATTGCAGCGTACCGTGACCCAGAATTAGTACCTACATTAGATTCATTATTTGACAACGCAAAATTCCCTAATAATATAATGGTATGTATTGCCTGGCAACATTCAACAGAAGATAAGTGGGATGATTTAGGTAAATATAAAAAAGACAAAAAGGTAAAAATATTAGATATACCTTATACTGAAACAAACGGTGCTTGTTGGGCACGTAATTTAATACAGCAAGAATATAATAATGAAAAATATACATTACAACTTGATAGTCATCACAGATTTGTAAAACATTGGGATGTCAAGTTGATTAAAATGTATGAGAATCTACAAGAAGCAGGGCATAAAAAGCCATTGCTTACTACTTACGCAACAGCATACGACCCAAATAATTTTAACATTAAAGATAACGCTGAAGTTTGGGGAATGAAATTTGATAGATTTACGCCTGAAGGTGTAGTGTTTTTCCTTCCTTATACAATTGAAGATACAAGCAAACCTTTACCGGCAAGATTTTATTCAGCACATTTTGCTTTTACAACAGGTAAACACGTAGAAGAGGTTCAGCATGACCCTTCTTTTTATTTTCACGGTGAGGAAATAACTCTTGCTGTTAGGTCTTTTACTCATGGCTATGATTTATTTCATCCAAATGAAATAATTGCTTATCACGAATACACAAGAACAGGTAGAACAAAACATTGGGACGACGATTCAACTTGGGTAGAAAAAAACACACATACACATAGTAGGGTAAGACAGCTATTAGGAGTAGATGGTGAAGTTTGTACTCCTTGTAATGAGAAACATTTTGGTGTTTATGGTCTTGGTAAAGAAAGAACTTTACAGGATTACGAAGAATATAGTGGAATTAGATTCAGTGATAGAGCTATTAGACAATCATGTTTAAATAATCAAATACCAACATTAGGTAAAAAAGATGAATTGTATCATCCTAAGTTCTCTCATATATTAAATTTACATGGAAATCAATTTCAATATAATGATTATACATTTTGTGCTATAATATTTGAAGATGAAAAGAAAAAAGAATTATATAGAAAAGATATAACTCATTTAAATCAATTAATAAAAAATAAAGATAATTTTAATATACCGGTAGAATCAAATACTAAAAAACCAACTAATATAATTGTATGGGCACATTCAGCATCTAAAGGGTGGGCTGAACGATTAGTCATACCTATTTAATGTTTGAATTAGAAAATTATCATAATAATAAATCTTGTAACTTTCATTTATATGATGATTGTCTTATTTGTAATATTGTAAAAAAAAATAAAATATACGAAGAGTTTTTACATAAAATATTTGAGAAATATGTAAATAAAAATTCGGTTGTAATTGAAGGAGGATGTCACATCGGTTTACATAGTGTTAAATTATCAAAATTATGTAAACAACTTTATTGTTTTGAACCTTTAGATACATCATTTGAATTATTAAGTAAAAACTTAAAAGAAAATAAATGTAATAATGTAAAAACATTTAATAAAGCATTATCAAATAACAATAATAAAATAAAATTTAATTGGATTACTTCTAACAACCCAGGAGGAAGTGGTTTAGATAATAACCCAATGGGAAACATAATGCCTACATCTACAAATAAAGAAACTGAATGTATTACAATTGATAATTTAAAATTAAATAAATTAGATTTTATAAAATTAGATATAGAGGGGTATGAACCCTTAGCATTAGAAGGAGCATTAAATACAATAAAAAAATATAAACCAATAATTGTTTTAGAATGTTGGGCTGACCATAGCGGAAATGCTAATTTAGAACACACCAAAACCTTATATAAAGATTTTATTGAATTAGGTTATTCAATTGAACAAATTAGTCATAGTGATTATTTATTAAAATGTTAATACCAAAAAAAATATTTCAAACATTTAAAACAGCTGAATTACCTGAGGGTATGAAACAAGCTCAGCAAACATGGGTTGTAAAAGATTTTACCTATAATTTTTACGATGATAAACAGTGTCTTGAATTTATTAAACAACACTTTACACATAAAGAAGTAAACGCATTTATAGACCTTGTTCCTGGTGCATTCAAAGCTGATTTATTTAGATTGTGTGCTTTGTATATTCATGGAGGAGTTTATTCAGATATTGACACAGTACTATTAGAAGACCTGGGGGGACTATTAAATCAAAACGTTAACCTTATAGTTTGTAGAGATGACCCTATGGCTAAAAAATGGTTATGGAATGGTTTTATAGCTACAACACCAAGACATCCTGCTCTTAAAATTGCAATACAGAAAATTATATCTAACGTTGAAAGTAAAGAGGAAAGGTTTTATCTTGATTACACAGGCCCTGCTATGTTTGGTAAAGCTATAAATCAATATCTTGGAAGGGATACAGAACAAGATTTTAAGTTAGGTTTAGATAAAACAAGTAATATGTTAGTTGTTCAACATCAGAATGGTCATATAGTTTTTAATAAAAAAAATTACATAAAATGTGAATACCCTACAAAGCAACAAGATAATTTACCTTCTTACTTTTGGGATAACGTTGAGAAACACAGAATATTTAGAGAGATACCCAGAACAATAATCTATACAGCTTTAGATTTGTTTGGTGTTAATGACTACATGATTGATAGTTTTAAAAAACATAACCCTGATTATAAATTTTTATTTTTTGATGAAACACAAAAGGAGAAATGGTTTCAAAATACACCTTATGATGAATTTTACCGTACACTTTCATGTAAAGGAGAGATAAGTGATTTTTTTAGGTACTGTTATCTTTATGAAAACGGAGGAGTTTATGTAGATACAGATACTTTTTGTAACCAACCTTTGGACGATTGGATAACTTATCAAGATATAATTTTTGGTTTAGAAGGTAACGTTGTTAAAGAAGGTTTTTTTAAAGATAATTTTTTTGGTATAGGCTATGTAATAGATAACAAAATTCTTTCCGTATGTAACTGGGCAATAGCTTCTAAAAAACATCATCCTCTTATGTTACAGGTTATACAAGATATAATGAACAACCCAGTTGATAGAGGTGCTATAGTTAACACAGGGCCTGGTAGAATTACAAAACACGTTATAGATTATTTTGGAACAAAACAAGACTATACAAAAGATGTATCTAAAGATAACTCAGTATGTCTATCAATAAATCGCTTTGGCTCTAACCAAATACATAGTAATGCTTTTAAAACATCAAAACCTTTTGAAGTAACAAGAGATGATATTTATATAACCCACATGTTTGAGGGCACTTGGAGAACAGCAGAAAACAAAGACATAAAAAAGTTAGATACGTTAACAAGACCCTCTGTCACACACAACCTTACAATTTTTCCTTATGGAGATGAATATAAAGGTGTATCAAGATATGATGAGAATACAGAAAGGACTTTGTTTATGAAAGAGATTGGTGATTGTAGAAGTTTAACAGAGTATTTGTTTAATAAAGATTTTGACGTTATCAACTCAAAAATTCTACCTATAGCAGGATACAGTAAAAAAGCAAAGTTTGAAGACTTTAGACATTTTTCATACAAAGGTAAAGATTACTTTTGTGCCGCGTATATAGATGGCGAGTTTAATACAAAAATGGCTATTTTAGATTATCAATATACTTTTTTAGGAGATGTTGTTATAGACGAATATAACAAGATGAAATTTGGGGTTGGACCAGAGGTTTACTTTGAAAAGAATTGGTTATTTTTTGAAAAGGATGATGAGCTTTATTTTATTTATTCAACAACACCCACCTTGCAGATATACAAATGTGAGGATTGGGATACATTATACTTTAAAATTTATCATAAAGAAGACACAGACAACAAACACAACATTCCAAGAGATGAAATGTATTTCTCTAAAGTTACAACCGGTGGTTCAACCTCTCCTATAATTATAGAAGATAAGTTGATATATTCGATACATACAAAAATATATAACGAAAGAAAGTATAATCATTGGTTAGTAATGCTTGACAGTAACTTTAACTTTATAAAAATTTCTTCTGTTCCTTTTATAAACAAACACATAGGTTATGGACTATTTTTTGTTATGACTATGCTAGATACAGGAGACACAGTAACTCTATCTGGAGGATTAGAAGATTTCCAAAACTGGATTTGGAAATTTCCTAAATCAAAAATATTAAATTGTTTTAATTGAAAAAAACAATATAAAAGACATTGCATTTAAATTCGTAAATTTGTAACAATATTTAGCGGATGGCTTGTAACATTTATATATTATCTTGTCCTATAGGAGCAGTAGGAGATGAGTGTACGTTTGAAATTGATTGTTGTGATGGACAACTAATTAACTATACCATGCAGCCTGATAGTATTGTTGAGGCTTGTGTACTCGAAGAAGGAGTAGTTACTGTAACATCTTTATCTGGTTCAGCCTTTGAAACATTTGACCCTTGTTCTTCTGATTGTGGCGATATTCCTATAGCACCTACCCAAACACCAACACCTACTCCGACTGCGACTCCAGTTCCTACGCCAACGCCAACGCCTGGAGCACCAACACCGACACCAACAGTAACAGTAACACCAACAGCCACTCCCACGCCTACGCCAATAAGTGTTCAGTGTTATGAGTGGGAATTATTATGTCCAAGTACAAGTGCTTATGGTTGTAGTTATGAATACATAGACTGTAACGCAGTAACTCAAACCGGGACAATTGAGCCGGATAGAGACATAGACGCTTGTGTTTTATTTCCAAACACTCCAATAGTAAATGGTGGTACAGCAGTAGGGCCTAGTGCTGCATGTTCAGTAAATCCGACACCTACGCCAGGTCCGACACCTACGCCAGGTCCTCCTACTCCAACACCTACTCCTTCAACAGGATGTACAGAATGGGTTTTAGTGTGTCCTAGTAGTGCCACGACATGTAATTATTCTTATAGGGATTGTAGTAATGTAGTACAAAGCGGTACTTTGTTCACTGACACAGACTATGAAGTTTGTGTAAAAGATGGTAATATACCAACTGTACAAAATGGACAAGCACGTAGTGAAAATGTTGCATGTTCATCTCCTACTCCCACGCCAACTGCGACTCCAGTTCCTACGCCAACGCCAACGCCTGGAGCGCCGACAGCTACTCCAACAGCTACTCCAACTCCAACGCCTACTCCGACAGCACCTACTCCGACTAGTGTTGTTCCTCCAATACCTTCACCGGTAGAAACGGAGTATACTTTAACATATAGTCAAACTTCAAAAGGGTGGCCATCGTTTTATTCATACATACCTGATTATATGCTTGGTATGAATCAATACTTTTATACATTTAATGGTGGTAATTTATACCAGCACAATGCTAATGGAAGTAGAAATAATTTTTATGGAGAGCAATATAATTCTCAAATTACAACAGTGTTTAATCAAAACCCACTTGAGAATAAGATATTTAAAACTATTAATTTAGAATCAAATGAAGCATGGCAAGCAAATCTAGAAACTGATATACAACAAAACGGATTTATTGACAGCACTTGGTTTATTAAAAAAGAAGGTGATTATTTTGCATTTCTAAGACAAACCGGAGAAGTACCAGCGCTTCCAGGACAATACGCTATGAGGTCAGCTAACGGGATAGGAAAGTCGACAAGTTATACAACTGTAGGAAACACAACTACTTTAAATTTTTCTACTAACCCAGTTGTTGAAATTGGAAACATTGTAAGTATTGGTGATTATTTATATTTTTCCCTACCAGACTATACTAGTATTAATTTAGGAGGAAAGATAACAAATATTAACATTAATATACGAGCGGGTATAAACCAGATATCAATAGACACAAGTATTACTGGTGCTAAAACAATAACAACTCAAGATGCGTTTATACTTTATATTAAAAGTTCAGTTGCAGAATCTCATGGTTTACTTGGTCATTATTGTATATTTACACTTATAAATGAAAGCACTAATTCCACTGAGCTTTTTGCTGTTGAATCGGAAGTAATGAAAAGCTATCCTTAAAATTAGTATCTTTGTAAATATAAAAAATTATTATGGCAGGACCTTTATTAATCCCTCTCGCAGCAGCTGGCGCACAAATAGCCGGTTCAATATTTAGTTTTGGTGAAGCAAAGAAACAGAGAAATATAATGAAAAAAGCTCAGGCAGCTGCAGCTAAAGCGACAGCTCAGGCTAAAAAAGAATTATCTGTAAATTATATGAAAGGTTTATCAATTGCAAAAGAACCTTATGAATTAGAAAGAGAAGCTTTAGCTCAGGCAGGTGCTTCAGCTTTACAGGCAGGGGTCGAAGGTGACCAGAGAGGTGCAGGTGCTGTTGCTGGGAGAGTTCTTATGGCTCAACAACAACAACAAGCTCAACAACGAGCGGCTATGTCGAAGGAAATGTCACAGTTAGAAAGATTAGCAGCGCAAGAAGAATCAAGACTTGGTACAGCAAGAGCCACTGTAGATTTAGGTGAGGCAGCAGGAGCTCAAAAAGCAGCGCAAGATGCAGCAATGATGGCCCAATACAATAAGCAGCAAGGTATGCAACAAGCTGTAAAAGGAGTAACAGGAATTTTAACCTCAGGATTGTTTGGAGGTGAAAAATCTGAAGGATTTACAGGTTTTGAAGGTTTTGAAGATTTTAAATTTAACACTTCCACAGGAGTTGATATCAGTCAATTTGATGGTATTGATTTGTCAGGAGTAACAGCTAATAATGATACCATAAGTTATAGCAAAGGCTCTGGGTTTGGTTTTTAATTAAAATAATATGTCATATTACGGATACGAAAGATTAAGACCAGGGGATGCTTTAGGCATAGACATGGCTACTGTTACTAAGAGTCTTAGTGACGATTTAAAAGCATACGAGAAAAAGAAAGCTGATGATGCTGCAGGTGTAGCAACAACCAGCCGTGAGTTTGCAGAGCTTCTAGGTAAAATGCCTACAAGTTTTAACCAGGAATACAATAGATTTTTTGGTGACACATCTCAAGCTGCAATGCAATCTGCATCTAAAGTAAATCAACAATTTAATAACGGAGATATAGATAAGAGAACTTATGACATCTTGATGGCTAACTTAAACTCTCAGGTTTCTATGACTGTAGATTCTATGACTAAGTACGCAACAATGGTTAACGATATAGAAGAGAAAAAAGCAGCAGGTGAATTAAGCGATTACGATTTATTTAAACTAAGCCAAATACAAAAGTTTTCTGATTTAGGTAATGTAAGTATAGCTTTTGACCCTAATTCTTATCAAGCTAGTTTAATTAAAGTAGGAGAAGGAAAAGAAGGCGGTTATGAAGTCATGCCGATAAATCAATATTTCAATGGTGTTAATATGAAGTTTCAAGGCCAGTATGATACTGCGGGTGCAATAAACTCTACACTTAAAAATTTTGCAGGTGAACGTGACATTACTACTGCCCAGGGAAAGCAAGAAGTTGGTGCGTTTATACAAACAAATGAAGGTAAATCAGCATTGAAAAACGCAGCTCAAGCAATGTTATCACAACCCACAGCATTAAGAGGGTTTGCTATGGCAAACACAATTTATAATATTGATGAAAAAGGAAACCTTACCGATGAAGTTGTTGAATTTAATTATGCTACGACAGATATAAATGATTATACAGTTGGAGGGTATATTCCAGAAAATGAATTAAAAAAATTACAAGACAAAAATCCATATTTATTTTATGAAGATTTATCAGGGAGACTATATGAAAGCGACAAAGCCAAAGAAATTATTTTAAAAAATGCAGAACAAATGCTTAGAGGTGCTGCTGATTATACAAGAGTAGACCCTATAGAAACCAGTAATTTTGATGATAATATAAAAACAATATTAGACTTAACTTTAATAGCACAGAGAAGTGGACAAGTAATAGATAAAGAAAGTTTAGGTATTTTATTAGCTGGAGCTAAAGGTGGTTTAGATTTTGAAGCCTTGTCATCTGCATTAGGAAGTGGAATGTTTACAGATGTTCCTGTAAAAATATCTGCTGCTGAATTGAAAGAGCAACAGGAAAGAGAAAAAGCTATGAGGGATGCTATTAAAATAGATGAGGCAAAAGCTTATTTAAAAAAGAATTTATTTACAGTTGACGGAGCGTTTAAAATTCCTGATGAAGGCAAAGTATATACCGATTCAGAAATTGAAGAATTTCTTACGCCTCTAGGTTTAAATATTCAAAAAGATGATGACAAGAATGTTATAGTTTATAATGGTAACACAGCGGTATTAAATTTAGGTGAAGACGTAACGAAAGAAAGAATGGAGTTGTTAAAGACAGCATTGATAGCTGGAAGTGAAGATGACATATATGCTTTATTTAGAAGAAGCAACCCAGACTATACATACGAAGGTGATGTTGTTGTTGAAGAAGAATTTATATTAGATTAATATGGAAGAAATTGAAAAATTATATAACGTATTAATAGATAAAAAACTTTATTCAAAATCTTTGGAAGAGTTTGAAGAGCAGTTTTCTGACCCTGAATATGTAGATAAAGTTTACAATGTGGTCACCGATAAAAAGCTCTATTCAAAAGACAAAGAAACTTTTAACAATCAGTATTCTTCAAAAAAAAAAATCGAAGACGAACCTATGGATTCTCCTTCGGGAGATGGTGGTTCGGATTTATCAGAAGACCAAGAGCTACAAACTGGTCGTAAAATAGATACCCTTTCTATTCAAATAGCTGACCTTGAAAAACAAATTCAAACAGAAGCTGAAACTCCTTTATCTGAACAAGAAGAAAAATTGTATCCTCTAGGTAAACCTGCAGAAGAAACCCCTGCAATGATAGAGCTAGAAGCTTTAAAAAAGCAAAGAGATGCTCTTATAAAACCTGTTAAAGGTTTTGATAATACAAACAACAATTTATCTCAAGAGCTTAAAGAGGTAGATACACTTACAGGATTACCAAAAGAAGCTTTAATTCCAACCAAACAAAGAGGTAAGCCAATGCCAATAAAAAAGTTGCAGGCAGACCCTAAGTATGACAACACGTTAGCAGACATACAAATTCTTTTAAATAGAAGTGAAAGTTTTATAGTTCCTAAGCTCAAATATTTATATGGTGACCAAGGTTTTAAATTTGAAGAGGCTGATATTCTCGGACAAAAAATTAAAGTTTCTGCAAGAGGAGAAAAAGGATTTGATGATGGCCCTTCAATAAAAATTAACATAGGTATTGGTCAAGATATAGAAAAGCGTGCACTAGAACTATTTGAGTTTATAGAAGAAAATAAAGAGGCAAGTCAGGCATTAGCTAAAACTGTTGTCGGTTATGAAGCAAACCAAATTAAATTTAGAAATGATAAGGATATGGATGATACGATGTCTGCTTTTTCTAAAAGAGAAGACCGTTTCAATAAAGCTGCTCAACTTTATTCAGCTAACTCTTTAAGGTTAGAAGAGGATATACAAAACATAGAGTTTATGACGCCTGAACAGGAGGCTGATTTAAATAATAGAATAGATGCATTGAATGCTGCAGGTGCAAAACTTTTAGAGGAAGAAAAAAATTTAAAAGCAAGACAAGCACAACTTAATGAAGCGGTTGGAAAGTATTATGACATGCAAGAACAACAAGGTAGCTTCGGTCTTTTAATGAAATATAAAGGAGCTAGTGGTGTCCTTGGGCCTATTGCTGAATTAGTTGGTTATGGTATTCAATCAGGAGTAAATTTATTGCCTATTGATTTGCAAAAACAGATGGGAGAGGAAAGATATAAAAATGAAATAATAAAAGCTGCAGAACAACAAGGTTTACCGATTCCATTAGATGAAGATGTAGAAGGCATGACAATAGATGAATTAAAAAACTTTTATAGAGGTGATGCTGGAACTAAAACAATCGCTGCAGGAGTAGGCGCACCTGGAACAACTATTCAATTAACTGATTACGACAAATTAGTAGACGAGGTTAGAGATGTATATGCTAAAGATTTAAAGTACGGTAAGATGGTGGACGGAAAAAGAGAAGGGGGTGTTGTAACTATGATAAGAGAAGACTTGCTTGAAGAGGTGGCTGGTAAATCTATAACCGAACAATACGCTGCAGTGCAACAAGAAAACTTTTGGATTGGTGCGTTAGCAGGACTTGCAGAATCTATACCTTCTTTAGCTCTTGGGCCAGCAAGACTTGCAAGTTTATTTTTACTTACCTCTGGTAAACTTGACGAAGAGATGATGAACAATCCAGAGTTTGCAGGTATAAGTGAAAATGAAAAAGCTGTATTTAAAATGCCAGTAGCTTTTATTGCGGCTACATTAGAAAATTATGGTTTCAGAAATGTGTTGGATAAGGGTGGATTGGTAGCTAACATATTAACTAAAGTTATGCGTAAAATGCCTAAAAGTGGTGGAAGTCAAACTTTTAAAGAGTTTGTAGACCGAGAAGTAAAAGATGCGGCTACAAGAGGTGGGTTAGTGCTAGGTGGAGCTACATTAGCTGAAGCTGAAACTGGTGCAGCGCAAGAATTTAGTGATATATATAGTAAGAAATTATATAATCAAATAAAAGATAAAGAGTTATTCTCAACTCCTAAAGGTTTTACAGAAATTATAGGACAAGTAGCATACTCTGCAGCGCAAGAAGCTGTAGGAGGTTTAGTACTTGGTACAATGCCAGCAGTATCAGCAGCTGTCAATGAAAACAAGTTTGCAAATCTTACAGAGCAACAGATACAAATATTCAGAGAGATAAAAAACAACCCTACTATATCTCAGAAAGCATTGACTAACAAAATTAAAATGGATATAAATGGTGGAGAGATTACTGCAGAGCAGGGTAAACAAATCAAAGCAGACTATGAGTTAGCAATAGGGTTAGCAAATGAATTGCCAGGAGGTATTGACAACCCAGCTTTTGCTGAGGCTATGGATTTAAAAATTAGAAAGAAAGTTCTTGAAGATAGAACCGCACCTCCAATAGACCAAAACCTTGGCTCAGTTAAACAAGATTTACTTGAAATTCAACAGATTAATGAAAGGTTAGCACAGGTAAAAGAAACTACAACTGATACACAGGTTGAAGGTGCAACACAACAAGAGTCTAAAGATATTACTGAAGTGGTAGAGCAAGCTGAATCAGCAGCGCCACCAGTACAAGAAACAAAAGAGAGTGCTACAGAAACTTTCTTTGGTAAAAAGAAAACTAAAAATGTTGAAGAGATTTCTGATAATTTAATTATTAACACTAACGAGCAACCAGAAAATTTAAAACCAAACCAAGTAACACTTCGTAATGTAGTGAAAGGTTTAGCTAAGACAGGAGCACAAGCTATACAAAAACTTTTCCCTGAAACTAAAATAATATTACACGAGAGTACAGTTGAGTTTGAAAGATTTGCTCCAGCAGGCAACAGAGGTTTTTATGACACTAATGAGAATGTTATACATGTTGATTTAAATAAAGCTGTTGCAACAACAGTGCCCCACGAAATATTTCATGCAACTTTACTGAGTAAAATTAAAACAAATGCTGAAGCAGCTAAGCTAGCTGAAAACATGATGAGGTCAGTCAGAAAAGCTTTACCAAAAAACAGTCCTCTTGCTAGAAGAATAGATGAGTTTGCTGCAAAATATGATAATACCCCTGAACTACAGAATGAAGAAAGGTTAGCTGAGCTTATGGGTATTATGTCTTCAGAGTATGCAACACTTACTAAGCCGCAGAAAAACAAAATAATTAAATTCCTACAAGAGCTTGCCAATAAGATTGGTTTAAATATAAACTTCTCTGAGTTCACACAGCAAGACTCTGATGTAGTAGATTTATTTAACACATTAGCTGGCAAGGTTGCAACTGGTGAAGCTATAACAGAGACTGATATAGAAATATTAGAACCAGGAACATTAATACCAAATGCAGAAGGGAAAATCCCATCAAACATTAAAGAGTCTGATAGAACAATAGGAAGAGAACAAAAAACTTCTTATCAGCTAAACAGGGGTGGTATAGATATGAGTTCTATTAAATACGGAAGTATTAACGAACTAAGCGGAGCAACTGCGTTTGTGTATGCAGCAGATAAAGCAACCTATGGATTAATTAAAAGCCCTAGCGGGTTAGAGTTTAATTTTTATGGAGGCTATTTATATCCGTATGGCTCAGGAAAAGGATGGGCATTTACAGATAAAAGTAATGCTCAAAAAGTTTTAAACAAAGTAAAAGAAAGCGATGGTGTTGGATTAGTGATGATACAAGGTGATACTGGAATAACAGGAAGTAGAAATTTTTATCAATATTTAAACGCTGAAATAGCCCATGCAATTAATAAAGGTGCAAATCCTAATGAGCTTTTAAATTATGTAAATAAAATATTAAGCAATGACGCTCTTCAAAAAGTTTTAAAAGGAAAAGGAAAGCCTTTACAAATAACAAATTTAGAACAACTTAATACATTAATGCCTATTGAAACTATAGGTAGTAATAAAAAATTAAGTTATGGAGAAAGAAGATTATTTACAGAAAAGTTTTTTTCTGCCACCTCATTCCAAGATTTTGGAATACCACCATTAAAGCCTACAGCTAAAAGCGATATAGGGGTACTTGATTATGTTAATGACCCTAACCTGACAGAAACAGAATTTGGTGATATTGTTTCTGCTATACAGTTTGATAAAAATTCTGACATAGTAGAGGTGAGAGAGGGTGACCCAAATTATCATCCATCCTATCCGTTTACTATATCAGGTAAGCCTTTGATGGTATTTAATAAAGCAGTCGATGTAAGGTCTGTGTTCCCAAAAGCAGTGGGCAAAGGTAAAGACGCATCACCTGTTCCTATTGGTAAAAGACCAAAAAGATTTGCTGCGAAATCTGCAATGGGTGGACAGTTTGTAGGTAAAATTCCAGAAAAAATTACACCTAGAGAGCAAAGAGAGAAAACAATACAAGAGGTTGCACAGTTTTATAATGTAGATACAGCAGGATTTGCTAATCCAATGGTAGATGAGTTTCAATTTAGAAAGGCTGCAGAAGAACTAGGGTATGGAGTGGCAAGAGCTAGAAGCGGTTCGCTTTATCTTACTAAGAATGGTAAGTTTATAAACCCATATATAACAGGAAGAGCACAAAGAAGTGATGACTTTTATGTAGACATTGCTAGCCAGTTAAGAGATAGAAAGGTAAGAGAAGAATTAATAGTAGATACATTAAGAAGACAATACAAACTTTCTGAAACAAAGATTAAAGATATATTAGACATCCAGTCTCTGACATTAGGAGGAGTGCCTGATAGTTTTAAAAAGATTGGAGATGCTGCTGGAACAAAACTATTTTTACAATTAGAAACTTTTATTTTAAAACAAAGAAAAGCTAACAAGAAAAAACCTTTAAGTAAAACTGCTGAAGCAGATTCAGTTATTAATTATTTAATGGAAAGGCCGCAGTTCAAAGCTTTAGCTGAAACTTATAAAGTAAAAGGGGAGACCAAAACTAAAAAAGGTTTGTCTTCCTTACAAGCACAAATGCTTAGTGACCTTACAAGTATACTCGAAGCAAGACCATCTCAAACAGTTACAGCACAAATAGTAAAAGCTAGACAAAGTCTTAGAGATAAAAAGAAAGGGGCTACAACTGTTAAAAGCCAACAGCAGATACTTATTAATTTATTAAGAAGAAATCTTCCTAAGTCTTTGTTTACTAAATCAGAGGTAATAGATATAGTTAGAGAAATTCAGGACCTAAGCACAGTAGATTTAAAAGGGAACAACTTAGAAAACATTGTAGATGAGATAGAAGGAATTGTAACTAAGCTTAACAATAAAAACGTACTTAGCAGAATTAAAAGATTGTTAAATGGTAAGTATGAAGTTGTGGTTTCAGGAAAACCTAAAGGAGTTAAAATAGATGTTGATACAAAAAAGAGATTAAAAACCATTGCATCTTTACTAGTAACAAGTACTGATGTTGAAGTTATAGAGAAGACACAGGATAAATTAAGAGCTGAATTAGAAAGTTTATTAGAAAGCAATAATGATACAGAAAACCAAGAGCTGACCCCAGAAACTTTAATGAGGATTGCTGACATTACAACCGCACTGAATTATAATGAGGCGATGCTACAAGACCCTACTGATATCTCAAGACTTGAAAACTTAACAAGAGCATACGCACAACTGGAAAACATAGTAGTAAGAGGTAGAGACATACAGGCAGGCATACTACAAGAGAAGCATAAACAGTATATGCAAAACCTATCTATACTTATTAAAGAAACAACAAAGCAAGAATTAAATCCAGATGAAGAAAATTTTAAAAAAGAAGTAGAAACTGTTTCAGAAACCAGAGAAGGTATAGCAGAAAAGGAAAGAGTAAATGGTAATTTAATTACCAAATTTAAAAAAATGATGAGGAGGTTTAGTAATACTATGGGATTTGGTGCTGCTCAAGATTTAACAGGTCTAATTGACCAATTAGCCGAGTTTCCTGGGGTGGTGTTTGGAGGTCAACTACAAGAAATAGTTACTGATAAAGTAAATGAATCAACAAGGCAATACAAAAGCAGAATGCTAGATTTTTCTTACTTGTTAGAAGAAAATTTAATAAAATATTACGGAAAAAATTATCAATACACCTTAAGAGAATTAAATCAAACTGATAATATTTTTTATAAAAACATTAAGGAGGTTGAGGCAGCACAAGCAAAGTATGATAAGAATAGAAACGATGATACTAAGAATGAATTAAGAGATGTTCTTGCAAGAAATGAAATTATATTATCTCAAGAACAAATAGGTTACATGGTTTTTCAGTATAACGACCCTGCTTTACACCCAACATTTAAAAACATGTATGGTGATGATTATCAAAGAGTAATGCGAGAAATGAATGAAAAATTAGATGATAGAGTTAGAGCATTTGGTGAGTGGCAGGTCAAGGAGTTTTATCCTATTATGCATCAAAGGTTTAATGAAACATATAAAAGAATTTATTACACTGATATGCCTTATAACAAATACTATGCAGGGCCTATTAGAAGAGAAGGCGAAAAAACAGAAGAGTTTCATTTACTTCAAGGAGCTAGTAAATACAATGCTACGGTAGGCTCAAACTATACAAAACTAAGAGTTAATAGCACTGACAAAATCAAAAACAGCACTCTAGTAGATGCAATGCAGGAGTATACACAAGACATGGAGTACTTTGATGCGTATGCGGAAAATCTACAGACCATATCACGATTGTTCACAAACAAAGATGCAAAAATTATTATTGAAAGTATTCATGGTGAAGAATTTTATAATTTAATAGACAACATGATTAACAATTTAGCTATGGCAGGAAAGTCTAAAACTAATATGTTAAGCGCTAATGTTTTAAACTTTTTTAATAATGTTTTTCAAATATCAAGACTAATGCTTTCACCTGCAATAGCAATTAAACAGCTTACTTCTATTCCTACGTTTGCTTTAGAACCAGAGGTTGGACCTGCTAATTGGATTAAATATTCAGTTAAAAATAAAACTCAACAACTTCAAGTTTATAATGAAGTTTTAGAAAATTCTGTTTATTTAAAAGATAGGGCAGCTCGAAGTATATTGCGTAGTATTGAAACATATAACCCAGAAAGATTTCAAAGTTTTATTCCAAAACCAACTCAAAACTTTGCTATAGATTTGTTAATGGGGTTCATTAAAGTAGCTGATAGAAGTGCAATATTATTAGGAGGTCTTCCAAACTATTCTTTTTATAAGGCTAAATATCAAAATGAAAATCCAAACGCCACCGAACAACAAGCGATAGATTATGCTATAAGAAAGTTTGAAAAAGATGTAAAGTCTACTCAACAATCTTACGATTTGCAGGATAGGGACATTCATCAAAACAGAGACCCTTTTTCACGTGGTATAAATATGTTCTTGACAACGCCTAAGCAGTATTTAAGAAGAGAGATTACAGGATGGAGGCAAATGACAAGAGCTGCAAAAAGATTTGCTAAAGGCGATAAAAACAAAAACGCTCCTAATATAGCTCAAGCATTCTCTCAATTAGCATTTTATCATGCTTTTATGCCTGTTTTATTTGCATATACATCTCTCGGATTCCCTGGACTTGCTAGAGACAGAAGAGATGATGATGATGATACATTAATGAGGGCAGCTTTTATGGGTAATTTAAATGGGTTGTTCGTTTGGGGGTTAGTTATACAACAATTTGCTGATGCTTATCAAGACAAGCCATGGTATAGACAGACAACATCTTTTCCTGTTTTTGAAACAGCAACTGATATAGCTGTAATTATAAATAAACTTGGTAAAGCTAAAACTCAAGAGGATTATGACGAGGTAAATAAAGAAATGTTTGAGTTTATAAATAAGAATGGATTACCATATAGCATAATAGAAAGGTGGGTTAAAAATTTACAGAAAGTTATCAATGGTGAGACTGATGGCGCAGGTGAAGACGTGCTTAGAATATTTAACTTTAGTGAGTATGCTATTAGTGGGCCACAAAAAAAAGCTAAGAAATTAAAATTCGGTTCTTCTGGTAAAAAAAGTAAAGGTTTAGATATTGATTTAGATACTAGCCTTGACCTTGATTTAAAAACAGATTTTGATACAGATTAATTATGCCATTTAAAAGTAAAGCACAACGTAGATGGATGTACGCTAATAAGCCGGAGATGGCTAAAGAGTTTGAAAAAGAAACTTCTGACTCAGCTTCTCTTCCAAATAGATTACACCCTAGAACTAATACTCGTAGAAGACTTACTCAACGTAGAGCTAGAAGACGAATTGGAAGATAGAGTAAAAGATAAGTAAGTTAATTACTATCACTACCACAAACTCTATCAAAGGTTTTTTATTCATTATAGATTCATAAGACAATTAATAGCTGTGTGTCCACCTAGAACTACGCCACAGCCAATAGCTTGTTTTTTAAAATGCTTTGCGTAAGCAGCTGCGTATGATGTAGTATCTATACCACAGCCTACCTGCATACCAAAGACTCTAAAGTTCCTGCCTACCATCCATTCGATGTAGGCTTGCGTGTGTATGTGTCCTTGAACAGTAGACATCATATCATTCTTGGCTTTTGTTCTAGCCGTTCCACCCTCACCATGTATGTACTGTACGTCATCATACACTACTCTTTCCACCCAGTTCCATTTAGTTCCCAGCACCTCGTTGTAAGATTTAATCCACATAGTTGGTATGGCTGAGGTCTGAGCTTTCCGCATCACCATTCTGTCGTGGTTTCCTATAATCACATCAGCTTCTGGAAAAGCTCTGTTCCAATGACTAACAGTTTGTATAGCGTAATCTAACTCGTCAGCACCACCAAGTGCATCAGAGGAAGTCTCGTGATAAGAACTGTAATGGTTATCTATAATATCTCCAATGAATATTACTTGATTACATAAATACTTTGCGTAAGTTTCTTGACAGAAATCTAAGTATCCATCAAGTTCAAATGGTGCATGCAAATCTCCTACAACCAGAATCCTTCTCTCGTTTTTAGTTAGATTATCGTATGCAATTTTTTTATCTCCTTTTAATCGTGGTCTGAAATCTTTATAGCTCATCGTTTATTGATTCGTTAATAGTTTTTAATTTACTATTAAGAGTCAGTATAGACTTACGAGTTTCATCATACTCTTGGTCTACCAATGTTTCGTATATTTGATTTACTGAGTCATGAATATCTTCCATTATAAAGTTAATGTTTTGAAGACGCTTTTGTTCTAGCGGTGTTATATTCATTTTTTAAGGTTTACTGTTCTCTTAACAATAACCTTCCTGTATACTCATCGATTCTTTTTATAGTCTTGTAAATTTTACGAGACTGTTTCTTTACTTTTTCAACTTCGGTCTTACTAGAGTCGCTGCCTAAATTACAATAAAGGTCTGCGTCAATCTCAAAAAGAGTATCTATTTTCCTTTTATTACTCCAGCTCGTGAAGTTTAGAATCTTTTCAATGTCATCTATGTTATAAGACATAAGTATCAATACAACTTAAAGTTATGAAATTTTTTTTAACATTTCGTTAATTTTTGCAAATCTTTGCTTCAAGTATGCAGTTTGCGGTACATACCCAAACTCTTTTCTACACTCATTAAATATATCTTTAAACTCTTTTTTAATTAGAACACGCATGGATTTGTTTTTCTCTTTTAAATTAATGTTTTCATTTATATACTTGTAATATTTTGTTTTTAAATCCCTAGGGTTTTTTATATTGATTGCATAGTTTAATTTTAATTTATTAAACATTTCTTCATAAGCATTGAGGTAATAATAATCGTTGTTTAATTCAAAAGTTTCAAAAACTTTTAAGCCATGAAGCACAGTAGCGTGGTCTTTACATATAAATGAGCCAATGTCAGTCAGAGAATGACTGGTTAAGTTTTTGCATAGCTTATAATAAACAGCTCTTCCATACACTAGCTCTCGGTTTCTGTTTTTCTTTGTTATATCTGCGTTAAATTTGTTAACGACTTCATTTCTTATTGCTTTTAGTTTTGAGGATTCTTTTATTTCAATTGTTTTCATAGTCAATAGTTTTGTTTAGGTTTAAGTAGTCTAAGTATTCATCCGAAGTTATAATATTAAATTTATAAAACAAAGGAAACATACTTCTTGAGTTAAGATATTCTACACTAAAGAACAATGGTTCTTGCATAGCAACAACACCTGCAACCATACCAAACCTTCTTGGTTCATCAGCGTATTTTTTTTCTTCATGCATTTCACTTGCCAGCTTATCTAACTGCATTATAATTCCAGCACTATACAGTGGAGGTAAAGTCTCAAGCTCCTCCAAAAAGTTTTCTTCCATTTCGTAAAAATGTTCATCCCCTGTAAACCTCTGCGGTAAATCCATATTCTTTTAGTTCTTTCATGCGGTACTCCTGAAGCTTAGACACTTTACCCTTCTTGGTTTTGATTTCATAAAACTCAATACCATAATCTGGGTGTAATGCTAATACATCTGGTATACCATTCTTATTAGTCTTGATTAATTTAATAACAAAATAACCATCAGCCTCCAGCTCTTTAATCTTTTTAGTTTGTATCTGTTGCTCTGTCATTATATGCAAAGTTACTTAAATCTTTTATTGGTATTAAAACCGATAGAGATGTTTTGTCGTCACCCATTTCCTTAACACGTCCTTTTAAATAGTACTCTCTAGCAATCTGTTTTAATCTACTTGTTTTAATTATAATTATTACCTCATCTCTGAATTGTTCAGCTAAAACAAATGCGTAATAATCTGATTTAGTTTTAGCAATCCCAGAAGGTTTACCTCTGCTCTCGAACTCAACTGCAATATTACCTGTCGTTCCTGTCCAAAAGTCTCTTTTAACTTCAATGGTTGAATTTTTAAAAATATGGTCAACCAATTTTTCTCCTTGTTGACCAATAATTAAATCGTAATCGAAATTAGTTTTTCTGTCCTTCATTTTCAACTTTCTCTTTATCTTTAGCTGCATCTTTTTTAAGTTGCTCGATAGCTTTGTCGTATCCTTTCATTCTCTTGAGAGCTTCAAGTGTTCCAACCGATAGGCTTCTGATATTCATCATCTCTTTGATGACTTCTTGCATGATGTTGTCAAGCTTGTCTAGCTTGTTCATCATCTCTATTAATTTTTGTTCTTTCATAATTATAAACTTAGTAAATCTTTTTTGAAATGTCTGAGGGTGTAATCTTTTTTATTTGTTACAGTTTTATATATCTTAGTTTCAATACCTCTTTCTGCAAATATCCAATACACATCACTTACCTTAGAATCTTTAGTTGTCATCCTGTCACGAGACTGCCAGTAACTCAGAGCCGAGAAATCTATATTGTAGTACACAAGACAATCAGCCTCCTTTAAACTTATTCCTTCACGCCCACTAACAATCTGAAGGGCTATATTTTTATTGGTTGTCTTGAACTCCTGCAAGTCATCAGTCAGGTTATCTCCATAGACTTGTTTTAAAGCATCATACTCTGCTTTAAACTTATAGAATATACCTATCTTCCTGCTTTTAAATTCAGCGCCTATAAACCTAGCTTTTGATAAGTCAGTTACCATACGCTTTCCATTTTCTAACTTCACAGTTCCAGAGAAAAGCTGGTGTATTTTTGACATCTTCTTTACTCCTGTATCTCCTAGGATTACTTCCTTCGTTTTCTTTCCTGTTATTATTCCATGCTCTCTCATTTCTTTTACAAAGTCGTATGTGAGTTTACTCATTTCTACTTTCAATACATGTTCTTTTATCTCTGATTTAAACCCCGCTTCCTTCTGAGTATAACTTATCATGTATGGTTTCATCCTGTCCAGTATCACAGGTTTACCATCATCGTAGTTGTTTATGTGAAAGGAGTTGATTACTTTTTGAACAACATTAACATAATCTTTAGCAAATTTATAAAAGCTTTTATACTCAATAAATGGATTCTTAGGACAAGCATACACTTGATGATATATCTGACTGAATGATTCTGGAGTAGGAGTTCCAGACATAAGGATTACATAAGGGTTCTGTCTTAAAATTATTTCTTTGACTAGCTTAGTCCTCTTGCTTGGCTTTGGGTATGCACCTAAGGTATGCGCCTCATCAAGTACAATTAAATCAACACTGTTGGGTTGATTGATTCTAACCTTATGAAGGCTTTCATAGTTTATTATAGTTATGCTATAACTTGGCTTCAACTTATTATAGTCAGCCTCGATTGAACTAATAGCTTTTTTCTTAGTGACAAACAAAAGGTTCTTTATGCCCAGTCTATCTGCCACTCCCAAAGCAGTCAGAGTCTTTCCTGTTCTCACCTCCATTGAAAGATAAACGAAGCGGTGTGCCTGAAGCACTCCCTTCGCTTTCTCAATTATCTGTATTTGGTAATCTCTAAATTTCATTTTAAAAAGCTGGTTCAATGTCTGGCTCTGTCAATTCTATCCATCGACCTGTCATGTCCTTCCCTTCTACAGGTGGATGACCTGTCGCATATTCCGCATAAGAATGTAGCCACTTATAAAAGACTTGTCTGCTTATAGTCATCTTAGACTTCGGTCCGTAGTCCGGGTATTCATTAATGAAGTCAAAGTACAATTCATTCTTATATATTTTTAAGCCCACCCCTAGCTTATCATTTTCATTTGAGTCAGCTAACAATCCACACCACTCAATAAAGTCATGAGATGTTGAGGCTGAGAGTTGTCTGATTTTAAGATTAACAAACTCACTTTCAATTAACCCTTCTTTTAAATACAACTGAAGACATTCAATCATATAGTTATCAAACACACACCACTCATCATCATCCCAGTCTCCAAAGAATAGTTTTCCGAACTCATCTTGTGGTGTATAAGATTTAGTATAGTGTTGGTAAAGTTCAAGTTCCCACTTCCTTCTTTGAAAAGAATTACCTGTACCCTTTATGGCATAGTTTGTGGTGATAGCTATCTTAGGGCTCTTGCTAAATGGTATCTTAATAGCATCCTTGTTTTTCTTCTCCAGAGTCAAACCTTCTGTTACTACACTGAAGAGTCTTTCAAAATTAAAATACTTCTTGACATCATCAAAGCAGAGTATCTGAGTATCCACCGAGACCAGTTGATAGGCAAATGATTTCTCAAAAGCAAAAGCTTTACCATCAATAGTAACAAGTTTTTTCATGTGACTCAGAGCATTCATAAATATACCCTTACCTGTTCCTCCCTCTGGATTGTCAGAGATAACCTCATCGTTTAGTATAACTGCTGGACAATAAGATAAGTTCTTATGACCATGCATTAAGAATCCAATGGTTGACTCCATCGAAAGAGTTCTCTTTTCATTCTGTCCACACACATTATGTATAAATGTTTTGTAGTCACACTCTGTAATCAGGCACTCACGAAATGCCCTGTCGATTACTTGGTCTTTCCATACATACCCATCAAGGTCTACATAATCTATAGCTGAGACCTCGTATTTTTTAATTTGAACAGCACAATTTTTAAAATATAGATAAGATGTATCTTTAGTATCTTCTATAAAATATACATCGATTGTGTTTATTAATGTAAGAAACTCTTCTTTAAAGTATCTGGTTTGCTCTGCAAAGTAATTATAAATCGACACATCATCAATCTGATACAGGTAGTCCAGAACGAAATCCTTTATCTCCTTCTCGCTTGAATGGTCTATTAGATTGTTGGTTACTCTGACAAATACAAAGCTCTTGCTACCCTCTGGAGTATACTTATAAAATCCACTATCCTCTAAGAACTTCTTAAAGTACAATGGCACTATTTTAATCACACCCTTCTCATTCTTAGTCCAGAACTCCTCATCCTTTCCCTCTTCTGCCTTCTTAATTACTGCATCAATAGCGTGGTCAGGCAACTCACTTCTCTGAAGGTCTTTCTTTACCTCTTTCTTTGGCTCACCCCTTTTAAGTCTTTGCTTTACATTATCTATTATCTCAGTGTTCTCATAATACTTTGTGTTAAACAGGTGCGTCTTGCTATATGCTGAGTCGATTGTATTATCTATCTCTCTGGATGGAAAGTCTTTTGTTGCATAGTTATTACATATAATAGATGCAGTAGTCTTGTTGATACCAAACTCATTCAAAGCCTGAGCTATCACATAGACATTGTGATTCCTCTGACCCTCGGTCATAGGGTATTTAGATTGCCACCACTTGAGTAGAATCTCTACTATCTTTCTTTCGTCTGTAATTTTTAGTAAAGGTTGACCTTGTGCTAAATGCTTTTCTTGGTACTCTTCTTCTTCTAATTTTTCCCATAGTTTACTTTTCTGATTGACATAGATTTGTTTATCAAAACTTTCATAGCATACTCTTGAAATATTTTTTGATGTAGTATCAAAGTAGGAAGATGCAAAATGTTTTTTAAGGGCATTGAAATACTTTGTGTGGTTCTCTGGGTCTTTAGGTATCCTAACTAAAACCTTTAGTCCATTACCAGAGGGTGAAACAAAAACTGCAAAGACAAACTTATTCTTTTCAAACTTTGCTCTGTCATCTGTTAGGTCTTTCTTCTTTTCATATCCATCAAAGTCTAAACAGATAAGACCACTATGCTCAACCAATGCTGAGTCAGAACGCTTGTTGAATACTCCAGAGAAACATATTGATGGAAGCTTTTTCTTGAGCTCGTTTCTCTCTGACTTATTTTTTTCGTTTCTAATTCTTTTAACTAGTTCACTATTCTTACCCTCTTTAATCCTGTCCAGTATGAACATCACATCTCTGTGAAAAGGCGTATCGGTCTCCAGTATGTTTTTAAATATTGTTACTTCTGTTTTCAATTTGTTTGTTTGTTAAAAAAGGAGGAGGAGAAAACCAATTAATATGAAAAGAAAAAAATCTCCTCACTCCTGTTATAAATTAAATTTAATTAACTAGAAAAGGTCTTCACCTTTTTTGTCTTCCTTATCTTCAGGCTTGACATAGGGTTTGCTTTGCTTGATGGAAATCTTTGGGTCACCTGCTTGGGTAGTACTATTCCACCCAGCAATCTCCCAAACTTGTCCATTAAGGTCTGTCATTGTACCCTTATGGTCAGGCTGGTTTTCTTTCTCCTTATACTTATTAGGAAATAAAGAACCCATACCATCTTTGTGTTTATAATCACTCATATATATATGTTTAAATTACTCTTCTCGTGTACGACTTTCGCACATCGTGTGTTGCACCTTCCCCAAAAAACTTATCGTAGTTTGCTAGTGCATTCATAACTGCCATCTTACCACTTTCAATAGTATCTTCTGATGGAGTTATCTCTTCAATATCATAATAGATTTCACCACTCTCATTGACCTTCGGTTTCTTTCCAAAGAAGATGAACTTAAAGTCCATACCGAAAAGCTCCTTATATAAGTAGCACTGGGAATGGTATCCGAAATCTCGCATCCTATATATATTAATATCAGATGGATTACTTCCAGTGGTTTTTAAATCTATTATAACATACTGACCATCCAAATCTAAAGTAATAAGGTCTGCCTTGCCTTTAAACATGTGGCCATGTATCTCAGCTACTGCTGGTTGCTCTTTAAGTGCAATTGGGTTGTTAAGTAAAACTCTGACTCTATCAGTACCATACTCTGACTTAGGATTTAACACCCAGTCAGCAAGGTCTTTGATATCTTGAGCCTCTGAAGTTCTAAGCACATACTCCAGATTGTTATCTTCTAAGTATTGCTTGTACTCGTTTGCATTTCTAGTCTTTACATCGACCATCGGAAAGTCTTTAGCTTTATCTGGCTCAAGCATTAGCTGATGAAAGTATCTACCTAACTCTAAATTAAGTAGCTCAGTGTTTGAAAACTTTTTAACTGAACGAAACTCTTTAGCTGAACTTTCAGTCTTAAGATATTTAAGGTCTGAGTTAGATAAGAACTGCTTACCAAACTCACCATAGTATAACTCATCATCTTTAAGTTGCTCTATAATTTTATCCTTATCCATAAAGCTCTTTTTCTAATTTTTGTAACTGCTCAATATCAATCACAAAGTTTTCAGATATTAATACTTGAATTTGTTTCCAAGTCTTTTTATCTTTTTGCTTTGCCTTCGCACTCATTAGTATGTTTTTATAATTAGCATCACTCATAATAGGTTTTGATGTAGATGATACAGATGCTGGAACTGGGTCATCGTTTGCATCGATGTCCTCATCAGGTGCAATACCTAGCATACCAGCTAATGCATATCTTCTATAGTAAGTTATCCCAGCACCTACACTTTGGTAAAGGTTCATTGAACCAAGCTTGACCTCAGAGACTGGAGTCCAGCTCTCAATAGCCTCACCAGAATCTATGTGTGCAAGAGTTGTCTTAACAGATGGCAACCTAGACTGCTCATCAGTATCGATAGACTGAATAAGAACCAGCCCATTGTCGTTTAATATTGGAGTAACAATTTTAATCAGGGTTTCTAGTTTACAATACTTGTAACCATACCCAGAGGAATCCTTTGGTATCCCTTTCAATTCTTTCTGGAACTTAGCCAGAGATTTATATAAATTTTTCATTAGTTATTTTTGTGTTAGTTTATAATACTTCTTTAATATTTGCTCTCGCATCTCTTTGAGAACTCTTAGTCTTTTAGGGCTTTGGCTTCCATTCATCTCTTTTGAAATACCTTCCTTGATTCTCTCAAGTTTTGATTTGTACTTCTCTAGTGTTATATGAATGACTGCATCTCTCCAACCTTTATCAAGAAACAAGTCATATAAATATTTCTCAATCTCAACATAATAATGTATGCTTTTTTGTGGGTCATATATTATTATCTCTTCGGTCAGGTCATCTCTGGAAATCTTCACCCCCAGATAGATATAGGCTTGGTATCCAGACCCATCTATATTTACACACCCATGGGTATGCTTAGCTTGGTCAAATACCTCCTGTAAATTATTACACTTCAACCCTTTTAATTTTATCAACGATTGCTTGAAGGTCTTTATCAGACTCAAGTTTTTTACTGAATGATTCTACTGACCTAGATATATTAGCTTGGTCTTCATGAAATCCTTGGTTGTTTGTGTATGTACTGATTTCTGTTAACTTCATATTGCTATTGTTGTAACAAAGGTAGTACAGGAGTTGTCTTCCATCGACCACTCCTGTCTCCTTTGACTTAACAAACAAATCAGAACTCTCTATTCCCATGTGGGAACAGATGTTATTTAAATATTGTTGATAGATATATTCTTTCATTGTATTTTTTTAAGATTAGTTATTATTTTTTTCAATCGTTGGTCTTGGTCATAAGACATGTTACCACTACTCGATTGTAATATTTCTAAATCTACTAAAGCATCTTTAATTAGATTTACTATAGTTTCAATTCTTAACTCTTCAAATGTTTTTTCTTGTGGCATAATTAAAAGTTAAGGAGTTGTAGTCTTCGTTTATATTTGGAAGCTAAAGAATATTTTCTCTTTGCTTCTTTAAGTAAATATAAATCACCCTGAGATATTTTGCAAATCACATAAGGTTTTTGTCTTGAATCTCTGACCTTCTGGATGTCATCTCCATTACTTACAGAGATAAGTAATCTGACTGCTTCATTTCTAAGCTGAAGCATATTGCTATATACATAATCTTTATGTAACCTTTTCCTTCTGTATCTTCGGAAGGCTGGTATTGAAAGTAAAAATTGCATCATAATAGTTAGTTGTTTTAGTTTGACAATCTGAACAAATGTAAGTCAAGCTTGTGTACTCACCATGGTAATCATCGTGAAGAACTTCTAAGTTCTGGCTATCGCATTTGCTACAGGTTAAAATCATGTGACAAAGATAATACAAAGATTTGACTTATGCAAATCAAAAGAAAAAAAATGTCCCCCTCACTAAGATAATAATCTATTGTTGATATTGGAGGACAAATTAATTTAAAACTTATGGTCTTCGTGTTCAAGGTCTAATGTTTCACAAGCATTTTCAATTGTTGCCCATGAAACTCCATACTCACAATCATTTGTTTCTTCAACCAGGCTAAGAACTTCTTGAGCCTGTTCATCAGAGCATATCCATCCTTGACTTCTAAGGTCAGTAGCACTCCATACTAGTGCTATTTTAGGTTCAGAGACCAATGCTTTTAAATCTTTAAGAACATTTTGTAGAATCTCAGAATCTGGAATGTAGTCCATGTGGTTCTCATCCTTTGTTGGATGAGGTCTTTCAATGGTTTCAATGATTTGTTTTATTTGATATATCATATCAGTTAGTTTTTTTAGTTATAGCTTTTAACATCTCTTGCATTGCAAAGTTCTGCATAGCAAAGAGATTATCTACTGGTCTTTCAGACCTCACAGGTGTGTTAATTAATTTAACACCCAGTCCTACCTTCTTGTCAGTGACAGGACAGGTGGAGTGAAGACCGACATCGATAGCCTCGTTGTCAATCTCCTTTAACATTTTTAAAATTTGTTTACTTGTTAGTTGCATTAGTAATTTATTTGTATAATGTTTGTAAAGCTACAAAGAATATTTGACAATTCCTAAAGCCCTGTAAACATTGAGACTAAGGAGGGAGTCGAACCCTCCCCTGCTCCAAGCTAGTCTTAAATTAATCATCTCTAAGAACATCTGGTTTGTACCATTCACCTCCATCTTTTTCATGAAAATTCATAGCATCTACTATTTGGTCTTGAATGTTTTCATCCCTCAAGTCACAAATAATATCAGCAAACCTTTCTGCTCCAATGTCATGCACAAATTTGATTAATCTCATTCTTGATATTTGTTTTGCCATAATTTGTTTATTTAAGTTATATATTAAAAGTGTGGAAACATTTTTATGAATGCTTCATTCTCTTTATTAATTTTCTGGCTATTGTAATAGCTTTTTGTAGCTCTTTTACTTACCCAGTAATACCCAGACTTATCAGAGATTTTATACTCTTTTAAAAGCCTTTTAATTTCCTCCTCACACCAATGATGGTCGATGGTTTCTATGCCTGTTGAATAACAACATTTTTTGCATTTATAATTTATATAAAACATAATTTGTTTATTTAGTTACTATTTAATTGTTGACATTTAAGTCGTGAATAGGGGAGGAATCGAACCTCCCCAAGCACCATGCTATCCTTGGATGAACTCCACTACCTTGGTAGCTTGGCTCATCGCATATACACACTCTCTTGGCTTATCCTTTAGCTTCTTACACCAGTTCTTGATGTACACTTGAGAGTTCATAACTGAGTCATGTGGCTTTAAGCCTATTAGCCCTGTAAGGTACATAGCTGATATCTCAGCGACTAACTCTTCCTTGGCATATGTTTCATCACCCCACTTAAGAACCTCTGTTATACCCTTCCTATCAAGCCTAGATTCATGGCCAGTTGAGTGAGCCATTTCATGAAACAAAGTCTTGTAGTAAGAGTCTGAGTCTTGAAAGGATTCCAGTAAAGGCATACCAATGTAGTCTTCCTTTGGATGATAGTATGCACTACCTCCACCCTCAAACATATTCTTGTAAGCCTCTTCTTTGAGAGTTATTTTTTCTCTCTCAAGGTAAGAATCACAAACATCCTGAGCCTCCTGTATTCTGTCATTATCACCCTTAGGCTCTGCCTCCAGTTTGATAGGCTCAAGACCTTCAACCTGTGCGATGTTGAATACATTGTAATACCTCAAAGCCCATACCTGTTCTGAGTCTTCTGTTGGCTCATTGTGATACTTCCCAGTTTTGTTATCCTTGTAAGATACTTTAAAGAAGTAAACACTTGAAGCCTTAGAGCCAGTGATTACTTGACCACCTTTAGACTCTGCCTGTTTGTAAGTCATCCACTGGTTATACTCCCAGTTTGTTTCCCTCATGACCATGTTAAGCATCCAAGGATTAAATCCTCTATAATACTTGCCAGTGACATAGTTCATAGGTTGTTGTTCTCTTCCAGACTTCCAAGGCATGAACCATCTCATGCCTTGTTTCTCCAAGCCTTCTAAGACTTGGTTATTGATTTTCTCATATATATTAAATTTACTCATGATTTGGTATTATTAGTTATACATTCACACCCATCAAGGACTTGAAAAAATCCTTCTGGTGTTGTTGTCGTTGCTACTGGTTTGTCGCAGTATGCACAATTAAATTCTAAGTTCATAATTTGTTAGTTTAATGTTAAAATTGCTTTTCTGGAAACGATTTTAAAATTGTTTTTCATTTCCCTTTTGTCCTTTGGTGATAAGTCATCACCAATTAAATCAAGTATAAAATACTTGCAGTCATCTTTATCATCATACGCTTGTATGATAGTGCCTCTTTCAATGTCCAAAATATAAAATTTATAGTTTGTTTCATTGTAGTAGAATTCATTTAATTCATTCATAATTTGTTAGTTTTTAAGTTAAACAACCGACCAACCGAAGTTGGTCACGCTCTACGCTTAATGCCTGTTTATACTGGCGTAGTCCAGTGGTTGATATTACCAAGGATTATCTGGTACATAGTAGTTACCCTGTATGCTATCCGAATTCACTTTTTTTGCAAACTTCTTTGCCTTTTTATAGTCTGTGAATACTTCCCATTTAGAGTCTTTTTCACCATAATATACTATCCATTCTGTTACATTTTGATTTATCATAATTTCTAATTTTTATTTGTTATACAACCTCCAGTCCGAAGACTGGAACGCTCTAAGCCTAATGCCTGTTTATACTCGCTTAGTCGAGTTATCCTTATTATAGTAGCCTAATAATTTTAAGCCTATCCTAAGTAATTCACCTCTTTCAACCACATTTTTTATTTGGTCATCTTTTGATGGGTTTCTTAGTGCCTTAAAATGAATGCGTCTTGCATTGTCTCGGCTATTTAGCATGTCTATTAATATTTGAGTTTCTTCTTGTGTTAATGTGTTCATAATTTGTTGTTTTAATTTGTTATTTATAATCTAGATTTCAACCTTTTGGTATCATCAGACTAGCTACTCAGCTAGTTATCTTAGATTGAGAATTTTTGCCTGTGATGTCCGAGTGACCCTTAATTTGCCTTTGGCTTGTCGTGTCCCTCTTGGCAGGAGAGTGGTTTCCTTTCCACCCAATGCTTTTATAAAGATGAGCATCAAACTTGTACAAATTTAGTCAAACTTTTGTAATAAACAAGTGTTATTATAAAATATTTTAGTAGTGAACTGGAAAATGAGTTGTGAGGTTGCATAAACACTGGTAGTCAAAAAGTTATCAACATTCTTTCCTTTCTTTTTATTGAGGAGGGATT
>Ga0099797_100065_pt1 | contig 59289 bp, 32 predicted proteins | sample Uncmet_Sort48C_1_FD_89871 | JGI IMG/M metagenome (GOLD analysis project Ga0099797, IMG submission 89871) | Marine eukaryotic communities from CALCOFI LINE 67, Pacific Ocean - C012_Sort48C_1 | ecosystem: Environmental > Aquatic > Marine > Oceanic | place: Pacific Ocean: Monterey Bay | collected...
CCTGTCCGGCGATGAATGCCTGCTCGATATTATGTCAATGTTATTATCACTGCCAGTCCGAAAAACTGACAATCTTTGTTTTTGAACAAACTCTACAGAGCTACTACAGCCCGAGGACTCACTCTGTAACAGCTCGCTGACGCTACTATCCGTGCTGCTCCGATGGTCCGAACTAATATTGGTTTCAAAGCCAGAACGTCGGGAGCTTGAACGCTTGTAACAAGATGGAGATTCTAAGGCTTCTGCGGGAATTTGAAGATAGCATTGCAAATTACTACAACAAGCGGTTTGGGGGAAGGCCCAAGCCGGGGACACATGAGATCGTTCTCGATCGTGTCAAAAGTGTTTTGAATGGTTCGGTGTCCGGGGTTGACAACCAGGCAGATCATCCAGAAACTGCCCCGTTTCCACTTGTGGCAGAAAACTCTGCGGCATTCAGCAACAGCGATAAGTACAATCATGCTTCATCATTACTATTAAATGCAGCCGCAAGTGCAGCTAAAAAGAAAATTCGAACAAAAATTGAACATCATCTTTGCGAAGTTGGCGGATGGCAAGTAATGAACGCCGAAGAAGTTTTGGAAGAAGACAAAGAAGCATTGTTTTTGAATAATATTTGCGACACGTTCGACGAAAATCCGATTTGGCATGAAAAGTTTTGTTCTGCCACGGGGTTTCGTTTGGCTTACACAGTGAAAAAACTTTCAGCTGAACGCGTCGGAGAAAATCCAAATGAAAGCTGTGACTTCGTACAGGATTTTTTTGCATGGATCTGTGGTGAAACTGGCACTAGTAATACAGGAAGAATTAGTTCAGCACTATCTGTCGGCGAATCCAAATCGTACAGCACGTCCTGCGCTCCCGATGATTTGTTTGGTCTATCAGGTCTGCTGGTGAAAGCTGATCATACACATAAAGATTGCCTAGGCCCAACACGCAACCGATATTTGACTCGCGCCAAGATGCCATACAAATGTATTGAGTTTACTGTTCAAAAGGGTAAAACCTCATGGGGAGCGTCTCCGGACGAGGGTATCATTGCGAAAAAAGAAATGAATTTGGGAGAAAGGTGGTGGAGTTGTTTTGGGAACGTGCGTGACGAATCGGAGGAAGATCAACTGCAATATCTTCTGCGAAGTGGACAGATTGAAACTTCATCGTCTGAGTGTACTATGTCAGGACAACAAGAAGCTGCGAATTCAAGTTGCTGCAGAGTTCATCTGTGTCCCACTTGGCAAGATGTTTACGAAAATTGCCATTGCAGGATGTGCTACTTTTTGTACGACGGTACTCATCCTGCAGTATTCAATCGATACAGAAAGTTTGTTTTGATGCATTGATTCGGTTACTACTGGTGTAAATGGATCATATGAGTCATGTCTATGACAGTGGATGTGACGGTGATCCTTGTACTTCTGGTGATGTTTGGCGAAAATTAGTTTCCCCGCATATTGGTACAGCGCTGTAAAGTTGTATTATTTGGTTTCTCGTGAATCCCCGCAGTGAAGAATCAGATCAACCCTGAATGTTTCTTAGTTTTTTTGGTATAAACACATGGTTGTAGTGGTCCAGACTGGGTTTCAGGTGTGTAGGATGCGATAGAGGTTAGAGGTCAAATCGTTGTTGGTGTGTTTTGAGGTTCGTGATTTTTTTGGGATCCTGGGATGTATATAGTTCGAGAGAGTTGATCTTCATGAGTGTTTTTTTGGTGGTCCAGCACGAGAATTGAGTTGACCATTATTTTTTTGTCCAAAATGTTAATTTTTTTTTCCTGGAGGTGGTTGCATGCCATGGCATCGTAAAGCATCATTTGAACAATCAAATCACAACCAAAATCTAGATAGAATTGATTTTATATAATTGCAGTCGTAAAAATGGTTTCTATAGAAGTTTTTTTTTAAGTCTGTAAGTTTCTTCAATACAATTATTGTATAAGATGATTCTTGACCCATTCGTTTCGTGTATTTCGTTGTTTCTCTGTGTATATGATAAAAAATATAAATTCCATCTTTTCTCCCATTAGATAGCCCATCGTTTCTTATAGGATAATAACATATACCCGGAAAAAATCAAGATGTTTCGGTTTGTAAAAAATGCAATTGCATTTTTTGTCATCACATGTCTCAGCGGAAATACGGAAGGAAATACTGTTCCAAGCAGCTCTCAGAAAAAGTCGGATCATTATACTAGCAGCTTCAATGAATTCAATGAAGCAAGGAAAAACATCGCCACAGATTATGATCGGATCTATAGTTTGTTTGATTTAGTAGGTGATCAACAAAGTAGTAGCACCAGTAGTGATTCTGCAGGTGATACGAAGAAAATGAGCAATGGTAAGGCAATGTTTGACGAAGTCGATATTGCTTCCAAGAGTAATGAAACAGCACGGGGCAGTAAAACGCCAAGTAATGATCGTGCAACGAGTGACTCCTTTACGAAAACAAACAGTACAGTGACAGGAAAAACGGCAAAAACAACAAAAACTAGCACAGAAAACAAGTCCAACAATGAGTTGCGTCTGGACGAGGATGCTCTGACCTTCCTCGAGAATCTCAAAGGTCCTATTTACTCGATCTCAGCAATCGGAAAAGCACGGGTCGGAAAATCGTTTTGGTTAGGTCAACTTGCGAGAAAACTTGGTTACCATGGTGGAGAGTTGTTCAAGACGTCAGATACTTCGGATTCGTGTACACGAGGTGCACAGTTTGTTGCTGTTGATATGGCAATAGTGAAGGAAAAAATGATAGCTGCATGTATGTCAGAGGGTGCACGAGGAAAAAATGAAAGCAGTGAAAGTGGTAGTAGTGGTGATTCCGTTGATAAGTCTTCGAAGTTCGAATCAAGTAGTAGAACTGCAACAGCACAATCAACACATCGCACCACCCAGCTCCAGCAGCTGCAACTCATTGAAAAAACATTCCCTGACAATGGCACATTACTATTTTTCGACATTCAAGGTTCTGATATCGGTTCATCTGAAGAGGACTCGATCAAAACTGACCAAATATCAGCATTTGTCGGGCTGATATCATCAATAATCTTGTTTTTCATGGAATCTCATATCGAACTTTCGAAGCTTCAATTCTTTGATCGCGTTACACACAGTGCAAAATTGTTACGCGATGACAGCGAATTCGAATTGAACGTAAAGTATGTGTTGAGAAGACCGTTGAAATTGAATTTGGGAAAATATGGAAGTAGATTTGAAGAGTTTATGAAAATTTTGGGGAAGGAAAGATTTCCATCGGGAAAAAGCGGAGTTATGGAATTGCCGGAGTTGAAAAATATCGAAGATACCAGTGATGAAATTTTGACGGAGCATGTAGGAAGAATTTGGGATCTGATACTGGGGAAGAATGATGTGGTTGACAATGGCGTTTTGGGACAGAAGACTAATGATATTGTGGAAACTGTGACTGAAAATAGTGATGACACAATAGTACCCAGTGAGCACAGCATTGACGAAAAACTGGAAGAAAGCTCTCTCAGCGGTGATTTCATTGCAGCGAAAAAAGCCCGCAAAGCGGCTGCATTGAAGAAAGCGAGTGATGAGTCACGCAAAGACACAGTTAATGTTCAAAAAAAGAGCAGCTCATCGGCAAAACATACAAAGTCGTATCGGTATCTCGATAGCATCATCGAATCATTTTCGACGACAGACAGCACGAAAGAATCACAATCACTCCAGCCACTCAAACTGAAAGACGGCACCCTCATCGACGGCCCAGGCCTTCGTGCTATGATGACGCAAACAATTCGTTGGTTGCAAAATGACGACCTCAGCGAGTTTTTCTTAACTGTAAATTCCGTCCGTGAACGAGTCTGCAAATCACAAGAGTTTTTGCTCGACCGCATCGAGAAAATTCAAACCCGCAGAGATTTGAAACGCATTGCCGCCGGGAATTTCGAAAAGTTCAAAGAATGGTGTCACGACCCAGAGTATCAGAAGAAAGCAAAAAGAATTCTACGGGCGGCAGAAGACCGTGTCATCATGAATGAGTATTGGAACTTTTTGTTAGATTTGATTCTGAACACCGGAATTGTAGTTTTGTTAGGTTATTTATTTTGGTTATTGGTCAAAAATTGGCGGTTCGTATCGAGGGGCATCGTGAAAGTTTCGAAAAAAATCTTTAATGGATTGGAGTATTGGATGCGATGTTTTCTGTCATGTTTTCTCCCGGTATGGTTGATGAACAATCGACGGACAAGAGGGTTTGTGACGGGAGTTTTGGATGTGATGCAAGATTTGACTATGTGGATGTTTGGTGTTGGATGTGAATTTTTCTTTGGTGGAGGATGGAGGAATAATGATAATTCAGAATTTTCCGGTAGCAGTGTGTATCATCATGGTGGTACTAAAAGTCAATATAGACGAAGTGATCATTACATCGATAACTACGACGAATATTTAGACGCAGCGTACGGAAAAACATCGGATCGGTATTCAGATACGAGTTCAAAGTTTTTTTTTCAATTTTTTTCCGGTGATAATGGTGATCGTGATCCTGTTAGTCATGGAAAAACGTTTAATAGTGGTCAACAGCAGCAGAGTAATCAAAATCCTAGTTCCACTACGAGTACAATAACAGATTCGATCATAAACGAGTTTTTCGACGGAATAGGAGTCAATAATATGCATACGAATAGCAGAGTACCCGGAGGTGCAGCATTCGGACCAAACTCTTCATCCACAACAGCAACGATGTGCAGTCTCTGGGGATTCTTTCTCAAAGAATTTTTCACCAGTTATCTAAATTACCTTCTGTACATCGCGATTGGTTACATAATTTGGCATGCGTTTCCAAGACTAGTTGCCGGAATTCGGTATTCTTTAAACACGTTGCTCATCGATCTGCCTGAATTTTACCGAAGGGAAGGCATCGAATATTTTTATAAAAAAATATTGCGTCGAGAATGGCGACCGAAAGTTTTGAGAAAAAGTTATCAGAAGAAATTTGATTTACTCGATAACGAGCACAGAAGCTATACACAGCAATGTATTGATCAATTGCGGAACAGCGACGAATATCAATTGAAAGTTCATGAACTCGGTATTTGCAAGGACATTCCGAGGAGTTATGATTGGGACGATCATTACACAGCATATGAGAAGGATAAGAAGTTAGGTTTTAACGTGCCGATTGAACGGAAATATCGGGGTAGAGGGAGTCGGAATATTGGTCAGATAACGAATTATTTGGGAAATTTGGAGAAGTATCGGAGTAGTGCGGAGGATTGTGTGGATGCAGGGGAGTTTGATCAGTAGAAGGGGTGTCTGGGGTGTCGGGGGGAAATTTTCCGATAGGTATAGATAGGTCGTTATTTAGCATTATATTATAGAGAATATAGTCGTGCTAATCTATTAGTTTTTGTTGTTTCTGGAGTCCAGTTGGAATGAAAATTGTTTCTGGACAGTTTCTGAAGTAGGAAATTATTCTCGTCCTTGACGTTAAATTCTTTGTCCAAGTCTTGGTGTAAGAATCTGATTATGATATGTTAATCGTTGTTTAATCGTTGTTCTACGGGAGGTGAACGCAGAATTAATTGTAGTATAGGGTCGATAGTAGGATGTGTTGCAATTACAGTAATGCAGATACACACGGCCACCATTGAAAATGTTTTAAATTCTTTTTTTGCTCGGACCTGTAGAAATCGATGACACAGTTGTAAATTCTGTGTTGTCAAGCGTCAAGTTCGTTGTTTCTCAATTGGAGAATCGTGGATTTTCTGGAAATTGAGGATGAACAGTTTGTTTTTTGTGACGTCCATTAGCATCTGGAAACAGCGGAAATCATATTGTGGCAATGTGAGGGGCGAATGTAGTTTTTGTGGATTTGACTGATATTAAATGAGTCGAGTTATATTCGCGTGGAGTTTTGTGATAGTGTTCGATGAGAAAGTTGGCGTGTTTGGTCTCTGTGCAAATGAGTTTGAGTTTTCTCATGCTGTCCCCAATCACAAATCATTGTGTGCAAAAGCCTGTCAGAATTTTTTTTGTTTTCCTATTCCGTTTTAGTAATAAGAAAATCAGTGTCGATCAGTGTGTACTGTAGACAATGATGGAATGTGGTGGTGTGTGTATTCAACATTTCCTGATGTGATTGCAATAATGCACAAATGGGATGTGGTGGTTCTACAGACGGATACCGACAGCACAACAAGGTAGCCAATTCATATCATGACCGGCCGCAGCAGCAGCGACGACAGCATAACAAGTATGCGGACGATGACAGTGGGTCGGAGGATGACGACCGCCGTCGGAGAAGACACAATAAAAGTGCTGGCAAACACGGAAGTGCTGCTAGTACCGCCGGCGCCGCGGGCAACGACAATTTCACAGAAGAAAACGAAGCTTCACACGAAGTAGCGATATTGAAAAAAGGAAAAGTTGTGGGATGGGTAGATTGCGTTTTGTTACAGAGCGATGAAGCTGCGCAGATTCGGAAATTTGAGAAAGAGATGCCAAAAAAACGGGTACGGATTTTGGATTCTGACGGCGCAAGAGAAGAGAATATCATCGGAAAGGAAATTTACGTCGAAGCAAAACACGTCCGGGACAAGATGCCCGTCTATTCAGCGCCGAAAGAGGAATTGAAAGAACGCCATATCGGAGATCCATATGATCGTGGGTATTGTGAGATTCGGGAGGAAGTGATTGCACTTTTAAGACAGAGTAAAAATATCAAAGCTTGTAAAAGATTAGCAAAAGAATTGGAAGAAAACAACAAACTATGGTATGGAGGCGCTGAGGCAATGCGGAAGGAACGGGAAGAGGCAGGAGAACACGACGAACTGCTGGACGAAGATGATCACGGATTTCTATATGCTCAAACAAAACTCACTGTTTCTTATCTGCCTTCACCAAATCGTCTTCTTGAATGGCGCGCCGGGATACGAGGGCCAGCAAACACACCATATGCCGGTGGAATTTTCATTTTGTTGATTGAGTTTGTCGAAGAGTATCCATTTGCAGCACCGAAAATTCAGTTCACAACGCCGATATTCCATCCGAATATATCGCAAAGAGGGAAAATTTGTTTGAATACATTGACAGAAAAACAAGAATGGACACCGATGATGAATGTGGAATCACTTTGTTTATCGATTATTACGTTATTGCAAGCGCCAAATGTGGAAGATCCGTTGAATGTTCACGCGTCGAATATGTTAGAGAAAAAACCAGCGGAATTCGAAAAAATGGCAAGGGATTGGACGAGAAAATACGCGATGAATCGAGGGAAGGGAAGATACGAATTGACAAATAAAGCGATTAAGGAGGGTGGGAGCACTGCGTCTCATGGTACTACTGTGGTTCATCCTGCGAAGAGTGGAATGGCAGCTTCATCACGCAATGATGCTGCTAGTAATGATGGTAGAGTCGGAGCTGGTAATCGTGTTGCCAACACACCTAATTCGACAGCGACCAATCCGAGACCTGTTCCAATTTCACAGAATACTATGCGAGGTATGACATTAAAAGAGTTGCAAGAGGAACAACAGAAACAACGAGAATTGCAGCAGGAGCAGCAGCAGCAGCAGCAGCAGCAACAGCAGCAAGGGTCGTCACAAAGGCGACAGCAGCAGCAGTACGGGAACGAGGAGCAACAGTATAATAGCCAGCATAGTAGACAGCAGCAACGTGATCAGGGACAGCAGCAGCAGCAGCAGCACAGAGCCACAGGACGAGGAACTGGAGCTAACAATCCACCACCTTCAAGTCATGGTAATAAGAATAGTAAGCCGAAATTCGTAACGGAATCAATTGCAGAGGATCCCATGGCTTGTTATCAAACAGATTCTAAAGGTCGTGTTCTCACTGACGAAGAAGCTTTAAAGAAAGTAATGATGCAAAGTGCTGGTCGGGGGGAAAAAATGAGAAGGACGCGAAATTAGGCTGTGTTGAATTAGAGGTTGTTTTGTCTTTGTGTTGATCAATATATGTGTATCCATGTTGTCCGTTTGGTGCAGTAAAATGGAGATTATAACTTTTGTATGCTATAGGAAGAGTTCAGTTGTGTGTTGTGTTCAGCATTTTGTCCAATATTGTACCGGACGCGTTATCACAGTGGGGTTGTAGAATTGTTCGGCATTTAGGTGTATTTTCGGGGCAAAATCAATGTTCAATTTTTTCAAATCGAATTTTGTTATCAAGTCCATAAATACGGTTGTTCAAATTCTGCCGGGGGTTTTCACAAAGTGACAATCTATCAAATAACGATTTCTTTTGAATGTTGTTTTTTCCTATCGATATAATTTCGGAAAATTTGTGTAGTATCCCATTGTGGATCATCAAAAAAATTTATCTCGTGGTTACCGCATCATTGTTGTCTGTTTTTCGTAAAGATCGAAAAACAGGACCTAGAAGTTTCATCACTGTGTCTGCATGTAATCATATCACAAAAACATGTTGCAGTTTTCGGAACCTTGTTAGAGTAATATTCCGAATGAAGTAGTAAGGTATGTAAGGCATCTATTAGCTACCAAAAAAATTTTAAGAGTAAGTTTACTAAAAACAGTATTGTTTTTTTGTAAAATGTAGTTAGCCTTTTTTATTGCAAGTATTATAGCTAGTCAAACTTTCAAAGAAAAAAGCTCTACTACATGTTATAAACACGATATTGTTTATTTGATTGTCAATTGGAATTCAATTATTAGTTGATAAAAGAAACACAGACATCATACATAGCATTGCCATTCATACAAACTGACCTGTGTTATAAAATTTTTTTGAGAAATCTATTAAAGCCAAGAGTACTGACATCATCATTGTCAAAAGAAAGAAAACGTACTGACTATTATATTGCCAAAGAGGCTTTTTTGATACTTGATAAAATACAGTGATAGAGGACATTCTAAATTACATTTTTGCGTTCGGCGATTCACATTTTATATTGCAACAACACGCATATAATATACACATAATACTAGTACGTGCGTATTTGGTTGTGAGTATAAAATCTGGGAAATAAAGCATCATTGGCAACAATTGACGTAATATTACTGAAACGCGACGATTGTATAAAAATTCTCTTGTCCATAGTAAAATTTTCTGTTTATATAGCTATTGATAATTTGATGATATGGTAGCCTGAATTTTAATTCAGAATCTGTTTTTCTTTCTGACAATTTATTTCAGCATAATTTACTCATTAAAAGTCTTCATTTTTACTATCAGTTTCCTATTACACGACAGCTTTCTATTCTGGAACTGCATTGGATGAAAAGCTAGGAGAACTATATAAGTTCACAGTGGCAATCTTTTTTTTTTTTGATTAACGCTGATGGTTGTTCATTGTTGCCACATAGTAAGTGTCGGTCTGGAAACATATTGTATATAATGAGCAATACAGATTCTTTTATCCAAAATAATTTAACAAAAGTCTAGACGTGAACAAAAATTGAATTTCATGGAATTACAGTAGGTGCATTGACAAGAAAGAATCATTCCACGACAGAAATTTTTTTTCGATAAATTATTTCCCAACTCAGAACATAGCGATATAATGAAGGGGTCACAAAAAGAAAATTATTATAACGGAAGTCATAATATTACGACCGCTATGTCGAAAAACTCACACCATGTCGATTCATCAGGAAAAAATCACCCAGATCATTACTATGACTATAATAATACTTCAACAGCTGGAATTTACCATGACTATAACAATTATACAACAGCTGAAAGAAAAACACAGCAATCATGGGATGATCATTACAATCATGGGCTGGATCATCATCAACCAGAAACTGGTTCATCATCAACGAACATGAGCTGTCATGGAAGAGCGGGACCTAAACTAATCACTGTAGCAGATCATAGTAATAGTGGGGGTACAACAACTCACAAAATGGGGGAAAAAGGAGGGAAAGGATCGAAAGGAAAAGGAAAAAACTCTTCTTATCAAGATCACAGTCTTGGAGAGAGATCTCATCATGATAGCCGTGCGAAAAATGGCAAAAAAAATTCTTTTACTACTCTTGGGAGGATTCGTCATGGGCAAGAAAACTCTGGTAATAATAATTTCAACACTGTAACACAGTGCCATAATCATGACGACGATGTTCACAAAATTGACTTTTCAACTGGTAATATAACTTCTACTTCGAATCAGCAGCACGGTAATATACTAGCCGCGGTCAATGTTGATAGATCTTCTTATGATAATAGTAACAGAGGTTGTTACAGTGCTAACATGGATTCTGATCATGGTGTACCAGGGTACAAGCATGATGAAAATTATACTGCCAGGAACTATGATACTGCCTTTACGGATAATATAACCAGTGCTAATACCGTTAATACTGTAAGACCATTAGCATCACAAGAGCATGAGTTCCAGCAACATTGCCAAAAACAACAACACAAACAACAAGGGAAAAGGAAAAAACAGCAACAGCGGGAATACAATACATTAAACAATAATAACAAGAACAAAGATTTAAACAAGAATTTTGAATCTAACAACAATTCTACTTGGAACACAAATAGTTACAGTTGTTTAACAAAATCCATGGGAATTTGTGATGATGGCAATGCCACCACTACTATTCGGAAAAATTCTCCTCCTACAGGGAATTCAGATATCCAAGATATGAGAGTTGGAAATCTGAATAAATTTCTTGAACGAGAGAGTGGTGGTGGAAAAAGCAGCACAACAACGGGTGGCGGCTTTGCTGGTAATGGTAATGCCACACCTAGTGATTGTAGTAATTCTAAAAGTGCCAGCAGTATTACAATGAAAACAGCTTCTCCTACTGGTGGTACGGGTGGTGAAAATTCAAATTCTGCAGTCAAACGCTGCAGTTATTCAATTTCTTATGGTACTAAAGGTGGTAATAACGCTATGGTTCATAATTGTGATGGAAATAGGTGTGATAATGATATTGTGATGAAAGGTGATATACCAGCAACTCCATTGGAACAATATAATCATGATTACAACAAGAACAGTACTACTCAGAAAACTCCAGTTCAATATACTAGCAATATGCACAACAACAATCCTAGAGCAGAGATAATGACACAGCAGAGCTATTATAATAATGACCACACGGTTATGCAGAATACGGATAGTTATACGAATAGTTATGGGGAGCAACAGCAACAACATCTCCAGCAATTTAAACTACAACGACCGCCTGCTTTCGGTACTCCGTTATTCACTCCGCCTGCTGCCTCGGGAAAGTTGTTGATAGACAGTTGCAGAACAACTCCACTTGATGGTACATTTGATACAAGTTCAACAACAGCAGCAAGAGCAGCAGCAAGTTCATCAACAACGGCTGTTGCGTTGCAAACAACTCGTGCAAACATGCAGAAAGTTGGAGCAAAAACTTCTTGTTCTGAGAAAATTTCTCAGAATCCTGGTGTTCCTCCTTCTTGGAAAAAGACAGCAGGAGTACAATCTTCCTCGCCTAGCAATTCAGCCTCATTGGCATCATCCTCACTAGCCAATTCAATAGCAAAATCTGCACCAATTGCAAAACCGAGTCAGTCGGGAGATGCTGGTGGGGACACATTGAATTATAATTGTGCTAGTACTAAAAGTGTACAGGCAGCTGGTGGTGAGAGTATATTAACGCCAGTGGCAGCTTCCAATAATGCCAGTTCCGATGCTGTCTTGTTATCTTCAAATAATTTGCCGGCAAATTTGTCAAATTCTCGCCCAACAGGATCATCGAGTTACATAAATTCTGAAAATTTGGGAACAACTTCCCGAGGGAGCTCCTCCGCTCGAGGTTCACCATCTGGTGGTGGCATTCAGCAGCAGCACGGTGAAAATGTAAATCAGAAAAAGTTGAAAATGATCGAAGTTGTAATTCAAAATATTGAGACTCAAATCAAACAAAAAGACACAGTAATTAATGAGAAAGATTTTGAAATTCAAGCTAAAAATGAACTCATTTTGAAATTGAAAATGGAATTGGCACGGAAGGATGTCAATGAACCTGTCGTGGGGGAAAAGAAAGGTCGAGATTCGTCTACGGAAAAGAAATCGACGGGAACATCATCGACTGGATTGACGACGACAGCACAAGGCGGCGAAAAACTACAACTGGAAAAAAAGGAAAACAACAAGTGCAGTTCTAAGGCTGGAAGTGGTCATGATCATGCAATCAATGATGAAAAACACAAACAATTACACAATTTAATCAGAACACAAGAAAATCAAATAGTAAATGCACAAAAATTGATTAGGGAGCTACTTTATTGGTTAAAAAATGGTGTTGAAAAAGGAGGGTATGAAAAATCTATACCAGAATCATTAAAAAAAGTCTTGAGTGTACTACCAGCTGAATCACCTAATAGTAAGAAATTTGAACCATTGGATTCGGAAAAAAAACAAGTGAAGAAGGAAGATCATGTTGATGTTGATACAGTTGTTAAGCAAGGTGAAACAACTAAGTCGACTGGTATAGTTGATGGTTTACAAATTCATGGACAAACTTCAGCCGATCAGGCATCAATTAAGGACATGAACGATCAGCATCAAAGTAATTCTCAAGAACTGTTTAATAGTGCAAAAGAAAAGACCAGTGCAAAAAGTTTCGTGCAAGATATTGGGAATGCCAATGATGGTAATGCCAGCGGATTAGAAACTGCAGCAGGATCTCCACAAACAGTAGGATCATCTCCACAAAGCAGCAGCAGTGAACATGATATTGCTGGTATTAACAATAATTCTTCTGTTGTTCCAAAAAAGAACAATATAGAAACAGTTGTGAACAACATTCCCGCAGGTGAGGTTCTTTTGCAACAAAAATCTTGTACAGTGCAAAAAATAGTTCCTTCTGATGTTGTTACGGTGCTTCCAGTAGTAACTCCTAAAAAAACGACCACTACGCAAGGTACACAAACTACTATTTCGGAGGAGGTTCCACAAGAACAAAAAAAGATACAGCATAAAGAAAGTTGTCCACCACAACAGACAGACAAAACAGACAAACACAATGCCGAACAACAAGACAAAAAAACAAAAAATCCTTTACTCAAACCAATGACAATTTCGGAAAAAAGAGAACTTCAATATCTTAGAGACCATGTTGATTATCTTGAAGAAAAAATTCATGCGATGGCACATGGTATTTTAGTTTTAAAAGGAGAGAGGACTGGAAAAGGTCCCTACAGTAATAATGTAGCATATATGGCTGCTGTATTCAAAGAAAATTTTATGGATATTATAAGTAAGGTGTCGAGAGACAATCCTGAATCAGACGATGATGAAAGCAGTGAGTATACATCCAATGAGTATGGCACGTCCAATTATGAACAACAAAGTGAATATGGGAATAGTAGTTCTCATACAATTTCGGAAACTGAATCTTATAAGAACACTTGCGGCGGTGGTTATAAGAACACTGGGGTTAATAATACTAATAGTAGAACCTCAGTCATTATGGAACACCATGAACACCAGGAACACCACCAGGAAGAATCTACTAGTTCTACTACTAAACAAGAGATCAAATCATCATCATCGTCATCACTGATTAGCAATCAAAAATCGAAAGAAACTGCAGCAACAAGTGGACAACAGCAGCAGCAGCAGGAAATCGGTAGTAAAAATTACGCAGTGAATAAAGCCGAGTCATCATCATCGTCGTCATCATCAGCATATAATAATGTTGTACACACAGAGAATTCACAATTACATAGTAGTAGTAGCAGTTTAAAAACCACTAGCAACTTAAAAAATTTGCAGAAGGGGGAAGATTTGCAGAATGGTTTATTGTCAAATGATGTGACGGTATTAAGCAATTGTGATGGTATTGAGACAAACGTCAATATCAACAACAGCAAAAACCATGCAAAAGAATCTACCAACAAAAACGATTTAATGATACAAGTTACCAGTGGTATTGCGACTACTAGTAAGGATTCTACCGCTGAATTCAATGTTAATAATGCGGAATGTAATGACACCGGAAAAGATAGTGTTGCAGCTGTTGTTGTAAATACTAATGCTGCTGCCGCTACCGATATTACCATTCAGACGGCTGAAACTACTCTTAAAAGTGACGATCTGAACCAGAACAATCCTGGCCCAAACTATGGGTCAAACAAAGTTGTGGCCACTGATAATAGTGCTATTACAAGGGCTACAAGTGCGACAACGCCACCTACACCAGGACGATGTTCTCCTGTGGCAGAGGATGAATTGGTTAAAAGAGAGATATCAATACAACAAGTTGTGTCAGCGCCTGCGAAGTTGATAGGTGCCATGAAGAACAACTCGAATTCCAACACCAATAGTAGTTCGAATTCAGAAAGTCGATTGAGCAAAACAAATTCATCGGACAATCACACTGGTAGTAGTCGAATTCTTAATTCTAATAGATCGGTTTTATCGGAGATTGTGTTGGGACGAAGTGCTCGTAAGATGACTTACTATAGTGAAAATTCTGAAGGTGTCAGTGGAATCACTGAGGGTCATGCTGGGGGGACACTGCTGTTGGACCGTCAAACATCTCAATCAGGTACCAATTGTATTAATGATGAAAACAGTCATGATCAGCAACTTGACTCGTCCAACAATAATGGCAACCGTAGTGTTATAAACAATAACAACGCCATGACTGTTTTCAAACTCAACAATTCGCTGCCAGTTGACTGTTTACACCAGCCAGATGGTGGTCGTGTGAGAAATAGCATTCATACTAAAAGGAAATCACTTGCTGCATCACAAAAATCACGAATGACGGGACAACAAACTCCTACGCGTAAAGCCAGTAATCAATGCAGCACATTTGAAAGCAGTTTCAATTTTTCGAATACTCCAGCGGAACAACGACCTACTACACGTGGTTGTGCTGCTCCTTCTTCGTCCTCCGAGAATTTGACAACAGTCAAAGGTTGTAGTCCTCGATCGTCAAAATTTGTAGTCCCACCTTCAGTTCCTTCACTACCAGATACGGCGTTGAAAAAGAGTAAGTCGGCAGCGTCGTCCAGTGTCCAATTGCGTGGTGACAATGATGATAGTGATGATAAGACTTTGGCAGAAGGCGCGGTTATTTCCGCGGCTCCAGCGGGCGGCATAGTAAAAATTCCGCATTGCCAATCAGACATTTCAGATTTGAAATCAAAGGGAAAACAGTGTTGCCAGGATCAACAGGAACAACAGCAACAACAACAACAGCAAACTGCTAGTGTTTTTGGCCCAAACCAGAAGTCCACCGAGAAATCTTCGATGGGTTACACTACTAAAGGTACATCAGTTGCCTCTGTGCCAACTGATTTTGGATGCGCTACTGAAATAAATCGTCTTGAATCGCTTGAGTGCATGTTACAACAACATTCATCATGTACTAGTAATCACGAGGAAACTGAATCATTTGTAAGCGTCATTCAAGTAGAAGAAACTACGAGCGTCACTACTGAGAGTCATGATGCCAACTCGGGAAGTGGTGTTGTTGCGGAACAACTTGCTGGCAATAGTGATCATGTCAATGATATTAAAAATACGGTATTAAGAAAACTTTCTGCGAATACTAGTAGCAAGAGTAATGCGAAAAGTAGTACTGCGAAAAGTACGACGGTTAAAACTACTAAAACAGCGACCACAAGAAAAACTTCGACACAGTGTATTGAAAAAAAAAGTAGCAGCAGCGCCTCCTCAAGTAACACGTTATACAGTGAGAAAATTGCACAAGTTATAAAAAAACATCGAGACGTTTTCGAGAAATGCAATACAAAAAACAACGACGAAGAAACTACTTATTCAAATGTGGACAACAATGTTAATAGTGCAACTGCTTCAAATGTAACAGCTTTCCATGATGCCGAGGCTGCTGCTGCTGCTGCTGTACCATCAGGATCTTTGCTTAATGGTAATGAGAAAAATAACACTGATAATACTGTATTGAATGTTGACACAAGTGATGGAAATCCAGTTTTTCCAAGTATGTCAACGGAAAAATCATTAGAAGATTCGATGCTTGGTAATTTCTCAAATGGGAGTAGGTCAACTTCGAGTTTGAATTCAAATAATTCGAATAATACGATTGAAGTGAATCAAAGTTGTGGTTCGAATCATATGATTAAACTGAAAAAGGTTGGACTCGATAGAAAAATTTCAACAACATTATCAGAAGAAGAGATTGTTAAATGTTTTGAAAAGCCCGCGATGATCATTCCGAAAGCTATTACTGTTGCTGGTATTGTAGAAGAAATTTCTAAAATTTCGAAATGTAGTGAGTCGAAATTGTCAGGAGGAGGTGGTTGTTCAAGCGGTGAGAATGATAAAGATGATAAAAGGGATCATAAGCATACTATGATTGTGGAAAAATATTATACGCAATAACTGATTGTCGTTGTTGTTGTGTATTATAGGGAGGCTTGTTTGTTTGTTGTTTATTACTAGTATATGGGGACAGGGGGGAAGAGATGGAGCGTTGTTTCATGAAGTTGATTGATAATAGACAAGTTTTTTATTTCCGATGAATAATTTCCAAGACTGTTTAATTCGACAGCACGAACATCAGAGAAAGTGGTCCATATCAGAATCAATCTTGTCTGCCCATTGGTCAATACTCTCAAAATAGGAAAGGGTCTTAATCTAGAAGTCAATATTTTTCCGGAACAGCTCTCAGAAAACGAAATGATCTATCGATTATACCGATAGTTCGCAAGCTAATTCATTGACAGCCAATTACAAAGCAACTTGACAGCCCTAATAGTATAAAGAAAAATTTCCAATTTCCCGAAAGCAACTCAGTCAAATTTATAATGATATACCGCTCTATGTATTGAATCTTATGAGTTATATAATTGAACTATTTTCCACTAATTGAATCAAAGAAGTTGCGTTTCTAATGTGTGAGAAAGTGATCCACTGTAAATTTAAATACAATAACGAAAACAATATGACCAACTCATTTTCCAAACACCTATGATGGCGATAATTAGACTTTTGGTGATCTATTGCGTATACATTAATAGTTTTGTGGTTCGCTGGCGATTCATACAACAACGGGTGAAGTTGATGTAGCGAGTCTTTGCATGTATTTACTAAATAAAAAGATTTCGTAATACATTTAAAAAAACTGTATTTGCCGTGTGTGAAAACTGGTTCCAGAATTTTGATCTGGTTACACCAGAATTTTACCGTGAGTATGGTACTAGCCCTAGTATGAACACAGTGAACTAACAGAGGGTGTGAAATTCTGACAATATTTTCACATAAATAGCAATGGTTTTCTATTGTGGTTTTTTTTTGAAATGATGATATCGGAGAGCTTCTTCGGAGTTTTTTGAAAATTTGTGAATGGATGTTTGCATGGAATTAGTATAGTTGATGACAAATAGTTTCTATTTGTCTGGTGAGGTGGTGGTGAGGTTGTGGGCAACATCCATCATAACTGTTTATTCACACGCAAAGAACACTAAATTTTTGTTTATTGAATCTCGCGGATTCATATCGTTGACCATATTGTTCAAGTTATTGTATTTATATCACCCACCAGATCAGTGATATTAAAGACTTGTTCAGTTCTTGATCAGTAAAGAAAAAAAGCCCATTCGTAATTAAGTTATATTCCCATTCTTTATCTAAGATTTTTTCCCTGTTGAGAGTAGTTCGTAATGTAAAAAAAAGCAATGGCCGATTGGCAGACAGAAAACAACAGCACCGTTGTCAATCAATCTATCAATCAAAAATGTAGGGTCATTTTTAACAAGCGAATTCGTGATCATTTCGTTAGTTTCCGGGAAAATATTGACAATGATTCAGTGAAAGTATTCATTGTGACTGTTCAGAAAGATAATTTTTCACTGTTGGGTGAATATTATAAACCAACGGTGAAAAAATTCACTAGTATCCCAATTGGAAATGCTGTTGACATAGTTTAAGCGCGTAGAAATAAAAAGTGCATAAAAACTAGATTTCTTAGACGCAAGACATAGGTCCTCCTATGTCGACCCCCACCGCCGGGTTGATCAGGTGATCATGATTTGGAAAAATCCTATCATCGCCATCGCTATTAACGTCGGTTTATTATCAAAAAAAAAAGCAACACGCCAGTTTTTAATTAATTATAGAGGCAACTACACGGGACGATTTAACAGTGTTGTGTAATTTCAAACTTCAACCAATGTTTAGAATCCAGCTGCATTATATGTTTGAAATCAAAAAACTTCAACTAAGAGAATAACATCGAATAGCCTATTATATGATGCAGTAAACCAATTCTAAGCATAATTGTTGAATTCAAAATGTTACATGATCATCGTAAAACAGGCAATAATTATATACTACCAAGAAGTTTTCGCAACAGTATCGTCCGACTGGCAAGAATATCCTAATAACGATTTTCCACAAGAAGCTATGATTACATAGAGAAACTCTTTTACATAGAAACTCTTTGCTTCCAACAAAATTGAATCGTGCTCAAAGTTGTTTCTAAGATTTAAAACAGCAGCTCTAAATTTATAGTCAGAATGTGGATGAATTCTTTCTGCGTTAAATTATAATGGCATGGGAGTGCGAGTGACAGAAACAGACTGAGGGGGGCATTACGTATTACTAGCGTTGATACAGATACAAAAAGTGGACTATGAACTATATTCATCGCTTTCGCAATAATAGTTACTATACGGGTGGCGCGCGGGTACACATTGATCTGGTGTATTGTTTCCGATATGTGTAATGCGGCTACCAACAATATAACGCAGAGAGAAATTTGTAATTTATCTTGGCGGCTATGCTACGTATTAATATCGCGAAAAGCGGTTGTCGGCTATATTGCGAAAATGGTTATGAGTGAGAATGTGAATATAGTTTAAGTAGTACAAATAGAACGGAGGATCCCAGCTCTGTATGATCGGAATTTTATTAATACGACTATATCCAGCAAAAATTGATACGTCTGCAAAAAAAAATGAGAACTAAATTCCTTCGACTACAATAAGAACACCAATGATTGATACGGAATTCATGAAAACAACAGTAGTAACCACTTATTAACTATATTTACAAACTTTAAGTGTGTTATTTCAATGTCTTTTCGTGATGGATAATAGTTGGTTGTGATTAATAAGATTTATTCAAGTGAAACGATTGTATTGATGAAAGGACGTTGTATTGGTTCCGTTGGAGAGAAAGCTAGTAGCCCATTCAAGGGGGATGACGTTATTGAAGTCAAGTGTTACACGGGGAGTCTATGGACACAGTCTATCTTTGAGCGGGGTAACTGCTGTCTTTGAGAGGTGGATTGGAGTTTTTTGAAACTATTGAATGTGTTCTGTCCTGTATGTGTTAATCAACCTTCAGTGGGTCGTATTGTTAGCAGTCAAGATTAATAAAATTTCCTCTTAAATAATGATTCAAAAAAAAAATCAATCTGGCATGTTACGATTCCAATAAAGTCTGGGGCATGTCAATTTTCGTGGACTCTGATATAGAATTTAGATCTTGTCTGGTCTCTAGTGATGATCAATGACACAATAACTAGTGGGATTTGATTTCCCTTTGTGATAGGGAAATCTCCTCCTTGTTCCATAGTGTCTAATGATTTATGATCATGAATCATGAATTTCTCACGATAGTACTCTTAGAAACACACAGAAAAAATTCAAAACTGCATGGTATAATCAGGGGATTTCTGAAATCCATGCGGGCGTCATGGAATCGGAATCTTGTGATCATGATAGCATCAGTTAAAGAAATTCTGAACAAGTTCTCTGTCAAAAATTGAAACAAAAAACAAGCCTTATTGTTTGTTTGTTTGTTCTGAGCAAGTTCAAAAAAAAAGAAATCTGTATCTTATAATGAACGGTTGATAATTAAACAACCAATTTTCGCGACTGATATAATGAAATAGTTGACGATGACATGCTACCTGTAATAAGCTATAATCGTGTCTTTATGTCGTTTTTGTCATCATGTAACTATTCAGTTGACTGTCATCATGTAACTATTCAGGGGTCGTCCAAAAAAAAAATTTGGATTATATTGTCATCGCTGGTAACTGATGTTATTATACAGGCACAAGTGGATCTTTAAATCAATGTAGAAATTTCAATTACTAGTGCCCATTGAAAAAGAAGAAATTGCTATATAAGGAAATTCGGTGTATCGATCGAATTGGGGGTTGGGGTTTTATTGGACGGGATCTGATTACTACTAGTATGAATAGTTTTATTATCAGTCCTTAATGATCGTGCGCGTCTGTGAAGATGAAATGAAAATGAAAATGTATCCACAGTATGTATATAATGAGTTGGGATAGTAGAGGTGCAATCTATGAACCTCTGTACTATACTATCATATGATGAAAATGTTTCCTTGATAATGCTTTTCTTGGTATCTAATAATGAACACGGACATGATAGAAGAGAAGAATTCAATTTATCTGCTTTGGTAAATTGTGCGACGGTTAACAGCAGCTATGATCATGCAAAAACTATCAACTTCTGCTGGTGTATCTGCAGTCGCTGGTGGGTCGAAGATAAAAAGAAAGGGGTTCAGTTGTTGGTCGAGGAGTTCAACGTATCAGATTGTTTTGGCTGTCATTATTCGTTGTCCAATGACATTCTCAGCTATTGTAATTTTGGACATCTGTTGATCGAATGTGAGAAGTTGTTGTGTGGGTCCGTCGGTTTCATATTTGCTATTGATGTGGTGTCAGTTTCGTCGTGTGTCTTGTTGTTGGACAATAAATGTGTGGGGTGAGTTACACATTTCAAAAAGTTTAACAACAAGACAATTGATTCGTTTCTCTCTCCAATTCTCGCACAAAAAAGACACAACATTATTGCAAAAATTTTTTGCATGAGTTGTTGGAATTTTCAAGACAGTCTATTTTACAGATGATGAAAAGTCTATAATTTTGAACCATTGCAAGTGGTGTGATTGTGGCACAAAATATTGATCCATGTCATTTAACTGATTCTATAAAACACGACATTAAGCAATGATATTAAACAGTATCATGAGCAGAAAATAGCAAATCTTGCTTAAACATAACCTTGGTGGTGTTTTCGTAAAATTCTGTCGATTGCAATGTCGATGACAATGTCGATGACAATTTCGATGACAACAGAGATGATGGTGACGAAAGCGAAAGCGAGAATGATACTATTGTTGAGATCCATTGTCGTAATAATGTTCCTCGGTCTATTTTCCGCAGCAACGGCAAGTTATCCACCAGCAGCACCACCAGCAGCTCCACCAGCGTCACCCGTACCGCCAGTGGTGCCACCATCCTCACAGGGATCATCGCCTACGGCTATACCAACGCCAACTACATCATCCTCATCTTCACAACCACCATCTATGCCAAAATGTCCTCCTTCAAAATACGGGCCGACTTGCAACGAAAAATGTCATTGTAGTTCTCCTGGCACTCAGTTTTGTAAGGACGGACTCTCCGGAGATGGATCTTGTGTTTGTCGGGCAGACTATTATGGAAAGTTGTGTGATAGGTATTGCGATGAATTTACCTGTGGTGAGAAAGAGTTTACTTATGGTAGTAGTGTTGACGGTGTTACTAGTGTTGCTGTAAAAAAATCATCTGCTGCTGATTTACGCAACAAATCACCATTTATATCTCGGGGGACTTGTGATAAGAGTGTGAGAGATCCGGATTCAAACTTTCAACAAAAACTCTGTAAATGCAATCCAGGATTCGAAGGAGTGTATTGTGAATTAGATATGAAAAAAGTTGTGGAGGATCTTGGTAGTACTGGTGGAGATAAAGTAAATTATGAATATTTCTATTCACAAGATCCGAGAAAAGATATTTGCCTTTATCCGAATCCGGTTTGTGGTGATGGTGTGAAATCAAGAGCAGTACTTTGTTATCAGTATAATGGGAGTGCTGGTGCTGCATCTACTACGGCAGTTGCTGCAAAAATAACAGAAGTTCCTGTTTGGCATTGTGATAAAAGGCAAGAAGCGAGTATGACCAGCAGTGGCACTACAGATATATTAGCACAATCGTTGAAATACACAGCTAAGGATGTATTTTGGTTGCATGGAAGTGGCAGTAGTGGGGGGAGTAGTAGTGGTGGAGTGTTATCGTCGTCATCGTCATCATCATCATCGCCCTCATCATGTCCAGCAGATGAAAAGAACTTGAAAATGAGAAAATCTTGTTCGTGCAAGATACCAGTTGTGAATGAGTTTGAAAACGATGCGAGGTTCGCGAGTTGTTCTGGCGGTTTTGAATTGCAGAATGGTGAGGGATGTAGACCGGTTTGTAAGAGATCGTTGGGGAATAAGATTTCATTGGGAAAGAATGGAAATAGGAATGGTGGTATAATGAGAAAGCCCATGGCATCTTCGACAGGTTTTGCACCTATTGTTGAGAATGTCGATAAAAGCGATCTGAGTAGTTCAGGAGTGGCGAGTAGTGCTACTGTGGGTGGCGAAGTAGTGGTTGGAGGTTCGCAGGATGCGAATCCTTGGTTTCCACACCACGTTTTACCTGACAACGAAGCAGATGCGATAGTTGAAAACACAACGACCCATATGGAACATTTGGCGAAAACAAGCAAGGCTGTGGGAAAGAAAGCGAATGGTAATAATGGTAATGGCCATAATGGTGTCGGGCACAACAACTCTGACGATCCTACAGAACCAAACGCAGGACCGTACGTTCTTGGCAAATGGGAATGTATCAATGGAGTTTTGAATCATCATTCACCACCGATGTGCATTGATGAAAACAATGATGATGTTCGTCAAGACTATCGTCAAGAGCACGTTACACACAGGAAAGTTGTCAAAGGCTCGGCTTCATTCAAACTTCAATTCACGCCAATGGATTTTCAAAGTCTACTCACAAACGATCTAAACATCGTTCTCAAAACCTATCAAAACATCATCAAAGAAGCAGTGCGAGATGGGCTTTATTCAATGCTAGTAGTGAACAGAGCGGTTACTCAATTGAAGGAATCGGATGTTGTTGTGCCGAATGTGCATTTTGCCATGGTAGAAGATGGGTGGTTGTTTGGTAGTGGGAGTGGTGAGAGTGGTAGTGTACACGATGAGATTGATGTTGTTGACGTAAAAGACGACGAAATTGATAAAAACGGTGGTCTCAGCAGTGAGATATTAGCGGAACAGATGCAACACAAAACATTCAATCTAGAAAAAGATAGCAACTTGTCATTAATGAGGGGTGCCAAGTTTAACAACAACAATAGTAGAAAATTCCAATCCCGCACGGCATACATGAAAAAACTTGATTCGGTTTTTAGAAAATATCAAAAATCAATGTGGATGTTGAATTTTGCAGGTCGAGATCTAGGGAAAAATTACAAAGTTGTTGAACAATCAATACCGGTGCGGGATTTAGATATTAGCAGTGCTACATCGTCATTAGTACATTCTTCAGATTTCGACATCATGAGCACCACAGAAGAACGTGAAAATCAATTTCTTACGACGACAAAAACAACAGATCCATGGAGGACATGGGTTGTTGGAGGTAGTGGAAGGAGTTCTATCAAAAGCAATATTGGAACACAGCGAAGAAATCTAAAATCAACACACACAAAATCAAAAATGACATATGCTGTGTTAGTCGAGTTCTTATTGACGGAGCCTGCAGCGCTTGCGAAACTGAGGCGTGAAGGTAGTCGTGATAGTGACTCTGTTGAAACCAAGCCAGCTGGAGTGAGTGAAGAAAACAACGCAGCTGGAGCTACTAGCACGAATTCCAATTCGACAACTTCCGCTACCACCACAACCACTTCCTATCTTGACCCCATCACCGCAGAAATTCTATCAGAAAAGGGATTCTACGAACTTGTCTTTGGCAAAACAAAAGCGGGCATTAGTCGTAAGTTTTTCTCGAAAGAATTTTTCTTAAGTTTAAAGGCAAGCGAAGACACGTATGGATTTGGTTCTGTCAATGAAAACAGCTCTCTTACAGAAAGCGACAACAAAAACAGTCGCGTCGTTAACAACGAAATTCGAATCAATGGCAAATTCGAGGAGTATGATTCGTTATTAAAAGCTGTGAGAAGTGGGAAAAATTTTGCAGGAATTAGGGTGGGGAACAATTTGAGGAAAAGTTCGGAAAGCCGTGTGCAAGATTCAGGAAAATCGACAACCAGGGAACAAGTTTTAGGAGCCATTGGCTCAGCCAAATCACCTACAACAGAGATCTCATCCGATGGAATTATAGAAATGAGCGAAAGCGAAAGTTTCCAAGAACACAGTGGAGACAGTGATATGATGAGAATGTGGAAAGATGTGAAACGGAGGTGGTATTTGATGCAGAAATGGTTGGATAGGGAGTTGGGAGGGGTTTTTGGTATTGGTGGTGGAAGTGGGCGTGGAGGCAATGGAGGCAAAAAACGCAAGAGAGTGAAGAATGGTAAAGTTATCTACGAGTTTAGCGCACGTGAGCATCAAATATTGGAAGTTTTTGTGCATGGATTGCTTTTGAGCTATTTGGTTTTGATGGGATTATGGTGCTATGGTGTTGGGGTAGGAGGAGTTTTGGGAAGAAGAACGTCGAGCAAGAAAATTTCGTCAAAGGATCGGGCTGGGACAAATGGTATTTTTGTTTGTCTTGAAATTGATTGAAACGTGTTGGGTTGTTGAGATCTGATTGCGATTTTATTGAATTCTGTTTTGATCGTTCGGGTTTTGCGAATATATTACAGTTGATTGGTTCAAGATTTTGCAGTTTCAGATGCATTTAAATGATGAAATCGATTCAAAATTCACAACTTTCGATCATGATTCAAAACTCACACAATACAACAGCCACCACAACATTGAACGCGGCGGCACACGTCGGTGACCATCAAGAAGAAAGACAAATCGTGAAAGTGAAAAGTGACCAAATTACGAAAGTGGATTCAAACGAGAGTTCGAAAAAGAGGATTTCCGTTCCGGACATTCCGCATTTTGGAGGAGTGGTTGATGCTCAGGATGCGGGTGAAACTCTGGGAGCGGGAGCCGCAGCTGGTTATCCTGCAGCACCCCGAAAATCAACTACGGGCCCGAGGAAGTCTGTTGGAGTAAATTTGCAGAAGTACGATGGTAGTGGCAACGCCAACAGTGATAACAATACTAGTACTGCATTGATGCTCTCGCCGCGACTCGAGAAAGATGATAATGACACCAGTGCAGACGTAGTGCCAACTCCAGTGGCGCAGCGGAAAAAAACAGACACCGGCGACGCGGATTACGACATTATCACGCCGCGTGACTACGGTGAAGTACTGATCTCACCCAGGGAGGACACCGATACCGGTCTGATAGTGATAGCCACACCGGGAACACCACCACGCACAGCGCGTGAAAATCCACCACAAGAGGAATTGTTGTTAACATCGGACGAAAGAGATGATCTGGCAAACAAGAATGATTTATTGGAAGAAGATGCGGCGGCAAATAGAGCGTCGACGGAGGGAAACGAAAATCGCCCCAAGCCGACACGAGAATCATTCTATCATCCAGCATACGGAAATATCACATTGTATGCGCCGCGAGAAAAGAACACTGCAAGTAGTGCAACGACTCCAAGTACTAGTGCCGGAACAAGTGGCGCATCGAAAACAGCAGGCGTAAATGAAAATGCTAGTATAATTCCAGTCCAACGAACAACTTCTACTGGAAGTGTTGTTTTACAGTTGTTGCAAGAACGCGTCCGAGATGAGCAGATTGCGGAAGGGAAGAGGCGAAGTACGGTGAATGCGGGACTCCCAGGATCATTTCCCACACCAACAGAGAAGCAAAGTTCCACTGGAAGTGTTGTGCTCGGACCTGCAACGTCTGCTGGGCCAGTCGTTGCCAAGACCGAGGAGCCGCGCAAGAGTGCAAGAGTGACGATGCGAAGAACAAACGCAAGGGAAAGTACTTTGGTTGGTATCAACATGCAGGGAGCACAAAAGATAATAGTTCCAACAGAAGCACAGGAGAGCAATTTTGATGGTTTTCAATTGAAGAAATCTCCAAGGGTGACGGTTTCCGCTGGCGAGAAACCATTTCCAACGGGGGGTGGAGGAACAGCAGCGGCAGCAGGGTTTCCATCGGGTGGAGGAGTTGCTGGAAAAAGTCATGCTTCTGGAGCCAAATCTGGAACGAAAGCTCCAAGTAAAGGAACCACTGGACATACAGATGCGGCGTTAGTGCAGAAGAAAAGTCCAAGTAAGGAACGCGCTCATAGCAAAGATCGCGTTGGACATAGTAAACATAGACGATGATGAAGTCTTTTCATTATAGAGCTGGTATGACTTTTCTGTTGATTTTAAAACTGGAATAAGTTTTTTAGTTGGTGATTTGGGATCGGGGGGAGGTTATATATATTTGAATCGAGGTTTTTGCAGGGAGTCAGGGTGTAAGTACAGTAGAAGTTAGTAGTTTCTGTAGTCACAGGGAATTCGCGTTTTTGAATTGAAAAAATGAAAATTTCCTAGGGTTTAAATTCATTGTGTGAGCATGGTTTTAGTTCACGACGTCAGTAAGGGGTTTATAGTTTATTTTCAAAAGTGAGATCATTCTGTGAACGATTCGTGTTCCATTCGGAAACGTGATCTAATTCTGTAATAGTCAATTTGAAAAGTTGATCTGTGTCTTACAGTTTCTGTGCAGACATTCATTGTCATGCGTGCTTCCAGTCAAAATATTTTCAGTGTTCTAGAGCATCAGTTTAAAATCTTCCATCAATATCGTTCTTATTCAAAATTCATTTTCAATCACAATGTCCTCCAGTAAATTTTTATAATTCTTCATTTCTTTAATGACATGATTTTCAATCACGAAAAAAAATTTGACATTCGTCAACCAAATACATTACCATTGAATCTACAATGTTACCCGCAGATTTCATAGATTTTTTGAGTCGGCCTGTATATTACAAATAGCTGTTTATCCTAAATTTTTGTTTGATCGATATTTTTTCGATTTAGATCAATAGACTTAGGCGATCGGATCTATTGATCCAGATATTAGTTTCCCCCTATATACATTCAATTTCAATTAAAACAAAGAATTACCCAACAAAAATGACCTTCCTTCTATCGAAATACCTCTCCCTTACCTCTTCCCTCATTACACTTGCCAACGCAGGTAACTCCTGCTGCGGCGATGCAAAAATCGCCCCTCATGATCACGAAGTTATGACTAATAACGCAACAGAAAACACCTCGTCAACCGAAGCAGAACTAAAATACGAAGTTACAAAACTCGGCGAAAACAACGTTCTCAATGACGAATCCTTCGAAAAGTTCATCAAAGAAAATGACGAGTATGGTTGTCTCGTTAACTGGGGTGCGCCATGGTGTGGATACTGTAAAAAACTCGAGCCAGAATGTGCAACCGCAGCGGAAAAACTTTTTAAAGAATTGGAGATGAAAGTCGGTATTGCATATGTCGATGGAACGGAAAATCCAAAGTGCGCAGAACGATACAATGTTAAAGGTTACCCAACTTTGAAATTTTTCAGACATGGTGAAAATATTGAATTCGATGGTGAAAGAACTGCAGACGGAATTGTTGAGTGGATACAAATGATAAGTAAACCTGTGGTTAAGTATGATGAAAAACCAGATTTTGAAAAGAGTGAATTGATTGTCATGTTGAATTGTGGAATTTGTGTTGATGGAAAACCATGTGGAAGTAGTGGCGGATGTTGTGGTGGCAGCGGAAATACTAGTGAAAAAGAGAACAAAAAAGCTCAAACATGTTGCAAAGCAGCATTCGAAAAACTTGGTTTGAAATTTAGAAAAGATGCATTGTTCTACAACATTCCGACACCAGAAGAAGTTGGATGTAAGATTGTGTTTAAACATAAGAATGAAGATGAAAGAGTTGAGGTGATTGATTGCGCGAAATTTTGTGGTGCAGGCGCTAAGGTTGAGAAGAAGAGTGATGAATCTGAAGATGAAGATGTATTAGAGCGATTGGAAGAAGATGAAGAAGAAGACAATAACGACGATGGTAGACCAAAAGAAACCGACCCAGTGAAAATTGCTACCAATAAACTCACCGAAAACTTTGTCGAGCTTTTCAACAAAAACCGACTCCCCAAATTCGGTTGTTTGAATGGTGAAAGTTTTGATGCTTACATGCAGCGCGGAGACGATTTCGGTGTAGTTTGGTCGTTATTCCCGATGGAAGAAGGGAAGATTGGAGAAGCAATAGAAGAAAATCGACCAATGATGACCGAAGTTCATGATAAATTACACGATGCAAAATCGGTTTTAGAAATGTCTCTCGAAATACCAGAAAAATCGAACACAACTGTCGATATGCAAGAAGCCTCAGAAATAAAAGTAAAACCCTTTTCCATAACATGGACCGATACTCATGAATTCGCCCAAGTTGTCGACAATATGTTCGGAATCAAAGTCGAAGTACCAACCGTTGTCGTGCAACTAAAAGCCGGAGATAAGAAATTTTTCGTTTTACGCGAAGATTTGGATGGGCAAATATTCACAGCGGATTACATTGCTACTTGGATCAAAAAATGTGAACTCGGATTGGTACAACACTATTTGAAATCAGAAGAAGTTCCAGAAGCCGCCCCAGAACATGAACTCGTTCAACCAGCTGTTGGATCGAATTTGAAAGATTTCGTTTTCTCGGAAGACAAAGATGTCTTCTTACAAGTTCAAGCACCATGGTGTGGACATTGTCAAAAAATGCGACCGGAAATGGAGAAATTAGGAAAAAAGATCAAAAAAGATGCATTTGGTGATATCATTGGAGTTGTTTCATTAGATGGAAGTAAAAATGATTCGCCAATTGAAGCAATAAGCTGGACTGGATTTCCGACGATGTTTTATATCAAGGCTGGGAAAAATGGTGAGAATGAAATTATCAAATATGAGGGTGGACGTGATGCGAAATCAGTATGGCGATTTATTAAACAAAATCATACACAAAAGAAATTTATCAATGGTAAGGTAGCAGAATTGAGAGGATTTAAGAAAGCGGAAAAGGCGAATAAGGAAGCAGAATCCCCTGCCAAAAAAGAAGAAGAGGGAGAGAAGGTTAGAGAAGAATTGTAATTTGAGAGAAATTTAATAAGAGAAATCATTGTGAAATCATTGAAACAGAGGAAAACAGCAGCAGGCGTTATTATAGGAGGTGAGTATCTATTTCAGAATTGATTTTTTTGGTTTTGGAAAATGATGATTGTAAAAGTTTGAATCTAAATTCTTCACCGATGGTGATCGACTTTTGAAATTGAAAATTATATTTACATGATTGCAAAAATGAGACTTTCTTCAGTATTGGCTGACAATTTGGAACGTGCGCGTTTAGTTACGCACGGGAATAGAAGATGAATAGATTTTTAGACTAGTGATAAGAAGAGAAAAAGATCATCGATTGATGACAATTTAAAAGATTGATATAACAACAATCATTGGTAAGAAAAAAAAAGCGATATTGACCTCTTGACCGAAGACTTATATTGAGCTTTTAGTTTCTTGTGTTTCATGATGTAGTAGTGAATTTCGACCCACAGTCCCCACGTTTCACCCTAACCCTTCTCTTTGTTATTTGAATTTTTGAACTATTGTTTCTTTGCAGCTGATGAATATAGCACATGATATGAGGAGCTCTGATGTATGAGTACCTGATGAAACATTTCGTATGTTTTGTCAGTTCATGAAGCGGGAAGTACAGCATAGACTTTGAAGTGATAGTTTAGATTGATGGTAGCAAGAGAAATTTTTGAAAATGCAGATCTAATACAGACCGAAAAAATCGTTTGTTTCTGATATTTTTTGAAATTTTTTTGAAAGGGCAGGCTGGTGCGCGACAGGAGCCGTTCGGTTGGAAAATATATGGTGCAGCATTTAGTGTTCTAATAGTCTAGTGAAGAGCTCCAAAATTTTTATTCGTATTGGACGTGACTCAAGAGATAACCAACCAATAGTCAACCCAAAACATGGCGATGTCACGGAATTCCATTGGAAGAATGTCGGCGTATATATTATTCGTGATCACAGAGGTGATCATTTCGGTATTCAATTTGCGTGGTGTCCTGGCAGTGCAGAGTGCGAAGAAAGCCGCAGAGAATTTGTCAGATATAGGGTGGATACCGCCGGAGGAATCCGACTTTGAAGCCACATGCACACAGGGTTCCATGTGCACCCACAGCAGCGCTATCCCAAGAACAGCATCATCAGCAAGGTCGATTTTACCAGATTCAGATTGGAGATCAACATATGAATTCCCAGAGCGGACGATTTCGCTGCAGAGGAGTGGTGCAGTAATTCAAAACTACACGAATGTGAATATAACGCATTCGGTGTCGCAGGTTATCAAGTATATCGAGAAAGGACGAGAAATATTGCTAGATATTAGTGACGAGGATCACGTAGAGATAAATTCAAGATTTTCAAGATCAAGTCGTGCCAAAGACTTGTCAAGAAAGACGAAAGTAATAAACTTCATACACTCATTCTTCACAACGAAAACGCTGCAAATTTTCTTTCAGCAACTTATACCGGCGTTTTTCAATCGGGTGATTCGAGCGTTGAGGAAGTTCGTTTTGATGATTTCGTGGCATGGTCGATGTGTAAAAGTATTCAGTGAATCTGAAGTTGTTGGTGGTGGCACAATCGATGACATTAGACGTAGTAATCGTGTCACGTTGTCAGTTTCGGAGCAGCATGATGTGAATGAGAAGATCCAGCAAGATCTTGCGTGCGTTGAGTCGGAGGTGTTGAAAATCGAAGAAGTTTTAATAGCGCCAGGCTTGGAGAAATTGAAGCAGGAATTGGGATCGAGGTTGACAACGGTTTTGGAAGAACAGGAATTCGACGAAGGTAGTGATGATTTTGGCTTGCAGAGTGTTACATCAAGCTTGGTAGAGAATACAAAATCTTGGTGGCGCACGGAGGAATCAGTTTTTTCAAATATTTTTGAAGACCTGAAAGATTTTGTAAGACGGTCACATGAGGATCTAGGCTTGATAGGCTTGAACCCGGAAGTTGAAAATTTATTTAAGCAAGGACTTCTTTCGAGAGTGTCGGAATTTGTTATTTATGCGAAATATTTTGGAGGTTCAGTGACTCAAGCTTTAGTATTCAAAAATTTTGTGAATTTGGGCGTGGTGTTTGAGGGTATTGATGTGAAATTCGGTCGTAGGTTCGGAGACGACGCGGATATAATAGTCCACCGTGACGATTCTAAATCATCTGAATCAAGGCCCAGTGTACAACTGCAGACTTGGCTGACATCGCGGTTTGGTGGGAACCACATCGGAGAAGAATCGCAAAACGATGAAACTTTGAGCAGTCGTTGGAAAAGCAACAGTTTTTATCAAGCGCGGTGGAATATTTTGAACAGGGAATTGGATGGATTCGAGTTGCATGGAGATTCAAACACTCCAATAAAGATGGTGGAGATTGGTGTTGACAAGGGCACACTGAGCGAAAAGCTTATACGTCATTTTCATGGGAAAGTTTTGAAAAATTATGATGAGGATGCTGGTGGACATAATCAGACAGTTCAGACAGTTCGTCCTCTGCAGCTTTATTTAGTGGATCCATATGCTTACGCGGATGGCATCGACACAGAGCCGCCGTTGATTCGGAGTTCTTGGAGAAAGCTGATCGGTGATGATGCCGAATCAGAAACACCCGAGGCGAGGGTCGGGTTTGTGAAGCGGAAGTTGGGGAGAATATTTTCTGAGGACGAGGGATCCAATTTGTCATATTCGAAAGTGCAGGCGCATGTGAGTAGTAAAGATGACGACGAAGAAGAAAAAATGGTCGGAGAGCAAGGACGTGCGAAGACGATGCAAGTTCACTATAGTCCGAAGCGCGAGTTGGACACGACATCGTTGCCACTTCCAAAACCAAACTCGCCAAATCCAATGGACAAGCCACTGCTTGAATATACTTTCCTCGTGTCTCCAAGCGTCCACGCAGGAAACAGCACACATTTCGAAGATAACTCAGTCGATTTGGTTTTCATTGACGGCGATCATGAATACGAGAAAGTTTTGGAGGACGTGGAAACTTGGTACAAAAAAATCAAAAAACCTCCTTTCGGTCATGGAATATTGTCTGGTCATGACTTCTTCTGCACAGATGGGAGTATGTTTGCTGTATTGGAATTTTTTGGGAAAAAAGTAAATAGGACAGAAGGGGTAGACGCACTAGATGTAGCGATCAATATTGAAGGTGATGATGTTTGGTGGGTGCAGTTTTGATAAAACTTAGCGGTCTAGATTTGCTCCGGACACATTGGTCTCTACAGAAATGTATCGAGTTATAAGTCTAAATGTGCAATGGCTTGTTAGCGCAGTAGCAAACTATCGGTATTAAAGGAGTTGAAGCGGTAGGAAGGATTAAACCCAGCGTTGTCGCGGTTGTTGTGCAGATTGTGTCTGAGGTTGTCGTGTCGAGCGGCAGAAGGTCCGTCGGTTCATAGTTGATCTATCCGTGGATATTCAACCTCTCATTCGAAAAAACGAATATATTCATCATTCATTCAACCAAAACCTATTTGTTTTTCTGATTTCCATCGTAATGATCCATTTTGTACGTTTTTGAAATTGTGATGGATTTAATCAATTTTGTCATTGATCGTTACAACAATCTTAATGAATTTTCTCATTTTCTTAAATTGTTTCTATGGTCATGCAACATTCACCATGTCTATGCGACGATCCGTATTTCATTCGCGGCAATTGATATTGTTCATTCCCAGGAACAGGATCGCGTTTCATTCGCGTTTCATTCGTTATCGTTCATTCGCAGTTTGAAAAGCAACAAACACCAGGCAAAAAAAATGGGTAAAAAAGTGAAAGTTATGAAGAAGGGAGGAAAGGTGTGCACTAAGAACCATACGCATGGACCAGATTGCATTGTTGCTTGCACGAAAAAGCATAAGCACTCTTCTTCGTGCGTTGTAAAATGCACAAAGAAGCATAAACACACATCAAAGTGTGTTCTCTAATGAAACTGTCTATAATCGTGTTGAAATGTGTTGAAATACGACGAAAGCAAGTCTGATTACTACTACTACTACATTTGAGCGGTACTTAGGGTTTAGGGTCTGGGAAATTAACTAAGTTATTTGTAGTGAAGTCTTCACAACGCTTCGTATTACGATAACATGGGTTTATCTGCGACGGTAGTGGTAATCTATAGTCGAGGTGGTATTCTCATGTAAAAAAAATTGGTTATAGAGTGGTTCGCAGGGCAGAATCAGTCAGCCCGCATTCGGAATGCCAGAGCCATTACATGTACAGTGGGCTCATTGAGCATCATTTAAATGGCGTCTGTTCGACACGAGTTAAGTTGGCATATTGCAAAAGTTTGTTGGATCAAGAATTTGTCAGAAATCTGAGTGGCGCAGTGTGTAATGTCATTATCCTCGTTTGGTGTGTTGAGTCCTTTGTTGATTTCGTATCCGAATTTTCAAATGTGTTTTCATCGTATTCCCATCCTATTTAGTGATTTGAAGATCGTCTTCGAAAGTGATTGACCATACACAGAGCATCAAACAACAGAATGAAATTTTGCGTATCGCATATTTCGAGGATCATCGTCAATCGTTTTACAGTTTTTCGATTTCTCGATTTGGTTTCGATGGTTGGTTTAGATGTAGCGTGAAATTATACGAATTGTTATTCGAATTGTCAATGATGAATTGTAGAGACATAGTAGCGATCGTTGTGTTATTTACGAAGGATTCTGAAGTTGCTAGCAGAATTCCTGCATCGCGGTTCTTATCAGACAAACAATGTCATCTCATTATGGAACTCTGGCAAAGTGGTTCGTATTCGTCTTTGTGACGACTGATTGTTCTGTTCGATTTGCAAGTGGCCAACTACAGGTACAGGATGTTTCTGACGAATCTATTGACAGCAGCAACGACATCACTATTGATTCTGAAGATTGCGAAGATAGCGAGGAGAATGCGGCTGAATTTGGTGACGAAAATCTAAAAGAAGCTGCATTGAGGGAACTTCGTGCCTGCGGCATGTATCTCTGTGGTTCTGCTCTCTGCTATGTGACGTTGGGATCATGTTGTCTCAACGTGAACTACTCAGGACGACTTGATCGTTTCGAAGCAAATGAGTTTGAGTTTTGGCAGTTTGAGTGTTACGTAGGAGATTCACAAAAAGCAAATAAGAACGAAGATAAGCCTCCACACAGCCATGGCATTGTCATGACTTTCTCAGCTATGATTCGCGCAGAGGACAGTAGCATCGCAAAACACATCGAATTGAAAATTCCGTTTTCTGTTCAGCAAAGTCGATTGGAATTTGTACAGTGGTTGCGTGGGCGAAAAAAATTGTCTGAAGAGACCGTTGTGGATGGTGAACGCCGATTCCAACTGGAAATCGTTTTGGATTTGGACCGAGAAGATTTCGAAGGGGAGGAGAAGCAGTTGGTTAGTCAAATTACAGAATCGACATCGGCTCGTACGACATTCACAGAAGCTACGGCCCTCGTATTTGCTGTTGTTGAATATCGAAATGATTTGTTTTTGGGCAACCAAATTGATGACGCCAGAAAGCGAGAATACTACCAAGCGTCAGATCTTGAGCAATTGTCGGATAGCATCCCAGATGAAAAGTTGAATGTACTGCGTTTCGCAACATCCACTGCTACATCCAGTTCGGTTCCGTCGGAGGCCGTGAACGCCGAAAAGGACCAAGACAACACAGCTAATTTGCCGGAGCCGAAATTGATCCGTGAAGCACTACCGGTTCTGTTGGGGTTGGAAGGTCATGGCAAAAGCAGCAACAGGGAGTTGCGGGGTCCAGGAATTCTTAAGAATTGGGGTGCGTTGGGTGGCTGGTTCGAGATGCTGGGCTATGAGGAAAATTGGGTGGAAGTTCACGGAGAAGAAGATGGCATCGTCAAGCCAAGTTGGAAAAGGGTGTTCGCAGACGATACTTTTTGCGCTGGTTCGCAGGATCCGGTAAGCGAGTGGCAATGCGCACAGGAGGGTATTGCAAGAGAGCCGTGGGTAATCGGCGTATTGGAAGGGATGTTTGGGTTTTTACGAAATTGCCTGAACGAATTGGAATATAGTACGATCAGTGAGGGACTTCTCTATGCTTTAGGTTTTGGAAGGCCAACACCGAATTCAGCCAAATTGCATAACAAGACCTATCTGTTTCTGCAAAGATCGGCACAGTTGGTACAAGGGCAGGAGGAGTGGGCCCTGAAAGTTTGCATGGATTTTCTGGTCTTTTCTCAAGCGTTGGCGGTGTACGGGCATGTCAAATTTGAATCGGGGGACACACGACCACTGTATAAGGTGAGTGTGGCGGAAGAATTGCAGGATGACATGGTAGAAGTAGAAGCTTTGTTGAGAGACAGGAAAATTGGCAACTTTCGAGATTTACCAGAACAAAAAGTACAGAAGTTGAGAGAAGATGTGGTGCAGGAGTGGAAGAACCGTTGGAGGAGAAAACGCGGGGAAGAAATCATGGTTGACGCAGGAGGAATCACTGCATTGAGAGATAGCGAAGAATTGCGGCATATTACACAGAAAATATTGCAGGAATTGAAGAACATTCAATCAGAGCAGGAGCAGCAAAAACAGATCAAGAAACTCATGTTCAAGTGGCATCCAGACAAGAATAACACGGAAAACGCCACAAAAGTTTTTCAATGGTTGAACAACGTAAAAGATGCTGTAAACAAGGGAGTGCGTTTCTCGTGATTGATCGAGGCATTCAGTGAAGCGCGGATGATGTCATCTGCAGCTGAAGAATATTTGACTAATTCGGTGGATTCGGATGGGGCGAGGGTTGAAGAGAGTTGGGTAGGAAGGAGAAGAAAATTTTTTTTTTTTGTGGGGTTGTTAAATGTTTTTGAGTTTTACAGTAGTGACATTTTGGTGACGTTTATTTGGATTCATGATAATATGTCAAGAGTCTGAAGGTAGTGGGAGATTTTGATATAATTGTAGCGGGATGAAGGTTGTTTTTTTTCGAAGTTCAGGTGTCATTTGGTTGAGTGTCTTGTTATTTTGATTTGGAGTAGTTGTTTTGGTTCGCCAGTAATAAATTGAAGATTATGATAGAGATATAATTCCGACAGTAAACACAATAAAAAGATAGATAACGGATTAGGTTCCATTGGACAAAAAAAAGATATAATTCCGAAAAAAGGAATAGAATCTTGAAATTCAAAGAAACCATTGGTTTAAAGCGATATTGTTTTCACAATTGAAAAGGATCATTGTTGAGCCCGTATGGTGCGTCGAGAAAGAATCGGAGGCAGAGTCTGCAGCGCGTATGTCCAATACTATGCAAGGAGATGCGTAGTTTTTCAGGACGTTGTCGCGTCCCCCATCCGTGGTTGCACGTTTTTCAGGACGTTGTTGGCTATCATCTCAGATTCTGAAATTGTACATTGCAGTTAGATTCTAAAGTCAAGAAAAAAATTGATTTGCAATGTTGTTTTGCCAAATTTGTTCATATCCGAATTTCCATCTGATCTGCGTCATGATCGTAGTCCAAACAATTTCATTGTTTCTCGATTCGAAAGACTGTGATTATCCAAACACAACAGAATGAAACTTTGCGTATCGTTCCATTCATATTCGCAATCAATGACCACAGAATCGGGCCGTATCTACAAATTCACAAATGATCGTCCAGTAACTGCAGATTTCAGACAACATCTATTGATGGAGTTACCAATTGAAACAACGCAGCTAGCTTGAGTCAAGTCACTGTTTAGATCTTTTCACGAGAATATTGTTTCATTCATATTTAGACTGGTATTTCCATATTCGCATCCGTTAGGAAAGCGGCATAAAGAGGTTGCATTGTTTGCTTAGCATCAGGGTTTTCATTTATCAAGTCGCTTCAGGTTTTCGATCTGGCAAAATCAACAATGGCATCTTGTTTTGGAGCTCTGGCAAAGTGGTGGTTGTTGTTCCGTATATTAACAGTCGATGTGGGAGTCAGTTCTCTCAGCCCTGTTGCATCTGACCAGGGCCATGGCTCTTCCGACGACGGCGACGCCACAAACGATTGCAATGGTGAAGCTGTTGAGCATGAGAATATTCGCGAGAGCGACGAGAGCGAGGAGCCAGATGGAGAGTCTCCAACGTACGGTGTACTGGGCTGCCGCCTCCGAGAAGGCGTTGAGCCGTGCAATGAAGGACATGTACGGCGCGCGGGTCCTAGTTGTTGCATGTGTCTCTGTGGTTGTTTTCTCTGTTATTTGACCATGGGAGCATGTTGTCTCAATGTGAATTCTGGAGACTCGCCAAAAGCAAAAGAGAACGAAAATACCCCTCCACACAGCGATAGCATTGCTATGACTATCTCAGCTATGATTCGCGCAGAGGACAACAGTATCGCAAAACACATCGAATTGAAAATTCCTTTTGCTACTCAACAAAACCGCTTGGATTTTTTGCAATGGTTGTCTGAGCGAATAAAGTTGTGCAATCAAAACGTGGTGGGCGCTGGACAACGATTTCAACTGGAAATCGTTTTAGATTTGGACCGAGAAGAATTCGTAGGAGAAGAGAAGCAATTGGTCAATGACATTACAGAATCAACATCGGTCCGTACGACATTCGCCGAAGCTACATCTCTGGTGCTTGCAGTCGTTGAATATCGAAATGATTTGTTTTTGGGCAATTCCATTGATGACGCCAGAAAGCGAGAGTACTATAAAGCGTCGGATCTTGAGCAAATGTTGGATTCCATTCCGGATGAAAAGTTGAAAGTGTTGCAGTCAACAACATCCACTGCCACATCCAGTTCGGTTCCGTCGGAGGCCGTGACCGCCGCGAACGGACAAGGCAACACTGCGAATTTCTCGGAAAAAAAGTTGGACATAAGAGTATTCACAGGAGCAACACCAGAAAATTTGCCGGAGCCGAAATTGATTCGTGAAGCTCTCCCGGTTTTGCTGGGGTTGGAAGGTCAGAGCAAAAGCAGCAACAGGGAGTTGCGAGGTCCAGGAATTCTCAAGACTTGGGGTCTGATTGGTGGCTGGTTCGAGGTCTTGGGCTACAGAGAAAAAGACTGTAAAGTCGAGAAGGAGGAAGGAAGTGCTGTTCTGCCAAGTTGGGACAGGGCGTTCGGCAAGCGGGATTGGTTGGGAGCATCCGCTGAGTTGCGTTTTTTGCAGGAGGGTGCAAAAATTTCTGGTGACGAGTTGTGGGTAGCCGGGGTAGTTGAAGGAATGTTTGGGTTCCTTCGGGATTGTAGGAGCGAGTTGGAATATAATACGATCGGTGAGGGATTTCTCTATGCGTTAGGTTTTGGAAAGTCAGCACCGACTGCAGCCAAGTCGCATAAGAAGATGTATCTGTTTTTGCGACGATCGGCACAGTTGGCACAAGGACAAAAGGAGTGGGCCCTGAAAGTGTCCATGGATTTTCTGGCATTCTCTCGAACGCTGATGGTGTGCGGGCTTGTCACATTTGACGCGGAGAAGACGCTGCCGAAATATGTCACGAGATTGTATAAAGGGGTTCAGAAACGCAACAGGTCCGATGGCATTTTTGGACTCGATGGCAAATGGTGGTCTACCCAAGCCGGATGGAATACCATTTCCGGTGACCAGGTGTTCTGGAACGATGGAGAGACTTCCAAAATTACGCAGCAGGCCGATGGCAAATTTGCAACAAACCAACAAGGCGAAGCATATACGTTTACGAAAGAAAAAGACGGAACGCTTCGATGGAGTGACGACGATGTGTGGAGCGACAGTTTGGAAGAAGATGTGATTCTAGAAGTAGAAACTTTTTTGAGCAAAAGGAAAATTGGCAACTTTAGGGATTTACCAGAAGATAAAGTACAGAAGTTGAGAGACGACTTGGTACAGGAATGGAAGAACCGTCGGGACAGGGGATGGGAGTGGGAAATGGTTGACGAGAGAGAAATCGCTGCATTGGAAGATAGTGAAGAGTTGCGGGATGTAACACAGAAAATATTGGAGGAATTGAAGAACATTCAATCAGAGCAGGAGCAGCAAAAACAGATCAAGAAGCTCAGAATCAAGTGGCATCCGGACAAGAATTTGGAAGACACGGAAAACGCCACAAAAGTTTTTCAATGGTTGGACAAAGTCAAAGATGCTGTAAACGGAGGAAGGCGTTTATCGTGATTGGTGCCGGTGGTGAGTGATGATGTTCGAGATGATGAGGGTGGCGAGGGATGATGTCATTTGGGGCTGAAACAATTGTGATTGAATCGGTGCATTGCGAGGGCAGGTGGGTGGCAGGGAAAAAAATGATTGTCGATGCGTTTGGGGGTTGGAGAATCATTTCTGATTTTCTGTGACAAGGCGACATGTTTCAATAGAGATATAGTTCCGTAAAAAAGGAATAGAATCTTCTTTGAAATTCAAAGAGACCATTGGTATTAAAGAGATATTATTTTCAATTGAACACGATCATTCATCATTGCTGAGTCCAAGAAATGTGATGTGTCAATGACGCCATCTGCAGCGTGCATGCCCAAGACTACACAGGGAGGCGTGTAGTTTAATTTTCAAATTTCTCTGATCGTCGCGTCTGTCCCGTTGGTGGTTGCGCGTTCTTCAGGTTGTTGTTGGCCATCTCAAATTCCGAAATTGCATATCGCAGTTAGATTCTAAAGTCGTCAATTCGAATGTTGTTGTAAAATTTCTTCATTCCATTTTCTGTTCACAAATTCTGAAATCAAATCACATGAATTCCCTGTGTAAACAAAGAAAGCATTTTCATTTCCGTCCAATCAACAACGCGCAGTTTTTCGTTTAGATCATCGTTTTCAAAGTAATTAGAAGTTGAATACAGTTGAGTAGAGGATTTTGTATTCCGTGTTCCAAATAAGGAATCATTTATTGCTGTAACTAATTGTATTTAGCATTCAAACAAACACAAAAAAATGATCAACTCCACGTATCAACCTCCACAGGCGGCCAACAGCAGGAACAACGCCCAACAGCAGCAACAACGCATTGTTCTTACAAACAGTAACGCTATTGCAAATAGAGGAACAACTAACACAACAAATCAGCTTGCTGGAACACAGTATGGTGCCGTAACAACAGCAACAACGAATCAATTTGTAGCAAATCAACAAATCACTGAAGATGTTGAAAAACTGGAACAGAACATCACTACACGTTTATTTCAATACTATTCACTTCTTGGAGTTAGTTTGTTAGGTCTAATTGCATTCCTCTTACCGATCGTGCTAGTATTTCTCTGTAACGCGCAGAGTCTACACATCGCAGATGCGGTCTTTTTGCCAGTGAAAATGCATTTGATGGCTTTTTTGGCGTTCGTCATTCTAGGTGGATGTATTGGTTTCGTAGGATTTTCGTTGTTCGGGATTTTTGCGGGATTGTTGAAACAAACATTGAGTGAAGAAATGAAACGCGCAATCTCGATCAAACAAGTTTCTGGTGTGTTGAGGCAAATGAATTTTGGTATTGTAATTGCGGAGGATGCAAAGGTATACGAAGCTAAATTGAAGCTGCAACAAGCGACGGCACAGTGTATTTTCTGGATTCTTTTCTTTCTCATTAATGTTTTGGGTGGTGGAATTGCATTGATTGTGTACGGAGCACGTCAGTATTTGGCAAAGAAATTGTATACTCTGCCGAATGAGAGGGGATTTGAACTCAATTTCAATAAACGATTCGTGGAGCCGTTCCCACGTCTCGAAGCGTCGGAATTGGCGTTTGTGACAGGCCATTTTCGCTTGAATACCGTGTATCCAGCAGGGACCTACGTGAATGCGCCTGGTATGTGGATACTATTTGCAGAAGCACTTGCCGTGGTGAGCGTAGGATTCGTGATATTTTCTCTCGTGAAAGCAGGGTATGCCGTTGGAACGAAAAGTGAATTAAAAAAAGCAGCCGCATCGAGGGAAAGAGCAATTTGCACGGCTATGGCTCAAACTCAACAAACTCAAAACGGCAATCATGCTGTATAAAAGTTTGGTGTGCGCGGGGGTGGTGCTGTATTACTCTTTTGTGTGAGTTGGAGATGCAGGATCATTAATGTTGTTTAAATGGTGGGTGTGGATTTTTGTAAGCAGACTATCGATCAGGCATAGAAATGCCATCTTGCGGAATAAAGGTTGGATAAGATGATGGAATTGACTAGAAATTTAAAGCATCAGAATATTTTGCAATGAATATTCACTTTCAAAATAAGAGAAAGACACGGGAGGAAGACGAAAATCTTTCATGTACGTTATCACACAATATGAATTAAGTCAATTGAATGCATCACAGATTTATTATCTGAGAGTAGCAGCAGGTCCGAAAACAAGGAACTACTGCGAAAATCAGCAAGTTACAATAAGTTTTTTCCTGATCGTCTGGAAGAGAGTTTAGAAAAAAACCACGGGATCAATGATTGTATTGATTAGATAAGTTATGATTCACTATGGAAAGAGGACACCTCTCGTTTTGCGGTTTTTGGATATGTCGGGTTTGAAGGAGTCAAGGTTAGTATGTGTTCGCTTATGTTTGACAGAGCGTGTCAGAAATTTACTAGTCGTTGCAGTCGGGGTAAATATTGTCATAAACACAAAGAGTCGTCGAGTTTCGTCTTTTCCTGTTTCGGAATTATGATCGGAGTCAATCAATTTCGAGTCGTCGTCGTTGTGATTTTCAGGCATCAAGATATCCTGTGGCAATCACATCCGTCCTATTAGTTCAAAGTCAAAATTGATTCTTGAATATATTATTGGTATTACGGCACCACAAAGATTTAGTGGACAACATTAATATCGCATTTTGGAAATAACGAAATCTATCGTTATATTAGGTACACCAAAAGACAGCAAGATGATCAATAATGCTTACCCGACTCCCGTTCAAGGAGGAGTTGCCAACGGCCCACCTGGAAATTCTTGCCAACAAGCAAATAATTCGTTCAATACTACAGCAAATTATGGGTATGGAACGGTGGAAAATTTGAATGGAATTGCAAAAACAACGAATGTCGGAGTTGGATTTGCAAATCCAACAACACCTCCAGCATTACCACACCAGCAGAAACAAGACGACTCGGAATTGATTAGCATCAAAGCGAGAGCACAAAATATGTACCTCTGTACTGGTTTGGGTTTGTTTGGCGCAGGGCTTTTTCTACTGATGATAATCACAAATGCGATTTGGCGATTCTATTTTCGTGTAAAGTTGTTACCGAATAGAATCATATACGATACTCAGCGGGTGCACATTTATTTCCACGTTGAGACAGCAGATGAATTACTACTTTGTATCGGACTATTTGGGGGTGTGGTTTGTGTGATTGGATTCATGTTAGCTTCGGAGTTCAGCGAGAAAATGTCCAATGAGATGATTGCTTATTTTTCTACAGTGCAGCAGAGCGCAACTGCAGCGTCGATTGAATCGAAAAGCGCGGATCTTGAACAAAAAACTGCTGTGAGAGAGTACACATTTTGGGCGGACCTTGAACGAAAAACTGCCGTGAGAGAGTACACATTTTGGATTCGTATAGCGGCAATGAGTGGTATTGGTTGCGCATGTGCATTTGCATTCGTCATTATGAATCAACGATTAGCACGGTTACTAGTGAGTATATCTCCTGATCTGGATCCACGAAAGATGACGTACCATCATTGTGATTGGGTAGTAGTGATGGGTGGAGCTAGATATTTGAGTCCGGCTGGATTTTGGGCTACATTGGGAATTGCATTGGGAATCGTGAATTTGACAATGATTGTTTTGAGTTCGGTTTGTATGATGACACACGGGGGATTTTTGGGAGGAGGCATTGTGAAGGAGGCACGACAACGAGCTGATGCGATGATGTTTGGTGGAAGAAATTGTTACACTGTTGGTGGAGGTAGTTCGGTCAATAGGGGGGCAGCTAAGTGTGTTCGGTCAATGGGGGAGCACACATTGAGGGGGTTGAGGGAGTTCGGTCAATAGGGGAGCAGCTAAGTGTGTTCGGTCAATAGGGGAGCACACATTGAGGGGGTTGAGGGAGTTCGGTCAATAGGGGAGCAGCTAAGTGTGTTGGAATTTTCGAAGAAGATCATATATCGGGTGTGTTGGGATTTTTAGACAGGAAGAATTTTGATTTCATTTTGATAGATGGAGAAGATCATATTTAGCCAAGTTTATTCGTGTTCGTTTTTTTTTTTTTGAATCTCCTGTTGGAAGTCATGTATTATATGAAAAAGTTGACATGTTTTGAATCTTATGGTATTATACAAAAGAGAAAAAAACACGAATGTTTATCGGTAATTGGTTGGTTGGCATTATATAGGGAGGACAGTTGCACAGTTGTGCATTGTTGGGTTAAGTTTTTAGACTCCCGAATTGGTAGGAAGTTTTAATTACAAGGAGACTCTATGGTCGATAAAGGCAGATGATTATGTCGATTTGTTTTGTTTCTTTACATTTGTTTGTTATAACAATGAATGTATTAGGGGATCACATATATGCATCCCGGATTGATAATGATAAATTCCAAGAACGGTTTCACAAAAAAGAAACTGTTTGGAGGAGTTTAGAATTAATGTCGAATTCTCGCAATAATTTAGGCGATATCATGTGGTGACGATTTCGCTGCATAGGTTTGCTTTAGATTCTTTGTAACGTGAGTTGATATGTGAAGTAGATATACAAGTTTTTAGAAAGTGTAGTTCGTTGGGGACTCTTCAAGCTGGTATAAGTTTTTCTGGAGTGTTTTGGCATGTCCGAGTCTAGTTTGTGTCGATTGATGCGTGCAGAAGTTCAATTCATGAATGTCTGAATCAATGTCTGTGTGTTTTCTTCAAAGTCGTTTTCAAACATGTCATCATGTCTTTGTTCCAGTTTCAACAAAAATTGTATCTGGTGAAATTTGTGCAGCATTCATTGTTCCCAATCATTTAAAATGTGTTGATTCAGTTCACAAAATTACGAATTCAAATAGTCTGTCTTGCGTTGCAGGTGAGGTGTCTTCTTGAAATTTTTTTCGTCAAATGTTCCAATCAGTTGGCAATTGAAATCAAAATGAATCCATTCACATGTTTCTCAATCGCAAACACAAAGCAGTTTCAATACATTCCGTTAGATTTCAAATACATTGACACATCGTACATAGCGTATTGTAGCATTTTGATCATCCATTTCAAACTTTTTAGCAAAGAGTTCCCAGTGACAACAAGAACTGAACAATTATACCATAAGGTTCGACAACAAAAACAAACATTCTCAACAAAAATGATGAACTCCGTGTACAAAGAACAACAAGATTATGGCGCAGTCCAAGATCAACAGCCAACAACAGCGGCAGTGACACCAATGACGGCTCAAACTATTCAAGCAAATGGAACTGGTAATACCAGCGGAGACATTGCATCTATGCAAGCTGCAGTCATTTTGGAAGGAAAACAAAAAGATATCAATTCGATGCGCTTACAGGGTTACATTGCCACTGGCGTTGGACTATTTACGTTTGCTATTTTTTTAGCGTATTTGAATGTTGCGGTGAGTATAAGCAATAGAAAAATGGAATTGGATAGAATTGATCGGAATATAGAATTGATCGGAAACCTATGGGAAATCTTCGTTTTGGCTGGTCCGTTATGTTTTGTGATTACGATTGTTATGGCAATTGTTACATGGAAATCAAAGGGAAAGATCGAAACTCTAGAGAAGGAGATCTTCGGACAGCAGACATCGCTCCAAGAAGCGGAAGCAATCGTCAAGGAGACAGCCTTGAACTCTTGTTTCTGGGTCGCTGTTGCTGTTTCGAGTGTGGTCGGCATGTGTATCAGCGTCTTTTTTTATACGTTTCGTGATTCTGACAGGATTTTTCATACAAGTCGATTGAGCACGAAGCAGAATGACTATTACAGGGGGGAATTTGGCTATGGGGATGACGACTTTACTAAGCATTTCGCACCCATTGTTTTCTTCGTATGCGTTGTGTATTTGTCGGTAAGTTTTTATATGATGGAATGGTTCATAGGAAACAAGGTTGAACAAGCAAAGCGAAATCGGGATATCGTAGCATTGGGCGTGGGAGCGCAAGGCACACAAGCCATCCAAGTTCAAAATACGGCAGTGCAAATGGAGGTATGATAAGATTTTTGAAAATGGTTGAAATTGGCAACAGACGAATGCTGGAAAATAAACACGGAGAAAATTAGCACAAACATCGCAATTTAGTTGCTGAGCAGACACTGAGACAGAAATAAATGATTCATTTGTTCACTTACATGGAAAAAAGTAACAAAACACATTGGCACGGCAGAGAATTGGATTCACAGTTCATGATTTTAGCACGTTGCAAGGAGAACTAAGAAGTTTTCAAAGCATTAATAATCGTTACTAATCTACGGGCAACGTCATAGTAATTGGAAAATTAAATCGTCATATGATATTTACAAAAAAAGAAGTATCTGTTGCGACGAAAAGTTTTGAGCCACAAAAACGAAGACACGATGAGAATGAATAGACGACCGAAAGAGCCCTGAATTTTTGTACAAATATTAGCGTTTAGTAATGAACTTGAAACAAACAAGAACGATTCTCGATGACCCTCAGAAATAACAACAATTTGTCTCACTCATTCACAATGAATCAACATCTATTTTGATGCAAAAACAGCGTTTGAGTATCAACAAGATGCACAAAAACGACGCCCGAAAATCGCGGTCCGAATGTGGAACCTGATACATATCTCGATGGGATCGTTGCAAAGTAAGTCTTGTGACATATGTTTTTGCATGTTGTTGTAGTTTAGAATTGTGTTCATGGAAATTATTTTGCTCTATTAATTCTAGCTTTCTGCAATCTAATTCTTCTCGCATGATCCACGTTATCCAAAATCAAGTTTCGTGACAAGGTGTTTTCAGATATAATTGTTTTGATTTACAACAAACAAACAAAAACCAAGTGCAAAAAGATGGATCCTCAATCTCAAGGAACAACATTGCCAGCTCAACAAGCAATAAATTACGGAACGGTTCCCAGTTCAACGCTCTTGCCTGCAGGACAAGCCCCAACAGCTCCACCGCCCCCAAACGCACCATTAGGACCTGCGCCTGCACCACCAACCACAGTAGCTGTGACAACAACAACAGGAGCAGTTCCGGCAGTGCAACCGGCATTACAGCCTGGCACTCGAACTTCGGTCACAAATGCCACAACCGCGACAACCACCACCACAACCACGACCGCTGCTGGGCCTGCGCAACAGCAACAAGAACAACAACAACAGGAAGCACTATTACAACGTCAAAACGCATTACGACAAGCAGCACAATTAGAGATTACTCGAAAAGAGAAAAATGTCGATGACGCAACGAAATCGTACTACATGTTTTTAGGTATTGCCCTCTGTGGAGGTGGAACATTTGGAGTGGTAGCGTTGCTTATTTTCACTCTACTAGTTTGGGATACTAGTGTTGCATATTCAGATGCTAGCAGTTTTCTGGTTTTCTTAGTCATTCTGGGTTTAATCGGATTGATTCTGTGGATTACATTTGCGTGTTTCTGTTGTAGTACGAACGGAAAATTGAAAAGAGAGGAACAAGATTGGTCTAGAATGTTGATTGCGTCGCAACAGACACTGTATGCTGGTTTTGGGCAAGGACAAGTGCAACAACAGCAGCAAGCACAACCGCAGTCAAGTCATCATCAATCCCCCCAAGGTCAAGTGGAAATGAAGCTCACTCACAGAGCTCATGCCAAAGTAACCCAAGAATATGATTTTTGGCTCATTGTAAGTCTAATCAATTGGGGTTTGATCATGGGTAGTTTTGTCTTGTTACTATCAAGATTCGCAATCGTAGGATGGAGGCAGAGCGATAGTTACCCGTATGATTGGGAACCGGTGGATGATTTCGTATACTATGATTACGGTGGTTATGGGATTACGACTGCGGGACTATTGATGGTTTTTTGTCTATATTCGATGTTGATGAATTTTGTTTTCTTTATTGTATCGATGGTGCATACGGGATGTTGCGCGGGGGAGAAAGTGAAAAGGGCAAAAGACGAAGCGGAACAAAGTCGGAATTTGTTTATGACAGTGCCATTGATTGGAGGAGGAGGTGGCGTTGTAAATGCGAACGATGTAAATCGTAGAATTAGTATACAAGGATATGATAGAGTGATTGCAGAGGAAGAGATGAGGAGAGTTCAGGTTTTACAACAACAGCAGCAGCAGCAGCTTCAAATTCAACAACAGCAGCAACAGCAACAGCAAATTCAACAACAGCAGCAACAGCAAATTCAACAACAAACTCAACCGAGTCCCCAAGGACCAGGTGTAACAGAGGTGCCGGTAGTGATTTTGAATCAGAATCAAAATGCAGGTATGCAATGTGTATGATTGTTGTATGATGTGCGCAAGGGGAAAGATGAACTTGTTTTGAATGTGGATTGAGTCAACTTTGTTGGATTCAGAGTTGTCCAATGTGGATGTCAAAGTAGAAAAGTTGGTGAAATTGTGTTTGTTAGGAGAAAAAATGAAGTTGAAATTTATTGCATGTTAGTGTTTATCATATCTGATGTTACATTACGAAAGAATTGTTTAAATATACTTATTTTTTTTGGCCATTGTACTTTCAGGGATGGATTTTTTCCTGTATAACTGAAAGTTTCGACAGAGTTTATTCATTTACTCTCGGTGTTGTTGTGTCTGCAGAAACGCAATTTTTTATTTTTGTCGCAGAGAATGATAAATTTATTGTATTGTGGAGTCTGGAGGTTTTTTTCTCCGATATAATAGTTTGTCTTAGTCTTAACTGAAGTCAGTGGTTTGTCTTCAGAAAATAAAGTCAATTGTATTTGCGTTTTATGATGAATTGTATGCGTCGTGAAAGTCAAAGCGATCATGAATTCAGCACCAGAGTCATAGTATTTGACATTATGATCAACAAAAAAACACCAGGAGCTCCAGCATAGTTTTAGCCGGCGGACTTGTCCGCGTGATAAAGTTCAATGGCGCAATATTAGCTGGGCCAGCGAGACGTGCAATGCGTGCTGTTGCACAAGCGTGGCACATCGTAATATGATGACGAAATCAATTTGTTCCTTGGATCGTCATATGTTCTCGCATCGTTAAATTTCCTCCATACAAAAATCTATCGTGAATATTTACCGCTGCAAATTTGTTTATTTCAAATTGTTCAAAAGAAATTGTGGTCATTATCATCATATTCCTATTCATCGTTAAATGTATGGGTTCTATTGGTGGGTTTCAAATTGCATCAGACTTATGTCTCTTCCAAAACGCAACAAAGCAGAGGTGAACCGGTAAGATGTCTTTTTAGCGAATATTGGATATCAAATGTCTTTGTTTCTCCATTACATGTAACATCTTACATGATTTTTTGACAAATTCAATAAGTGCATCATCCTTCGTGCAATTTTCACGATATTTTATAGTCGGAGATTAATTTGAATCCGAGCATCATTGATCATGTTGCGCGAACTTGTGATATATTACGGTGTAATCTTGATAGTCTTGCTTGGAAATAAAGTAAATCATATTCAAGCAAGTCAGTTAAGAGTTGTTTCTGATAATCATGATAAGACCGACACGACCGATGGAAAAAGCCTTCCCAAACCTGTTAATAACATTGTTCCTTTTTGCAACCAAAACCAAATTTGTGGCCAAAGTAATTCCTGGTTCTCTGATCGACGGCAATTTTTCAAATACCTCTGTGGACGATCAATTTTCATGATAACTGCATACAGTTTTCTATTTACAATTATGAGTGCCGAATTCGAAACACAAGGCGGCCTGTTCAATTGGTTTACTGGATTTCAATTGTTGTGTGGAACGATGACACCATGTTGTTGGCAAGAATGCGCGAAAAAATGTGTTATGCAAAACCGTATCCATTGGTCAAAAAATACACGCAACTGTTATTATTTCATTACCCCATTACCATTCCTCAGTCTGGCAATGTTTTGGTTTGGAAATTTTGTTGACGTTGCTCACAGCATGTCGTCATGGGAATCGATTCTTGGGCTTGCTTTGGTGGGTGGAAGTGTAGGATTCTGTAAAGTTGGATACGATTTGGGAATTCAAGAGGTCGTGCAGGAGGAGGCGACGGTGTATGTGGACAAGAGTTACAGCGAGAACAGGGAAAACAGCGAAAGCAATGACAAAAGTTCTCCGAGCAATCCGTCGGCTTCCAAACGCAATCAAGCGATCGATAGAGAACGATCTGAGCTTCTGTACTGCCAATACATCAGTGATTTCGGAAGTCATTTTGTTTCGATGCTGTTGTTTTTTGGCTTAACAGCTGGATCTGGAGATGATGAAAAGAGCGTGGGGTACATCGATTATCTTCAAAATGTCATCAAAACAGTAGGATGTTGCACGATGGTCTTGGCGTTGGTGAATTGGAGTTTATTGTGGGAAAAAGAGTCTACCTCGGACAAGAGTAGCGAAGTTGGCACTAGAGATAACGGTAAAAGCAGCGGCGATATAGAGGGTAGCAATAGTAACAGCGGTAATAGTGCCCTATGCAAACTTAATAGCAGAAACGACAGGATTTGCACAACGAAAAAATCGTGTCAGAAATTTACTCCAATAGTTGTTCTTAATAGTACGTATTATTGGATCTACATGACAGTAAACAATGCGTTATTTCCAGTATGGAGTCATTTAGGGATTACTGATAGTCAAAATGCGGTTCTACAATCTTGTGGTGACATTACGGTGATGACTACTTTGTTTTGTTTGTGGTCGTCGCCATCGTCGCATATTGTCGATGATCGTGGGAAGGCAAGTGGGAATGGGTTGCCATTGGATGTTGTTGGTGTAAGTTCAGATGGAAATCCGAAAGTGCCTGTATTCCGTTCAGTAGGAAATCCTTGTGTTTTCATGAGAAAATGGATTCAAAAGAAAACAGATGCCGAGCTATTAATTTGTGGTAGTACAGTGATTCTGGTGTCAATGTTGGGTTGGTGGATGAGTATTTTGCAGGGTAATGATGCAGTACGGGACGGTATTACAAACGATGATGGTGGCAGTGATAGCAGTAAATTGTGCACTTGTGTTTGTCTGGAGCAACTTGCTGTGGCAATGATATTTTCTGTAGGCACTGGCATTATGCCAGCTCCATTGGAAAAGCCGTTTTTGGGTGAGACTCAAAGAGTTGATGATAGCAGTGATAGCAGTCAGAATTTGGATGAGAACTCAACGTCTGGCAACGGCGGTGGTGTGGTTGAGAAATATTGCTGCATGCCTTGCGTGCCTTGCGTGCCTTGCATGTCTTGGTTATGTTACTGTAGTAGGATTGATATCAATGGCAGGTGTCTCAATCTCTGTACTATGAATGGCGCCGGATTAGTTGCGTCAATGTGGATGGCAGTTTGTGGTGCTGGGATTTGGAAGTCGATGCAATATGGGATGACCTATTGCAGCTCGGGATGCGACTTCGACGAATTATCAAAATGCAAACCATTATCAAATGATCAGATCATGACGGAAATTTTCGCGTTAGATAGTTTGGTGGCGGTATTTGGGTTGGGATTGTCGGTATGGTGGTATTATTGGGGTGGGAATATTGGGAAAGAGATGGGGGATAGTGATGGTGGTGATGGTGGTGGTAGCAGTGTTTCTAAACGGAATCTTTAAAGATTTTTAACAAACGCAGTTTGTCCGCGCAGTTCTCGTCATAATTTTTGAACAGACCCCGTTCACATTGGAATTTGTGGCGTATCCCGAAGCTGTATTTGTGACAGTTTGTGACACTGGTTTGTCCCGATCTGTCCAACGGGTCATCGGATCCAAACATGCAGAAATTGATTCGGATGATGGTAGTAATCTTTCTGTCGAGTTGTTGAGCTAATGTTGATCCAAACACAGTTTTCCAAGGTGGATTCTTCAGTTGATCGAGTCCCAATTGATCTGTAGGTATTGTTTTTTCAATAATCTCAAATGTTTCTTAGATAAGATGCTGGCAATTTTTTAGTTCTGGTGTGTTTCCCAATCAGTGAGGATCTTTGATGTGGAAAACAGCATGTGAATTGCATGAAGGTGAATCGGTGTTGCGTGGTGCAGTTGCAGAATGCGGGATGTGGTGCAAGTCCCGATACAATTATCGCGAAACTGTTTGTTGTGCCATAGAAAATTAGTGTTGATAATATCTCGTGTCTTATTCAATGTGTACAATTTTGCAACAAATCCGAAAATCATTAGATCATCATGTTCTTTTCAGACGGCGTAATTGACCCCGTTCTTTGTTTTTCAATTTTTTGCATCTATTCTGATTTTTCTATTATATGTAGAATCTAGATGCGTAGCACATCGTTTGTTAAGTGTTTGTTTCATTTCAAATGTGAGAAGACAATGGATGTGTGTTATCGTCCCAATGGAGGGTTTCATTGTCAGGTTTTTTGATCCTGGCAATTTTTTGAACCAAATGTATGATGGGTGAATCCCAGTGTGTCTATGTGATTTGGTTCAAGTAATTTTGTTTTAGTCGATGTGTATGTGAATTGTCGCGTTCGGTTTCTGATGTTCTTTTAATTTTTTCGAGATAAGACAGTGTCATATAATAATCGCATCATGACATCGGCAACGCAGAACAATTCACATAGTTCTCGGCGGAAGCAACAACGTCCGGAGTTGTGGCAAAAGAAAATGGCCGAGAGCATCGAAAAAAGTGAACAGATGCGGCGTTTGAGTATGCAAAAGAGGAAAATGTCTGCAACAGCTTCGACGAGAAGAATTTTCTTGGTGAAAATGAACTGGCTGTATATTGCGGTATATGTTGCAGTGTGTATTGTGGCGTCGAATATGCAAGACGCAGATCAGAATTCCGGAACTGGATCAACTGGATCTTTTGGAAATTACGCGGTCATGGCACAAGCCATCACCTTCCAAAACACACCACATTCGTTCCAACGCCAATACCCGGAAACCGAATACAAACCAAAATCCTGTTACATCAACTACGATAGTCGTGGTGTACCCGATTCCCTGCTCGGCTCGTCAAATCACACCGCAATTACGGGCCACAACCAATATCAAGACTCAATACACCGTTACAACTCAGGAATTGAACTTCTTTCCATCAAAGTAAAAATCTATCTAACGGTGAATCTAACCGGTTGCGGGGTATCTAACGGTAATGTCTCATGCGAGGATCATTACACTATACGAGATAGTCCGAATTGGAATTCCGGACAAACTCGATTTGCAGTTTCGAAATTTGTTCAGAATCAAGCTGGTGGATGGCCTGCTGGAATCACTGATGATATGCGGTTTGTAACTTTTCAAGTGAAATCAGAACCAAAGTGGACTCTGCACAATTTCGTTCTGGAACCGTGGATAGAGTATGATATAGGCCTGGAAGCACAATCGCATCCTAGTACTGGTCAATCAAGTATAAAATGGTGGATCAACAACTCTTTAGTACTCGAAGAGTCCTGGAACTCAACAGACATAAAAGTGATGAAAATCCACCCCCAAGGCCATCTTGGAGCGTACCGGAGATCGAGTGACAATACTGTGAGTAAATATTTTCCGGGTGTGATTTCTGGATTTCGACTTTGGCCTGGACACTACAACGATACAGTATTGTACGAAGATACAGTGAGAAATGGTGAGACAACTGATTACCGGTGTTGCGATAACGCGTCCTATATCGGTGGGTCGTGGGGTTGGGCGGGTGAGAACTGCGTGTTAGTGTCGACTACAACTTCAACAACTTCGACAAGTAGCAGTTCTTCTACGACTAGCAGCAGTGTTACTACGACAGAAGAAATCACGACGAGTAGCAGTACGACAGCGTTTGAGAAACCGACAAGTACTACCACAAATAGTGCGTTAGCTGTGTCAACAGCGGTAGTAACGGTGTTTGCTTCGAGTTCAACAAGTACGACGGAAGGGGAGAAGACATCCACAGCAAGTCCGATTCCAATCTATCTTGCCACTGGAACAACGACGGCAGCAGCGATAGTAGAATCCAAAACGACGTCGCCAAGTGAAGTTTCAATGACAATAGTAACGTCGACCTCAGCAACGCCAAATGAAAACTTTACATCTGAGAATTACAATGTAACTCTTGGTGTGAAAGGATCAGATTTGATTGTTTTGAAAGATAAAGATCATAACGTAAACGTCGGTGATCATGTTATCGGTGAAGGAATTGAAGCGGGGACAACAGTTGTTTCTATTAATGGAAATCAGTTGACTTTGTCGAATTCGAACACAGCAGATGTAACGAAAGTGCGCGTTAAAAGAAAACTATGGGTCACTGGTGACAAAGGTAAAGATTACGTTGTGTTAGTAGACCCAAGTGATTGGGTCTTTGTACGGGAAGGGGACTGGGCTATAGGTCCTGTCGGAATTGGTGAGGTTGGAAAAGCAGTGGCAGATTCCACACCGGCCGAAATCCTCGACGTCGACGAAAACACCGGCATCATCCGACTCTCGAGAAAAAACACTGGCGACGTAGACGGCGTTTTGAAAACTGAAAGACCTCCGTTAAAAATCTACGACAGACCAGCAACAGAAGCGACAACTGAAGAGCCAAAAGCAACACTAGTAGCTGGTGAAACGACAAAAGAACTAGCTGCAGCGAACAAAGAAATGGTAAAAGACGTTCTTCCGGCACCGAGTGTTGAGCTCACAGAAGAAGAGCAGCAACAACAGCAGGAGGTTGAAGTCGCTGGCACTGTTTCCACCGTGGTGTTTGTTGGCGCGTTCGGTTCGATCATCGCGAATTATGCCATGGTTCTGGTTGGTGTTTTGCTCAACATGTACAAAAGATACAGAGAGACTGTGAAAGCTGAACGACGGAAAAAAGCAAAATTGGAACAGAAGATGAAACGACAGAATAGAAGAGCGAGCAGAGCGTCGATTTCGGGAGATGCGAGCATGTTGGCCGCCATGGGTATTGATGGACGGGTTTCGGGAACTTTTGAGCCGTTGACCGGTGGGAATTTGACAGATACGGAGGGGGATCTGGTGAAAAATGGGAGTCCGGTCAGAAATGTTTTGAGTGAGGGGCGACATCGCACTGATGATCTGACCGCTGAGAATCTGACGCCAGCAAGTGTGACGACAAGTGCTGTGAAAAAAGTTCCAAGTGTGAAAAGTTTGGCGAAGAGTCCTTCAGCAAGTAAAAGTGTCAACGCTCTCAATACAATACGACGACCGGAGTCCAAACAGAGTTTTCCGGTTGCATCTACAAATCGTCGTGCTTCTCTGTTTTCGATGAAGTCGGGACTAGATCCGGCCAATCCTAATAGCCGTCGTCGTTCCTCGGTTTTTGGAATGTTACCGACACTTTCAGTGCTGAATTTGGGCACAGGAGACAACGACGACAACGACGATGCGAGCTCTACCGACTCCGAAGCTGAGAGGGAGAAAAATCGAAAGCGACTCTGTCTACCGGAAACGCAACATTTATGGAAAGTGATTGGAATTCTCCTGGTGATTATCGGGGCGCAAGTCATAATCTTTCTGCATTTTCCAAAAATCTATGCACTTTTTGTCAATGGTATTCTCACCAGGTTGATAACATTTGCGATAGTGATATTTACAGTTACATTGTGGAATTTCCTCGTGTCGAAACGTTGTTTGGCGCATGAAAAAAGTCCGGCGAAAAATTTTATTGAGAGCGTCGCACATTTTTTCAAAGTGAAACATCCCAACGTCCTAAAAGTGTTTCTGGTCTTGCTTATGCTGGTGTGTTTTGCCGGATTCCTACTCTATTATATCGATGATATTTGGTTTGTCGGTGCAGCATGTTGTGCGTGTTTGATTGGCGTTGTGGATATGATGATGATTATTCCGTTATGCAAAGCGATGTTTGAGTTTTTGAGGAGGGGGAGCAAGAAAAAAAATCAAGGGAAGGAAAACGAGACAAATCCTCCGGAAAACGATAAGAACATGTCAGTGTTGCCAATGCAATCTGATGTAGATTATCCGATGGCAGCAAAACATAGTACATTGAGCGAGGTTGAAAGCAATAGCGATCTTGACAGAGCAGGAGCAAGGTTACGAAAAAATCAATCCATGCAATACAACAAAAGCACTGCAAATTTAGGCGATATTGATTTGTCCAGCAATATCAATGCACGTGCCAGGCCGTCAAGCTTCAAGCGAAGCCAGAGCCACCTCATGAACCAGCAAGGCGATGTTCAGGGCGACTATCGACGCTCGTCGCTGATTGTGGACGCAGGACAACAACAGCAGCAGGTTCATGGTCAGGGAAACGCCACGACTCTCACCTTCGGCGTTGCAAACAAAATGTCTGCAACAGTTGCAACGACGGCAGCGGGGACCACTGGAAATTCTACGGCGGGGCAGTTTAACGAGAGAGCTGCAGTTCCTGGGAAAATGAACTCGTTGAGCAGATCTGGCACCGGTGTTGTGAGCCCATCCATGGCGCAGCGTGAAATGGTGCAGCAAATCTCCGTCAATTCCAGAGAGTCTTTGGACAGTAAATCATTTTCTGTCCCGCGAAAAATCAGTGCAGGCGCACCAGGTAGTGGAGCCGCAATGACGCTAATGGCTTTGAACATGGGCATTACGAACGATACGAAATCCAGAAACGGTGGCGGGAGGACATTTGGCAAGATAGAACTTGCGCAGAATGAAGACGCACAGGATGCGAAAAGAATGCGTAATAGTGCTGTGTTGAGCAATGCTGCAGGTGGTCATTTGTCGCGTCCGGGTGGGCCGGGCGCTGCCCGGGGCGCGGGAGTAGTAGCGGACCTGGGGATATCGGACGACGACGAAGATATTCTGGCCAGTGGCCGGAGTCGATATAATGATAGTTCTGTGCGTCGGGGTTCGAAGGAATCCGTGCCGTCGTTGGGTTCCAAGTCTTTTGGGAAATCGAAGACGTTTGATACCAGGTCTCCGTTGGCTTCTGGAGCAGTTGTGCGGATGGCGTCGATGGCATCCGTGAAAGATCATGGTCCACAGCCATGGAGGAAAAGTTTGAGCAAGGAGTCTCAACATCAATTGAGTCGTGGTATGTCCACTGCGCTGGAAAGTCCAAAATTTGGGAAAAGACTGGAGGATCCAAGCGTCGGCACCCATTCAAAGCAGTCGAGTGTTTTCATGTCAAAACAGCTCAGTAGCAATTCAAACACAGTGATTGGAAGGCAGGAAAGCGGTTCTATGAGTCCGAAAAGCATGCGAAGTCGCGGCTTACGTGACGAACAACGTGATAATACAGCAGCAGCTTCGGCGAGGTCGGAAACACAACCAGAGGCTCCAACAAAACTCTTTTCGAAACGCGGTAGCAGAGTAATTGAGCTTGGACGAGATGCATCAGCACCTGATTCGCCAGGAGCTGCATCCCGCAAAAGTGGTTTTGGAAAATCTCTTACCGCAGCGGGTTTGTCAACTTTGAATTTGGAACAAAATAGTACTCCAACCGCAGCTACAAAAAGTGGAGTCCTAACACCATCTACGGCAGGCGGAAATCAAGTCGGACAATTATCAACCATGTCAGGCATTACTCAGAGTAGTCAAGCAACAGGTACACCAACGAGTAGCACACCGTATGGGCAGCAGCAAAAGATGATGGGTCTCGTTGGAAACGTGGAAAATGTTGACAGTGTAACAGCTCGTGCAACACCACGATCAGAAGGTACTGTGGCATCTCGAAATCATGGAGCTCCAAGGCTCTCCTTAGATTATAGCACTAGTCCTAGCATTCCAAACAAATATCGCCGGGCTTCGACTGGTTTAGTTGGTGCCGGTGGTGGCGGTCTCCATGCTAGCAATAAAAAATTTGCTCGTCAAGAATCTATCCTATTGGTGGAAAGTCACGATACAAGTCCGACTGCTATCGGCACTCTTCCTACTTTCAGTCGTTCTCGAACAAGTCAGCCAGGTTTGATGGCGGAAACTAATGATTATATCAATTCTCCGAGAAGCGCGACCGGTGCGGCTGTAGGAACGATGGGATTGATGGGGTTGGCGATTGGAAAATATGCTAGTAGTGGCGGAAATCATGACAATTCTTCGGTTGGAGCAAACGGCTCGCCGCAATCGCCTCTCTCGCAACAAGCTCCAACGAGTCCTATGGAATCGAGGAAGTCCATTGGCAAAAACGGAACGAACAGACGAAGTGTTTTGGAAGATCCGGTGGCAAAGTTGGAGTCCAAGGATCGGTCTTCGCGGAGAATGAGTCGCAGTGTATCAGGTGTTCATGGCGGTCAAGAAGTGTTTGCACCTTCGAATTGGGGGAGGAAGGCGTCCACCACGACGGCGCCGACTTTTAATGAAAATAATGCTAGTAACACGATAGATGGCGTGACGAGTCCTAAATCAATTCAATCTGTGAGAGGAAATTCTAGCAAAGATTTTTCGAGGATGTCGATGTCCGTTGGAAAGACGTCGACATTGAAATTATGAGTCGGGTGGTAAGGTTGAAGCAGCATCGATAAATTTTACACTGCGTCCTGTATTTCCATTGTGACAAAATTGCAGAATTATTCTTATTGGATTTTCATCAATTTCTGTCGTGGAATCACGGTGCTGATGGCCGGGTGTTCAGTTTTCAATGCACGATGGTTTAAACACGGCACCAAAAAACTCAAGGTTCTGGTTCGTGCATCGTTTCATCAAATCATTTTCTTGAATCATTCCAAACCAATTTCCTCAGTAGCGTCCTAGATAGAACCGTTGGCATTTTATGAAAAAGCATGTAAATTTGCAACGATATTGGTTGTAAATTCGTTTTTCTTTTTCGACCTTGACCACACTTTTTTTTGGTTCATTTTGAACTTTTTGTCAGATCCATTGTTATTAAGACACATCAATCCAAAATCTTTTGTGCGACTACCACCACTTTCAAAATGGCAGTTAAATTGTTGATATTCTGGTTTGCAATGATGATGGTAATTGTGCATGATGTACAATCCTTCAGTTTTCAATTTCGTCATGGGACAGACGAAGAAAGAAAGAAGAAATTAATCGAAGACATCATGGAGCTTATGAAGTGGCGACATTCATTAGATCCCTCTGCCGCAAACGGAAACAGAGATGATTTTCAAGTGTTGGGTGAGGAGGAGCTCAAAAAAATCATAATACCGCATTATGAAGCCTCGCTGAACGATTTACTTGATCAGCGAAAAGAGGAATGCATTAAGGGTGAAGGGGTTTTACACGATCTGACCGTGATGAACAGGCTACTGAAAGAAGAAAAAGAACGCCTCGAAAAAGCGATTAAGAATTTGACTGCTGAAAACGAGCGACTCGAAAACGGCAAGGACGCTTCCCTTACGACTTCCGAGATCGACAAGCTGCTCAACTCGCTAAGCGTCAGACTCGAACCTGACTGGATAGACGAAAGTAGAAAAGACTTGGAGATGCAGCATCTAAGAAACACTCTGAAACAAGGAAACGAAAACCAGTTACTAGAAACCTCCAAACACATTCAAGAAACCTCCAAACACATTCAAAAAGAAAACACGGAATTGGAAGCTATAAACAAGGAGCTCTCCATGGGGGTCAGGCATTTGATACTTAAAATCAAAAGGCTAGAAAATGAACAACGTGCTGCTTTAGAACGCAGACTAGAGTCTGCGAACAAACGACTTGCAGCAACTAGCAAATTGAAAAGATAATGATGTTGTTCCTACGCGTAGTTCTTCCGAACAGTAATGGGTTGTTAAATGCTATTTTGAAGGTTTGAAGAAATAATTGAGTGATCTGTAGAAAGTTTTTCAAAAATGGTAGGTTTGGATCTTATGTGTCTATAGGCTGGTAGTACATAAAGTCAAAGGGTGGCATGTGTTTATGTAGTGTGTATTTTTCTATCGGTTTGTAAATATATTTGGGGTATTATGGGGATATTTTAGGGATGTTATGGGGATATTTTAGGAATATTATGGGGATATTATGGGGAAACTGTAGTGCAAAAACGATTGATCCATGCAATTGGAGATGTAAGTCACTATACACGTATATATCTGCAAGTTGTTTCGGTTATGAAATTCTGGCAATGCAAATACATCTCGAGTTCTCTTTACGCATTGCGTTCGTTTGTTTTCACGATAATAATTTTTTTTCTCGGTTGTAATGATCTTGTTTTAGTTCTCAGTAGTTTGAAATTTGTTCATCATGTTCCCAGTCTCAAATGAATTCCAACAAATCGAATTTTGTCTTCTCAGAAAATAATTGAAATCCTTTCTTCTGTCGATCGTTTCATAATCATGGAGTTGTCATTAAAAATGTCAAGTTGAGTTCTTTCATTTCAAAATATTCTCCATATAGTGGTTACAATTTCCTCAAATTACGACTGTTTGAAACAGAAAAATTTCGCAACAATTTCAACAACAAAAAACGAAAATCACGCAGATCAGTAAGAGTTCTATTAGAGCAGTAGATAGATACAGTTCCATTGTTTCTATACAGTTTTATCAACATCATAAAAAATCTTTTCAAAGCAACACAAACCCAAAAT
>Ga0099797_100066_pt1 | contig 59092 bp, 15 predicted proteins | sample Uncmet_Sort48C_1_FD_89871 | JGI IMG/M metagenome (GOLD analysis project Ga0099797, IMG submission 89871) | Marine eukaryotic communities from CALCOFI LINE 67, Pacific Ocean - C012_Sort48C_1 | ecosystem: Environmental > Aquatic > Marine > Oceanic | place: Pacific Ocean: Monterey Bay | collected...
ATGTCGAAGCGCTGACAGCTTGGAATCTTGTACGGGAAAACGGCCAATGCAAGAGATTGCGGAATTGGGTAGAAGATGACTACGCATCTGAGGCCACTTTTTTCCGAAAGATGTATACCAGTCTAATCGGTGAAGCCAAGCGCACGTATACTGATCGCTATCATCCGGCGACGTTTATTGTGGATGGTAACCATAAAAAGCCAGTAAAAGCACAAGATCTGCCTGCTTCTGAATCTTGGACTACCATCGAAGTTGCCTCCGAGGCCTTTCAACAGGAAGATTGGAATGTATTTGGAGATGGTAAGGCGAAGAGGTTTTTGCAATCGACACCAGAGTGTTCGGCTTTGTTAAAGGTTATTCAGAATAAAACTGGCGAAAATAAACAATACAAACTTCCAAATCCATATCCAAGGAGATTGTTCAAGGACTGGCTGCCCCCGTTTAACCAGGGCAAACGCATGCTCAATGAGAACGATGATGATGATGATGATGATGAAAATCCGCAATGTGCAAACCCAAATGCTGACTGTCCTTAAATCAGGCCACAAATGGTGAGTGTCCTTAACTTAGGCTTCTGGGTGTCCTTAGGAGGTGTGTCCTTAAGTGGTTCACAAAGCCTAGGATGCCTCAAGACTAAAAGGCTGTCCTTAAGGTCCAAGCTGATGATTTTAAGCCGAGTCATCAGCTTGGACCTTAAGGTCCAAGCTACTCCTCCTTAACGAGGAAGTCACTGTGTCCTTAAGACTCCTTAAGGAGGACTATTTGCAAAATTGAAAATTGCAAAAATACAAATTATTGGTGAGTGGACCCATTCATTGTCTCAAATGTGGACCCATTCATTGTCTCAAATGGGGGTGAGTGGACCCATTCATTGTCTCAAATGGGTCATGTAACGTTGGGTCATGTAACGTGATCCTGGCAACAAGGATACGCCAAAATTTATCACGTTACATGAACAACGTTATAATTTGGGTGGTGGTATTGTGTGCTTCGGAACAGGGACGGGAAAAATTTTTAAAAAAAGAACTTCAATTGGTAATAGGCTTGTTATTTCAATTGAAAGAATACTGTAGGTGGTATTGTGTGCTTCGGAACAGGGAGGTCATTTGGGTGGTGGTATTGTGTGCTTCGGAACAGGGTGGGTCGAAAAATTTGAAATTTTTTGAAATTTAAAGAAAGTGGAACGTTTCGGACAGCACTTACATAGTATGAATGTAAGTGTTTCGAAATAGTCTGACCTTTTTCTTATTCTAACTTTCTTAAAGACAAAAAAATCTCCTTGATGATCGTAACTTTCTTAAAGAAAAAAAAATCTCGTTGATGATCTGAGGATCGGTCGAAGCCTGCTGTTATGGGTTCAATGGCAATTTTCCTGGTGCTATTGGTGTTGGGATCATGACATTGTTCAGACTCAGACTCAGAGCTATATATTATAGTGCGATCGGCCGATGAGATCAACAATGCAGATTCGGCACAATTTGAGGACAGAGTAGTATCGAGACGGTCTCTAAAAATTCAGAACGAAATATTTTATAAAAAACCTACCTCAAATAAGAATTAAGAAATCAGAACAAAAAGAAAAAAAATCAGCGATCCTAATGGAACAACAAAAAGAAAAAAAATCAGCGATCCGAACAACAAAAAAAAGTCAGTAAGTAGTACTACGCAGGTCCCACACAGCGCGCGGAATCTTTGTTACGATAACAAATAAAAACAAATAATTTGTGGGTCCGAAACGTAACAAATCGTAATAGAAACGTGATAAATGAATGAAAGAAAAAAAAAGTAAATTCGGTTGAACTTGTGAGAATCAGACTCAATATACTGGAAATGTGAAGGTTGTACCGGAGTCACTCGGTTGATGTCAATCTTCCGATGACTCTTCCGATGATTCTTCCGATGAGTCTGACGATGACTCTTCCGATGAATCTATAATCTCAATTATCTCATACCGAATGATCTTTATCAATATAATCTCTAGAGGGACTGAGCTCTTCAGATGAATCTCAGGGCTTCATTCAAAAGTCGCAATAAATCATGGCGTCAGATATTCTGGAGACAGAAATAATATTCTGAAATTGATATCAGAAGTCGTAAGTGGCCCCTGAAGACAGGTCTAGAAGGGCGAGGAATAAATGCGGATTGACTCATGCCCAGAAATCATTGTGGATTGAATCCAAAATGATTCTGTGGATTGATTTCCATACGGATTCTGTGGATTGAATCCAAAATGATTCTGTGGATTGGCGCCAGATTCATCTACCCGATAGATGACCACTAGTCTCGAGAGAGCCGATGTACCTGTGGATTGGCATGCCATCAGATTCTACCCGATAGATGGCCACTAGTCTCGAGAGAGTCGATGTACCTGTGGATTGGCATGCCATCATCTACCCGATAGATGACCACTCGAGAGAGCCAATATTCAGAACGCAAAGAGCGAGGCCAAATTATTGAATATTCAGAACGCAAAGAGCGAGGCCAAATTATTGAATATTCAGAACGGAAAGAGCGAGGCCAAAATATTGAATATTCAGAACGGAAAGAGCGAGGCCAAATTATGCTCAGGTCACCGCAGCAAGTTCCTTGAAAACTTCATCATCGTGCTTTGCCGTGGTAATTTCATGCATTGTCACTGTGTTCTTTTTTTGTTTGTTATCAGTCATTTATCAGTCCCAGTGCGTTTTTTTGGAAGGAAAATGTTGCGCGTTTTTGTTTTGGTCAGAAGGCTGATGTCAATGTCAATGCTGATGTGGGAGTGCATTTCCCGCTTTGTTCTTATGGGAAATACAGAGGAATTATGCTTGTAAGTGTCACAACTGACATTTGGGCTGTATGTTTGTGAGGATAACGTTTCAGAGTGGTTGTTTTTCTGGATCTTGAATGAAAAGGCGGGAAGTTAGTCGAATTTCGACATTTTTTTGCATCAGAAATTTTGTGACCTGTTAGAAGCGGATTCTCAGCTGTATTTTGAGTTTGGGGATGAGTAAAGCGGGCAAAATGCTGTATTTTTGCACTCGTATTTTGTCCTGAGTGTCCACCTCAGCGAGAAGATCTCTGGATTGTCTAAGTCTCAGCTGTCTGTTCTTCTGGAAAGCAAATGACGCTCAACGCCATCTACGAGACCCATCGTGCCTCCAGTGGCTCCATTGTGCCCTTTGATCTCACCGGTGATTGGATTCCCACCAGACATGACGAGTGGTACAACAGTCTCCCTGGGAAGCACAGCAAGCGGGCAAGGGACTCGAAAACGAAAATCACGTATAACTCGGCAGGGTTGGGTCGGTGAAGTCTATGTGAGGGTAACTGCAAAGTGCATTGCACCCGGCCAATACACAGCGCAATTCGATGTGGATGCCAGTTGGAAAACACTCCCATGGTCAGCAACGGATGGCAATCTGACTCTGCTCCCCGATGGCGTGCTGCAAGTCCAGTATCCAAGTTACAGCATTCGCGAGTACTGGACGCGTGTAGATGGCCGAGGACGGGAAATTTTGGCAACTGCGAAGCGGAGGAACGAGCATTCTGTGAGATCCTCCTCTCAGACCAATAATGGCAATATTGCAAAAACAGGCATTCAGACTAGGCGGAAAATAATGGTGGTGTTTCGTTTTTTCGGCGCGAACAAGAGCAACACCGACCGGCTGCAATGGCATTGGGCAATTGGAATTGATGATCGATATGCGCCAGTGGAAATTTATGAAGTGAGCGGCTCGATGGCAGTTGTTGGCCCCAAAGGGACCGTGGCTGCGTCTTCAATTTTCGTTGCGCCGGTGAACACAAAACTCGATCAATTCGACGGATATCTGGATATGCCGTCGCATACGACGACAAAAAGTGATGAAGAAGTCGTCAGCTTTTGTCGGTCCTGGGTGAAGGGGCATCCCATGTATCGCATAGAAGGGCCCAATTGTCAGACCTTCGCGGAAGACCTGTTTACATTTCTCACTGGGGAGGATCTGCCTTTCAAAAAAACGATACACAAGGTGGCCGGCGGAGCGCCTGTTGGAGATAATTCCGGTGGACCAGAAGCATCGAGCAGCGCGGTCTGGTTGGATCCGAGTAAAAAACCGAAATGGTGACAGTCAAAAAAAACTGCATGGGCACGAAAAGATGGCGTCAATGTGTCATGCGAGTGGTTTTGAAAACAATCCAAGAAAGAGACCCAGGTTAGAGACCCAGCAAGCTGTCGCGAAATCAATGCACTTGAGCCAGTAGAACCGGCAACGTTGTACTTGTTCGAATTTTATGACTATTCGATTTTTTCAAACACGGAGCATACCTGTTCGAAGCTTTTTCTCAGGTGTATTTAAATTTTGAATGCAGGTAATTTAAAGGGCCGCAAAAAGTTGGTTTGAAATTGAGGCGCCAGGTGTCATTCATGTTGTTCAATCTGTCCAAATTGGTGGCAATTTTGTCACCTCTTACACGGTAAAAAAGTAGCAGTCATGAAATATTAGAGCTCTTACGTATTGTTGTTGGAATTCGTATGTTTTCGTTTATGCCTGCCTTGTGTTGTGAGCGTTAACTTTGGGTGGGATATTATGGTCCTGGTCCATATTACGAGTTGAGTGTGGCCAGGAAATCGTAACGGTAGTCATGTCTCGAAATTAAGGCTATGAGTGGTTGGAAGTGATGTGGGCGTTTGGATACGATGAGCATTGCGTTTTGGTTTGAAAAGATGGTTTGGAAAAACATTGAATCTGATTTGGAGTGCGATTTTTGGCTGGAACAGCCGTGAATGTGAAGTCGAGCGCCTTCTGTTTTGAAGTCGAAAAGCAGTGGATCCGCTTTAAGTGCTTCGTGTGTGCCGTGCGCAGTGGATCCAACTCCATATTGTGTGGAACAATACATGAAGACTCAGCTCGCTGCATTGAATACAAAAACGATACCACTTGGCAGGAGAGTCAAAGCCAAGCAAGAAAAAAATCGTGACACTTGTGAGATAGATATCGATCTGGCGACCTTTCGCAACAAGTCAGTCGATCTTTCTTGCATTCGATTTCTTTGATATACTGTATCAGTACACCGATACGGTATTAATACCTAGTGCAATACCGAAAAAAAATTTACTATCAGTACCGAAAAAAACATTGGACATTCAAAAAACATTGGACATTCGATCTATACGGTATCCTGATACCGTGGAGAACATAGTCGATACGGTATCCTGATATCGTAGAGAACATAGTCGATACGGTATCCTGATATCGTAGAGAACATAGTCGATACGGTATCCTGATATCGTAGAGAACATAGAGAGAAGAGCATCGTTTTCTGAACCACATACTTATCGGAAAACACAAATAATTAAATCATTTAAACGGTGATCAATCGGTGAGTGATTCTTGAGTCATTTACAAGCCATAAACAAGTGACTCCTGAGTCACACACTTTTTTACACAAAACCGTAGGTAAAAAACTTTAAGTGACTCTTGAGTCGCAAAGTAAAAGCATACAAACAACTGCTGTTTGTACAGTATTCGTACAGATACAGTGAACTAGTCGAAGAGTTTTCGCCTTAATAGGTGGCTTGTCGACTTCGTGAAATTTGTGTGATTCGTCACAAAGAAAAAATATTGCAAGTGATCTGATCACAGATTCATAGAAAATTTGTTCTCGTGATTCGTCACTAAAAAAAAATCACTAAAAAAAAGCTGTGCGGTACCGATACACCTTTGTGGCCCGACCTTCGTAACACTGGGACCGGTCACCCTTTCAGATTTCTGACACTACTAGGCTTGACTCGAAAAAAAAATCAAAAATTTGCATTGAACATTGTTGAAGAAGTCTAAACTCCGACTTTTTAGAGAACGGATCTGATTTTGATTCACCCTGAATCTCAATCTTTTTTAAAAACACTGACTCAAAGAAGTAGCATTTGTTCTCTTCGGATCATCTGTTGCAGTATCTGTTGCCAGAAAAAAAAAAAAAAACTGTTGCAGTAGTATCATTCTGCTCTGAAGTTCCAATAAGTATTTCTCTCTGCAATTTCGAAGAACAGTATTTGAGTTAAAATTTCGCATCTCAAATTTAACAACTCATTATACACAACGCGATCTAAATAACTTTTTTCCAACCAACTGTCTTTCTCACAGCCAATTGTTTGAGAAATCTCACAAATTTCCTAGAAAAAAATCTTAGAAAAGATGGGCTCTCAGATTTCCAAAATCTCTCATATTTCGAAAATGACGGTTGTAAAGACCGTCGTGGTGACCACCATTGCGGCGACCACAGGCTCGATGCCAATGACCACAGCGATGCCAATGACCACAGCGATGCCAATTGGTAAGAATTTCAATTCAAAAATGTCTTCGCGTCGTACCCCGGGAATCCATACGATGGTGGTGTCCGAGAACGACAACAACCCGTTGACGCCGGAGGAATTGAAAGACTTCAAAAAATCTTGCCCGGGTGTGATCAAGGTTCAGCACCTGAAACAGCTCAACTATGATATCATCCAAGTCCAAGATAATCCTTCTGTCATCGAGTGCGCAAACGATTGGCTCTATGGACACAATGAGCAAATCAACCTGGTGACGGATGATCAGCCAATTGAGAAACAAATCACGCTTGGTGGCAGTGGAATCGGAGACGACAGTGGTTTAGATTCTGAGGATAATGATGATGAAAACGCTGAGCCTAATTCGATCCCAGAAGTTCCCTGGGAGATTCCAACTGGCATTCCTCCCCCACTTGATGAAGACGAAGGCACCAATGGCGTGACAATACCAAACGACGCACAATTTGGAAATATGTGGGCGCTGGATCAAAAGAATGACGCTGACATCGATGCTCCTGAGGGCTGGGAATATTATGAGACGAATAAAGACGTGGACAATCCGAAACCTATCATCATCGCCGTCATCGACACGGGAGTGAATTACAATCACGAAGATCTGAAAGACAAAATGTGGGTGAACATGAAAGAGATTCCGAACAATGGAATCGATGACGACAATAACGGCTATGTGGATGATATCCACGGCATTAACGTTGTTTCAGAAAACGGAGACCCAATGGATGACGAGGGGCACGGGACGCATGTTGCGGGCACTATCGCTGCAGCAGCGGATAATGGAAGAGGCATTCTCGGCGTTGCTTCTATTGGTCTACCTAAAAACTCGATTCAGATCATGGCCTGTAGGTTTTTGTCTCGCGAAGGAGGCGGGTCGCTATCCCAAGTAATCGAGTGTATTGAATACGCGCTAGCCATTGGAGCGAGAATATCGAATCACAGCTACGGTTCTGGGGGCGGGGGTCGTTTGGAGGCCTACAAGGAAATTTTTGCGAAATTGAAAGCAAGAAATCATGTGGCATTCGCCGCAGCTGGCAATGCCTCCAAGTTGTTGAATAACAATGACCTATTTACACTTGATCTGCCCTGTGCTACTGGCACGGCGAGTGGCGTCGTGTGTGTGGGGAGCACATCACCGTTTGGAAGGAGTATGGCGTTGCATTCCAATTACGGAAAAACGGTCGTGAATGTGGCCGCGCCTGGGGAAGCGATTGTCAGCACGTTTGTCGGTGGTGATATGATTGATGGGAGGAATAGCGACAGGATGATGGATCCGATGAAATTCGACTCATTCTATGGAAATTCACTGAACGAGACTCCCAACGAAAAATCGTATGCAAGTTTGACCGGAACGTCGATGGCGACGCCACATGCGGCCGGATTGGCGGCGTTGCTCGTGGCTGCGAGACCGAATCTCACTGCCGACCAGCTAATTAACTTGGTAATGAACCACGGGAAGAAAAAAGATTGGCTCACGGAGAAAACTATCTCCGGCTCCATGATCAACGCTGAAACCGCGATCACGGAAGCTTTTAAATCCATCCCAGCGCCTCGAGGTCCGAGAACGAGAGCGGTGAAGATTATAGATTCGGGAAATTCAGGGCCTATTGTTTTAAAAGACACGAATGCGAGACCAGGATTATTAAGTCTCGAAAAATTAGAAGTGGTCATAGAACATGCAGCTTCTGAGGCGAATTATTTCAGGGGCAAGGCCGCTGGAGAAATCCAATTATGGTTTTTGGATAAAAAAAAGAACAGAATTCTGGACAAGATCGCGTTTCTGAGAGGACGGCCATTAAATTGGGCTTCTAGAGTGATGTCTGAAAGCGAAAAAGAGCGAGAGGGATTCGCGAAAACCAGAAATCTGCGGATTGTGAAGTTTGATGGGGAATCGATTCGAAATTTCCCGATTCCCGCTTCTGCGAGATATCTGGGCGTCTACACCGCCTTCAGACAAATGGCGTCTAATCGGCGTGATGCAGCAGTGACTGCCCCTTTAGATTCTGATGATCATACAGCAATTGTGCAGTTGACGGATAATCGGATAGACTGGAGGAATGATATGAGTCTGAAACTCGATGAAAAGGATATAGTTTTGGAACAGGAGAGGACGTTTTGGTGGACGAAGACTTCTGGGGACAATTTTGATCACGACGATGACAAAAAAACGAAAACATTGAACATGGACGGTCTCGTGTCGTTTCATCCTCCGCACGCTGGCGAAGCAGAGATCACGCATTACAACATTTATCGCGGACAATGGGCGCCGTGTGACGGTCCGGATGAAATTGTTATGAACAACAAAAACGACATTCAGGCTCTGAAACAGAAAAAGAAAAAAGCTCTCGAAAATAACGAAAACCTCTGTTGGGCGGTCTGTCCGCCCAACGAATCCAACAGGTGCATCAAGAATCCAACACGAGCCGATCGCATGAAAACACTGCTCGCCACAGTGCCGGCGAGTTTGAAATATCTCCCGCCCTACTGCACTAACGGCGACATCACAGATTCGACGTGGGATGCCACACTGGGAGAATGGGTAGAGGTGCAAGTTCCAGAAAGGTCGTCTTGTGATGTGATTACGATTTCGAAACCTCAGAAACCATCAGAAGATAGTTTCGAAAACATTCAGAAGAAATTTCCGGGCCACGAGATCCACACCTCCACTTCGGTGAGTTATGATTCTTCCAAATCCGAATTCGCGAAAAACAAGGAGGAGGAGCGCGCCTGGATTACATTCACCGGGCCTGGGATTTTGGAATTTCATCAAGTCGAAAAGTTAACGAGCACTTATGCTTTTTTGCAACACAGTTCAGGGACTTCCGGAAGTCCTTATACCTTTAAGGGAACGAAATCCGCGACGAAAAAGTTCAGGGATTTGCACATTCCTCCGGGTAGGTGGACGATGGAATGGAAAAGTTCTAATCGCAACGATGATGTGCGGAAATGGGAGCTGCGCTTTCATTCCACGGCGAAATATGAGAATATTCCGGTCAAATTTGAGAATGTGAACTATTTCGGGGGACAGGACAGTTATATGGAATCCGCGATCGTCATCGCGCCTGCCTTCAAAATATTCAATGAGGGAGATGCTGAACCGATGGCGCAAGTGGTTGCGGGTGTCGACATTGTGCCGCCCCCGACGGTTGAAGATTTGAAGCTTGTTAATGGGCCTGGTAAGAATCAGAATGAGAAGGAAGCAATTCAACAGATCTATGATTTCCGCCCTCCGTTCACGAAGCCTCGTTCCGCGATGTTTTTCGATATGGATGGCGCAAAAAATTCTTTCTCCGGAAAAGTGAAACTTGTCGCTTCCCCAGACGGTATTAACCAACGCAAACACCACATAACAGGCACTGTGCGTCTGTCTGCGAAATTAGGCTTTTATCACGATCTCAATGCCCTCGAAGATCTGACGAAAAACGAACCTGATGGCTTTGTTTGGGAAGGGGCATGCGAAGCGAAAGTCGCCGACTTTGGACGGGAAACGTCATGTCAGGTAGATATACCTCTAGGTGACGCGCAAATCGATCCAAAGACTGTGAATTCCGCGAAATTAAAATTCCGTTTATTCGTGACCGAGCAATCCGCTCACTCTCCTCCACATGCAACGTCACTGCCAAACTTTAACACTCTCATTGTACCTGTTTATGATTTGACTCTCAACACACAAGATCCCGAAAATGGGCTGGCCGTCACCCCAGTCGCCGCAGACCGCAATGTCATCAACGTTCTTGTCAACGGGCAGTCTTATACCGATAACTTCGTCGGTTTGACGGGATACCGCCTACGGTGGGAAGACTCTGCAAAGACGATCATCAGCGAAACAAGACTCCCCGTGACCTGCCCCCCGGTTGCTTCCAATCAGGCAGCAATAGAAGGCTACAGGAACCGCGCTCAACACGACAATATGCCCTTCAAGAAGGATCTCGGCAAATGGAATTGTGACCAACTTCCGGGTCCTTTTGCACCGCGATGCATTCCTGGGAAAAGTACTATACCTTTCACCGCAAGTGCTCTGAACTCGGGAGAAAACTACGACTCCTGTTCGAACGGATCATGGGAAATTTCCCTGCTTGATAATCAGGATCCCAAAAAAACAGGACAAACCTACCAGCTGAAAAAAACGCTTAGATTTGACAATGAAGATGAATATATTTATTTCCCTACCAGAGGTAAATTAACTATCAAACACGTTGCGCTGGATGACGACCAATGGGCCGGCACGAGCTTCACATACAACACGGAAAACAGTTATAAACTAGGTGAATGGGGCAACAGACCGCCACATGATGACTTCATCAGCCGTTGGAGCATCCCTAACTTTCAAGGCAAGATGAGTGGTGAAAAAGACTGGGGCACTCTCCCCCCCCTGAAAGATGGTTCATCGTTTGTCGTTCACTGGAGATCGAGCTGGATTGAGCTGTGGGCGGGCTTTTCGTGGTCGAAAGGCATTCAAGACCCTCTGACAGCCGGAGTCACAGACCATACAGATCCAAATTGGCGCGGAATCGTACTAGAATGGACACCTCAACAGTCAGATGGTATGGCAATGAGCAGCAACGACATGAAAGTTGGAGGCTTTGATGTGATAAATGTTCCGCCACCTCTTGAGGGGTTTGAGGACGAAATACCAGGACAAGTATCGAATCCATTTCCGCCCGGAACACTGCCGCCAGGAGAGTACGTTGGCGGCTATATTACGAAGGACCCAAAACTTGAGAATGCTCAGCGGTTACTTCCGAAAGCGGGCAGTTTTCGGGTGGAGCCGATTTACCACGAATATTTGGGCATCAAGCAGGTCGCAGGTCCATTTGGGCAGCAAGTATTGCAACAAGATTTGTTTGGTCCAAGATTTGATCAAAATAAGGTGGTTTTGCCCGGAGTTGGTTTTGGAAAAATGTCATACATGAAATCCGCGATAGGCACCTGCTGGCCAAAGAATAAACTCGCCCGCTGTATCATTCCGAATCCGCCGGGAAGGAATACTCCGAGAATCAATTATAGGATCGCCAGTACACTCACTGCTGTGGGAAATTCAAACAAATATATCGACAATAAAAACTACCTTAATAACCCACAATGTCGGATCAGGAGGCAGCGAAAGGGTCCAAGGCACTTGAGAAGGAATTATTTTAGGTTTAATTGGGAAAGATGCGGCTCCGCGGTAAACACAGAATACGACCCAGTTCTGAAAAAAGAGAAAACTATTCTCAATGTTTTGCTGATACCATTTGATGAGCAGAAGAAAGAGATAATCGGTGGTAAAGAGGCACAGTATTTGGATTGTAGGTGTGAAATACCTTCGGGGGATGATAGACGACAGTTGGGAGATTCCTCCGCTGCTGGAGATTCCTCCTCTGCTGGAGCGGGAGGAGCAGCGGCCTTTGGAGGAGCGGACTCTTCTGAAGATGGATACGCTTTCGACACTGTGACTGATGCGGATGATGATGGTTCCCCCGGTGGCAATGATGCATACGCTTCGGATCCAGATTTCTATTTTCCCGGCGAAACGCCCGAAGATGTTGAGGCGCAAGAACGTGCAGAATCAGAAGCACAACAGTCCTCTGAACATTCCGCAATGGGCCAGCGATCCGCAATGAACCAAACAGAAGCAGAAAACCTCTACAACCAGCTGAAACAAATCGAGGTAGAAAACGAGGAGGCGCAGCAGCTATACGAAAAGTACGGTGACAATGCGCAGTTTGTGAACAGGACTTCTGCTGCAACCACTGATGTCTCTGGACCAGGCTCTGGAACAAATTACTCTGGAACTGCTGCAAAATTGAAACCACACAAAGATGCTCTCGACCTTGACCTCGTCCTGTTCAAAAAATCAAAGAGCTGGGCAACGAACAACAAAAAGGCCTTAGAGAGTGCGTTGAAAACCGCCTTACTTAGTGGTTGTCAGATGGCAGGCGTACAAGGAGCTTCAAGTAGTGCGATCGAAAGTGTAACGATCGTGGCAATTAGTAACCATGCAGGAGAGGATGAAGACCCAAACTCGCAGACATCGGCAAGCTCAACCTTGATAAACTTCCGTGTGACATTCGCTAGTCCTCCGGCTGGCGCTGCTGATTCTAGTGCTGCTGATTCCAGTAGTTCTGATAATAGTTCTGATTCTTCTAGATCTGAGAATACTGCTAGCATAAAACTAACCGCACAACAGAAGCTTCGTATGGAATTAGAGTCCAGAACAAAACTCATTGCAAGAAACGCGCCGAATGTTGTCGAAAAGTTTCTGCATTCACTGCACCAACAGACTCAACAAATGAAAAAAGCTCAGAAAACCGAAAAGAAAATGGCCAAGACTGATGTAGAATTTGCACCACATGATGGCGCTGGGTTCTTTTGAGCTGGTGACCTCTGTGTGAGCGGTATCTCCTTGAGGAAGGGCGATATGTTTTTAAGCTGAACTCGATTACTGCGTACAAAAAGATCTAAATATTTCGTGAGTGACTATTCTGAGGGCAGAAAAAACTCAGAAAAAACTATTCTGAGGGCCGAAAAAACTCAGAAAAGACTATTCTGAGGGCAGAAAAAACTCAGAAAAAACTATTCTGAGGGCCGAAAAAACTCAGAAAAGACTATTCTGAGGGCAGAAAAAACTCAGAAAAAACTATTCTGAGGGCCGAAAAAACTCAGAAAAGACTATTCTGAGGGCAGAAAAAACTCAGAAAAAACTATTCTGAGGGCCGAAAAAACTCAGAAAAGACTATTCTGAGGGCAGAAAAAACTCAGAAAAAACTATTCTGAGGGAACAAAAGGAACTTTCTAGACTATCAATTGCATATAAACCATACAGATCCAACTTCCGAAATGTCGGAAAAAAAAAAACAAAGGAGTTGGAAAAAAAACTGAGGAGTTGAGTTGAGGAGTGCTTTCAAATTTAGTATTTACCTCGTGGGTACACGGGGTATTAAGAATTTAGATCAATATATCAGAAGAGAAGTGAACAGTGATCAGAAGAGAAGCGAATTATCAGAAGAGAAGTCAACTGCAACGGAACTGTAATGAGAGAGAACTATGATGAGAGAACTGACTATAGGGCGAGAACTGACTATAGGGCAAGAGGACTACAGCTAGACTAATCGCTGTAACAAACTGTAACGGCGAGAGAATCAATTATCAAGAGAGAATTAACCGGAGATGCATTTGATGACAGAAGTATTACCCAAAAGAAACGTTATCAGGAAAAATAATACCAAAAGAGAAACCTAGAGAATTCTGAATCTTTCTGAATTCTACAAAACAGTTACTACGCGACTTTATGTTCGCGACAAATGTATGAAAAAAACTTTAAAGAGGAAGAGAAGAGCACACGACCACAGATTTCACATAAGTTGTTTAGCACACGAACTAATCACATAAGTTGATTTTTTAGAGAAGAGAGCTGAGAATAACATACAAGAGATAAAATCTCGCAGATATACAAGGGAACAAAACCGAGAAACACCAGAGAGAGTGACACCACAAGAGAGAACCGAGAAACACCAGAGAGAGTGACATGACAAGAGAGAACTGAGAAACACCAGAGAGAGAGTGACACGACAAGAGAGAAAACTTGTTAAAAACTTAAGCACATGAGGGACCAACGATATAGTTGACGCAACAATCTAGTTGACAACTGAGGCAACTGGTGCCGTACCAGAGAAATAGGACATTCAAAAAAAAAATATTTCGAATGACAATATTTCCATTTTCGCTGCGATGCATTTTACTAGTCTAATAGACAGAATCAATTGAGCTCTAGAGCTCTAGGACCACAACGTCAAATATTGAGCTCTAGAGCTCTAGAACCGCAATATAAATTGACTTCATTTTTTCAATCATTCCATCATGCATCAGCACTCTATGAGTGATATCTTTTGACTTACAGACCGACGCTTCAACTTAATGGAATTACCTGACAGAGTCACGTTTCGTTTCGCTTTACTTAAGTTAAGCATCCGATGGCGCGTGCTCTTCAGAAAACTCTACCCTTGAGAAAATAACTACCCCTGACAAATCTCTACAGAGTCTGACGGGATTCTTGGAATCTCTTACACCCTGGAGAGAGAGATAGAGAGACTCTCTTAGAGAGAGTATAATGCTTCTCAATATGAAATGCAAACAAAAACTTAAGAGGAATTCAAAAAAAAAAAAAAACGCAAAGAGAGGACGGAAAAATCGTGACACGCACTACAAAAAGAACATGCACTACAAAAAGAACATTGGAACATTGATATAACCCTGTAGAAGGATTCTAATTTCTACCAGAAGACTGACTGAATTGATTGGACTGGGCTCGAGTTCTTAAGAAACAAAGGCTCGTCTCCTTAACTTTTAAGAAAAAAAAATAAAAAGACGTTCCTAAGGAACGTGTGAAGTATACAATAAGAAAATCTCACGAATCTATAGAACGATAAAAAACTGACTGACTGACATAAAACTGACTGACTGACAGTTCGGATTCTTGAATCTGACTGACTGACAGCTGAGATATCAATTTGACTGAAAGAAAAAGACTGACTGAACATGTTGGAGTCTTCGTTTTCGACGAAGACTCAACGCAATCAACTTCCTGGACATTGAGTTTCTACATTCAGCTTCTTGAGAGAAATTGATGTAGAAATTGAAGTAGAATGATTCAGCTTCCTATTTGAATTTCCTATCTAACAGTGATCTACTCAACTTCCCCAATTGAATTTCCCCGAAGGTGTATACCTTATGCCTTACCTTATGATTAAGGCATAAAAGGCGTGTACCTTTTGGAAATCCAATCTGAAATCGCAATCTGACCCTTCTATATAATACCTTTAAAGGTCCTTTAAGTCTTTCGAACTGGATATAATTTGATAAATGTCAGTGACACTTCTGTGACTGACATAGTCACTAACCCTGACTAATGACGTCGACTTCTCATGGAGAGGTCACGCTTGGAGAGATCACACGAGACCAAGTTCTTCGTGATCGCTTCAAGACCTGAATTTGAAGAAATTCCAAAAAAAAAAAATCCAGGGACCTGGATCACATGATCCTGACCGTCAGTGACGATAATGTCAACACGTGTTCGATACCTAAGCTGTAGTGTGAGGCCTGGTCGTTGTCTCAGATTTTGTATGCGATGCGATTGTGGTGATGTGATTGCGACTGTTCTGTGTTGTTGATCGTGATCGTAGTCGCGTTGATCGTGATTGTGTTGTCGTTCGTAGTGAGATGTGAGTTGATGTCAGTCGCAACCCATTCCCACTTCGTTCTAATAATTTTAAAAACGAAACCATTTGACAGGAGAGTCAAATTTCCAAGAAAGAAAACTCCGAATCGTGACACTTGTGAGAAAAGTATCGACCTGACGATCTTTCGCAGCAAGTCAGTTCTCGCATTTGATTCTTGATACACCGTATCAGTACACCGATACTGTATCAGTACCGAAAAAAAACATTGGACATTCTTTCAATACGGTATCCTGATATCGTAGAGAACATAGCTCGAACAGAACGAACACAGAGAGAAGAGCATCGCTCTCCAGGTATTTTCTGGAAGATTTAGACGGTGAGTGACTCCTGAGTCACACACTTTTTTGCAAAACGTAGGGAACTTCGAGTGACTCCTGAGTCACAAAGTAAAAACATCTGTCTGGACAGTAGTCGTACAGACACATTGTACTAGTCGAAGAGTTTTCGCCTCAGTAGGTGACTTGTCGACCTCGTGAAATTTTAAAATCCGTGTGATTTGTCACAACCAAAAAAATATTTCAAGACTAAGTGATCTGATCACAGATTCAAACTTGTTCGAGTGATTCGTCACTGAAATTTCAACTTTTAAAAACAGTGTGGAAGAGCATTGGTTGCACTGTCCACGTGATTCGTCCGTCATTCAGAATCAGAAAAAATCCAATCGAAAACATTGACCAAACAAAAGCTGTACGGTATCGGTACACACCTTTGTGACCCGACCTTTGTAACACTAGGTCGTCGCCCTTTCTGAGCATTCTGACATCAGGTAAATTCAAGATTCGACGAAGAAATTAGGTTTGACTCAAAGACTCAAGAAAGTTTCCAAGTTAAAATTTGCATTGAACATTGTAGAAGAGTTCTATTTTCCGACTTTTTAGAGAAAAAAAAATATTTCAACATCATTGTGAAGATTGTAGAGAGTTTCCACAATTCCGAAGTTGTAACAATTCAGAAGTCGTATTTGCCCTTGCAATTGTGTTGATTTTGATTCAATCTGAATCTCGTATCAGATAATAAGTATAATCTGCAAAAAAAAAAACATTTGTTCTCTTAACTGGTTACAAAAAAAAAGATTTCTGCAGTATCTGCAGTATTGTATCAGATACTGCTCTCCAATTTGAGGAAGTATTTCGATTTCCGAAATTGAGTTTCGCAATTCCATTAACACCCGTGGCATTATACACGTGTGCGGCAACGTGAGATTAGTATCATATCTTTATTGTTAAAGAAAAAAATGGGATCTCAAATTTCGAAAATGACGAACTTAACCACCGTTGCGGTGACCTGGTCACTGGCCACTGTAATCGTGTTCAACACAGTGCTGACAAGTTTCCAAGGTGAATCAGTGACAATTTTTGCGCAGCAGCTGCAGCAAGAAGTTCCTCCAGAACCACAAAATCAGATGTCTCCATTAATGCCCGCGAATGATAATCAGATGTCTCCATTGGGTCAGATGTCTCCAATGGGTATTGCAAATTCAATGTCTCCAAATTCAATGTCAATGGGTGCTGCAAATTTGTTTGAAACTTCTTCAAGTGGTCGATTTCCGGGAATCCACATTCTGGTCGTGTCGGAGAACGACGACAATCCATTGACCCCGGAGGACTTGAAGGATTTCAGAAAGTCTTGTCCTGGTGTTATCCGTATTCAGCACCTGAAAGAACTCAATTACGACATCATCCAAGTACAAGATAGCGCAGCTGTGATCGAATGTGCAAACGATTGGCTCTACGGACACGGTGAACAAATCAATCTGGTCGCCGATGATCAGCCGATTGAGAAGCAGATCACGCTTGGGGGAGGAATCGGAGGCAATGGTGGCGGTGGAATCGGCTTTGGCGACAGTGGAATCGGAGGCGACAGTGAATCTGAGGAGTACCGGCATGGCCGTGCACTCGCGAATGATGAGAATTTGGACTCCAATGATGATTTGGTCGATTCTAACGATAACAATGATAATGAAAACACTGAACCAATCGAAAAGGAAGACGAAAAAATCGAAAAGGAAGACGAAAACGGCGTAATAACGATTCCAGATGACGCAGAATTTGAACATATGTGGGGGCTGAACCAAAAAAATGATAACGATATCGACCTTCCCGAGGCCTGGGAGGTCTACGAGACTCTGAAAGACGTTCGCGATCCGAAGCCTGTCATCATCGCCGTGATCGACACCGGTGTGAATTACAATCACGAAGATTTAAAGAATAAAATGTGGATCAACGTGAACGAAATTCCGAATAACGGCATTGATGATGACAATAACGGCTATGTCGATGATATCCACGGCATCGACACAGCTTTACAGAACGGAGACCCAATGGACGACGACGGGCACGGAACAGCTGTCGCGGGCATTATCGCGGCTACCGCGAATAACAAAAAAGGCATCGTCGGCGTTGCTAGCCCCCCAAATAATTCTTTACCTGGTAAACACTCGATCCAGATTATGGCGTGCAAGGCTTTTGCCCGCGGCCTCCACAACCAGGGCACTTACCATAGTAAAGGCGGCGGCGACCTATCTTCTCTCCTCGAATGTATTGAATACGCTCTGGCGCACGGTGCTCGGCTCTCGAATCACAGCTATAGTTTTGCGAGGGCGAACCAATATACGTTCGACGTTTTCAAAGAAGTATTCTTAAAACTAAAAAACAGGCTCAACCACGTCGCGTTCGCCGCAGCGGGCAATGAGGGCACCTTCATGACTCGATCAGTGCTCAAATCCGTCAGTCTGCCCTGTGGCGTTGAAACTTATAATGGCGTTGTGTGTGTGGGGGGTACATCACCGTTTGGAAGAAGTATGACGTTGCACTCGAATTACGGGAACACGGTCGTCGATGTCGCGGCGCCTGGGGAGTCGATTGTCAGCACGTTTGTCGGCGGTAACTACGGTAATATTGATGGAATTGATGGGAGAAATAGCGACAGGATGCTGGACCCGATAGATTTCGACTCGCTTTATGGAAGTTCTCTTGTGCACATTGACAAAACAGTAACTACTAATTCTGAGAATGCCTCCTATGCAAGTTTGACCGGCACGTCGATGGCGACTCCTCACGTGACTGGTTTGGCGGCGTTGCTCGTGGTCGCAAGACCAAATTTGACGGCGGATCAGTTGGTCAATCTGATTGTAAATCACGGAAAATATCAGAAGAAAGAATCTCAACAGAAACAAGAAAAGGAACAAGAAAAGGGCGAAGAAAACCTTAAAAAAGAGTTGCCAAATAATAATTTGAATAGTAATTTGCTCACAGACAAAGTGAAATCCGGCTCCATGATTAACGCTGCGTCCGCATTGAGACAAGCTTTTGAAACGATTCCAAAGCCTCGGAAACCGAAAACAAAAGCCGTATATCATGAAGATGCGCTCTCTTCCTATCGGAGCAGGGGAATACCAGATTTGAATCGAAGACCCGGTCTATTCACAGTTTTCGGCTATCATGTGATTTTGGAAATTCCTGCCGATGCATTGTCACAAGAGTCAGACTTTTTCCATGGGAAAGAGGGCGGAAAAAAAGGCGGAAAAGCCAATTTACCTACAGGTGAAGTCCAAATTTGGTTTCTAGACAAGAAAAAAAACCGAATTGGCGGTGACAAAATCGCTTATCTTAGAGGAGAGGAGCTATCGAAGTATAGCAGGAAACTGACTGACTCAGAGATTTTCATTCAATATCCGGCTCTTCACGTTGATAGAAATCTGTACAGTGTGGAATTCTCTTCACGTCTCATGGGAAAAAACCATCCAGGCGCCATTCAAGATGAAGTGATGCCCCCCGAAGCCAAATATTTGGGGGTTTATACTACATTCTCCAGAAGAAGTTTGTCGGGTAAAAATAGAAGAAATAACTTCTATCCACACGACGCATCTTTGACACAACCGTTAGCCCATGCAATTACGTATCCGAAAGAAGATAACATAGAAGACTGGAAAAAGGATATGAAATTGAAACTTTTGGGAAATGACATAGTTTTGGACCCGAAGGAAAGAACGTTTTGGTGGAGTCGACAGACGAAAACAGGAGATTTTGTCGAAGATTCTCAAATTGATTGGTTCGACGAAAATCAGTGGCCTCCCAATGCTAAATGGTGGATGGTCCCAGAGAATCAGTTTCATGCTATGCCTTGGGAGTTGAAGGAGCGCTTATATGGTGATGATGATGATGATGACAATCCTAATAGTAAAAATGCTAAAGACAATGCTAAATTACTAAAAGATAAAAATGAAGATAAGAAACGAATGAAGCTTTTGAATATGGACGGTCTGATTTCGTTCCGGCCTCCATTAGCTGGCGAATCAGAGATCACGCATTACAACATTTATCGAGGACAATGGGCACCCTGTGACACTGAGGATACTAAAAGAGACACCGAATACATCGGCGCCAACACTTGGACTTTGCCACTGGCAGTCACTATGCGTGACGAGAAAGAGATACAAACTTTAAAAGAGCAAAAGAAAAAGGCTATCGAAAACAACGAAAACCTCTGTTACGCGGTGTGTCCAAAAGACGAACCCAAAAAATGTGTCAAGGACCCGCGAGAAAACGATCGACGGAAAACGTTAATCGCCACAGTGCCTGCCACATTGAAATATTTGAATCCTTACTGCTTCAACGGAGAAATCACCGAATACGAATGGTCGGGCAGAGAGAGTAGGTGGGAAGAATATACCCGAAAAACCAAATCCTGCCAAAAAATTACGATTTCGAAGCCTGAAAAACCTTCAGGTTTCGAAAAAGAGGAACTTCAGAAGAAATACCCGGGACACGATATATGGACGACCACGTCCGTAAGCTATGGGCTTAATCAGAAAGAAGGTAAAGAAGAAGACGATCATGGTAAATCTTTATCATCAGAAGATGAAGAAGATGAAGAACGGGCAACGATAACATTCACTGGGCCTGGTATCCTGGAATTTCACCAGATGAACCTACCTGATGCAATGTCATTGCGCGTGAACCTAGTAAAGAACAATGAAAACGATAATGAAAACGATAACGAGAACAAAGAAAACGATAATGCAGAAAAGAACGAGGAAAATGATAATTTTTCAGAAAAAACTACTACTCCTCACATAGTTCAGAACAACATAGTTCAGAATAATGCGTTTTTGAGGCATAAAGGTTATACCTTCAAAGGAACGAAATCAGAGGGCAAAAAGTTTCGAGATTGGCATATTCCACCGGGCAGGTGGACAATTGAGTGGTATTCTTCAAGTTCTAATCACGATTCGAAAAATAAAAATGCTCAAAATCCTCAAAATGCGAAAAATCCTCAAAATGCGAAAAATCCATTCCACGACGAAGCGAAAAAATGGGAATTGCGATTTCATTCTACGGCAAAATATGAGAATATTCATATCACTTATGAGGGGGCGAATTTTTCTTCGAAATCGTCCAAAAAGGACTGGGATTCGTACAATGATAACTCGTATATTGAGTCGGCCATCGTTATTGTGCCAGCGTTCAAAATTATGATTCCAAGTGAAGTTACGGCATACAAATATTTAAATGAGCGTGCTGGAGAAACTACGGCGAAGCCATTGAAAAATTGGAATGGCCATTTCGCAGATGACGCCGAACCTATGCATTTCGTGGTTTCAGGTGTCGACATTGTGCCGCCTCCGACGGTTATGCACTATTTGAAGAATCGTGACGACGATTCCGGTGACGACGATTCCGAAGAAGAAAAACTTAAAGAAAAGAACTCTAAAAATAAGGATTCGAAAAAAGTGGAACCAGAAATCTATGACTTCCGCCCTCCGTTCACGAAGCCTCGGTCCGCGACTTTCTTCGATCTGGATGGCAGAAAAAACGCGCTTCATGGAAGCGTGAAACTTGTCGCCTCCCCACATAATATCGACCAGCGTAAGAGCCAGCGCGCTTTTGAGTCGTCTCAAAGGCTGCGTTTGTCTGCAAAGTTGGGTTATTACACTGATTTATATGCGGTGGAAGATTTAACAAAGAGAGAACCTGATGGCTACCTTTGGGAAGGAGCGTGTACGGCATACGTTGGATTCAAATCGGAATACGACGCATACTACAAAAGATCTTACAAAACATCTACACCCTCTCCAGATGAAACTGCGTGCGAGATACCTCTTGAAGCGCAATGGTCCGGACCATTACTACCATTAGAAACAGAAGAGCTAGTAACAGACGAGAAAGAGCTAACAGAGAAAGAGAAGCTAAAAGAGAAGCGTAAAGAGCTAACAGAGAAACAGAAGCTAAAAGAGAAGCGTAAAGCAGACAGAAAGAAAGACGCAGAGAAACAAGATGATGGAGAGAAACTTCCCGGCAAAGACACCAGACAAAACAAGCCTGAGCCACGAAAGTATCGGCTATTTGTAACCGAGCAATCTGTTGTCTCTCCCTTGGGTTCTTATTATGAGGACCCTCCTCAACATTTTACGACTTTGCCGAATTACAACACTCTGATTGTGCCTGTGTATGATCTCATTTTGAATAAACAAGATGACTCAAAGGATGACTCAAAACAGTCAGATGACTCAAAACAGTCAGATGATTCTGATGAATGGACTTTGAATAAACTCCCTCCCAAGTCCAAGGAGAATGAAAAACTGGATTCCATTGAAAATGAACACAGGAATGGACTGAATGAATTTGATACCGAAAACGGACTGTCTATGACGCCAACTGTTGCGGATAAAAACGAAATCAGCGTTCTAATAAATCCCCAGTCTTACACTGTGAAAGACAATTTCGTCGGCTTGACGGGGTACCGCATGAGGTGGGAAGATTCTGTGCAAACGGTTATTAGCGAGACCAGATTGCCAGTAACTTGTCCCCCGGTCGCTTCCAATCAAGACGCGATGGAGGGATTCAGGAAAATTGCACAGCACGATGCGAGTATACCGTTCAGGAACGATTTGGGGAAATGGAATTGTGACCAACTTCCGGGCCCATTTGCGCCGCGCTGCATCCCGGGGAAATCGAGTTTAGGACCGAATTATACGGGCTCTCAAAGTTCTGAAAGTTATGAAACGAATTCAGAAGAAAAAAATCTGAATTCAGAGCCCCAATTTAACTGGGATGGGTGCTCGAACGGAGGATGGGAGATATCGGTGATTGAGAGCAGTGAACAAAGGTCTAATCGCTATATGTATGGCGATAAAGAAGTTAAAACAACCTACCAACTGAAAAAAACCCTCAAATTCGACAATGAAGACGACTACATTTATTTTCCTACCAGAGGGAAACTGGTTGTGAGAAAAGTCGCCCTCGATGACTGCCAATGGGCAGGAAGTGTGTTTGAATACAACACTGAAAACCGTTACTTTCCCGGGGATTGGGACAGCAGGCCGCCGCATGGGAATTTTCTTCATAAAAAAAGCATGCGAGGCATAGGCATGGATCCGATTCACCTTTACAGACAGTTAGCCTATGAGAAAGACTGGGGCACTATACCCCCTATAAAAGATGGCTCATCTTTCGTAGCCCATTGGCGCTCGAGTTGGAATTGTCCTCCAGATCATTCCCGACGGGATTCGGACCCCCGTGTAATTATAGACGAAAACCACCCTTCTGCTGATATCACGGACCATGATGATCCAGAGTGGCGCGGAATTGTATTGGAATGGACGCCTCAACAGTCAGAATACGGCATGGCATTGAGCAGTAACGATCTTGGCAATATAGGTGGCGAAAATGTTATGCAAAGTGTTCCGTTAGTACCGGGTTTCGGGGGTGGAAGTGAAATCGTTGGTCCAGGAATCGTTGGAGGGTTCAATCCACAGATTGGACAAATGGGATCTTTGCACTCGCTAGTTCCAAAGGCAGGTAGTTTTCGGGTCGAGCCGATTTACCACAACCATTTGGGGATAAAACAGGTTGAAGGCCCTTTTGGCGTCCAACAATTGCGGCAGGATGTTTCTGGTCCGCGGTTTGATGAATCTCAATTCGTTCTCAACGGTATCGGTTCCGGAAAACTGCCCTACATTCAATCCGCAATTTCCAGATGTTACCCAGATAGCAAACTCGCGCGATGCATCATTCCGAACAACATTGTCGGCGGGATAACTCTTCAAAAACAACATTATAGAATGGCTGGGACGCTTGGGAAAGACGGTGGGTTTTGGACAAAACACGGGTATGCACGAAGCGAGGTGTTTAACTTACGCAAATACATTGACGATCCCCAGTGCCGGATCAAGAGAGAATCGCAGGGCGCGGGAAGACTTTATTTCAGGTTCAATTGGGAGCGATGCGGGTCGGCTGTGAATATAGAATACGACCATGTGGAGAAAAAGAAGAAAAAAATTCTCAATGTTTTGCTTATACCCTTTGACGAGAAAAAAAAACGGATAGTCGACAGAAGGTACCCGGGACACGAGGAGCAGATACCCTATTTGGACTGCCGATGTGAGATACCGTTGGACGATGATCGACGACAATTGAGCGACTCCTCGGGAGATCCCTCTGAAGATGGATCAGATTCTTTCGCTGCGGGAAATTATTCCTCTGTTGGAGATATGCAGTCACTGACGCAAAGCATAGCATACGCTTCCGATCCAGATTTCTATTTCCCCGACGAATCGCCTGAAGATGTGGAATCGGAATTGCCTGAAGACGATGAGAATAATTCTGTGAAAGAAGAAGGTGAGAGTTTAATAAATACAGCAAAAACGATGAACCAAACGGCAGCACAAGAATTGTACAACCAACTGAAACAAATCGAGAGAGAAAACGAGAGAGCACAGAAACTGTACGAACGATATGGGGACAATGCGCAGTTTGTGAACAGAACTTCAGCTGGTCACGCAAGAGCTGGTAGGACTTCTGAAAGTTACTCTGGAACAAATTACTCTGGAACTACTTCTGCACATTTGGAAGTTTCTGCAAATTTGGAAGTCAATTCGAATGTCAATGACAACACAGACGCTTTCGATCTTGACCTCGTACTGTTCAAAAAATCTAAAAGCTGGGCCACCAACAACAAAAATAATTTAGAAAATGCGTTGCAAACTGCGTTACTCAGTGGTTGTCAGATGGCCGGACATTTACAAGGACTCGCTTCAAGTAGTAGTGCGATTGAGAGTGTGACGATTACGAGGATTAGTAACCCTGTCGCAGGAGAAGATGAAGACCCAGGCTCGCAGACATCAGCAAGCTCAACGGTGGTCCATTTCCGGATAGCATTTGCAAGTCTTCCGGCTGGCGGTCCTGATTCTAGTGCTGATGCTTCTAGTGCTGATGATTCTGGTGCTGCTGATTCTGGTTATGAGAGTCCTAGTTCTGATGATGGTGCTGATTCAGATTCTTCTAACTCAATATTATCAGCTGTCACAGTAAAGCCAAGTACAGAAAAAAAACTACGTATGGAGTTAGAATCTCGCGCCAAGCTCATTGCAAGAAACGCGCCGAACGTGGTCGAAAAGTTTCTACATTCGCTGTACCAAGGGCAAATGAAGGGAGGGAAAATGAAAAACGGTCAGAAAAACGAAAACAAAATGGCCAAGACAGATATAGAATTTTCTTTACCAGAGACTGGCGGGCTCAACTTCTTCTGAGCTGAAGAGAAAGGAAAGCAAGAATGAATCACTTTGAACAGGTTCCGGCTGATATGATAATTCTTCCTCACTGGAGTCTGGAAGCAGAAGTCATGCGATAGAGAAAGAAAGAGTTTGGAAGAAGAAGCTGAAAGCTGAGGAGTTTAGTTGAGGAGTTGGAAGAAGAAACTGAGGAGTTGAGTTGAGGAGTGCACATTTTAACAAGAACTACCTGAAGAATTCTGAATTCCAAATGAATAGTCGAATACTCCACAAAAAACTAGGCGAATATTCTAAAAAAATAGTTTTAAACTAGGCGACTTTATGTTCGCGGCATCATGAATAGAACTTCAAAGAGCAAGAAAAAAAACTTCAACGAGGAAGAGAAGAGCACAAGTACACAACTTAAAGAACAACTAAAGAGAAGAAATACACGACCAAAGAACGACTAGAGATGAAGTATTTAGCGCACGACTTCATGTTCGTCGATTTTTTAGAGAAGAGAGCTGAATACTCAAAAAAGAACTGACCTGAAAGACCAGAAAGAGTGACAATACCAGAGAGAGTGACACCAAATTGAAATGATAGAACTTTTTGAAAACGAGAACTGAAACGAGAATTGAGAAACACAAGAGGGAACACTGAACAACATGAGTAAGATACTAGTTGACAACTGAGGCACCAGAGAGGATGACACTAAAAGAAATTATTTCGAATGATAACATTTCCATTTTCGCTATAAGTCTAAGAGATAAAATCAATTGAGCTCCAGAGCTCTAGAATGACTTCACTTTTTTCAATCATTCCATCATGCACCAACACTCTCATATCATCTGTGATAATGAGTGATTAAGATCTTTTGACTTACAGACCGACGCACGCCATTCGTGGCTTTATGAGATTGAGAAAAATTTGAGTTTAGAAAAAATACTTGAAAATCACTACTCTTGGAAAATCTCTGCAGAGTTGGATGGGATTCTTGGAATCTCTCACACCCTGCACAGAACCTTTTTTGCAATATTAGCCGAGTGGATTAGCCGAGTGGTTAGGGTCCTCGCCTTTGAGTCCGAAAGCCTCGGGTTCGAGTCTGACTTCGGTCAGATTTCAATTTGTGTGCTTGGTAGGCTTTCTATTCTCGTCTATCTATCTACTTTTTTGCAATATGCAATCCGAAAACAGAAAAACTCAAGAGAGGAACAATCGTGACACTGAGTAATAAAAAGAACACTGAGACATTGATCATCCGTTGAATCCTGTAGAAGGATTCTATAAATTCTACGACAAAGATTCTGGAAGCAATTAAATTTTTTGAACAAAAAGATAATGGCTGACTGGATTGCGAGTCCTGAGAGGCTCGAGCTCTTAAGAAAGGAAAAAAACAAACTGACTGACAAATCTGAATCTATAAAACTGACTGACTGAAGATGTTGGCGTCTTCATGGAGAACGAAGACTCAACGTAATCAACTTCCTGCGTATTGAGCAATTACATTCAGCTTCTTGAAGTTGAATGATAACACTCAACTTCCTGAGTATTCAACTTCCTAAATTTCTCTGAGGGTGTATACCTTATGTATAAGCCATAAAAGGCGTATACCTTTGGGAAATGCGATCTTGTAATAGTATACCTGTTTAGAACTGAAATGATAAATGTCAGCTGCAGCTGCATTTTTGTGATTGGCATAGTCACTAATCTTGATTAATGATTTCTCTTGGAGAGGTCACGCTTGGAGAGATCGTAAGAGATCCATGTCTTTGAGATCACTTCAGCATCTGAAAAAAAAAAAAAAACAGGTGATGAGTCAGAGTGGACTCATGTATGAATTCAAACCGACAACGTGTTCGATATAGTCTTGAGCCCCGTTCGTTCTCAGGCTGCTGCTGCATGCCGCGGCGATGCCCCGTTCGTTCTGCATGCAATGGCCAGTCGTGCATGCAATGTGATTGTGATTGTTCTGCGTTGTTGATCGTGGTCGTGTTTTGCGACATCAATAGGATAGAGTTGTGGCGATTCTTGCAGTTGTGAAATGGAGAGATGATTAGAGACGAGCGGATGTGTGGCAGTCTAGTGCGTGGGTAATCGAGGGCGAGTGTGTGCCGGTGCGAGAGACGTTCTTGTTGCGTTGTGAGTTGATGTGAGTTGTAGCGTATTCCGAAAAAGTATCATCCCTTTGTCCATGATTCTCATCTGAGACATCTCCCGACTTGACAGCGAAGAAATAAGTCTCTTACTCAACGATGTTGAACGTGAGACAAGTAAAAAAGAGAGGGGCAAAGTAAAGTAAAGACTCAGAGAGGGGAGCTCGAACGTTGAACTTAGTTCAGAACTACTAGGAATTTCGTTCACGTTGACAGACTGAGATTTGCGCTCAAGGATAAAGGATCCTTGTTGGATTCTCGAGCATTTTTTCCATCAGTTGTCGTATTTCAATATTTGATTCCATAACATAACACATTTGTCCATATTGAAAAGCAACATAATACATTTATCCACATTGAAAAACATACGTCATATAAGTCGCCACTTCTTGCATGATACCTTAGAGCGTATCTCGGTGCGTCATCAAAGGTCTGCGAAACCTCGGAAATTCAAATTGGAAGTGAATACGTAAGCATCCAAATTGAATTTCTGGATCTCGCTAGTGTAATGTGTTTATTATAAGACGTACCTCGGTGCGTTCAGGCTTTTCTGTAGACAAAAGTGACAGACGTACCTTGGTGCGTTGATGTCGTGAAACGATCTACCACACTGACAGCCGGATAAATTTTAATATCCGAGATCAAGGGAGTAGATTCCTCAGAGTTAGATTCGTGACGCTGTCCTCTACATTCACGCTAATACATTCTTATGAATTCAGCCAATCCTGTAGATTAGCTGACTGGGTATCGAGTTTTTTATAAATTCAGCGAGTCCTGTAGATTAGCTGACTCTCTCAAAGATATAGCATTTAATTAGCGAGTTTTTTGTCTACAATTACTGCGTACATATTCGTTTCATTTGAAAACCGAGCAAGTCATATCAAATCGAGTTGGAATTTCATTCTAGCAGAGTCGCGTTAACTTTTATCGGTTGAAAAAATTCAAAAAAGTTTCTGTCTGTGTTGACTTATTGCGGATTCCACGAAGATACAGCAAGCGGCTGCGGACCTGCGGTTCAGGCAAGCCGTACAAAAAAATGGCTTCTAAAATAGTTCTAACCATGGCGGCGACGGTTTTAACCATGCTCCTAATTTTTCTAAAGTGGTCTCTTCTTATGAATTCTCCTGGATTTAGGTTTGCATCTGGTTCATCATTCGTTGGAGAGACAACTGACCCCATCGACCTTCCGACGACGGAGCCCATCGATCCGACGACTGCGCCCATCGATCCGACGATCGAGCCTATCGTTCCAAACAACAAATTCCAAACGACCCCTTGGAATGGGTCCAAGACAAAAAAGCCCATTATTAAACAAAATCCAAAGGCCAACGATGGAGTGCGCACGCTGATTGTTTCGGACAATGATGACAATCCTTTGACAAAGGAGCAATTGGAGGAAATGCGTCGAGTGTGTACCGGTGTTAAGAGAGTGAAACATTTACAAGAGCTGAACTTTCACATTATCCATACGATCGACGATATCGCAGCGGTGGAATGCGTTACCGATTGGCTCTATGATCATTCTGATCAAGTAAATTTGGTTGCTGAAGATGGGGAGCTCGCGCTCGACATGGCTCCGCATCAAGTGGAGACTCCACTTCATGACCCTGAAACTCAAAGCGCTGGTCGAGAACTTGAAAACTCGGAAACTCATCCTCAGCAGATTCATTCCCAGAGTGACACTTCAGTGAGAAAACTGAACGAGAACGATAAAGAAGACGAGCTTGATGCTTTGGACAATGAACAAGACGAGCTCGATGACCAAGATGAAAAAGAAGACGAAAAAGAAGATGAGAATCAAGACGAACCTGCCGTAACCATCCCTGACGATCCATATTTCAAACACCAATGGGCGCTGCATCAGGACTTAGTCCGGGACTACCCTGAAGTTGACATCAACGCGCCGGAAGCGTGGGACTTAGTGCGGACACAATTGCGCTTGGAAGAAGGCCAGGGGAGACATCATCCGAAACCAATCATCATTGCAGTCATCGACTCCGGTGTTGACTATAACCATGAAGATTTGAAGGGCAAAATGTGGAGAAATATGGGCGAAATTCCGAATAATGGGATTGATGACGATGGAAATGGTTATATTGATGACATTCATGGCGTCGACATTGTAAATGAAGACGGAGATCCCATGGATGATGATCCATTCTCGCACGGCACGCATGTAGCTGGTGTCATCGCTGCAAATGCAAACAATGGAAAAGGAATCGCTGGCATAGCCTCTTATCTTCCAGAAAATACAATCCAAATAATGGCGATCAAAATATTCACAGAAAATGCTTGGAAGACCAGCACCCACATTGGGAAGGCCGGCGAAGTTGGACATCCACTCCGCAAAAACCAGTCTGGTTCACTCTCCCACCTCATAGAAGCTTGTGAGTACGCTCTAAAAATGGGAGCGAGGATATCGAATCACTCCTACGGATATGGGATTGGTAATACTTACAACGCATGGCACGATGAAACCGTGGATCTTGGCGTGGTGTTCACTGAAATATTCACAAAACTAAAAGAAAGAAATGATCACATCGCGTTTGCCAGTGCTGGGAACGGGATCAATATAGATGAAACCGGTGGCATTGGGGACGGGAAAGGTTTATATATGGGCTTTCCTTACCACAATAAGCGCTTTCCCTGCACTCTATCTCAATCTTGGGGTCCGGACCCAAAGCCTGAGCCAATCTGTGTTGCCAGTATTCGGGTGGAAGATGGGGGTTTGACTCAGGGCTCGAATTGGGGCCCTTACGCTGTTCACATTGCCGCGCCTGGGGAAAATATCATCAGCACAGGGCATTCACGTGATATCCCCGATACCAATGGGAGAGTCTTTTCTTCCAGTGATTTCCATCCATTATATGGCTCCTTGTTGCCCATGAACCGGCTGAAACGCGAGAACTCTTATATTTATGGAAGCGGAACGTCGGTAGCTACGGCGCATGTCACTGGTTTGGCAGCATTGCTTCTTGGAGTTCGTCCGAATTTGAATTCTGACGAAGTGATGAAATTGATTTTGGAAAACGTTGATAAGAAAGAACATCTAAAAGGAAAACTGAAAACCGAAGGAGTTATCAATCTGGAAACGTCTGTACGGAAAGCAATCGAAAACTTCAAAGCTGCAGAAGGACCGTCATCGAAAATAACAAAATTGTCGATCTTTCGGAACCGTGATCGCAATGAACGGCCTGGGGTTTTGAGCGCAAGGGTCGTTTTTCAATTGACAGTTGCGGAATGCAGTTTCGTGCTGGACCACTTGAGTGAAGACTTGAATGAAAAAGACTTTCTACAAAAAGGCGAAGTCCAACTTTGGTTTCTGAACAAAAACGCGGAGCGGGTTGGGCTTCCAATAAGATACTTGAACTCATTTAATAATCCAGAGCTGTTGCAAAAAGCAACTTCCAGGAAGGGAGCTTTTGTCGACATTGTTGACCAACCAATACCAACTAGTGCGAAGCACCTTGCCGCTTTTACGACTTGGAGAGCCTGGAAAAAGCCGCGTCACTGGAGTGCGAGACTTGCCAAACACACGCATCGCAATGGCGCTCTAACGTTTGGAGCTTGGAGTGAGTTGAAAGACAACGCGTTTGCTTGGAAGAAAGATATGAAACTGCAGCCACAAAATCTCATATTGGACCCGACGACAAAAATGCTGTATTGGTCAGACTCCGACGAGTCCTCCGAACAGAAAAAAGAAACTGATGTCAATGAGGAACAGAAAAGAGAGACAGAAATCGAAAAAACTGCTTTAAACAAAAAAGCCTTGACTCTAAATTTCGAAGGTTCTATTTCTTTCCTGCCTCCAGACATTGGCGAAAGCGAAATCACGCATTACAACGTCTATCGCGGCGAGTGGCGTCCTTGTGATAAAAGGCAAAGCAAAGGGCCAAATCTGGCATTGAAGAAGCAAAGAGCCATCGATCGTGGACAGGCTGTCTGTTGGGGTGTGTGTCCTTTTTTGTCCCCCACTCAGCTCGGAAAAAATGGAGAAAATGAGCAGAAAGAAAATGAGCAGGAGCAGAAAGGAGAAAAATGCGTGAGGTCTGCCAAAGCCACCTCTGTTCAGCGAGCGCAAGCTCTCATAACGACGATACCTGCCATGAATTATCGGAAGCCATATTGCGTGAATGGTAGCGAGGACGATAAGAACAAATCTTGCGACTTTATCACATTCGAACAAAGGAAAAGGAACAGCGTCGATTCTGAGGCACTAAAGGAGCGCTTTAGCGATGACATCCACACGACCACGCATATCACTTACGACTCCGACAAAAGCGAGCTCGCCAAAAACGGCGAAAGGGAGCACGCGTGGATTGTTGTAACCGGCCCGGGGATTTTAGAATTCTCATATATTGAAAATCTCACGCGGGAAGCTGGATTGCTGAGCTATCCTAAGGGCGGGCAACTCTTTCATGGCTCGACTTCATCGAACAAAAAAATCCGCGAGCTTTACTTCGGGCCCGGTAAACACAGCATCGAATGGTCAGCGCCGATCTCACCCCAAGAAGAGCGAGAAAGTCGAAAAGCGAGAAAATGGGAGCTGAGGTTTCATTCTACAGCTCGATACACGAAGATCCCGATACATTTTCAGAAAATCAACTATCTCCTGGATCAAAAAGAAAATGGAGAAGACAAAAAGAAAAGCTTCATCTCTTCCTCAATCATAGTGGTGCCTGCTTATCAGAATCTAAATGGCGCCTCTGTCGAGGTGAGTACCAAAGTTGTGGCTGGTGTCGATATCGATCCGCCGCTTATTTCAGAAGACACCGAGGGGAAGCAAACAGAAGTCATACATAAGTCGCGTCCTCCTTTCGCCAAGCCTGCTTTTGCTGAGTTTTTCGACCAAAACGGTGCAAAAAATGGCTTTCGCGGTCGTATAAAGCTCGTCGCTCAAAAAAAAGGCATCCGCGATCGTCGGGGACAAAGCGGAAATGGCGGAACATTGACGGTGACCCGTCTGCGTGTCTCTCTCGGGTGGTATAACAATCTAAATGCCATAGAAGACCTAACGAAAAAGCAGCCGGATGGCTTCTTGTGGAGTGGCAGTTGCGAGATAAAGAGTGACGACGTGAACATTGAGGACGAGAACACTGATGATAGAAATGATGGGGCAAGTTGCTATGTTGTAATGCGGCAAGTGTCACTTGATGATAAGAAAGCCAAAAAGTGGTGTCTCTTCGTTACGGAGCAGAGCTTCGCTGATCCCCTTCCGCCGAGAAGAGCCCAAGAAGACGATGAGTTACCAGAAAACTTGAATATCGAGCCTCTTCTCCAAAAAGAGTTCAATCCAATTTTGCCACCGCTCTCAACACTCATCACTCGAATCGCCGACGTCACGTATCCGATGTATGAATCTGGACGAAATGGCAACAACGATCAGAATAATGATGACAAAATCCAAAACTTTCTCTCTTTCCAGTCCTCCCTGCATGCAAAGCAAAATGATATGAAACTTCGCGGCGCCTTCCATATAAACGCTGCAAGTTTTTCTAAGAGGGATTTTGTCGGCCTAACAGGTTTCCGATTAGAATTTGAAGACGCTGCTTTGAATAGTGCGGATTCTTCCCTTCTCCCGACAGTGACACACTCCACGATAGCAGATATTATTCTGCCGTCTGTTTGTGGAGCGGAAGTGGCAAACTTGAATGGCGCGGTATATTCAAATATGGACGCCGTGCTCCCAAGGTTTTACACACCTTGGATTAAAATTTTTATCAGGACTCATTATAGTACTCCAGCTTCTTTCGCTTTCGCGCCGGGAAATTGTGTGCCCTCAAGTTTGTCGTCGTCTGACTCTGAAGTCTCTACACAGACACAAAAAGACGAGAACATTTTAGAAAAAGACGAGAAAAATTTTGAGACTGAAACATCTAAGATTCTTGGTCCTCTTGCGCCGAAATGTATACCGGTGGGATTCAGTTTCGGTTCTCTTTCGGAACAAGCAGGAGGAGCACGGCGAGAACCCATGGACACCTGCAGAGAGAACAATGTGGAAATCAGTGTAAAAGAAACGGAAGAAAAGTCCCAGCTTTCCTCTCTCACTACTGATCAGAAGTCTGTCACATATATTATCAAAAAAACCGTCAAATACGATAGCGAGGATTTCTTTATCTATTTAGCAAGCGGTGGCTTGATGAAAATCACAAAACTAAATATGGGCTTGTATAATTGTGGGAGTAGTTTCAAACCACTCGGATACAATCCTGAAGACTGGGATATGATGAAGAATGGTTGGGAGGGCTATGAATTCACATACGATCAAATGGGTGTTCCTGCCGTGTGGCATTTTCGCTCGAATTGGTGCGATTCAGAATTGGGCAATTATATCCCCGATACTGGTGGTGCTGCTTCGGAATTTGGGTTTGAATTCGAATGGAGTACTCCATTTGGAAATGTGGAGTTGCCTACTATGTCCATTGGCACTACACAAATGGAAAACGCTCACCAAAAGTGGTTCGACCCAGGAGACAGATATCTAAACATGAATGACAATTTTAACGGGCAGTTAAAGTCGGGAAGTATTCGTGTTTCGCCGATCTACCACGCTTACAACCTTGTGCGTCTAGTGGAAGCTGATGATTATTATGGGAGAAAGAGAGGAATGAGCCACTCGGCCGTTTTTAGTCGACAACGATCACTGGATCGAGTGCAACCTCATCTGGATATCATGCGGTCTGACGTCAGAAACAATCATCTAAATTCTGACGATATCATTCCGTCTCAACGGGAACTGTCTCAACGAGGATTCAAAGCGCCCGGCGTGTCGATAAACCTAAACTTGGAAAATCAAGCGAGAGCAACGTGTAAGAAAGACAAAAATATGGTGGAAATAATGGAGTGTTGGGTTCCGATTGGACTTGAAATCAACCACAACCCGAAATGGTTGGAGCGATATGGGAGGGACCGCAAGGATGTCGAAGGATCTACGAAGTATTCATATACCTGGACTCCGATTTGGGAGACTGTGGATTCGAGGACTGAACAAGGAGATGATGATCATGAACACAGAGACTACAAATGCTCCCCACACTACAAGCCTAGCGATGATTTGAGTGTGGAAGATAAAGTGAAGCTGAAAAATGGGAGCTGGAGCTTGATAGGCTCGGCCTTCACGTTTCCAATAGGAAAATGCGGGTCTTCTAAGCATACTGCTTACGATTTGGAATCCAAAAAGATAAAAACAGTCGCAAATGTATTGATTGTGTCGAGACACATTCCAGAGAGAGATCAAGACTTTGCGGCTAATTTAGAGGAAGATTATCAAAAGCATAGAGGTTCGCAGGATTTCCCGAGCAAAGAAGAAGCGGATTACCACAGAGAGGAGTGGGAGAAAAGAAGAAGAACGGAAATGGCAGAGAGACGAGTTTTCATGGATTGTAGGTGTGAGATGGAGAATGAGGACGAGGGAGGGGAGAGGAGGCTATCAGGGGAGAGGAGGCTATCAAATGGAAATGACGAAAGTTTAGCTGTTTCAACTGCAGAGGTTGCTTCAACTTTAGAGAGACCGGACGAAAAAGTTGCTTCTTCCGGACGGATAGATAATGTCTCTTCGGTGGAAACTGTCTCTTCCGGAGCTGCCAGCTCCACTAAGAAAGCTTCTCCTCTTCTAAACAGTCAATCGATCCCAGAAGAAGCGGCGCGAATGGATGAGGAAATGGGGAGGCAATTGGTGGCGTTTGAAAAGAAAAAGCTTGAGAAGAAAGACACGACTCAACAAGATTTGCATCGGAATTCAATACCTGGCTCGCCGCAGCTCAGTAGACTCGAAACCAATGCTCAATCTGCATTTCCCAGCGGAACGAAATTGCTCACCGGAAGGAAAGACTTGACAGAAGGGAGACAACGAGAGTTTCTGCACCCAGACTTTCTGCAGCCAGACTTTCTGCAGCCAGATCTCAGCGGAAGGGAGAAAGTTACTGTCGTATGGGAGGAAGAAGATGGCCATGCAGGTGCTTCTTTCGAGAGGTCTACTGAAATGGAGGAATCTAAAATGGACGAGCCATTCGAACTTGGCCTCACTCTCACTGATTCGGGCGACCTTGCCAACAGAGCAGGCACCGATTCGAAATCAGGCGCCTCACTTCTTAGAAAAAAGGTCCTGGAAAACGCCCTGAAGCACGCGCTGTTAGTGGGATGCTCGAAGAATTTGCCTGAGTCAAATTCAGAGAATGATGATCAGAATTCAGAGAATGCCAAGTCAGAAACTTCTGTGCTCACTGTTTCGGTCACGAGCATCAGTGAAGTCGTGACGACGAGCCCAAGTGAAGCCATGAAGACAAACACGACAGAACCAGGCAGTGATGCACAAGAAAAGAGTATTAAAAGCACCAGAATCGCGTTCCGCTTGAGTTTTGATTCAGATTTTTTTCAAAAAAATTTGACAAACGAGTCTGTTGGCAGGCTCTCTAAAAATGCGAAGCTGCGTCTTCAATTGGAAACACGCCTGCGGTTGCTAGCGCAAAACGCGCCGAGGTTGGTGGAGAAGTTTGTGCATCAACTGAGGTCTGGATCTGGTGTGAGTTTGAAGATAAAAAAAGATGATGTCAGTTTCAATATGATCGAAAGACGAACACCCGAAAGACGAGCACAAAATAAGTTGCCGTGAAAGAAGCAGAAGAGGTAAATTTTGGCAACTTGCCAGAATCAATTTGGCGAGAAGTCTAAGAAGCTACATTAAAGAAGTTGCTCCAGATTTAAGAACTTTCTCATCACCGTGACTCTTGCAAATTCAATGATTTACATTGATTTATGAACTTTTTCGAGTTGATCGATTGACTGCGCCTGCATTACCAGATAGCTGACCGATAGCAATCATTATCTGATAGCTGACCGATAGCAATTGGTACGAATTTTATTCTCTGTTGAAAATTCGAATTACCTTGCTGCAAGATAGTTCGAATTTCGCACAGGAGAGAAGAACTCGAAGCTTTTGTGGTTTAGAGAAAAAGAGAAGCAAAAAAAAAATAAAACCATGTACAGGAGAGCAAGCTCGGGTAGAGACGAGCCGCCCTCTCCTCAAATTCAAAACTAAATTTGACACTTCAATAATCCTGGACTTAGTCCAGAGAATCCACCCGCTGAGAGAGACTCTGTCAAATCATATGAGGCGTCAGCCTTCAGAGGCCTGACCCCGCCTGTAAATGAAAACACAGAATAACAGAGACTTTGTCAGTCTCTGAGATATGTCGTAAACACAGAATAACAGAGACTCTGTAAGTCTCTGAAACATAACTGGAAAAAAAAAAAAAATCAAAAAATTGAAGTCCCTGAAACATGTCAGGGAAGAAGCTGTACAATTTTGTTGAGAGAAGGCAGAGAATCTAGATTCTGTGCGTTCGTGGTATGACTGACTGACAAGATATTTCAAGTTCTAAAGAATATCTAGAAAGCCTCCACCTCTGAGGTGGTGGCTTTCTAGGTATTATGCATTTACTCGTATACTATTGCTGTGCTTAGGCCTTTACTCGTATACTACTGTGGTGTTGCAAAATTATCCTAAATAGTTACCCCGTGGGGTATCAAATCTGATTGACTAACAGCTGAGAGCGACTGACTGAAGATGTTAGCTTCGAATCTTCGTTGAGGACGAAGACTCGAAGTTGATTGTAATTTCTTGAAGATGACAAAACTAAATTATGAACAATGATAATGACACACAACTTCCTAAATCTATTATTTCCCCAACATTCTTCAATATTATTTCCCCGGTTTCCATGAATGTGCACACCTTATGATTAAGCCATTACCATATGATAAAAGGTGGGCGCCAGGCTTTTGGAAATTCGATTTTGTAAATTTTGACAGTCACACGTGATTGAATAGGTATAATTTGGACGAATTTTCGTGCCTGACATAACTCTGTGACTGACGTAGTGACAGTCACGAGACCAGTCACGAAGTTTGACCAAAGGCGATTTGAAATCGGATTTCTCTTGGAGAGATCACGCTTGAAGTAAAAGCTCTTCGCGATCGTTTCAGAATATCATATGAAAAAAAGAGCTCTTTTTCCAGGATCTGAAATGTGTTATTTGTTCAAATGTGTTCGTTATGGTTTTGACTCCCTCAGGTTGTCGTTGCATGCCGCGGCGATGTGATTGAGATTGTTCTGCGTTGTTGATCGTGTTATGGAGTCGCGTTTTGCGAAATGGAGTCATGTTTTGCGATTCTAAGTCTTGCGAGTAAGAAGTGGAGAGACGAGTGGAGTAGTCGAGTGCGTGGTTGTGCGAGAGACGTTTTTGGTGCGTTGTGAGTTGATGTGAGTTGTAGCCCATTCCAAAATATCATTGATCCCTTTCTATATGATTCTCATCTGTCATCAAAAATACACAGTGAAGAAATAAGTCTCTTACTCAACGACGTTGAATGTGAGACAGACTCAGAGAGGGGCAAGCTTAGAGTATTAAGGAGTAAAGTAAAGACTCAGGGCCGACAGACTCAGAGAGGGGAGCGAAACGAAACTCCGAGAGGGGAGCTCAAACATTTGAACTTAGTTCAGAACTACTAGGAATTTCGTTCACGTTGGCAGCCTCAGAATAACTGGGGGCTGACAGACTGAGATTTCCGCGAAAGGATAAAGGATCCTTGTTGGATTCTCGAGAATTTTTTCCATCAGTTGTCGAATTTCATAACATAATACATTTATCGAATACGGTATTTGATTCCATAACATAGCATATAAGTCACCACTTGAAAAGCATATTGAAAAGTGTATTCCATATAAGAAGTCGCCACTTTTTGCATGATATCTCAGAGCTTACCTCGGTGCGCCCTCAAACTTAGGCTGGCGAAATCTCGGAAATTCAAATTGGAACCGAAGTTTCAAGTCGTAAGCATCCAAATTGAATTTCTGGATCTCTCGGCTTGCTTACGTATAAGGCGCACCTCGGTGCGTTCAAGCTATTCGTAAAAAAAGAAACCGAGAAAGTAAAACTATACAAAAGTGACAGACGTACCTTGGTGTGTCGATAATAATCGTGAAATTTAGCTATTGAATAATTGAATCAGATAGCCGGAGCCGGATAAATTATAATATCCGAGATCAAGCCTCAAGGGAGTAAATAATTAGATTCCAGGCTCAGAGTTACAATCGTGACGCTGTCCTATACATTCACATTTACACATAAATTCAGCGAATCCTGTAGATTAGCTGACTGGGTATCGAGTTTTTTATAAATTCAGCGAATCCTGTAGATTAGCTGATTCTCTCAAAGATATAGCTGCCATTAACGAGTTTTTTGTCTACAGATACTGCGTACATATTCGTTTCATTTGAAAATTGAGCAAGCCATATCAAATCAAATTGAAACTTCATTTTAGCAAGCGCGTTTTAGTGGTTGGAAAAAATTCAAAAAAGTTTCGTCTGTCTGTGTTGATTTATTCCGGATTCCACGAAGATACAGAAAGCGGTTGCGGGCTGCGGTTTAGGCAAGCTGTACAAAAAAAAATGGCTTCTAAAATTGTTCTAACCATGGCGGCGACGGTTCTGACCATGCTCATAATTTTTCTAAAATGGTCTCTTCTTATGAATTCCCCTGGATTGAGGTTCGCATCTGGATCATTAGCCGTTGAAGAAACGACTGAGCCCATCGCTCCGACTGTTGGGCCCATCGATCCGACGACTGAGCCTATGATCGTTCCAAACAACAAACAGACCTTGGAAGGAGCTCAAGACCCTTGGAAGGAGTCCAAGACAAAAAAGCCCACTACTAAACAAGACCCAAAGCTTAAGTTCGATGGTATCCGCACGCTGATTGTCTCGGACAATGATGACAATCCTTTGACAAAAGAGCAAGTGGAAGAAATGCGTCGTTCATGTACCGGTGTTAGGCGAGTGAAACATTTACAAGAGCTGAACTTTCACATTATCCATACGATCGACGACATCGCAACAATTGAATGCGTTACTGAGTGGCTCTATGATCATTCTGATCAAATAAATTTGGTTGCCGAGGATGGGGAGCTCGCGCTCGACATGGCTCCGCATCATGAATCTCATGAATCACAAAACTCGGAAACTCATTCTCAGCAGATTATTCATTCCGAGAGTAATGCTGCGGCTTCGGGGAGACAGCTGCGTGGCATTGATGAGGAAGAGAAACTTGAGTCAGTGAGAAAACTGGATGAGGAAAACGAGCTTGATGCTTTGGATAGTGAAGAGGACGAGCTTGATGACCAAGACGAAAATGAAGATGAAAATGAAGACGAAAAAGAAGACAAGAATCAAGACGAACCTGCCGTAACCATCCCTAACGATCCATATTTCAAACACCAATGGGCGCTGCATCAGGACTTAGTCCAAGACTACCCTGACGTTGATATCAATGGGCCGGAAGCGTGGGACTTAGTGCGGACCCAATTCAAATTGCGTTTGGAAGAAGGGCAGGGGAGACATCTTCCGAAACCAATCATCATCGCCGTCATCGATTCTGGTGTTGATTACAACCATGAAGATTTGAAAGGCAAAATGTGGAGAAATCCCCACGAGATCCCAAACAATGGGATCGATGACGACAATAACGGCTACATCGATGACATTCATGGCGTCGACATTGTAAATGAAGACGGAGATCCCATGGATGACGACCCATTCTCGCACGGCACGCATGTTGCTGGTGTTATTGCTGCAAATGCAAACAATGGAAAAGGTACTGCGGGGGTGGCTTCTTATCTTCCAGGAAATACAATCCAAATAATGGCGATCAAGATCTTCGCCGAAAATCCTCACCAAATTGACTCACTATTCGGGAGCTCCGGCGCACTCCGCCACTTCCTAGAAGCTTGTGAGTATGCTCTGAAAATGGGCGCTAGGCTTTCGAATCATTCGTACTCTTGGATGGGGTTTCGAAACGATAACACAAACCAGAATTACAACGCATGGGACCTCGAGCTCCTATTTGTCGAGGCGTTCATAAAACTAAAGGCGCGACATGATCACATCGCGTTTGCCAGTGCTGGGAATCAAGGGGTCATGATCGGTATGAATGAAGATGAGATGGCAGAATATTACGCCAAAGCGAAGAAAGATGTGCACAATGCCAGGCACTTCTTTCACCCTTACCGGGATATTTTGCGCGGGCATTATGAACGTAAAAGTATACCATGTGGTACGTTTTTCGTTAACAATGTGATCTGTGTTGCCAGTATTCGTAGTGAAGACGGGCATCTGAGTGAAGATCCGGAGGCTTGGGGCTCGAATTGGGGTCCAGCGGTTCATGTCGCCGCGCCGGGGGACAGGATTATCAGCACGGCTTATCCAAGCGATATCCCCGATATACATGGGAGAGTCTTTTCGTCTTCCAGTGTTGAGAACTTCGATCCATTGTATGGGTCCTTGTTGCCTATGAACCGGCCGAAAAGGGAAAAATCTTATCTCTTCGGAAGCGGAACCTCGGTAGCTACGGCGCATGTCACTGGATTGGCAGCATTGCTTCTGGGAGTTCGTCCGAATTTGAACTCTGACGAAGTGATGAAATTGATTTTGGACAACGTTGATAAAAAGGACCACCTGAAACCAGAAATCTGGAGAAAGGAGTTATATATAGCAGTAAAAACCGAAGGAGTTATCAATCTGGAAAAATCTGTTCGTGAAGCAATCGAAAACTTCAATGCTGCAGAAGGACCCTCATCAAGAGTAACTAAATTGTCCATCTTCCAAAACCGTGACACCAATCAGAGGCCTGGGGTTTTCAGTGGGAAAATTGTTCTGAACCTTGATGTTGCTGAGTGCAACACCTCAATGCTGGACCACTTGGGTGCTCAACACTGGAATGAGAGGGACTTTGTGCGAAGAGGCGAAGTCCAACTTTGGTTTTTAAACAAAAACGCGGAGCGGCTTGGGGTTGCGATTCGTTATTTGAACCATCCAGATTTTCTGGAGGAAGCAACGTCCAAAAGAGGGGCGTTTGTCGACATTGTTGACCAACCAATCCCGCCAGATGCGAAGTACCTTGCCGCGTCTACGACTTGGAGAGCTGAGGACCAGTGGCGTGTCGTGGACATGCACATCAGAGAAAACTCTGGCGAGCCGTGGAGATGGGAAGTGGAAGAACACACCCACCGTAATGGCGCTCTAACGTTTGGGGCGTTGGCCGAGCTCAAAGACAACGCGTTTGCTTGGAAGAAAGACATGAAATTGCAGCCACAAAATCTCATAGTGGACCCGACTACAAAAATTTTTTATTGGTCAGAACTCGTCTCAGACTCAGACGAGTCCTCCGAACAGAAAAAAGAAACTAATGTCAATGAGGAACAAGAGAAAAACGAGGATGCTGATGAGGAACAGAAGAGAGAAACCGAAAAAACTGTTTTAAACAAAAAGGCTGCTCTAAAGACTCTAAATTTCGAAGGTTCTATTTCTTTCCTGCCTCCAGACATTGGCGAAAGCGAAATCACGCATTACAACGTCTATCGCAGCGAGTGGCGTCCTTGTGACAAAAGGCAAAACAAAGGGGGGCCAAATCTGGCATTGAAAAAGCAAAGGGCCATCGATCGCGGACAGGCTGTCTGTTGGGCTGTGTGTCCTTTTCGGCGCACTCAGGTCGGAAAAAATGGAGAAAATGAGCAGATATGCGTGAGGTCCGCTAAAGCCACCGCTGTCGAGCGAGCGCAAGCTCTCATAACGACGATACCTGCCATGAATTATCGCAAGCCATATTGCTTGAATGGTAGCGAGGACGAGGAGAACAAATCTTGCGACTTCATCACGTTCGCACAACAAGACGCCGTTGATTCTGAGGCACTAAAGGAACGCTTTGGCGAACGTTTTAGCGATGACATTCACAGGACCACGCACATCGCTTACGACTCCGACAAAAGCGAGCTCGCCAAAAACGGCGAAAGGGAGCACGCGTGGATTGTTGTAACCGGCCCGGGGATTTTAGAATTCTCATATATTGAAAATCTCACGCGGGAAGCTGGATTGCTAAGCTATCCCAAGGGCGGCCAACTCTTTCACGGATCGACTTCACGAAACAAAAAAATCCGAGAGATTCATTTCGGTCCCGGTAAACACAGCATTGAATGGTCAGCGCCGATCTCACCCAAAGAAGAGCTAGAAAGTGGAAAAGCGAGAAAATGGGAGCTAAGGTTTCATTCTACAGCTCGATACGCGAATATCCCGGTACATTTTGAGAATATCAGCTATCTCCTGGATCAGAAAGAAAACGAAGTTTTTGAAAATGAAGAAGACAAGAAGAAAAGCTTCATCTCTTCCTCGATCATAGTGGTGCCTGCATATCAGAATCTAAATGGCGCCTCTGTCGAGGTGAATACCAAAGTCGTGGCTGGTGTCGATATCGATCCTCCGCCTATAATTTCAGAAGACGCTGAGATTTCAGAAGACACCGAGGGGAAGCAAACAGAAGTCATACATAAGTCGCGTCCTCCTTTCGCCAAGCCTGTTTTTGCCGAGTTTTTTGACCAAAACGGTGCAAAAAATGGCTTTCGCGGTCGTGTGAAGCTCGTCGCTCAAAAAAATGGCATCCATGATCGTCGCGGACAAAGCGGAACCGTCCGTCTGCATGCCTTTCTCGGGTGGTATAACGACCTAAATGCAATTGAAGACTTAACGAAAAAGCAGCCAGATGGCTTCTTGTGGCATGGCAGTTGCGAGATAGATTCTGTTGGCGAGATAGATGAAAACAACGAGAACAACGAGAACGCTGAATCTGATAGAACAAGTTGCTACGTTGAAATGACAGATCAAGTGTCGCTTGAATCTGATCAGAAAACAAAAAAGTGGTGTCTCTTCGTTACGGAGGAGAGCTTCGCCGAGCCTTCAAGTCCAAAAACTTCAAAAAGGACAGGAAAAACTAACTCAAACTCACAAAAAGAGGAAGGAGAGAAGAAAGAACAGGAGAAAGAAGAGGAGGCTACTACTCTGCTCCAAAAAGAGAGTCCAATTTTGCCACCGCTCGCGACACTCATCACTCGCATTTCGGATGTGACGTATCAGATGTATGAATCTGGAAAGAACTCTGATCCCAATGCCAAAAACTCCGATGAAGTCCAAAACTTTAACTCGTTTCTGTCCTTCCAGTCCTCCCTGCGAGCGACAAGGCACAACGCTATGAAAAGTCTTAATGATATGAGATTAAGCGGCGGGTTCCATATAAACGCCTTAAGCTTCTCTAAAAAGCATTTCATTGGTCTCACCGGTTTTCGGTTAGAATTTGAAGACGCTACTTTGAATAGTATTCAAGAAGAAGACGGAGGCACCTCCCTTCGCACGACGCATTCCACAATTGGCGATATTACTCTGCCCCACGTTTGTGGAGCGGAAGTGGCAAACGTCAATGGCGGGGTATATTCGAATATCGATGCATCGTTGGCAAATCATCATGGGCGTCGAGAAGGTCATAGAAGGTTTCGCAGGACTCACTGGCGTCTTCCAGCTTCTTTCGCTTTCGCGCCGGGAAATTGTGTACCTTCTTTGTCGTCTTTGCCGGAGCCTGACTCTGGACTCGTCTCGAGACAAAATTTAGACGAGAACAATTTAGAAAAAGACGAGAACATTTTAGAAAAAGACGAGAAGAATTTTGAGAAGATTCTTGGTCCCGTGGCGCCGAAATGTATACCCCCGGGATTCAGCTTCGGCTCTCTGTTTAAAGAAGACACATGCAGAGAGAATAACGTGGAAATCAGTCTGAAAGAGGAAGAAAAAGAAAATTCTAAAAATAACAAACCTATTACAAACGAGGAGAAGCCTGTCACATACATTATCAAAAAGACTATAAAATACGATAACGAGGATTTTTTTCTGCATTTCCCAAGTCATTACCGAAGTTTTCCTGTTTTTAAAATCATAAAACTAAGTCTTGGAAAATATAACTGTGGCAGCAGTCTCGAACAGGCCGTCTTCAACCCTTCCTTTCGTGAAGACGGCTATCCCAGGGATATTTTGAAGGAGCACTCTGAAGGCGATGAGTTCCAACTTCCTACGTCGGCAACATTGCGCTTTCGCTCGAATTGGTGCGATTCAGAGCTGGGGAATCCGAGTCCTCCTATTAGGAATAATGAAAATAATGATTCTGAAAATGAAAATAATGAAAATAATGACTCTGAAAATAATGAAAATAGTGACTTCATCGGCTTCATATTAGAGTGGACAGGTCACAGTAGTCAATGGGGGGGCATTGGCGGCTTTTTAAAACACCCATTAAAGTCGGGAAGTATTCGTGTTTCGCCGATTTATCATGCTTACAACCTTGTGAAACTAGTGGAAGCTGTCGATGGCAAAAACCGCAATCATAATGGGAACCGTAGAAAGACGGGAATGGTCAGGAGGGTCGATCTCACCAATCCGGTAGTCTTTCGTGAAGGCGGCAACGGGCGCTATGATAGCATATATGATCACGACTTAAGAAACAATCACTTTTATGACAATATCGATCAGAATCTGCGGTCTCGACGCAATCATCTGTCTAACTCTCAACGAGCATTCAAAGCGCCGGGTGTTTCGATAAACCTAAATTTGGAAAATCAAGCGAAAGCAACGTGTAAGAAAGAGTCTTTCAAAGACAAAAATAATATTAATGGAATAAGACAAATAATGGAATGCTGGGTGCCTATAGGTCTCGAAATCGACCATAAACCGAAATGGCTGGAGCGATATAATGTGAAAGAAGAAGAAGAAGTCGCTGAAGAAGTTGGATCTATTAACTGGAATGATGTCTACTGGTGGACGCCCATTTGGGAGACGGTAGATTCGAGAATTGAGCAAGAGGATCCTGATCCAAAAGAAACAGACGAGGAAGACTATACTTGCTCCCCAAAGCCGGGCTTCCCTGAAAATGTTGACGACGCTTTTAGTCTTGATGATTCAGATTTGAGCTTGGAAGATATAACGAAGCTGAAACAGGGGAGATTGGCAGGCTCGTACTTCAAGTTTCCAATAGGAAAGTGCGGCTCCTCCAAACATACTGCCTACGATTTGGAATCTGGGAAAGTAAAAACGTTCGCAAACGTATTGATTGTGTCGAGACATATTCCAGAGAGAGACCAAGAGTTTGCGAGACATATTGCAAAAGAGAAGCGAGTTTTCATGGATTGTAGGTGTGAAATTGATGACTCGAATGACAATGAGGGGGGAAATAGAAGGCTACTATCCTCGTCAAATGGAAATGACGAAGCAGCTGCTTCAGAGGCTGCTTCAACTTCAAGGAATGACTCTGAAGAAATGGAAAAGCAATTGGCGGCGTTTGAGAAGAAAATACATGAGAAGAAGAAAGAGCTTGAGAAGAAAGACAACACTCAACAAGGTCTGACGCTCAACTCAGCAATGCATGACTCCCAACTCAGTAGACTCGCACTCAGTGCTCCAGAATTATCTGCGCCGGCATTTCGCAGCGGCAGGAACAACTTCACAGAAAGAAACGGGAAGAAGCCAGAGTTTCTGCACCCAGAGTTCCTGCAGCCAGATCTCAGCGAAAGGGAGAAAGTCACTGTCGTATGGGAGGAAGAAGATGGTCTCTCTAAAGAGGACGAGAAGTCGGGCGACTCGTTCGAACTTGGCCTCACTCTCACCGATTCGGGCAGCGCGGCCTCACTTCTTGGTAAAAAAAAGGTGCTGGAGAACGCCCTGAAGCACGCGCTGTTAGTGGGATGCTCGAAGAATTTGCCTGAGTCAACTTCAGAGAATGGTGATCCGAATTCAGAGAATGCCAAGTCAGAAACTTCTGTGCTCACTGTTTCGGTCACGAGCATCAGTGAAGTCGTGACGACGAGCCCAAACATCAGTGAAATCGTGACACCGAACACAAACACGACAGAAACCGTCAGTGCGGCACAAGAAAAGAGTATTAAAAGCACCAGAATCGCGTTCCGCTTGAGTTTTGATTCAGATTTTTTTCAAAAAAAATTGTCAAACGAGTCTGTTGGCAAGCTCTCTAAAAATGCGAAGCTGCGTCTTCAATTGGAAACACGCCTGCGGTTGCTAGCGCAAAACGCGCCGAGGTTGGTGGAGAAGTTTGCGCATCAACTGAGATCTGGATCTGGTGTGAGTTTGAAGATAAAAAAAGATGATGTCAGTTTCAATATGATCGAAAGACGAACACCCGAAAGACGAACACAAAATAAGTTGCCGTGAAAGAAGCAGAAGATGTAAATTTTGGCAACTTGCTAGAATCAAGTTGGCGAGAAGAAGAAGCTACACTAAAGAAATTGCTCCAGATTTAAGAATTTTCTCATCACCGTGACTCTTGCAAAATTCAAACTCAATGATTTACAATAAATCATTATAAGACTTTTCGAGTTGATCGATTGACTGCACCTGCATTACCAGATAGCTGACCGATAGCAATCATTACCAGATCTGATAGCTGACCGATAGCAATCATTACCTGATAGCTGACCGATAGCAATCATCATTACCTGATAGCTGACCGATAGCAATTGGTACAAATTTTCAATCTTCTTTCTATCGAAAACAGATATAATCTGTCCGAAACAGAGAGCTGTTGAACGGAACAGAGAGCCTGTAAAAATTCGAATTATCTTGCTGCAAGGTAGTTCGAATTTCGCGCAAGAGAGAAGAAGGAGTTTTTGTGTTTTAGAGAAAAAGAGAAGCAAAAGAAATCTATTAAAAGAGACAGCAAGCTCGGGTAGAGACGAGTTGCAGTTCCTCTCCTCAAATTCAAAACAAAAATTTTCTTGAAATTTCAATAATTAAATCCTGGAATAATAAGTCCAGAGAATCCACCCGCTGAGAGAGACTCTGTCAAATCATATGAGGCGTCAGTCTTCAGAGGCTTGACCCCGCCCGTAAATTAAAACACAGAATAACAGAGACTCTGTCAGTCTCTGAGACACATCGTAAACACAGAATAACAGGGACTCTGTCAGTCTCTGAGACATGTCTTGAGTAGAAAATAACAGAGACTCTGTCAGTCTCTGAAACATGTCTGGGAAAAAAAAACTCAAAAAATGTAAAAAAGCTAACGAGCCAAACGTCTCTGAAAGATGTCAGAGAAACCATGTGACATAAGAAAACTCAGAACTGAATGAGAAGCCGTAAGTTAAGGTACCTGAAACATGTCAGGGAATAATGAGCAAGCGATTTTGTTTCGAATGCAGAGAATCTAGACCAGTCTAGAGTCCGTGCGTTCCAATTCTATGACTGACTGACAAGATATTTCCAGTTCTAAAGAATATCTAGAAAGCCTCCACCTCTGAGGTGGTGGGTTTCTAGGTATTATGCATTTACTCGTATACTATTGTGGTGCTTAGGCCTTTACTCGTATACTACTGTGGTGTTGCAAAAATTTGATCCTAAATAACCAGAACAGGCGCCCGCGGGCACCTAAATAGTGAATCTGATTGACTAACAGCTGAGAGCCTTCTTCCTCCCGCTCTTGCCAGTAGTGGAGAGAGCCTGAATTATAAATCTGACTGACTGGAGATGAAAGAAACAAAGAAAGAAAGAAAGACGTTAGCTCCGAATCTTCGTTGCGAACGAAGGTTCGAAGTTGATTTCATTTTCCTAAATATTTCCCCAACAAATCTCGATTTCCCCGATTTCCATAGAGGTGTATGCCTTATGATTAAGCCATTACCATATGATAAAAGGCGTACACGTTAAATTGGAAACTCAATTTGACAATTTTGCGACATTCAAATTTCAATAAAGACCGAATAATAATTTGGACGAACTTCGGTGACTAACATAACTCTGTGACTGACGTAGTGACAGTCACGAGACCAGTCACTGAGTTTGACCAAAGTCGATTTCTCCTGGAGAGATCACGCTTGAAGAGATCACAAGAGATCAACAGTTAAAAGCTAACTTCTTCGCGATGAACATGAAACTGTTGATATATGAAAAGAAAAGCTCTTTTTCCAGGATGTGAAACGTGTTCAGCGACGAGCGCTTTCCTCAGGTTGCTGCTGACACTGTATGCCGTGGCGATGTGATTGCGATTGATATTGTTCTGCGTTGCGTGTGGTTGTTGATCGTTCTTGTCATCGTGTTTTGCGAAATGGAGTTGCGGCGGTTCTAAGTCTTGCGAGTTGTGGAGAGCCGACTGGATGCGTGGTAGTCGAGTGCGTGGCTGTGCGTGAGATGTTCGTGGTGAGATGTGAGTCGATGTAAGCGGCAAACCATTCCGAAATACCATTCCGAATTTATTCCCATTCTCATCTCCCATGCTTGCAGCGAAGAAAGAAATCTACAAACGACACCATCCGCGGTGACAGACTCAGAGTCATTCGGTCTCAAGGATAGAGGATCTTTGGGCAGTTTTCTTTGAGCTGATTTCTTCACTCCATCAGGTGTAACTCGTTACATATGATTTGACTCCAAATAATTTCTTTTCTCCAGATAATTGGGGCTGAATCCTAGAGCGTACCTCGGTGCGTCAAAGGATTCAAATTGAATTCATCGTGCTGAATGTGAATTCGTAAGTATCATAGCTGATTCGTAAGTATCTTCTAAATTGAAAGTATCTTCTAATTCGAAAGGATCTCGGTATTAAAGGTTATAGACGTACCTCGGTGCGTTCAAGCCTTGAGATTCTTGCTATGCGTAAAAACGGTAATCTGATAATTCGAAAAAAATTATACAAAGCGACAGACGTACCTCGGTGCGTCAATATCTTGAAACTATCTGCATAATCTGCCATTTTAGGCTCGAGGAAGTAGATTCTTCGATTGAATTCTAATAAAAAAAATTCGTGACATTGTCTGATACCATTCATACAAATTTTCTTTCACAATTTCAATGAGTCAGCGAATCCTGTCGATTTGCTGACGTCACTCTGAACTGGACCAACTGAACTGAAATATTGAACTGAACTGGACCAACTGAACTGAGGTAGAGAAAGAGAGAAAGAATTAACTCTTGAACTGGAATAAATTGATTGATTGACTAAATTTGCTGAACTGAACTGACTACTGACCTACATTATTGCATATAACAGTAACTTTACGGGGGTTTCGATCATTTGACTTTTACAAATATTTTCTTTGAACATTTTCGGGCATGAAGTTTTAACAATTTTGTGCATTAAACAAAGCGAATTTTTGGGCACGCATGCGTATCCGTGTGAGAGTAGGGAGTGGCGATTCCCGTTGGATTTGGATTTGGATCTGAATCGGTCCTAATTTGGATTCGCATTGAATTCGTTTCATTTGAGCAAGACATATTGAATCGAATTGAGATACACAATCATTTTGCAACTGCGATTGTTGAGAGAAAATAATTCGTTTCCTGTCTCCCGATCTTTTTGCGCAGCAAATATGAAAATGACGCCAATTAAGGTGGCCTCGCAACTTCTGGCCCTCACGATAATTGTGAGTGAGTCTCCCACTTTTGTGGCGTTTGCATCTGGAGAAAGGACCCCCATTGTTCCGACGACTCCGGTCATCCAAGGGGCCAAAAGCCCCAATTATGTTCAAAACAACAATGGAATGCGCACGCTGATTGTTTCGGATAATGACGACAATCCTTTAAAGAAGGAGCAATTGGAAGACATGCGTCGATTATGTGCTGGCGTAAAGAGAGTCCGACACTTGAAAGAGCTCAACTTCGACATTATTCATACGATCGATAATATTGCAGCGGTGGAATGCGTTACCGATTGGCTCTATAATCATTCAGAACAGATCAATTTGGTTGCTGAAGATGAGGAGCTCGCGCTCGAAATGAGTCCGAATCAGACTGCTCCGAACGAGGCGTCGAGTGATGACATTTCAAAGACTCAGAGTCACAATGATTCTGATGTCAACAACGTTGAAAAAAAGCTCAAAAGTGAGCAGGGCAGGCAGCTTAGTGGTGATGAAGACGACCAAGACTTAAACCTTGACGCCTTGGACAGTGAGCAAGACGAAAATGATAATCAAGACGAAAATCAAGACGACCCTGGCGTCACCATCCCAGGCGATCCCCATTTCTCTCATCAGTGGGCGCTAAATCAGGACTCTGACATTGACGTCAATGCTCCGGAAGCATGGGAGTCATTGAGGAGCCAAGTACGCTTAGAAGCAGGCGGAACTCCGAAGCCAACCATCATTGCCGTCATCGATTCTGGTATTGATTACAATCATGAAGATTTGAAGGGGAAGCTGTGGAGAAATCCCCGCGAGATCCCAAACAATGGGATCGATGACGACTATAACGGCTACATCGATGACATTCATGGCGCGGATATTGTAAACGAAGACGGCGATCCTATGGATGAGGACCCATTCTCGCACGGCACGCATGTTGCTGGTATCATCGCTGCAAGTGCCGATAATGGAAAAGGAATCGCTGGCATAGCCGCTTATCTTCCAGAAAACACAATCCAGATTATGGCAATCAAAGTTTTCACAGCAAACTCAGGCCGCAGCAAAACCGGGAGTCAAGAAACCAGTTCTACTCAAAGTTCGGGTTTGCTCCACCACTTCTTGGAAGCTTGCGAATACGCGTTGAAGATGGGCGCTAGACTGAGTAATCATTCTTACGGGGTCGGAGTGGGCAAAAACACCCCCAACATAGAACAAATGTTCATCGAAGCGTTCACAAAACTAAAACTCAGACACGATCACATTGCGTTTGTCAGTGCTGGCAATCAGGGGGCGTTGATGGATGGGCATTATGTGAACGAAAATAAGAATATGCCATGTGGTACGTTTTTCGTGGATAATGTAATCTGTGTTGGCAGTATTCGTGGTGAGGATGGGCATTTGAGTGAGAGCTCGAATTGGGGTTCAGCGGTTCATGTTGCCGCGCCGGGGGAGAGGGTTGTCAGCACAGGCTATTCACGTGATCTGCGAAACGGAGTGATGAGAGCAGCTGGTGACTTCGATCCGTTGTATGGCTCATTGCTGCCTATGAATAGGGTCGAGCGGGAAAAGTCATATGTTTATGGAAGCGGAACGTCGGTAGCTACGGCGCATGTCACTGGTTTGGCAGCGTTGCTTTTGGGACTGCGTCCGAATTTGAATTCTGACGAAGTGATGAAATTGATTTTGGAAAACGTTGATAAGAAGGACCATTTGAAAGGAAAACTGAAAACCGAAGGAGTTGTCAACCTCGAAAATTCCATCCGTAAAGCAATCGCGAACTTCAAAGCTCCAGAAGGACCGTCATCGAAAGTGACAAGACTCTCAATTTTTCGGAACCGTGATACCAATCAGAGGCCTGGGGTCTTCAGCGGCAGAATTGTTCTTCGATTGAGAGTTGCTCAATGCAACTTCGAGCATGCTGACGTAGATGAACACAACGAAAGCGATTTCGTAGAAAAGGGCGAAATCCAGCTCTGGTTTTTGAACAAGAAGGCCGAACGTATCGGCCTGCCGATAAAATATTTGAACAAAACAGAGCAACTGAAGAAAGCAATGTCGTTAAGAGGGAGTTCTTTTGCTATCGTCGATCAGCCAATCCCGCCAGATGCGAAGTACATTGCCGCTTTCACCACGTGGAAATCTGAGTTGGAAGTTGGCGCTTACGATCCCAATCGATATAAAGTTCTAGAGCACACTCATCATAATGGCGCTCTAACGTTTGGGGCGTGGGCAGAGCTAAAAGATAATGCGTCCGGATGGAAGGTAGATAAGAAGTTGCAGCCACGAGGTCTGGTGTTGGACGATTGGAAAACGTTTTACTGGTCAGGAGGGGAGGCCGAAAAAAAAGAAAAAGGAGAGAACGAAGAGAACATTGTCAAGCAAGATGATGATCAGAAAAAAGAGGAGAAGCAGATTGACGCTGAAAAGGAAACTTCGAAGAAAGCGGAATTGGCTCTAAACTTCGACGGTTCCATCTCCTTCCTGCCTCCAGAGATCGGCGAAAGCGAAATCACGCATTACAACGTCTATCGCGGGGAGTGGTTTCCATGTAACAGCAGGCAAAGTGGCCCGGGGCTCGCTTCACAGAAGGTCAAGGCGTTACAATTACAAAGGCTTGTGTGTTGGGCTGTGTGTCCGTTTTTGTCTGCAGGAAATCGGTTTAATGGAGAAAATGAGAAAGGAGAAAAATGCGTGAGATCCGAGCAAGCCACCGCTGTCGAGCGAGCGCAAGCTCTCATAACGACGATACCCGCCATGAATTATCGCAAGCCGTATTGCGTCACCGGCAGCGAGGATGAGAAAGGAAAATCTTGCGACTTTATTACGGGTGCACAACAAAACGCCGTTGATTCTGAGGCACTAAAGGAACGTTTTGGCGAACGTTTTAGCGATGACATTCACACGACCACCCATATCGCGTACGATTCGGATACAAGTCAGCTCGCCAAAAACGGCGAAAGGGAGCACGCGTGGATCGTTGTAACCGGTCCGGGAATTCTGGAGTTCGCATATCTTGAAAATCTCACACGGGAAGAGGGACTATTGAGCTATCCTAAGCGCGGCCAACTCTTTCACGGATCAACTTCACAAAGCAAAAAACTCCGAGAGATTCACTTCGGTCCCGGTAAGCACAGCATCGAATGGTCAGCACTGCCAAAAATCGAAAAAGAAGGAGAAAGTCGAAAAAGGAGAAAATGGGAACTAAAGTTTCATTCTACCGCTCGATACACCAATATCCCGATACATTTTCCGAAAATAAACTATCATGCGTCGAAGGAGGTGTATTCGGGTCTAGATTTTGACCCAGCCGATTTCATCAGTTCGTCGATAATAGTTGTGCCCGCTTATAAAAATATCAACGGTATGTCTGTTGAGGTGAACACCAGAGTTGTTGGCGCTGTCGATGTCGGCGATGTCGATTATCCGAAAATTACAGAAGAGACTGAGGGGAAGGCGACAGAAGTCATACAACTGGCGCGGCCTCCTTTTGCCAAACCTGTATTCGCCGAGTTTTTCGACCAAAACGGTGACAAAAATGGATTTTGCGGTCGTGTGAAGCTGGTCGCTCAAAAAAATGGCATCAGCGATCGTTCAAAAAGACAAAGCGGAACCGTCCGTCTGCGTGCGTCTCTCGGGTGGTATAACGATGTCAATGCGATCGAAGATTTGACGCGAAAACAACCAGACGGGTTTTTGTGGAATGGCAGCTGCGATGTGCGGACTGAAGACTTTGAGAATGATTTTTCTTGCGAGATTTTGATGAGGGAAGCTGTTCTGAAGGCTGACGGTGAAGAAAAAAAGTGGTGTCTCTTCGTTACGGAGGAGAGCTTCGTTGAGGAAATGGGAGTTTGTGAAATGATGGAAGACGAACCTCTCATAACAAATCCAACCTTACCACCGTTCTCAACACTCATCACGAGAATCGCCGACGTCACTTATCCGATACATGCACGCCCTGGAAACCAGAATGACAACGACTTGAATCAAAATGATAATAATCAAAATGACAATAACGATCAGAGTAATAACAAAATCCAAAACTTCCTCTCATTCCATTCGTCTATGCATGCTAAGCACAACGATATGAGACTCAGCGGCGCCTTCCATATAAACGCTGCTAGTTTTTCCAAACAAAACTTTGTCGGTCTAACAGGTTTCAGAATGGAATTCGAGGACGCCGATTTGAATGCCTCCCCCACAAGCCAGACACCCCGTTGGAATGGGCCTTCCTTAATTGGAGACATTTTGCTCCCATACGTCTGTGGGGGGGAACTAGCGAACTTGAATGGTGCGGTACATGCAAATGAGGACATCACTTTGCCGAAGATGAGAGAAGAAGGGCGAATTTGGTTCAGGGACAATATGCACATTCCAGCTGCTTTTGGTTTCGCGCCCGGAAACTGTGTGGGGTCTGCCAGTTTTCCCGAAAAAAGTCTTGGTCCTCTCGCCCCGAAGTGCATACCTGCGGGATTCAGCTTTGATTCGTTATTTAAGAAGGAATCTGGCAGCTCAGAACATAGAGGAGGAGAGGACTCCAACAGTTGCACAAAGAACAATGTGGAGATCACGTTGAAAGAAATGGAAGAAAGTTCCTCGCCTATTACAAACGAGGAGCAGTCTGTGACTTACACCATCAAAAAGACCATAAAATACGATAACGAGGATTTCTTTTTCTATTTCCCGAGTGGGGGCCTGCTGACAGTCAGAAAGACTAACTTTGGAGTTTATGGGTGCGGAACCACGATCCTCTTACCCTGGAAAGATCCCAATGGAAATCCGGTGGACTTAGTCGAGCTCGGCGAGACATATAATTTGGAAGGGTGGCAGATTCGACTAGGCGACTTTTTTCCGGTGATATTTCATTTTCGATCGAGCTGGTGTGATAGTGGGTTGGGGAACCCTGATAATTCTAAAAATGAATTTGATCCTAATAGTAAATCAGATCCTAATGATGATCCTTTAAATGAGTCTGATCCTGACTTCATCGGTGTCATATTCGAATGGACCCCTCGAAACATGCTCGCGGGCCCTGGCGATTTCAGTCTTCTTGGCCACATTGGGTTACAATCGGCGAGCATTCGTGTTTCACCGATTTATCACAGTTATGATCTTGTCAAACAGACCGAAGCTCTTGACGGTAATGGCAAAAAAACAGGAATGCAGTACTTGATCGAGTGGGATCGAGAAATGAACCGCAGCGATATGCATAAGACGAGGATAAATCGGTCTCAAGTCAAAGCGCCGGGGGTGTCTATCAACCTAAATTTGGAAAACAAAGCTATCGCAAGTTGTACGGAGAAAACAATGATGTGTTGGGTTCCGATTGGACTGGAGAGAAATTTCAAGCCGAAATGGTTGGAGCGATATAATGTGAAGGAAGAACCAGACGAAAATGGATATAAATGGACGCCTATGTGGGCGACGGTAAGCTCATCTGAACAAGATGAAGGACATTATTGTGGCCCTATGCGCGGGATTAATACGAAATATGACGAGTCTATTGCTGATTTGAGTGAGGAGGATAAAGAATTGGTGAAACAGAGAAAACTGGGGGGGTCTTACTTCATGTTCCTGATCGGAACATGCGGCTCCTCCAAGCACACTGCCTATGATTTGGAATCTGGGAAAGTGAAAACACACGCGAATGCTTTGATCGCGTCGTTGCATATGCGTGGACAGGTGAGGGAGGGCGAGACTGAAGAGGCCGCCCGTAAGGATAGAGTTTTTATGGATTGTAGGTGTGAAATGGAGAATGAAAATGTGGAAAATGAGGACGAGGGGGGAAAGAGGAGGCTTAGCCTTTCCGGAAATAGTCGACCGACCCCAGAAGAAGCTGCGCGAATGGATGAAGAGATGGAAAAGCAAGTGGCGGCGTTTGAGAAGAAACAACTGGAGAAGAAAGACACTAGCCAACAAGATCCGACGAGTCTCGCAGCAACACCTGACTCGCAACTTGAACTCAGTTCAATGCCCACCGAAAGCAAGATATTGTCAGCTTCGGATAGTAGGGAGTCTACATCACTCGCACTCAGTGCTCAAGACATATCTGCACCGAAAGGAAGCAACGGGAGAAATAAAGACTTTACACAACAGCCAGATTTCAACGACAGAAAGAAAGAGAGAGTTACTGTCGTGTGGGAGGAAGATGCAGACTCGCTCAAGAAGTCTAGCGACACATTTGAACTCGGTCTCGCTGTTAGAGAAACTAAACCAGGCAGCGCGGCCTCACTTTTACCAAGAAAAAAAACACTGGAAAACGCCTTGAAGCAGGCGTTATTAGCCAATTCAGCAGCTTCTGTGATGACTGTCTCTATCACGAGCATCAGTAAAGTCGCGACGGATTCAGATACTTCACTTAGTCCAAAGCGCGGACAAAAGAGTCTCAAAAGCACAAGAGTCGTGTTTCGCGTGAGTTTTGATTCCGATTTTTTTCGAACGAATTTGGAAAAAGAGTCTAGCACTGGCAATTTATCTAAACCATCGAAGCTACGTCTTCAATTAGAATCTCGTGCACGCTTGCTGGCGCAAAACGCTCCCAGTATGGTCGAGAAGTTCGTGCAGAATCTTAGAGCTGGATCTCGTAATCTTCGATCTGGAGCCAAAAACATGAAGTTGAAGATCAAAAAAGACGACATCAATTTCATGATGGTCGAAAAGTGAAAGCGCCAGGACCAACTGCAAAAGCGAGAAGCCTCTTCAATGAATGAATCCTCAAAGTCCCTTTCTCACAGTCCCTTTGTCGAATACTTCCGCGAGAATCCTTTTCAATGAAACCTCTCAACGAGAAGAAAAACGAAACTTGTGTTGACTATCCGTCTTGCAATAATGCCAAAAATTTAGAACTTTCTCCCTCTTGCAACGAGATTTTTTGAGCTGATCGATTAACTGCAGATTTCGAACTTTGTAGAGAGAAGAAGCACACAATCAGTCTATCAGAAAAATAATTTCTAATTCAAATAATCAAATTTTGTTTGACCAACAAAAAAAAATATTCTCTTTATTATCGGGTAAATTACCCGAGGGAAATTATCTGAAAACTGACGAGCTCTGGAGAGGCCAGAGTTTGTCTGCACACAAGAGAGGTCACAGTTTGTCTTTACAAGACAAAAAAAATCTATGTGGACGGTGGAGAGCCAGTTTGTGTAGGTGCGAACTCTCTCCATAATCCAATGATTACACTCATTCCAAATTGAAAATTGAGATGTCAAGAAAGAAACACATGGTATGAATCGTCAATGTCGTGACACATGTCGTGACACTTAATCTTTTTCAAAAAAAAAATCGTGACACTTTTTCAAAAAGAAAAAAAGAAAAAAGAATTGAGATTTTTTTAGTCTCTAAAGAAAAAAAATTTCTCTAAAAAAAAGAATTGGATCCCACGTATCCGTTCTTTGAGTTTTTGTTAGTCTCCAGAGATTTTGTTAGTCTCGAAAACACTCAGGTCTGAGAAAAAAGTTATTATGCTTCAAGAAAAGATAAATCAAATAGGAATAACAGTCAGTATCTGAAAAATGTCAGAAGACAAAAGAAATGAATGAGTCTCTAGATGAATGAGTCTCTGAAACATGTCAGAGAAAAAGTATAAGTATAAAACGGTCTCTGAAACATGTCAGGGAAACGTTTTGCAAAGGAAAACAATTTTGTCACGAGAAGATATCAATGATATCAGTTACAGACAGTAATCGGAGTCATTCCAAAGGGATACGTGTTCGGAAGTTCGATGTTGTGGTGCATTAGGTGGCTTGACAGTCTGAATGATCTGAATCTGAGTGCGGGGTGATTGAGCATGTGTGTAGTAACCATACGATGTGTAGTAACAGTCTGGTCTGTGGTATGATGTGTGGGTGTCCTCCTGTATGTGGGCGGTTCGCGGTTTGTCCTCCTGTATGCGGGCATGGAATTCCGAATCATGAGAGCAGCTCTAAGTGGTGTGACCGGTCCCAATGATGTGGCGTGACAGTGAGCAACGTGGCGTGACAGTGAGCAACTATGACGTGGCGTGACAGTGGGCAACAATGATGTGGCGCGACAGACTCAGAGAGCAACAATGGAGTGAACTTCTTGAAAAAATGAAAATGAAACTCCATACCCAGGAAACCAACAAAGAAAAACAAATATCGTGACTCCACCGGGAAGACCAACAAAAAAGATCCGAGTCTGAGTCTGACTTCTGAGTCGGATTCTTTCGCAATTCGAGTGCCTATCATTGTCGATACAGTACCTGTATCGCGTATAATTAAAGCGACATTGAGCATAGAGCGACATTGAGCATAAGTTTAGTACAAAACATTGAACATAAGCAAACAAAAAACATTGGACATTCATCCATCAGTGCCAATAGTGGCACGAACATATCTAAAAATCTGAAATTGGAAAGTCTGAAAAACTGAAATTTGAAAAAAAGCCGTGACTTGTCACAACTTCCCTAAGCTATACGACAAAAAAACCAATCTGTATGCAGCTTCTTCAATTCTGTGGACAGTTGAAGCTTGCGGGTAATTATCTGAAAATAAAGCTCCACCAGATACGAAAAAATCTGAAAAATCTGAATTCTAAAAAATCTGAAAAGCACGCTTCAGACACTGTCATCTGAATCCTGATTCGTGATCAAATAAGTTTTTTGCCCGTCTGCTTGTGTGACCCGTCACAGTCTCAAACTTAGTCTCAAAACAAATTGAAAACTAATTCGCTTGCATTCTGACACAAAAGCTTGAACTCACAAAAAGTAAATAGCTATACAGTATTTGTACAGCAACAGCCCTGTCATTTGAGTTTCTGGAAACTTGGGTCACTGTCTCACCAACTGACTTTACCAGATATCATTCTCATTGACTGACATCGCCAGACCCTGGGCCTCACTGTGACTGACTGATTGAATCACCAGACTGATTGGCACAGCGAGCTCATACAGTACAAGTACAAAGTACGAGCATTGATTGCCTGAGGTGACTATACCTGCAGCAGTATTTCGTTTAGCTTCCGTTTGCGTGAAGATCCTTGTAGAAAGTTTCTTCACATAAATTTCTTCGCCATTTTCTTTCATTGTATCATTGTTTGAGAGGAGAGGAACTGAGTTTGAAACTCGAAAAAAGTCAAGCAATCGTTTTGTTCTTCAATAAGAACGTCGTAATTTGCAAAAGAAAGAAATCCAAAGCAATTTGAATCTTTGTTATCCGCATCCTTATCTATCGAAGCTGCCAAAATGATGACCTCAAGCTCTGTATCACTCTTCAAAATGATGACCTCTGTATTTCCATTCTTCGTTGGCTTTTTCGTTGGCACGGTCACCGTGGTGCCGAACTTCAATCAGAGTCAAAATTTCCACGGAGGAGTTTTCGCTTCCCCGCTTCAGAGTCTTCATCCTGGAATGACGACCCTAATTCTCTCAGAAAACGACGACAACCCTTTGACATCCGAAGAGTTGAGAGAATTCAAGCAGCAGTGCCCCGGTGTGAGGAAGATTCAGCATATGAAGAATCTGAATTACGACATCATCCATCTGGAAGACGAAGCGTCCGTCATTGAATGTGCAAACGATTGGCTCTATGGCCATCATGGGGACAAGATCAATCTCCTTGTCACGGATGACCAAAAACTTGAGAAGTTCGTGAGTTTACCCAATTTCGCTGAAGAAGATAACGATTTAAATTCGCCAGGTTTTGTC
>Ga0099797_100067_pt1 | contig 58754 bp, 27 predicted proteins | sample Uncmet_Sort48C_1_FD_89871 | JGI IMG/M metagenome (GOLD analysis project Ga0099797, IMG submission 89871) | Marine eukaryotic communities from CALCOFI LINE 67, Pacific Ocean - C012_Sort48C_1 | ecosystem: Environmental > Aquatic > Marine > Oceanic | place: Pacific Ocean: Monterey Bay | collected...
ATTGAGTGAGTTCTCTCCAACGTCCATGGGATTTTCTGGAGGTATAAGTTTCTGGAGGTATTTTGGTGAGTGTAGAGGTGAATTTCTGTCGAAGGGATTACTTTCAAATCAGTCCACCGCCCTGCGTCACAAAAGTGCGGCGCCGTTTCGCAGCAGAAAACCGCTCCAAGTTGTGGATCCAAGGCGCAGATTGTAGGAATGTGAACAATTTTATTCGGGGTTGACACGAATTGCAGGAACTTGCGAGTGATTCTTTTTTTCAGAATTTTACGATTTTCTTATTCCGTTGCTGTCGCGATTTTCGGTTTCTTATTTGCGAATGGGTTTGTTATGTCACATATCATTACGTTGCAGTGACATGGTGAGCGTTGCGAGGCGATTTTTCACAGTGATATCATCAGTAGATAGTCTTAGACAAAGTGGTTTCAGCGCCTTTCGTGAAGATTTGATGGAGCGACTTTTCGATTTGTTTCCGAATAGTGATTTGTTTTCCAATCTGAAAACCCAAATTGTAAGGATATTCGGCGCAGAGAGAGACATTCGGCGCAGAGACATTAGATTCAGAAATTTACTTTGTCACGATTGAAAATTTTCCTTCGGCGCATATGATGTATACTATCTTTCGTTGGTTTATTGCTTCGGATACTAATTGACTTTCTTGCTCGGATTCCGATTCCATTTCAAAAATTGAAAAATATCTTTCCCAAATTATCTCTATCCCCATTCCGAACCCCCAGTGACAAAAACTTGAACATCTAAACTTAATAGAACCATTGTTACACCAAGACTAGTATATTTTCTAGCTATTTTCAAACTGCTGTTGCACACAAGGTCAAGTTTCGGAATTTGACTATAAAAAACAGAATCTCACTTAATTATACAACACTACAAAAGTCGTTCCATAAACTTAAAGACAGAATCTCACTGCTCATTCTATAGAAATACGAGTTCATTCTCAAAAAAATGTCTCGTTCTTTATTTTCATTCTCCGCTCTCAGTGGAGTCGTTTCTGCCATCAGTGTCCCATCTCCCCAATTCAAATTGGCGCAGGGAAATTTAAAGGTCAATAATGTGGCACAGCCAAAATTGGCGCCAGTAATAAGAAAGTCTACACCCATGTTGAAGGCTGCAGCAAAGGGACACGCGAAAGAAAACCACCACAGAAAGCCAGCCGAAAAAGAAAATGAAGACCAACAAAGAAAAAGAGACGCGGCCGTAAGAAGAATACAAGGAAGAGAAAAAAAGAGGCAGAAGACGAAAACTGAAGCGGAGAAAGAAGCAGAGAAAGCAAAGAAAGCAATGCTGAAAAAAGCAGCAGAAGCAGCATACAAAGAAATATTGGAGAAAGAACAGGCCCAGACGGCACGGTGTACTGACAAAGCTTCAGAAAAGGAAAAGTTTGCAAAAGTTTCAGAAAAGGACTCTCTACAATTGCTTCGACTGTTTCAAATCAGCCAGCCCAAATCTTCCTACTCAGAGGGAGGAGACAGACCAGTTTCCAAAAATCAGTCCGCATATAAAGAAATCAGCCTGGCTTTCGAAAAAAGAGTGAAATACAACGTCAGGAGGGTTATCCCCTTTGGAGAAAACGTAATTGAAGCCCACAAAGACGAAAAAAACCTACGAAAGCCTTTCCTTGGCGAGATCTTTCAGCATCTTTGGGCCGTCAGTTTCAATGGTGAAAGAACCGGAATGGAACTTTCGGAAAATCTCCTAAAAATATCCACATGGGGTATTGAGGGGAGAATCTCGAAAGAGGCGAAATGTTGGCCATTGAAAGACGTGAGAAAAGAATTGAAGTCCTATCTTCGCAAGATTGAGAGGTTGAGGTCAACAAAAGATTCAAAACTCGCCTTCGATAAACGCGAAGAGCGGCACTTGAGACAAATCTTACTCACACAGGAAAATCTCCGAGTACGCGCAATTTTAAGCGAGATGCAGCAGATCGACGCTGATTTCAAAGCTAGAAACTTTCCAAAATATCTGCCTCAACTTCCAGCAGAAATAAAAAGAGGAGACAAACCGGTTAGAAACAGAGTCTGGTCGCGCGCAGTTGATACAGTCAAAAACCATTTTAAGGACAACATGCTTAAGATGCTGTCTCTCGAAGAAATCTCAACTAAGAAATCTGAAGAATCTGATTCTGAACTCAGTCTCAACAAATCTCTTGAAAACTCTGAGGAATTTGAAAAAGTTCGCTCCAACATATTCACAAAGCTGCTTGATGAGGACAAGGAGTGGCGCCATGAAGTCTATGCACAGTTCAGAACTGGCCCACTTTTCCTTAAGTACAAAAAAATTGTCACCGAAAAACGAAGAAAAGAACTGGCCGAATCTTTGCTGGATGAAAAAAAGGAGACTGAAGAGCTCTATGCGAAGGAATTGGATATACTCAGACGAGGCGCCAGAGTGGGAGAGAGGGAGCTCCGCTGGCTTTTGCAGTAAGTAGTAGCCTAAATGGAATGGCAGGATTTTGGCGGTAAATTAAAAAGAATTTGAGAAAATTAGAATGAATAAAAAAAGTCACTGAGTGCGTTTCTGAGAGTGTGTTTCTGAGGTGAAAATCGAAAAAAAGACTCAAAAAGTTAAGCTATGATGAAGTGCGTTTTCCAATGTGAAAGTGAAAAAACTTTAAGTGAACAAATTTAGGTTAGGACGTGAGGTTATAAAGTGCGTGAAATTTTAGCTATGAAGTACGTTTCTGTTTACGAGATAAAGACAAAAGCAAGAACTTAGTGATTGCGTTTCTGACGTCGAAAGAATGTAAACCAGTAGATCTAGCAGTAGACAACCAGCAGATCAAGCAGTGCAAAGCAAAACTCTAATGTAGTAGTACGTGAAAAGAAGTATAAAGCAGTGAACGACTGGCGCAAATATGCCTGTCCCGGTTGACAGGAATCATGCATTTCCGCACGTCATTCATAAATTTTCGCACGTTGCTTTTTGCATTTCTGAACGTTGTTAGAAGCTTCCTCCTCACTGGCTGGTATTGGTTGGAGCTGAAAAGTCAATGTACTTAAGCAGTAAAGCAAGAAATTAATTGATCCTGTAAGCTATTGCAGGTAGCAGAATTGAAGAGAGCTATTGATGATGAGAGGCATTGAACAGAGACGAGAATTTAAAGAGACGAGAATCTCGAGCAGTCGCCTGACGCATATGTTCCATTGTCAGCGAGACTGTTGCCGAGATTCTCCCCTTCTCCTCTTTCAAGTTTCAGTTTGAATTTTGTCATCGTCTCAGTTGAGATGATGGATCATGATGAGCAAAAAAAAAAACTCTCCATCTTCGGTTGAAGCGTGGAGTCTCAATCTTCGGTTGAAGATCGGAGAACGTATTTTCAAAAATTTCTGAACTTCGATCATTTCAAAGTGCTGATGTATAAAAGTGCTAATGAAAGCTAATGAAAAAGTAGTTGACATGAATGAAAGTTGACATGAATGAAAGTGGACATGAAAATTTGGCCGCCGTGGTGTGGTGGTCGATTTAAAATGAAAGAAAAGTCAAGTCGTAATTTGTAAATTATGTAGTAGAGTCCAGACTGACGACCAGGGCCATCTATTATAACCGACCGAATCTCTTTGAGTTTTCGTATAAAACTCATAAGCAGATTCGATTCGGTGTGGTCATTGCGGTCGATAAGTTCAGTATTCAGATAAGTTCAGAGAGTCTGATGTGATGAGACGCAAGATATCTTCAAGAGTATGAAGCAAGTAAAGTCAAAAGGAAGTATGGTTTCATGATTTCAAAAGAGTAAGTCGATATCAAGAGTAAGTGAGAACTTAGTAGAGTAAAGTAAAAGTAAAGAGTAAAAGTTAAGTGTAAAAGTACAGTAAAGTAAAGGTATGGAATCCAGATGCTTAAGTTAAGAGTCACACTCACTAAGGTCTGGAGGTCAGATTCATGCCAAGTTCAAAAAGATTCCCTGGTACAACAGTTGAAAACTCGCGTCTCAACGACATAAAAGGGCCCTCTGTAGATTGTGTTCGATATCATTCGGATTGAGACTGTCACTTTGAGTGGGGAGAACTCATCGACTCGGACTGACAGATTGTTTGTGATGATCGTGATTCGTGTTTGATGATCATTGATGCCCCTCATGATGATGATGATTGACGTTCCAACTTGGGAGGAAGCGGTGGCCCGTTATGATCTTGTGAGCCTGACGAGGATCTTGACAGTCTAATGTTTCTCCGACAACCGTATGGTGCGTCGAGTTGAGAAAAACCCATGATCTTGTGCTAAGATGAGAAGCCCACAAGGAGCATCTCTCCTAGTTGCGAAGCTCGTGAGAAGCCTACTCTAGGCAGTGATTGGTTGGAGACACTTCAGAAGAACTCGCTAGCCTGCAAGAGCAAGTTTTCACTCGTAGCCTCTGTGTGTTTGACTCCAGACTTCAACTTTTCACAGTCGGTGCTGATTTGGAGTTTGGTGCCTACTGTTTCTGGCCTGCTGTGGAGAGAGTCACGGCTCTGCTCTCGAGAATGGTTACAGGTCCATATTGGCGACAGAGTGCTAACGACGAGATCGGGTGATGGCCTGTCAGGGTACTTACGACGAGAGCGGGCGATGGCCTGTCAGGACACAGCGTCATTGGCACGATTGTAACCATGGAATGAGAAGTGTTTTCGCAATTTTTGTTGCCTGCGGTGTGGTAAAAGCACCAACATGAGGGAAACGATTTTTGTCAGTCGGTCGCGGAAAATTGGCGGGAACTCGTGCATCAGCCGGCGGAAGCATTTTTCTTGATTCTTGTGATTATATGATGTTGTGAGCATCGCGTTTATTTTTTTTGATTCAACGATGCGACTTCTTGTGGTGGCATATTCAATCTCTCTTCCAGGCTGCGTCAGCGTGCGAATAGAGGTAAGATCTGGCTGCTCCGTATGACAAGCCAATCTCTCTTCCACAGCGTTTGTGCGCGATTTTCGATGTATGCGGTGTGGTGATAGCACCAACATGACGGAACTCTTTTTTATCAGTCAGGCGCGGAAATTTTACGGGAATTCGCCCATCAGGCGGCATAAGTACTATTTTTATCGATTCTCATGATCATCTGAAGCTGTGCGCATCGCGTTTATTTCTTTTCGGTTCCAGGATGGGACTTTTGATTGCTCGCGAAGTCAATGTCTCTTTCACATGGCGGTCTGCGCAATTTTCGATGTGTGCGGTGTGGTGAAAGCATTAACACGAGGGAAACCATTTTTGTCAGTCAGGCGCGGAAATGCGTACGAGAACTCGTCCATCAGACGGTGGAATCATTATTCGCATTATCGTATGCAGCTGTGAGCATCGCGTCTATTTTTTTTGAATCAAGGATGCGGCTTTGAGTGGTCGTGAATTCGATCTTTCATATGGCGTTTTCGCAATTTTCGGCGTCTGCGGTGTGGTGATGGCACCAACATGAGGGAAGCGATTTTTATCAGTCGGGCGCTGAAATTTTCCGGGAACTCGTCCTGTAGAGGGCGGAAGCATTTTTGTCGATTCTCATGATCATATGTAGCTGTGAAGATCGCGTTTATTTTTTTTGATTGAATGATGCGATTTCGATTGGTCGTGAAGTCAATCTCTCTTCCACATGATGGCGTTTTCGTGATTTTCGGTGTCTGCGGTGTGGTGATGGCACCAACATGAGGGAAGCGATTTTTATCAGTCGGGCGCGGAAATTTTACGGGAACTCGGCCTGTAGAGGTCGGCGGAAGCATTTTTATCGATTCTCATGATCATGCTGTGAGCAACGCGTTTACTTTGCAGTCATTCAATTTCATATAATCAAAGAATGCCATGATCATTTTTTTGATCGGAAAACGGGGCCGTTCACAGATCATTGCGGAGATTCTATTCTTGCGATTCAATTGTATGGACAAGATTTTCTTTTTGCGATTGTGTGGATCTGGTCACGATTTGCATATCTGGTCACATGTCATTTGTGTTGTTGTAATTACATTTCACTAATGCGATCTCATTGTCACGATTTTCTTGCCATGATTTCCTTTCTTATGTCACGATTTGCGATGTCATTGTCACGATTTTCTGGTCACGATTTGCGATGTCATTGTCACGATTTTCTGGTCACGATCTGCGATGTCATTGTCACGATTTTCTGGTCACGATCTGCGATGTCATTGTCACGATTTTTTGGTCACGATTTGCGATGTCATTGTCACGATTTCCTCGTCAGAATTTCCATTCCAATTTTATGATTTTCTTCTTGTGATTTCATTCCAGGACCACCGCCAGTTTGTGGCCATGATCTCATTTCGTTGTCACTGTGTCATTGTCACGATTTCCTCGTCAGAATTTCCATTCCAATTTTATGATTTTCTTCTTGTGATTTCATTCCAGGACCATGTTGACCGCCAGTTTGTGGCCATGATCTCATTTCGTTGTCATGAATCGATGATGTTATATTGTCACGATTTCCATAGCCAAGATTTCATTGTCACGATGCTATTGTCACGATTCACCTGTCACGATTCACCTGTCACGATTTCCACAGCCAAGATTTCACTGTCACGATGCTCCTGGCACGATTTCCATAGCCAAGATTTCATTGTCACGATGCTACTGTCACGATGCTATTGTCACGATTTCCATAGCCAAGATTTCATTGTCACGATTCTGCTGTCACGATTTCCATAGCCAAGATTTCCTTGTCACGATGTTACTGTCACGATTTCCATAGCCAAGATTTCATTGTCACGATTCACCTGTCCGACGCGATGCTACTGTCACGATTTCCACAGCCAAGATTTCATTGTCACGATGCTATTGTCACGATTCACATGTCACGATTTCCAAAGCCAAGACTTCATTGTCACGATGGTACTGTCACGATTTCCATAGCCAAGATTTCATTGTCAATGTCACGATGCTACTGTCACGATTTCCACAGCCAAGATTTCACTGTCACGATGCTCCTGGCACGATTTCCATAGCCAAGATTTCATTGTCACGATGCTACTGTCACGATTTCCATAGCCAAGATTTCATTGTCACGATTCTGCTGTCACGATTGAATTCACTTGTCACGAATTCCATAGCCAAGATTTCATTGTCACGATGCTATTGTCACGATTCACATGTCACGATTTCCAAAGCCAAGACTTCATTGTCACGATGGTACTGTCACGATTTCCATAGCCAAGATTTCATTGTCAATGTCACGATGCTACTGTCACGATTTCCAAAGCCAAGATTTCATTGTCACGATGCTACTGTCACGATTTCCATAGCCAAGATTTCATTGTCACGATGCTATTGTCACGATTCACCTGTCACGATGGTACTGTCACGATTTCCATAGCCAAGATTTCATTGTCACGATGCTATTGTCACGATTCACCTGTCACGATTCGCCCGTCACGATTTCCATAGCCAAGATTGCATTGTCACGATGCTATTGTCATGATTTCCATAGCCAAGATGCTACTCAGTATTGTCACGATTTCCATAGCCAAGATTTCATTGTCACGATGCTATTGTCACGATTCACCTGTCACGATTCGCCCGTCACGATTTCCATAGCCAAGATTGCATTGTCACGATGCTATTGTCATGATTTCCATAGCCAAGATGCTACTCAGTATTGTCACGATTTCCATCGCCAAGATTTCATTGTCACGATGTCACTTTTATAGGCTAGATTTTATTGTCACGATTTGAATTTCTGTGGGTGCGATTGTTTAGCTATAATTGGAATTTGTCATGATGTTGCAAGAGTATTGAATACTACTAATTGTCATGATTTCCAGAATTTGAATTCTCTTCTAGACTCACGATTCCACTGATTCCAAAATCAAAGTAAAAATTAATCCTCACTCCTCATTCTCCTCTCACAATAAATGCTAAACAGTAGCTCAGTTACGTATTACATTTGTGATTGTCATTGAGACCAATACTGATTTGAAATTTGAATTTCCGTCGACATTGACAACTTTTTCCCTCAAGATTCAAGACCAAAGTGTCTTGCAAATTTTATAGAAAGAACTGAAAGAAAGTCTGAAACTGAAATTGAATTTGAAGAGAGGTCTGATCCAAACTCCAACCGATTCCGAACTACACAAGAGAGCTGATCAGATTCTTCAGAAAGTCTAAGTCTAGAAGCCAAGAAGGGAAAAAAAAAATGATGTCCATTATGAAACGTGTGATCGTTTGCTCCATCGCCTTTCCAGATCATTCGGGCCAGAACTTTGCGGCAGGATTGAGCATTTCTGGCATTGGAACGAAAGCGAAAGAAGCAAGTGATAAGAGTGCAGACGCAGAAGGTAAGAAAAAAAAAAATCTGAAATACTATATGAAAAAAGCGATGAAAAAGACGCAAAATAACATAGGGGAAAAAGTTGAGTTAGTCAAGGGCTTTTTTTCCGAGGTCAATGATGGAGAACCAAAGCAAGAACCTGCATTCGACCATAGACGATCCTAGATGTTCCAAACATATGCGGTGGTAATGAGAAAAAGAGCGAGTACTGGTAGATGCCTTCTGTGAAGCTTTATTCTCTCCATCTTAGTGTCCATCTAAGATATAGAAAGTGACGTCTTTGCGGATTCACCATGGATTCACCATCTGAAAGTGCGTTGTAACAGCTTTTCTTCCACAGTTGTGGAGGCACTTTTTGATACACAATTTACAAATCATCATTCATGTTACAACTTTTAACATATGATAAGCCGTAATTCAAGTGGAGCCTTTCAATGTGTCAAGCTAGTTTGTTTGACGCACAAACTTTGAAATTTTGCCTATGATACATTGATACAGTATTGAAAAAAAAATATGGAGTGCTATTATGCCCTAGTGAGGGTTCTGTGAGTTTGTTAACGGGATTGTCCAAGAAATTTCATGGCAAAAGTTACATGATAGAGACGTTCTATGTCGTAGAGACACTATGAGCATGTCCCAGATTGAGTCCAATCCTGTATACAGCGTCCTCCAGGCTTTCAATTTATGAAACTGTTACTCAGTGACGACAAAGTCGGCGTCCAGAGTCACTCTCTCTGCGTTGTCTGCGTCTCACAATAATATTTCTCACAAATACATTCCCGACGAAATCCAGACATTCCAGAAATTGCGTATGTTCTTCTTTCTTGTCACGATTCTCTTGTCACGATTTCCACGGTCAGGATTATCTTTTTGCGATATTCTATGGTCACGATTCTATGGTCATGATTCTCGTTTTGCGATTCCCTTGTCACGATTTCCACGGACACGATTGTCTTTTTGCGATTCCCTTGTCACGATTCCACGGTCGTGATTTATCTTTGCGTATTACATATCGAAGTGTCATTCTATCCTGATTCCTCGGCCCAGAATTTCAATTGATAAATTTCCTCTTGCAAATTTAAACTAAAAAAACTTCCAGTGAGTGATAACCTTGACCCTTGAGAAGCTTAGTTGAGAGTCTAAGAGTCGAGACTGTACCAAATTGAATTGGATTGGAAAACTTCTTGAGAACTTTGAAGAATTGAATTGGATTGGAAAAATTGAACTTCATTGTATTTCGTTGTATTTCGCTGGATTGCACGCACAAAAAAACAATGTCTCGCTCTCTGTTTTCTCTCTCTGTCATCAGTGGGGGTGTGTCTGCCGTCAATGCCAATGGGGGTCTGCTTCAAGTTCTGAGTCAGCAGCCACAGAGTCACAAGTCCACATTTGTATTTGCCAAAACTATACAGAAACCAGGACAGAACCGCGAGAGGACAGATGGACTCAAAGGACAGAACCGCAGGAGGAGGACAGATGGTAGAAAAGACGGCAGAGAGACAGACAACGGCAACAAAACCGAAAGAAAGCCTCACAAGGCTGCAAATAACGAAAGGGAAGGCAACCGTAGTCAGAAGCCTGCGGTAGCAGATGGCAGAAAACGTGGTCAGCAGGTAGCAGATGCCAACAAGCCTCGTGGTGGTGCACAGAGAGAAGAGAAAGGAAAGGTCCACAACGCGGTACAGACAGAGGAGAACGTCTTGACAAAAGAACAAAAGGAACAAAAAGAAAAATGGGATCGGGCTGCCAAATATGGCCGGAGAGAAGCAACAAAGAAAGCGACCTTGCGATTTCTTTTTTATGTGAAAAAATTGAGGCCTGAAGAGCTCGGCCCCAAGGAGAGGAATGATAATCATGAGAGGGAAAGGAATCGTGACGAAAAGACGAATCGTGAGGATAGAGGCCACAAGGGGAATAAAACGGGCAAGAAAGACGGACAAGTACAAAAACCCGGAAAGAAGGACGGAAAAGAAAATGGTCAGCACCAACAAAAGAGAAGGCCTCGGAAGATTCAGCTTCCAGCTCCGGATCAGCTTCCAGCTCTCAAAAGTCTCTACGATATGTTTATGCCATTTTCGTTCATGGTGAGTCCCATTTCCATTCCTTGGCCGAAGATATCTGTTGTTCAGCCTAGTTCTGTTACGCCCAAAGATATCGCCTCTGATGACATTCCGCTGCCGCGAAAAAAAGAACTTGCCAAGTCTGATGATGTGCCAAAAAAGGAACTCCAGGTAAAACGCTTCAAAGCGAAACAATTCAAGTTCATTTGCGCACACTTGAAGCGCAAAGCTGATAAAAAGAAGATGTCCGAAGAAAAGAGGAATAGGATCCTGAAAGAGCGTCACTGTATCGACAACGTCGAGTCCTTCTCGATTGATGGACTGAAAAAGGAGCTCACAGAGTACAGTTCAAAATACCGGGAAAAGACGAACAAGATGACAAGAGAGATGGAAGGTCTGAAGACGATAAAAGAAAACGTGAAAAACAAATTGAAAGAAGCGAGAAAAGACTTGGAAACCGCGGGAAAAAATGAGAAAAATGATTTAAAAAGGAAGGTTGAAGGTCTCGAAAAAGAGTTGGACACTCATCATTTGCCCGACCTCGTCGAGTTGGAGACGGAAATCAGGTCACGGGACAGTCTCAGTGACATGAACAACAGACTCCAATTTCTGCGGAAGTTTGTCGATGAAGAGGTAGACTGTCGTCTGGTTCAGTTCGACAAAAAACGCGAAAGGGAAGTAAGGGCGGATTGTAATTGGATAGTAGAAAACTATAAACGGACACAGAAGGAAAAGGAGGCAAAACTTCCTTTATCTCGAAAAGCAAGAAGATTTCTCGACACATGCATCCAGGAAGGGACTCCTCTGCATTGTCGGGACAGGAGGACGCACGAATGGCTCTAGTCCGTGTGATCTTATGACACCAGCCAAAGAATGGAAGGGCTCTTGTCAGTGTGATGAAACACCAAAGAATGAAAGGGCTCTTGTCAGTGTGATGAGACAAAACAAAGAATGGAAGGGCTCTTGTCAGTGTGATGAAACACCAAAGAATGAAAGGGCTCTTGTCAGTGTGATGAGACAAAACAAAGAATGGAAGGGCTCTTGTCAGTGTGATGAAACACCAAAGAATGAAAGGGCTCTTGTCAGTGTGATGAGACAAAACAAAGAATGGAAGGGCTCTTGTCAGTGTGATAGAGACAAAACAAAGAATGGAAGGGCTCTTGTCAGTGTGATGAGACAAAACAAAGAATGGAAGGGCTCTTGTCAGTGTGATGACTCAGTATCCGCTGCAAAAGAAGGCTTGTGATATCCAAAAGAACGCTTGCTGAGAGATCTTTTCTCGATCTTCTGCGCAAGGCTTGCGAAAGATTCGCAGTGAGAAGAGAGTCTTCAAAAAAGCGTTCCCGAGTACTCATTGTTGATAGTCAATCACGTGATGTCAAAAGATTCCTATTGTGTAACACGTATTGACCGTCCATCCTCAGACCTTTCCTTGAAGCATCAAAAAAGTTAATCAGAACTGACGGTAAGTACTATTGTATTTGTTGAGACTTGAACTGCGCAGAAAAGAGGTCCTGAGTCATGATTTGAAAGTTTTCAAATTGAAAGTTGGAACTAGTTGAGTCTCTGTCAAAAAAAAAAGAAAGTAAATTGTGGAGAAGCCTTGTGTATATGAACTCTTGTATTTTAAAGTCGTTAGTAAAAGTCGTTAGTAAAAAAAAGTGACTGTAATTTGTGTATTGTTGTAACCACTCTTCTCTGAAATATAGTGTTGTAACCACTCTTCTCTGAAATATATAGTGTTGTGACCATTCTTCTCCCACTCACAGTTCTGAAGTCACGGCTCTGAAGTCACGGTATGCTACCTCAGTAAGTTGTCAAGTCTGATTTATCGTACCGTGTACGTCGAGTTAGTAACTCGTTGTTACGTGACAATGTTCAAAAAAAGATTCCCAGGTGTGACAGGTCAAAAGAAGATTCCCAGTTGTGAGAGGCAAAACTGAAGCAGGACGATCGGATAATTTTTAAGAGAAGTGTTCGTTGGAGTACTGTTGTAGAGTTGTCATTTTAGTTGATGAGCAAGATTCTTTCAATGATTTTCGGCAAGCATTCATTATAATTCGGGATGATTCTCGGCAAGCATTATGAGTCTTTTTGTGGTGAATATATGAATTCCTTCGAGACGCGAGCCGTGATAGCTCAGTTGGGAGAGCGCGAGACTGAAGATCTCGAGGTCCCTGGTTCGATCCCGGGTCACGGCATTTTTAGTACTGCTATTTTGTGAAATCGTTTCCAAACGCAAAGCAAACTCAGACCACATGTCAAGATGTGGGCGCAATGCATCGATGATTTATTTTGCTGCGACAAACTTCATATCATTCGATGACTCATTGGGCTGAGAATCTCCGGGCGATGACCTTGCTGCAGCTACATTCTTACAGTCTCTTTTGCTGAGACTCTTCAGATTTTTCCCAGCGACTCTTCTAATCATCATTCTCATTGAAATTTGGACTCTCGAAATTCAGAATTCTCACAGCTGACTGTTGCTAACGTTTCAATTTGAATTGTCAACTAAATTATCAATCGGATTGTCATCCGAGTTTGTAGATCTATTCTCTGTGTATGTGCAGAAGCCATCGTGTGAGCCCAGCGATTGGTGTATGGGCCTTCCCCGTACGATTTAGAACTATATCGCCAAGCAGCAACCAGCGCTTGATCCGTTGCGGTTCTGTGACCGTGTCAGCGTTTTCAGGAAGTCGGAGTCATATCATATGATTGCCGTGTAACGGTCTCATTTCAGTGAACTCACCTATCTGACTTCTGAAACAGTACTGTCCATCAATGTCATGATCATGATCAGAGATTATCCAAAAATGGACATAATGGCGCAAAAGAGAAAAATGTCGCGAAACGCGGGCAGAATGGTTGCTTTTGTTCTGGTAGTTGTAACCAGAACGGTCATGTCATCGCCGATGTTAACGGAGGAGTTTAGCCTCCTTGGGCCAGTGAGTACCACGAATACAAGCAGCGTGATTTCGTCTGGGCAGGAGATGGGATGTTCTCCAGCGGAAGGGTTGGCCAATGCCAGAAGACCCAGAGTCGCCAAAAGACGCGCTGCCGCCGAGCCAGCAGTCGCAGTGAGCCCAAAACAAAAACAAACACGTTGTCTCGAGAAAGAAAATGACGATGAAGGCTCGAAGTCCGAGGAAAAGGCCGGGCGTTCGGCCGCCAAGATTAAGAAGTCCGGAGGTCGCCAACTTTGTGAGCATGGGCGGCGGCGCGACCAGTGCAAGGATTGCGGTGGTAGTGGCGTCTGTGAGCATGGGCGGCAGCGTGTCCGATGCAAGGAATGTGGCGGTGGAAGCATATGCGAGCATGGGAAGCGGCGCACTTTGTGCAAGGAGTGTGGCGGCGGCGGTCTATGTATGCATGGGCGGCAACGCAGCAGCTGTAAGGAGTGCGGCGGTGGCAGTCTGTGCATGCATGGGCGTCAGCGCAGTCGTTGCAAGGAGTGTGCCGGCGTCAGTATCTGTGAGCATGGGCGTCAGCGGAGTCAGTGTAAGGAGTGCAGGGGCAGCAGTATATGTGAGCATGGGCGTCTACGTTGTCGATGCAAGGAGTGCGGCGGCGCCGGTCTATGTATGCATGGGCGGCAGCGTGGTGTCTGCAAGGAGTGCGGCGGTAGTCGTCTATGTGAACATGGGCGGCAGCGATCCCAGTGCAAGGAGTGCGGCGGCAACGGTATATGTGAGCATGGGCGTCGGCGCACTCGTTGCAAGGAGTGCGGGGGTGGCAGTCTGTGCGAGCATGGGCGGTTTCGGAGCCAGTGCAAGGAATGCGGTGGCGGATGTGTCTGTGAGCATGGGCGTCGGCGGAGTCAGTGCCTGGAGTGCAATGGTAACGCTCTCTGTGAGCATAACCGTCGGCGGAGTCGTTGTAAGGACTGCAAGAACTTGAAGTATGACCCTTCTTCATTCTGATTCATGCACAATTTCCATATGAATGAAGGGTCAGTTCCGCAATGATTCACATGATTGCATCAGAATCAATCAGAATCAGAATCATTGGGCATATGATTTCACATGTGTCAATCATACGTGTCAAAACTTGACAAGAAGAGTGGACAGAGATTGTACAAGACAGGTTGTATGGTCTTGGTCATTTGTTTTCGCAAAATCAGCGCCGAGAATTTGTGACGTCATTCGGCATTCGAACTATAAGCGGTCAACTTATGGGAGTCCCCGTTCAGCGTTTCTGGCTTGGAAAATCACACATTACGCCAAAAAGGCAAAAAGACTGTTGCCTATAATGATATGATATGACTTTTATGAAAGAAAAGTTTGTATTCGATCAGTATACCCAGGATCGGCAATCGTAACTTCATCAATGTATATGATTGTTTCGGGATCAGCCATCCTCATGGATCAGCAATGATATCGTCGATGTATTGTTTCGGAATCAGCAATCGTGTATGTTTCGGAATCACCATTCGTCATCAACAGCAATCGTGTATGAGAAGGACAAGATGAAGAAGAACAGCAATTTGAATTGTGTATGTTTTGAGATTCAAGTTCACATGTCTCATCATTGAGACATGTGCCATGGTACATATCATATGACAACTGTAAGTTCGGTGAACACCGAATAGTGAATTGCGACAACAATTTGAAAACATGTCGACTCATGTCAGGAATTACTAATTACAGTTGATCAGATTCTGACTTGTGTTCGGTTTCTTTCCAGTTAGTCTGTTAGGACATAATCATGACGCTGTCGTTTTTCAGAGTACGGAGTACAAAATTGATGTCAGTGTGTATTGAGACAGAGTCATTCGTTTCTTCTTTGTCTTAGTCTGGTAAGTTCATTCAAAGTTCGTTCATATCAATCATAGCATCGGTGCAGAGCGTAAATCAACAGCATTCGTGCGGAGCGTAAATATCATGTGGGCGGCGCGTAAGTATTATCATGCGTGCGGAGCGGAGGAAGTGTTATTTGTGTGAGGCGGGAATTCATTTTCGAGTACATCCTGTCATCCATCCTGTTAGATGACAACTCGTTTGGAAGCGAATCTGTTCGGAATTGACAATTGTAATTTCAGGAATCTGTTTGGAAGCGAACCTCGAGGCTAGAAAACTGTTATTTCCAGCACGCGACGTACAATTGATTTTTTGAAAAATTATATTAAAAATGGAATCACACGACGATAAAAATGAAAAACCCGTTTCCCCGACTCTCAAGTCCAATTTGAACCGTGTCGGAAAATCGAGCCTCCTCATCCCTTCTCTCAGTCTCGGATGTTCACCTCTCGGGGAGTTGTGGCATGACGTGCCGGCAACAACTGCCCTGAAGGCCATCGAAACGGCATACGATTTGGGAATTAGGCATTTTGATACAGCTCCGTTTTATGGCAATGGATGTTCCGAAGCCAGAGTTGGTATGGGTCTGAATGAAGTGCACCGGAAAAAAAGAGAATTGGAGAGAAAAGCTTCGTGCTCTTCAAATTCTCCCTGCGGTCCTGATTTCACAGTATCGACAAAAGTCGGACGCACACTTCATCCTGGCAACACTTCTCGCAGTCTGAAAAGGTTGCCACATGAAGGCCCCTGGCACGGGGGGTACAATTTGACCATCGAAGCCAATTTTTCCTATCACTCGGTAATGCAGCAACATCGAGAATCGTGTCTGAGAATGGGATTGACCAAGGTCGACGCCCTGGTTATCCACGATTTGGATTGTATGTTTGGTGGCAGGGAGGCGATGGAGCGGTCGCTGACACAGCTATTGGGAAAAACTCCGGACTCAGAAAGAGAGTTGCAAACTTTGGAAAAAAAGACAGAAACGGAAATGTTGTTGCAAAAAAAGACAGAAGCGGAAATGTTGTTGCAAAAAAAGACGGAATCACAAGGGGAAGAAAAGTTACAACAAAAAACGGAAACACAAGCGGAAACGTTACAACAAAAAACAGAAAGGGTCAGAGAACCTTCTACAATGAAAATGAGTCTTGACCCTGCTACAATAAGGAGAGAATTTGTGCATATGCTTTCGGAAAACATTGTGGCACATGTAGAAAGACAAGAAAACGGCAAGAGTACTGATGTAAAAAGGAAAAAACTACCGCCAAAAAAACTGCCGCCAATGATCGAACTTGCTATCAAATTCGAATGTCAAAAGACTACGTTCACATCAAGAGATGTCGTCAGCTCAAAAGACTCTGCCGTCAAAAGTCTACTTGGTTGTTTACCAGAGAAAAATCGTGACTGTTGTTCACATATTGAGAAAAATCGTGGCTGTTGTTGGTCCTCCTCGAGTGAAAAACGTAAACAAAATCAAAAGGAAGGCAGGGTCCTCGAATATAAACACAAACTATTAAAATTATGTCAAGATGAGGAAATAGGCTTCACTAAGGGGTTTCAACTGCCCAAAAGGATTGCCAGAGCTGTTATGGAAGAGCTCGCTTCAAAATCCACTTTGCAAAAAGGAGGAAGCCTATCGCAGGAAAGAGAAAACTTGTCTCAGGAGAGAGAGGTGGTTTCTGAAAATTTATCGGAAAAAGAAAATGCTGCTTTAAATGCAAGAGAATCAGGAAATACTGCGGCAAACACGACAAATACTGCGGCGGAGACGAAAAACACTGCGGCAAAGACGACAAATACTGCGCCCAAAACGAAAAAAGAAACTGAAATCGAGAAACGCAGAAAACTCGGTGCAGCGAAGTATCATTTGTGGTGTGATATGACCGGTGGAGAGGACGTTGATCCATATAAGAGGAGGTGGCCAGGGGAGATCTTATCGGAAACCTCATCAGGAAGACTGTCCTCAGGCCACAATCAAACACTGGAAAAATGGGCAGATGTCAACATCGGGAGAGCGGCAGCAAAAGACTTCTCTCTATTTTTGAAAGAAGAAGGCAAAACGGAACGTTTTTCCCTCTTTGTGAACGAAGAACAGCAAGAACGTGAGAGAAAAACAAAAGACAAAACATTTTCCCTTTTTTTGAAAGACGAAAGCAAAAGAGCGAAATTGATGGACGAGAGGGCGCTTGCCTTGACAAAATATCAAATTTGGTGCGATGTTGCGGGGTTGGAGAACATTCACACCGTCGAAACAATCGAAAACACATCCCTCGGATTGAAATGGGCAGAAATTGACATCGGGGGACTGTTTGAAAATCGAAAGCCCGAAGCAGTCAGCCCACATTTGGTCAAGAGAGCCCGAAAAGCGGAGCCCCGAGCCCGAGCTCCAAGATATAATACTTCTGGCATCCTGTCTGATAATATTCCAGAACGCTATGATGATGATGATATTCCAGAACGTCGTGGGCCCCACGCGAACTTGCACGTAAATAACAACTTTCACAACGGGAAAAAGTCTAATTGGAATTGGTCCGCGAAGGATTGTTTTGGAAGTTCTTCTATTGCATCTGAAAGAGTTGCATCTGAAAGAGTTACTATCGAAAAAAAAACAGAAAAGAAAAATCCAAAAACAGGTTTCGAAGGAAAAACAGGCATCGACGCCCTTATTGAGTTGAAACAGTCTGGACAGATCAAGGCAGTAGGAATCGGCTGCAATTCGTTCAAGCACGGATCCAGAGATGTGTGTGAAAAAATTTTGAATGATGCGAAAGGCTCTGGTGTCATCGACTTCATTCATTTAGCGGGTCCCTACAATTTGTTGAACCAGGAAGCGCTCGATAATTTGATTCCGCTGTGCTGTCAGAAGAACGTCAGCATAATTATCGGCGCTCCGTTCGCATCCGACAGCTATTTGCTCGAGGCCGCTCCTGTAGAAACCATGGAGAAGGTCCATAAAATTCAGAAAATTTGCCAAAAATTCAGTATCTCGCTCAAAGCTGCAGCATTGCAGTTTTGCTCGCTGCATCCGCAAGTTTGTTCGGTTGTATCAAGTGTCAAAAATGAGGACGAGGTAAGAGAAGCCGTCAGAGCAATGAGTGAAGTAATCCCGGAAGAATTCTGGGAAAATCTGAAAAAGGATGGTCTTATTAGAGAAGACTCTTTCATCAGAGAAGACTCGCATATTATGTCTCTGTACGAATTCGCGGAAGGAACAACGTGCATGCTTGTAAGTGGGCGTTACAGCGGAGCTGCCCTGCCGCAGTGTAAATCTGAGTCTGCATCTACTCCATACAGAGGCTTGCTGGCATTTGTTAATAGCTGTGGTTTATCTTTTGTTAATCGCATTTGTTCATGATTTTAGCCCAAGAAGGCTCGCATGTGTGCATCTTTTCAGCTAATAATAATGTGCATCTTTTCAGCTATATTGAGAATCAGATGCATTTCACACTTTCAAGGTGTGGGAGTCCGACTTTCTGGTGCAAGTTAGTATCACTCCTCTAATATATGTAACCAGTGGCTAGAAAAAGAGTTGGGTAGTAGATTCTAGAAAAAGAAAGAACGACACCCTCCATTATTACATGGGCTTTTACATCTGTTTACTAGCAGTGCTATCTTCTCGATTATAATGATCTAACTGATCTTTTGAAATTGAAAGAAAACTTCGAATTTGTCAATAGGAAAAAGAAAACTTCGAATTTGTCAATAGTAAAATGGAAAAAGAATTTGGCAAATGGTCAGCTGCAAAAAAAAAAGCAATAGATCCTCCTGCTCGGAAATTGGCAATAGATCCTCCTGCTCGGAAATTGCATAGTGATGTCAATGCATGGTGATGCTGACGAGTATGATGATTCTTGATGAGCACAATGGTCTGAATGGGCATCAACCGAAGCCATTTCTAAGGCTTTTCTGTCAGAAAAATGATAATCGCGGCATGTCGCAGGAGTTTCCTGAGTCAACTCCACTGCAACTCCTGTGATCATTGATAATGATTTACATTGATCGCGTTGTTAGTATTACATATGATTGCAACGAAAAGTATATCATATGATTGCAACGAAAAAAGCATATCCTGGTGTGGAACTAAGAAAGAAAGAAAGCATATCTTGGTGTCTAAGGCTGTAGCAGTGATTCTGCATCGGTTTGAATTCGTGATGGTGAGTCGTGATTGTCAATAGTGTCTGATATTGTATCAACTTTTGTGAATTAGATTGTCAGAAAAATCTTTCAACTTTTGTGGTTGTAACCTTTTGTGTGTATATCAGTGACCGGCTATTGTCGACTCTCAAAACGGTCCACGGAGCCATTTTCCATCAAGATTTAAAATGAGTATTCAAATTCGTATGGAGTCTGAGAATGACTATTCAAATTCGTATGGAGAGGCTCAGAATTTGGAAGGATCATTTGTTCTGAGTGAGTCATTGTGGTGAATCATAATGCATTCGATTCTTTGGCTCGATTTGAGACAGGTGAGAGCAAGTTTTTTGAATTCTCGGCGGAAGAGAAAGGAATTTTTGAGGGAGGACAGGAACGGGAAGTCTTAGAAACTGATATGATATCCCAGTGAAAAAAAAAGAGTGGAACGCTCTGGTCTGGGTGTGAGGATTGGAGAGTGGAAGTCGTATTGACTTTTTTTTTGCAGTTTCTTGTACATGTTTCATTGACATTGTCTTCTTTTTTGTAGCATTCGTCCCTACGTGCCTACACTGTCTTCGGAAGCTAGGAAGGAAATCCATCAGACGGCTTTCGTTTTTTATCGTGCTAGCTTTTCGTTTTTTGACAGGGGAACTCATGCACTATACGAATTGTTGAGACTCGTCTGTCGCGGTCACATTGTGACTGATAACTCACGTCTCTGACAGCAATGATGAACCGTTCACAATATGGGGGTGCCACGGGCTCCTCGAACCATTCTGTCATGAATCTCGATGCGTCGACGCACTCGAATATCTCACAGCAGCAACCAATGTTTGCGTCGGGTTCGATGCCCTCCGCGCTGCAATGCAAGCTGTGTGGAAAACAATTCTTTGAGAAGTCGTTTCCGTTTCATCTGAAGACGTGTGCGAAGAACAGTCTGTCTCTCACCGCAGCTGAACTGGAGAATATCGAAAAGATTGGACAATGTATTGATGTGAATTCTGGCGACAGAACGTTCGGAGGAGGCGGGAATTTCATTGAAAAGTACTGTGTACGGCCACCGGAATTGCAGAAAACCTCGAGCTCGAGGTCGCCATTCAAGAATCTGCAAAGGAATAGTTCTGGTTTCTCGGGTGCTAACACACTCTATACTGATGCGGAATCCGGGGGACCAGAAGGACTGCAGCTGGTGATGGGGTAGTTACTTATTTTACCAGTGTGAAGTGAATGAATTTCCCTTTTTGAATTTCGTTCATCATGAATCATGATCACGCATTCTTATTGTTGATTTACGTAACACAAAACCTGAAAAAATATATCCTTTCCAAACACAGCGGCTCCTCTTTATCGTCCTTTAAGTCCTCGTTCAACACGACGTTCCAGACCGACATTGACCATCCGCCGACGAACGAACCACTGGTCCAGTGCCGCTGGTGCAACCGTAGTTTCATCGGGTCGCGTATTAGTTATCACGAATCCGTCTGCGAAAGAGCTACAAGGCAGGATGAGATCCGACGGGAGACGCTGCGGAGTCGAGAGCGGGGGCGGAGTCTAGAAAGGAGTTTGGAAAGGAAACGGAGTTTGAGTCAACAACAGCGCAGTGAGAGCCAACGGAAGAGAAGCGCAAGCAGGACCAAAGAAAACTTTCGTGAGGCGGAGAATTTGGATAATGGAGAGAATTTGGACAAGAGTCTTGGGAAAGACCAGCCTGGCGCGACAAAAGACGATAGTGTTGGTGGAAGTCTCGTCAGACGGGAAATTGCCAGTCGCGGTCAGAGCCGCGGACACAGTCGTGGTGGGAACGAAACTCGTCCGACACAAAGTCGCGGTCAGAGTCGGGAAAACTTGTTCCCATCAGTATCAGGCTTGGAACTGCAGATTTACAGCGGAGGAAATGGCAATTCCATGAACGGTGATTCCGGTCATACAGATAATGTGGGCATTGGCAACAACAATTATGGAGGACCAACAACAAACGAGACTGTGAGTCCGACGACGTCAACAAATCCCGCTGCCGGCCGCATTTTGACTCGGTGTCCGAGTCGACCGAGCGCGAGTCGAGACGGTGTATTTTATTTCACTGCGTTAAACACCGTGACTGAAAAGCCATCTCCCGAACCGAAAAAGAATTCTAAAAACCGTCCTTACGCAGGGAAAAGATGGAACAACAATAACAATAACACGCTGAGTTCGATGGACGGAGCGAATGGTAATCCTAATCACGGCATGTACAATTCGCACAGTCTCGCGATTTTGGATAACGTCAACAATTTTTCGGTTGCTGTCGGGCATTTTCCGAGGCGGCGGAATTGCGGCGCCAGACGGTTTTTTAGCCAACCTGTTTTGTTGCAGATAGAGGATCATCGCGGGCCTTCTGTCGAACGGAAAAGAGATGGCTCTGTGGAAAGGAAAAGAGACGGTTCTGTGGAAAGAAGACGCGACTCTTCGATGGAAAGAAGACTTCGTCAGGATCAAGGTTCTTCCCAGAATTTCGCATCCAGTTTTTCCGACGGATTCAAGCATTTTCGTAACAATGGAATTAACAACTTCAATGCAAGTCTAAACAGCACGCAAGGGACCCAAAAACGAACCGTCAGGTTTTCTTCAGAAGGAGAAGGAGGGGGTTTTCGAGAGGGAGGAGGTGGGTTTCGAGAAGGAGGAGGTGGCTTAAACAGAGATGTCTTTAACCAGCCAGAAAATGCTAAATTAGAGAAACGGCCGAGTTTGATCCTGAAAAATAGCAAGCGTTTTGCGGGTATCACAACCAACACGAAAGCAGCTCGGAATCATGCGTCAGAATGGGGTGGAAGTTTGGCTGTCGTTTTGAAGGATTCTGGTGGGGTGGGTAATTGTCGTTCTGCTGCTAATAATCGCGGACACTATGCTGGGCCTGGATCTATGCAGAATACGAGATTTTCTGGAGGAATCGGAGGTCATACCAACTTTGCCTCCTCCATGAAAGGCGGAAGCACAAGTCTGTTCACGTCAGCACCGGTGTTGACGCATTATTAATACCAGTGTTGACGCATTATTAGCACTGGTGTGTGTTGACGCCTTGTTGATGAATCATGATACATCAATTTGATCAATGATAATCTCAAGTAATGATTGTGAATCTTCATTTCGAGTATGTTTTGTGAGGGCGATACTTAAATTGAACCAACCTGTTTCGATTGAACCAATCAACTTGTTTCGTATATGAATCTGTTGCACAGTATATGTGTCCACTGTCCGTATAGTTAACTTTCCATTTTGTCTCGTCTCTCTGTCAGTTTCGGACCGTCGGTCTCAATCTTTGTAATGACAGTCCGAAACTTGATTTTGCTTTTTTTTCTCGTATTGAAGAGGTCTTTCCAGCGTACAATCATGATGCAGTCGAATGCAGGTGTTCATTGCAAGTCAGAGTCTGAGTCCCGCCGTTCACGGTTCCGTAAACTTCAGACTCGATCACAAGAAGCATAGTGTCAGTGAGCGAGATTCAATTGTGATTTAGGTTTGAGTCGCTTTTCTGCGCGCAAAGTGACAATATCTAGAGTCACCAAAAAAACGGCACCAGGTGATCAATCACACAGAGTGGCGCCTAGACTCGAGTGGAATCGAAATAGAATCTGATTAATCTCAATTGGATGTCGGATATCCCTCAATGCAAATCATAGTCGAGCCCTGATTCCAGGTTGTTTCCAACTCACAAACTTGCCCAGGTTTAAATTCGTGTCCATTTTTGTTTGCTTTTTGTTGGTAAGTTGGGGCCTCAGTCTCGCTTATCGTATACTTGAGATTCAAAGAGAAACATAATGAATGAAATCTACAGCGTTTCAAACATCAGTTACGAGCTTATTGAAGGATGGGCTTTGAGTCTCGGCTTTCCGTTACAATGCCATTTCCAAGGCAGGCACAATTGTTTTGGCTTCGAGATGATAGAGGACAATTGTGATCGCCATGGCATGGCGATGTTGATATCCAAAATCGATTATCTAGGGCGGGTATCGAATGAAGGGGAGTTCAAGATATTTGAACGCCTGGCAGCTACTTCTGTTGCAAACGGGGCAGCAAACGGGGGGACAGCCAACGGGGCAGCAACACAATCAGAAACAGCAGCACAAGCTTCGAGTCTGAGACTTGTCAGAAGTTTTGAAGCATACCGTGCAGAAGCAAGAAGCCGATCACGAAGTCGCTCGATATCTCGATCTCCGGCACATGGTGGCACTATGAAATGGAAATCGCCGCTTGTAGTCGGAGAGTCTCCCTTGCTGGTAGATGACTGCTATCGAGGCACTGTTGGCACTGCTGGCATGAGTAGTGCTGGCATGAGTAGTGCTGGCATGAGTAGTGCTGGCATTAGTAGCACCGGAATCAGTAGCACTGGTATCAGTAGCACGAGCACCACTATGAAAAGATCGGCGTCAAGCAGCAGCTCATGTAGCGAAAACGATTTGAGCTGGTGTTTGTCATCCACCAATCAGAATCGCACCGATGGTGGCAAATCTTGCCCAAGTGGGAATGACAGCCAACACTTCCAGGGTAGTAGCAACAGCAACGGCAACGTTTCACTGAGTTTATTCGGCTCTTGTGTGGGTGAATCCAGAAGGACAGAGAATGTGGCCATGGATGGGATGAATCTTGTGAATCCAGAACATGACGAAACAAATTTTGCGAACAGCATGAAACGCAGAAGATCAGTGAGTGTGGAGCTTTTGGGGAATGATTCGCAAAACAATCATTCATTCACGCAAAATAATCACACCCAACATACGTTCACTCAACATAGTAGCACTCAACATAGTAGTACATTCATGGATGTCGGATAGTATATTGCTCATACAATGCAGTTTGTTCGGCAATTCTTTGTCTCTGAGGTATGAAAATTCTTGTTCGTCAATAATTTCTTGTTCGATGAAATACATTTGGATTTCGGGAGCTCTCTCATTGTAATTCCGGTTTTGCGCGGCATTTGTTTCTCACGTTTGAGAACAGCAAAAGGAAAAGAGCGTACGCCTTTCCTTTTGATCTCCGTAAGCCCATCGCCCTCGGGTCGATGGCCGGAGTAAATGTCAATGTCAATGTCAACGTTTTTTGCAATAGCTGACTTGTCCACATTTGGTTCGTCCTTCCTGTGTTTCGATCGAATCATGATCACCGGCATCAAATTCAATTTTTCAAATTCAAAGCGAAGTAACTTTTTTGTATCGGTTTGGACATGGCTGATACAGTGATAATTTGAGACTTTTGAAATTTTCATTCCAATTTTTCCAATTTCTTCGTACAGTCAGGTTTGGAAAGCAGTGTCATTGCGAGAGAGAAGGAAAGCCCATCTATATCACTGTGAGAAAGCCCATAGCGATTTTTAATCATTTTAACATTTAGATTTGAGAGTTCTGTCACATATGATTTCCACTGATAAGTAATTCAAGATATCACTCTCAAGTATCCACAATTCCACTTCATTGAAGTCTGTATTCTCAAGACTGTATTCTCAATTTCGCACACATACGAAGACTCAAAAGAAAAGACTTTTTCGCAATATCAAAGTCCACGATGACATATCAATATCAAAAAGGCGTTATGATCCTCCTGCCACTATGGGCAGCGTTGAGCCTGAAGCAAGTTCACGGCAACACAGAAAACAATGATTTTGTTGTAACGGCGATGCAGTGGAACTTGCCAGAAAAGAGAGCTCAGAGAGTCGGACCGAATGGGCCGGGAGTAATGTATGGTCCTGTAACAAAACTGACCCAGGTTCAGAGTCGTGATCATCTCGGTGACATTGAGACTCATCAGAATAATCATAAGATTGGTACGGATCAGAATTTAACAGTAATGCCAACAGCAGCGCCAATCACAGCACTCCATAAAGGAGAGAAAGCAGCACTTCATAGAGGAGAGAAAGCAGAAGTGATCATCAGACGACAACAACAGCTCAATAATTCAGGCGGCACATGCAAGTCGTTTCAAAGAAAATTCTACGATGTGTTGAGAATCATGACAGCAGCAGGGAAGGACAACGCAGAAGAGAAGGACAATACCGAAAGATCCCTGCTTGTGAAGACCACAATGATAGCAAAAAGCATGTCGCGCAACCCTGAGAAGTTTCTTCTTCCATTTATGAAGCCTATTATGACTCTGCTGAAGACAATTTTGAAGAGTTTTTCAAAAAAGGAAAGACGAGCATGTAACAAAAAAGCTACACCGAAACCGTCACAGAGTCATATTTCGAAGGCATTCGGGCAAAACCCAACTATCCTGAAAAACAGAAAAGAAAGTCCACCAATTACGGAAAACCCAAGCACGTTCATGCAAGTGGAAAAGACAAATTCTGCACAAGGTCCCCCAAAAGACACGGAAAACCCAAGCACGTTCATGCAAATGACGACAAACAGTACTCATAATCGACAACTAACGGAGATTATGGACTTGGACAAGCCCTGGGGCGTGGTCGTTCTGGATATCCTGTGTCTTGCGACGCCGTTGATCTTGTTTCTCGCGCCAGTAACCGTTTTTGGGCCAGTGACTCGTGCGAGATGCCAGCATGGTAAACAATCGTCGAGAAGTCACGTCGTCATGCCGCCTCTACACTTTTCAGCCATGTATATGCAGTGTTATGCTTTTACCATTTTTGGTTTCGGCATTCAAGAGCCAGTACTTTATCTACATACGATCCCTGGTACGATATTGGGCGCCATTTGGCTGGCTCTTTATGCAAAGTTTTATGCAGAAGAAGAGAGCTTCGACAAAATAAAGCAGAACTCCCGGAGCATGCAATCGATCCCACTTGAAGAACTTGAACTACAAAACCAACCGTCATTGCGCAAGCCGTCATTACGCAGGTATACTTACTTAGCTACAGTCGTCATATCATATCTGTTGATGATTTTTCTTTCTGGTTTTTTTGAATGATAATTCTGATAATTCAATTGTGACATCTGGTTATCTTCTTAATTTTTTTTTTGTTCACAATCACGAATCAAAGAATCAAACACTCAAACACTCAAATGGGAAAAAAAAATTTTTATCTACAAAAATGGGAACAAAATCTATTCTACAGGAGCGGAACCGTTGTGTTGGGTGCTCTTGCCAGTAAGACGCGTACGAAAACCTTTATCGAAAGTACGATCTGCCCAAGCACATTTGGAGGCCAACTTCGTGCCCAGGTGGTTTTTATGGCCCTCGTGTCAGCGATCTTGACGGTCCTCTATATCATCTTCGCCTATGACGTAGTCCCGGACTCTAAGGAGACAATCTTCGATCCCTACGTGCAAGCGGTTGGATGGATTGCTATGAGTTTCGCGATCCCGTTCATGGCGCATGCGCTCGTCGTTATTAGTCGCGTATACAGAGAAAAACGGTTCAATCGCACGCGTCTCATGGGTTCACTCTTTATGATCCTCGTTACCTGGACTGTGAACATTTGTTGGGTGATAAATTCGATCTTTTTTCTGGGCCCAGACGCTAGACAACCCGTTGCGCCGAATGTGATAGGGCTCATCGCTAATTCTTTGGCTCTCATTCTGAGGTTCACGAAAAGAAATTTGCCGCTTGAAGAATCTGCATGTAGTGCTACAAATGGTCATTCTGGTGGTAATCTTGTTGCAGGTGGTCCCGGTGACGCAAGTCTGGATCTGAATGTCACTGGTACTAAAAATGAAGCTGATGCTCACAAAGGTAGCGATTTCCGTCAAGCCGATACCAACGTGATTGCTGTTGCGGCCGACGAGGAGGGAGGGGCCATGTGATAATGTGGGATGACTGTGTAACTCGATAAATGTTTGTTTGGGGGCCGAAAAAGGTATTTGTATGAGAATCTGTGATCAGGTCAAGGTATTTGCATGATAATTTGTGATCATGTCAAGGTATTTTTATGATAATTTGTGATCATGTCAAGGTATTTGCATGATAATTTCTGACAATAATTTGTGATCATGTCAAGGTATTTGCATGATAATTTCTGACACACAGTCCTAAAAGGAGAGCTTCATATCATGATATGCATGTATTTGTAATATATTTGCATTGTAGTCCGTGGCAATAATCTGGATCTATATGACAATTGTGATCCGTGACAATAATCTGAGTCTGGATCTAGACATTCGTCATCATAGTCAACATATCTGACAATAATCATAGCCAGTCACTCGGTTAAGTATTACAAATTATTGAGACACCTGCCTGTGGTGTTGCATTTAAATTATGCCCTCGGAAACTTGAAACTTGAAAGACAGTCAATGTAAAAAAAAATTCATGGATAAAAGATTCATGCTCTCGCAATCGTTTATACTTATAGGATTCGTTGTGATATTATTTACCTATGCCGTTATCATCCGTTGTAACTTGTCACTGAGCAAATTTATCCCGAGTTTGGCATATGCGAAAATTTTGTTGCAATGATGAAGTAAAGTTACTTTAACAGGCGCAGAGAATTTCATTGGATATTTCTGGACATATGATTTCTTCCCTTTTTTTTTTAATTAATAATTCCCCATGCTAGAGTGACTCTAAGTCAGCCCAAGACTCTATTAGAGCCTTATTTAAACTTTTAAGATTATTGGACTCAAAGTCAGCCTCTCAGTGTGAGAGAGTCAGCCCCTGTGAGAGGTAATGACTATGTGCAAGCATGTTGTATTGTCATGCTGTTTGTTGCAGCTGATAGGTAGCCCGATTGACTTTGTCCTTCTGAATCTCAAGTTTATCATTTTTAGAGTGTGATATGATTTCTATTTTTAAAATTGTGGCAATGTATTGTGGCTGGCCAGAGTCGCAGTGACAGTCTGAGCCTTATGAGAGATATCATCTTGGAGACCTTGTGCCAGGCACATAATTGAATGAATGTGCAGCCTCCAGTCACGTGTGCCATGCCGGTATAAATTTACTGTATCACTCTTCAGATTATCAGTCTTCAAATTTTTCGTTGTTCAACCCGGCCTATCATAATCATATTTCTAAACTTCAATGATTCATGAAAAAACTTTGAATTTGGAGAGCAACGAAACGAAATGGAGAGCAACGGCAATTGTCGTTCGTTGGGACGTGTTGTCAATGTCGGTTCAATTTAAATCATTTGGAACGAGTCGTCGAAATCATTCGTAACAAGCTTAGTCATCGGCTTTTCTATCCAGAGCAACTTTGCCAAGTTTTTCCCTTTCCCGTTTCCCAGCGATTGTGATTCTCAGATTGTGATTGTCGTAACTATCCAGAAAGACTCGGTCTGATTCATTCTAAAAGAATCAACTGCAAGATGATTCCTCCAATTCTGGTGATTCCAAAAACGGTTCCAGTTCTTCTCATCGGAGTGTTGACACAGGCAAAAAGGACAGAAAATTTGGAAACGAGTCTTCACGCGCCGAAAGCAAGCGAGTCTCCGATTGGCCTCAGAAATTTGAAACAACAGACCGCCAGTGTTGACAAGTCCAATCATGATGCAATTTCGACTTCGTCACTAACAAGTCAAAGATCTTCCTCGCCACCACTGGCTCAACAATCTTCCTCACCACCACAAACTCAACAACAGCCTGGTGAAGTTCCCCCTGTCAAAACTGTTGATGCACAAACACAAAACAAATTCGAATTCCGTACGCTGGACAAAGCGGGCAAGATGAAAGTTTCTACGTTAGGATTGGGATGTTTGCATATTGGAGAAGCGTTTGATGATGTTGCAGCATCGGAGGCGTTGAAAGTGGTGAAATGTGCACACGATTTCGGGATTCGCCATTTTGATACCGCCCCATGGTATGGATGTGGCTGCTCAGAATCCAGGCTTGGTGTAGCACTGCATGACATTCGGCGCAATTATGCCGACTCTAACAAGAATGATGGTGACAAGAATGATGGCAACAAGAATGATGGTAACAAGAATGATGAGACCAACAAGAATGATGGTAACCCGAAGGATGGTGACAAGAATGATGGTAACAAGAAGAATGATCATACCAACAACAACAACAACGACGATGAGTCAAAGACTGAGTTCACAATCTCAACAAAAATCAGCAAGCAATTGAACGCTGAGCCGAAGCCGAACCCGGTGACCGACCGTGACGGTCCATGGCATGGGGGATACAATCTCAAAGTCAGTTTCGATTACGGGGCTGAGGGTATCAAACAACAACATCGAGAATCGTGTTTGCGCCTGGGAGTGCCACGTGTAGATGCCCTGGTAATCCACGACCTCGACACGAGTGGCCAATGCATCTCCGTGGACAAACATCTGAAGGAGTTGTTGGGACCAGATGCGAAATTGATCACAAAGTCTACGAAAACAGAAAAGAAAGAAAACTTGATTCCTTCGGGCAAACAGAAAACAGAAAAGAAAGCAAACACACAAGAAGAAGTGTCTGTGCTAAAATTTCCACAAGAAGCATCTCGTCGTGGCTTCTTCGGGAGTAATTTCTTCGGCAAATTATATGATGGAGTTATGAGCGTCGCCATCAAAATTCTGAGCTATGCGTTGCCCTTATCAGCACTGTCAGCAGCTGGAGGTCACGGTGATAATTGTCAGACTGTCAGCCTTGTTAACTCAGGTGAAGCAACAAATTTCCTCGGTTCGAGTACTACTTCTTCTTCTTCCTCTTCTTCTTTCACCAGCAACAGTTCCACCGACAAGACAGGCATCGATACTCTCCGCGAATTGAAGTCCTCGGGAAAGATCCATGCTGTCGGCATTGGGTGTAATCAATCGAAATGGAGCACAGTCGAAGTTTGCGAGACGATTATGAAACACAAAAAGGCAGATGGTGTGATCGATTTTATATTGATGGCAGGACCGTATACTCTGTTGAATCATGAAGCTTTGGACAGTCTTTTGCCGTTGTGTGAGGAAAAGGGAGTTAAGGTTTTAATTGGTGCTCCATATGCTTCTGGGATTTTGGCAGGAAACGGAAACAATAAGTACATGTATTCTGAAGCTTCGAAGGATTCTGAAATTGTACAGCGAGTGAAGCGAATCGAAGATGTCTGTAAAAAATACACAAATGTGACTCTAAAATCCGCAGCGTTACAGTTTCCTCTTCTTCATCCTATGGTGAGTTCTGTGATTCCGGGTACGAAAACAGTAAAAGAAGTCGAGGAAGCAGTTGAAGCCTTCAAGGTCGAGATTCCGCAAGAATTTTGGGAAGAGTTGAAAAAAGAAAAACTCATCGACAGCAGATGCCCGATTGTTAAAAAAGAAAACTTTTTGAAAAGCTTTCTTCAATTGTGAAGTGAATTCGTTCTTAAGTTGTTGTGAAGAAAATTCTTTCTTCAATTGTGAAAAAAATTCTTTCTTCAATTGTGAAAAAAATTCTTTCTTCAATTGTTGTGAAGTCAATTCTTTAGTTTAGTTGTTTTTTTAAAAAAAAAAAAGTTGTTGTGAAGAAATTTACTTATAACAAGAAATAGATTCTAAGGTTTGGAATGTTTGGAAAGTGATTCTGTTTGGCAAGAAACAAAAAAAAAGGTTTAGAAAGTTGCACATTTGTAACAAGATTCAAGAAGGAGGATTCTCAATTGTGCCAGGTTTTCTTCTTCTATTCACCATGGTGTGGAGAAGGTTTCCTGGATTAGATTGTCATTGAGATTTCTTGATGGCGTGAAATTGTGTAAGTATATTCTCTCTGTATTCCGATTTGTTGGTCCTCAAGTCAGTGTGCCGCCCTGGCAATTTTCATGCACTATATTAATGTATGTCATTCATCATCATGTCAAGTATTCTGAATCTCCTATGAGTCTGATTTAATCCAGTAGGGCAATTGTGTCCTCCGAGTCTTCCTTTTCTAATAGTAAGAAGTACAGGCAGGGTGGTCAAAGTCCAGAAAGAAAACTTTAAACGTAGGAAACCCAATTCCGCAACGTGAAGTTATGTATGTTCTATTGCCATACTGCATATTTAGGCCAATGAGTACCAATTTATTTCCTGTGATTCGATCAGTGATACTGAATTCCAATTCGAATCGATCATTGGTAACCAACGTTGCGTCCGCCGTCCGGATAAAGTCGATCATTGGTAACCAACGTTGCAATAATCCGGTTAAATTTGATGTCAGAATTCGGAAGAGTTTGCATCTAGCGGCGACCGATAAGTTAAAGTTATTGAATAATTCGTGTGAAGAATTCTGTCAGAATCTCACTGAGATTTTTCTGGATATTTGCATCACAAGACTGGAGACTCTAGATAAATTTATTCTACATATGATCTTTTTTGAAAAAATTGCAAGCCGTGTGATTGGATAGTCATTGGACAGACTCAGTGTGAAATTTGAAATTTTGATAAAGTATTTTGATAAAGTGACGGTCATATATGAGAGATCTCGCGGCATACAGTTGAGCTCGCCTTTTGAAATTATTTTATAAAGAAGTCAAGATGTTATTGTAAAAAAAAAAATGCTCATCGTGATTGATTCAGCTTTGACATGAGTGTTCCTTTCCAGTTTTTGCCATTGGGTTTTTGGTTTTCATCCGATGTGTTGAGTTTCAGGAGAGATGCTCTGAATCTCAGAGACGGACTGCATACGTGACAATGCCCAACAGTTCAGAGTCGTTGTCAGACTCAGCGGTGTTGTGTGACAGTGTCTAGACGTCACTTACGCTTTTGCGTGGTCATTTTCGGCAGCTCGAAAGCAGTCGAATTATTGTTCCGATAATAATATCCGAGCGGTGTTGTAGCGATTTCGTGACATGATTCCTATTTCAGCGCCCCGGCTTTGTTTTGGCGTGTGACATGATTCCTATTTTTCAAATTGTGGCTGGATATAGTGACGGCATGAGAGATCTTGCGGCACATAATTGAATGAATGCGCAGCTTCCAGCGTGCCATGCCAGTATATTGTATGATATGACTCTTGAGTCTTCAGACTTCAATTTATCACTCTTCAAATTAAAACTTCCGTCTGACTCTTCGTTGTTCATTCCGGCCCATGTTTAAATTTCACTAGATAGAAACTGTTGCGGAAAATTGGAGAGCAGCGGCAATTGTCCTCGAATCTTCAAGTAATTCAATTGTTGCTAAGTTTTCCCTTTCCCGTTTCCCAGAGATTGTGATTGTCGTGACTATTCAAAAAGATTTGGAGCTAACACCCTAAGAAGAAGCGACAAGCCGACGTTATAATTTATCTGTCCTGATGATGTTTAATTTTCTCTTCCCCATGTCGATCCCTCCCATCATGATGCAGAATATCGTCGTAATGAGTATCATGATGATCCCGAATTTCTTCGGTATTCCTATATTGCAAGTGTCAGCGACGATTCAGACTGTTTTTTCGATAAAATTGTTAAGTTTTACCGTGAAAACAGTCCCAAATTTACTAATGATAGTGGGCTCTGTCCCAATTCTTCTGATACCACAGGCCGATGCAAAAACGACAGGACAATGTTTCGGAACGCATAATATCAAGTCGAAAGTCACTTGTGAGTCGGAGATTGGCCTCAGTGATTTGAAAACTCAGACCGACAGACTTGTGATTGTTGACAAGTCTAATCAAACTCAGACCGACAGTGTGACTGTTGACAAGTCTAATCGTGATGATGTTCTCAGCATTGCTGACAGCAAGGGCAAAAAAAAGACTAATTTTTGGGGTATAATGTACAATGTCAGGAAAGTGGCAACAAAGTTACAAGGCAGACTTTCTTCTTCTCCTGAGAAGTTCGGCAGACTCTCTTCTTCTCCTGAGATAGGTTCTCCTGAGTCAGGAAAAAAGTTGAGACAAGTTTCTTTTCCAGACACAGCAAGAGAGAAATCATTTTCGACCACAACAATGTCCAAATTTGAGAATTTCTTTTCTAACAAGACCTCCAAAGCGAAACTGAGTACTTCTATACCAAGTGAAGAGCTTACTTCTCCAAGTGTGATGACAACAAATGTAACAAAGGTTACTGCAAATAATTCTCCAAGTGTGATGACAACAAATGTTAAAACTGCAAATTCTCCAAGTTCTCCAAGTCCGATGACTGTGACAACAACAACAACTGCTCCTGCAGGGCAAAAGAAAAGAAGTCTAAGAGAGCGTAGACTGATGGAAAACATGGAAAGATCTCTACTCCTGAGTTCAATGCCAGACTCTACTGAGAATGGATCTCTACTGAGTTCAATGCCAGAATCTACTGAGAATGGATCTCTACTGAGTTCCATGCCAGACTCTACAGAAGACTCTACAGAAGACGCTACTAGGACTACTACTGAGAAACTGACAAACTGGATCTCTACTGAGAATGCTGAGAATGACAATGTCTGCAGAATTGAAAGAATTGAACGTGAAAATGACAAGACGGAAAATGACAAGAGTCGTGAAAATGACAAGGCCCGTTTGACGGATGATTCCAAATCAGAAGAACCGTATCCGGCCCGTTTGACGGAAAATGACAAATTGAAATCAGAAGATTCATACAGTAGTAACAGCAGGACAACAAGTTTCTCAATTGAAATAGAAGCGGAAAACTCTGAGGAAACTGGTAGACGTGCTTCTTTTACCCCTTGCATGGACCAGCTCGACAACTTGATCGCAGACACTAAACTAGGCAAGCAATTGCGTGCAATTTGTTTTGCGAATGGGTTGAGTGCCTTGCAAGATATCAGAAGTTCCGCCGCTGGAGTGGCTGATCAAAGTGAGGTAATAGATAGTCTTCTGAGAAGAGAAAGAACTAAATTTCTTCCGGGAAGTGAAAAAACGGAATCTAATTCTTCTGGGAAGTGGAAGTCTTCCGAGACTGAAGATCGGAAAAACGACTATATTAATAACATCTACCCATACATTCACTTATTCTGGACGTACAGGACTGGCTCAATGAAAGATGATGACTTTACCTTCTTGAATATTGCGGATGAAAACAACACGGATCCGGCATATCATCATCGGCAACTTGAAATGAAAAAAACGCGGAAGGCAAATTTGTTGATGGATGATATAATAGACCCAAAAAGTGAAACGAGGAAACTCTTGCGCGGCGATGGATTTAGCGCAAGAAGGACTTCTGGTCACACAGGTCACTACAAAAATTGGGGTCCCGCTGATAACTTGAAATGTGAGTCGGGACAAAATAAAACTCAGATACAGAATGGTCACAAGAAAACTTTGAACGGCGGGAACAATTTGAACGGCGCGGAATTGGCCATAATGAAGGGCGAGATGCCACAACCATTTCTCGCCTGTTATTTGACGACAAAAGCGGATCGCAACCGCTTAAATCTCGACACCTTAAATCTCGACACGAGCAAAGAAAATCTAATTGGTAGCTGGAACGAAAATATAGGTAGTAGCAATGAAAGTAATGTAGTCATTCCTATTGTCGGCGCACCCCTCAACGAGACAAAAATAGGAATTGAGGTCACGCGTTCTCGTGACGGGGATCGGTCACCCTTTGTGTGGCTAGCAAATCGGTATCCTTCAAAGGGCGAGTCTGGAATAAAACACAATCGCCTCACAGGCGTGACAGAGCTTCTTCATACCGCTAAGCTTTGTGACTGTACTGCTCACCCCCCTGATGCTGCTCAGCTTCCCGATTGCAATATTATTATTCAGCCCCCTGATGCTGCTCAGCTTCCGGATTGCAATACTCAGCCCCCTGATGCTGCTCAGCTTCCCGATTGCAATATTCAGCCCCCTGATGCTGCTCAGCTTCCCGATTGTACCTCTCAGCATCGCGATGCTACTCGGTTTCGTGAATCTGATTCAAATTGTACTGTTCAGCCTCTTGATACCACTCAGCTTTGTGATTGTACCTCTCAGCCTCCTGATGCTGTTCAGCTTCTTGATACCACTCAGCCCAATAATCGCACCAGTATCGGCACAAAAAGCGCCAATTTGAATTGCAGTTCGCGGCTGAGCGCTAACTGTAGTTCGCGGATGAGCGTAACAGTACCATCCGACTTGTCAAAAAGTCATATCCCTGGAAGTAACAGCTCCGCAGAGACTCCAGAAGCAGCAGCTCGCAAAGACACCTTTGGAAGGAGAAATAGAGATAAAAAAAGTGTTCGTTTTTGGGAGTTGGTGTCAAAGTCCTATACTCGATATGTTGCGGAGTCTCAACGCCTGATACATGACAAGACTTTATTGCTGGGATTGGTGACTGTGCGGGTTGACGAAAAAAATTCTGGTTTCTTTTCTTCGACCACGTTTTGCGATTTCGAGCTTCCAGCAATTCTTCGCAGGGTAGCACTTCGCGAAAAAGCAGAAAAGAAAAAAATAACCGTCAAAGTCGCAATTTTGGCAACGATGGCCAACTATTTCGATTTTCTCCAGTGGGTGTCAGGACCTTCCACTGATATTCTTCTTCCGAATACGCACAGTAACCGTAATACGAAGAGAATCAGTAAGAAAAGAAGCTTATCGGACAAAGATATAATTGACTCACGACTGTCCGAGATGATAAAAAAATCGCGCCACTACATCAAGTCAGCTCACGAAGTCTTGAAGATGTGTAAAAGAGAAAAGTTGGCTAATGATATAATGCGGAGCCCACGAAAAAACAGAAACTTTTTAAGCTTCTTGTTGCCAAGAATCGGACTTAAAATTTGGACATTGGTGAAAAAATTAAAAGAAAGAAGAAACTTCCAAAATCTGCACAATATGTAAAGCCCAGACTAGAATTTTTTAAAAAATGTTTATATCAGCATTGATCTTCGGAGGTTTAGGCGGTTTTATTTTGATTTATTTACTATCGAATGCGTGTGACAGGGACCACATTGTGACTTTTCAATTTTGGCATTATAAATTTAAATGTTATTACACACTAGTTTTTTTTTCCACCATAGTTCCAGTGACGTTTAAAGCTCCACAGTGCACTAGTTTAAAGTTCCACCAGCGCCACCCTGGTCCATAAGTTAACAACCACCTCTATTGCGACAAATTATGCTGTGCCGGGTGTCATAGGAACTGGCTCATCCATTCACTTTAAAAAAAAATATCAAAGCGCTAGTTTCACTCGAGTCTGTGACTCCATATGATTCGTGGTGATCGATTCAATGTCAGGGACCATGTCACAGTGATATGAGTCAGATTGTGACCCAGGAAACGATTGCGACCTAGGAAACGATTGCTCGAGTCTCTCATTTTTGAAAAAAAATTTTTGTCGTTGTTTAACTTTTGTTTTGAAGTCCATTCTTTAAGTACAAACCCTAGCGGCTAGGCTTCTGTCCATAATTTATGAATTTCCATCAGATCGCCATTGACTCTGAGAGTCCTTGATTATTAAAGTGAAGTTGTGTAAGACTAAGTATATTCATTCTGTACAGTATTCTGTTTTGGTGGCGAGCTGAGCCAAAGTGCGTCTGGAACTTAGCAACTTGAGGAACTTAAGCCAAAGAATATTTTGATCGCCAATTTTTCTGAATAAGTCAATCCTGATAGTGACTCGAGAATATTATCTACTCGATCATTGATCACTAACGACGTAACCGTATGTTGCATCCGGTTAAAGTCGATCATTGATCACTAACTGATGTTGCAATAATCCGGTTAAATTTTTTTGAAAAAAGATTCTGGGATTTTTTTGAAAAAATTTTAATCCGTGTGATTCGACGGGCTCAGTGTGAATTTTGGATACAGTGACGGTAATATATGAGAGATCTTGCGCCATATAATTGAGTTTGCCTTTTGAAAATTTTTGAAGCTATATTATGGAGAAGTATCAAGACCATATGTTCATAATGATAGTAAAAAAAAAAATGCTCATCGTGATTGATTCAGCTTTGACATAGTGTTCCTTTTTTGTTTTTGTGCCTCGTTAGGATTTTTGGTTTTCATCCGATGTGTACAGTTGAGGATTTTTCGTCAGACTCATTGTTGTCAATGTTGACAATGATTCTTCCGCGTTTTTTTTTTTTTTCAGTGTGTTTTTTTGGCAATCACATGAAGCATGAGTCTCCTCTCTGCGTAATTAAACTTTGGGTTAATATCGTTATTTTTTGCGTCAGTGAGTTGCGAAAAAATTTGGCGATGAAGTCTGGCGTGCGTCATTGATGTTGACAGACTCGAGAGATTCGGAGCTCAGCCCCAGACGTTGACAGCAGCAGCTGAGTGACGTCGAAAACATTGCGGCTCATTTGCCGTTGCATACGGTGACTCGTGAGCGGAACGCGAATCGCGATAGACTGGTAATTTGAATTGAAGAAATTCAAAGCGATATTGATTCTTGCGTAAATTGAAAGCGATATTGATTCTTGCGTAAATTCAAAGCGATATTGATTCTTTATTCATAAATTCAAAGCGATATTGATTCTTTGTTCATATAATTACTCACGGCGATATTGAAGCAATTGTATCCAGGTTCTAGGTGCGACGCGCTGCATGACAGCGATTCATGATATTGAGTATCTGACTCTGCCATTCATCATGTTTCAATGTCAGTTTCAATGTCTGGTACTAAAGGACTCAGCAATGTGACATGTCTGTAAATTTCTGTGACTCCCGTGCGGTGCGATCGGCATCCCTTGCGTATCTGGTGAAGATCGGTCGTATTTCGGCGGAGGAAGCCGAAATTTTGGAGAAGAATGCGGATTTTGTCCAAAGTTTGAAATTCCAAGTGGTTTTGCCTTCTCTTGGCTCAGAGGCAGTGGTGTTGCCTCAATGTCTTGGCTCGGATGCTAAAACAGTGACAGACACGAGTCCGATCCCAAGAGAGCTATTGGACTGTGATACAGTCTCAACGACGGAATTTAGACTTGGCACAACCGGAAATGTTGCAGCAGGCGAAAATAGCACAGGCGAAACTGTCACAACCGAAAATGGCAGCACAACAGAAAAGACAGCGCCATATCAAAAAACAACGGAAAAGATCGTGAAGACACTGGAGGCGCCCAAGCTCGACAGCAAAGCGCTCCGCCGCCAGCGAGTGGCTTCGAACAAGCAGCAGAAGGCCAAAAAGAGGAGAAAGGCGGACTTTTCAGTGGCGGAGGAGTTAGTGGTGTTGAATAAGCCGTTTGATGTGAGGCTCGATTTACCAGTGGCAAGAGATATTGCACGGCGGGGGACCGGCTCAGACTCGAAGGATACAGAGAAGGATACGGAGAAGGATACAAGTGCAAATTTACGGAAGGCGGAATATTCGGAGAAGGATACAGAGAAGGGTACGGAGAAGGATACAGAGAAGAGCGAAATTACAAATGCGGAAAGCTCGGGAGGGGATATCAATCTCGGTTCCGCGAATTATCGCGGATCGACGAGTCGCAAATTTCCCGAGGAAGTCACGGTGCAGGACTGGTTTGGATGGTACACTCGAAAAGATACTGAAAGCAGTTGTACTGACGGGCAAAAAGACAGTACTAACAACCAAAGCAGTTGCATTGAAGAAGAAAACACTGGTGGTGATGGAAAAAATAGTTGCACTGATAGGCAAGAAAAGAGTTGCACTGAAAAGACAAAAAACACGACTTTGGAGGTAAAAAGCCCAACGGTTACTATGCGCTTCTGCAACCAATTGGACAACGCAACGAGTGGTATTTTATTGATGGCCCTTTCTAAACGCGCGGCGGGACTAATCAGCTCGCAACTCGCGGACAGAAGGTCGATAAAAATTTACGAAGCGATTGTAGTTGGACATTTGGATCTGTTCCCTGGGTGTCCTCAAAATGGGTCTGGACTGACGAATGGGATTGGCAATCTGACGTCTCCTCAAAATGGGATTGGCCATTTAACGATCGAAAAACCCATTCGGGATATCAGTATGGGCAGCTTCATGCGGACGTGTTCGCCGCAATTTGAATCTGCTAAAACCGAAGAGAATGGGCACACTCCTCCCTGGCAAACCGCTAAAACCGAAACTCCTCCCTGGCAAAGTGCTAAAACCGAAGTATTCTCGACCCAACACGGCTACTTCAATGGCGACAAAAACATGCCAGTGACTTTTGTGAAAATTCGAATTTTTACCGGTCGCCGACATCAGATAAGAGTCCATCTGTTGCATGAAGGACATCCCATACTGGGGGATATGGTTTACAATGAAGAAAATAGACGAAAGTATGAAGATGTTGATATAACTCCAGATGGAGGAACTTGTAATGCGACCAATGTTTCAAGAGGCCCACCTGATATCTATCGTATGTTTCTTCATTCTGCAAGTATCGAGTTTCCAGATTTGGATCTCAAATATGAGGCGGGATCGGGTTTTGAAAGGCATGTTCTCTCATGACAAGGATTATCATCAATGAAATTTGCATATGATTTTTTTTAGCTTTCAATTGTTGTCCGTGTTCTTTGTCATCCTCGTAACTCGTTGCTATTTCAATTGGAGCAACTTCAATGTCATTGCATAATATTTTGATCTCTTGATATTCAAAAATCACACATAAGGATATGGAAAGCACATAGGCAAAGCATCCTGAGCTCAGTCGGCGTTCATGTATAGTGGCGCACTCGTTCATGCAACAGCTTGTCATTCACTTGATCAGATTTGTCATTCACTTGATTTGTCATTCACTTGATTTGTCATTCACTTGTTTTGTCATTCACCTGATATCATTTAATTGAAATTCATCTTGATTCAGTCTTTCAGAGTCAGGACTCAGGGAGTAATAATTGGCATTCCATTGTTTCTTCTTTCGGAAAGGATTTCGGCGAAAGGATTTCAGATTTCTGCTGCTTCTTTCGGATTTCTCTCCAGTCAAAAAGACTAAGGTGTGCGGAATCCTGCTGCCTGCAGAATGTTTAAAGCATTGAAACGACTCGAAAGAAAGTTTCTTTCGAAACGATCTGCAAGAATCAGAGTTTTCAGCTTTTTCGAAATTCTGAAAACATTTATGGCGAGTATGATGATGATAGTGCCATTTGTAGCGATGGCAAAGCCTCCTATGGGAATCGGAATGGCAAAGATTTCTCCTGTTGCAGGAAAGTCTCCTGTTACAGGAAAGCCTCCTGTTACAGGAAAGTCTCCTCTTACAGGAAATGGAATGTGTGATATGGAATCGGAACCGTGCAGCAAATCGTTTTTCAATGACAATGTTCTCGATGGCAATGTTCTCCAGACAAGTCGTCGGGCTCCGAAAGGACACCATGCTACAGAAAGACTGAGTCACCACCAGGATGTTGGTGCAGCAGAATTCAAATTCCAAAGTCACAGCACGGAAGGAAAATCGACTAATGCATCACATTGCAAAGTCCTCACACACGACATGGAAGGAAAATCGGACACTTGTGTCCTCACACAGAAGGAGCCTGAGTCACTTTTCGCCGAAAATCATATTGAAGCTGATGGCCCCAATGATTATATCGTCCCTCATTATGATTGCCCACCACAATTGGTGGGTGACGAAATTGAAGCAAGTCTTGAAGCTGACGTCGATTCATTCCTGGCCTTGTGGTTTGCTGACTCGCCGTTCGATGACGTCTCTGTGTCTGACTCTATGTGGGTCAACAACGACGCTTCAAAGACATCACGGGTCAATGGCGACGTGCCGTATAATGCGAAGCAAGTGATAGAAGAGCCCATTGGTAAAACTAGTGACACAGAGGTGGCGGTGATTTCGGATATTGCAACTTGTGACGGTAACAGTAGTAACACGAAGTCAGATGGTAAGACAGCAATTCAATTGCCAATTGATAGACTTCACAGGGAATCGGATGATAAGACAGCAATTGATAGAGTGGAAATTTCGGATTGCAAGCCAGAACTTGATAGAGTCCCTAGGGAAATTTCGGATTGCAAGCCAGAACTTGTGTCCCCGGCGACAACTGATCAGATTCATTTGAACGGTGCCCGTCAACGAAAACGAAAACCTGATGGGGGTGATAATAGCATATGTAATACCATTGACAATGATAGCAGCAAAAAAACCTCAAACGTTAAGGCTGTGACAAAAAATGCGGATCAGAAGGTCAGTGTGACAAAAAATCGCAAAGCTCAAGCTCCAAAGCATTGCAAACATGGACGGCAGCCTCGTTATTGCAAGGAGTGTGGCGGTGCCGGGTTGTGTGAGGCTCATGGGCGTCGACGCAGTACGTGCAAGGAATGCGGTGGCAGCAGTGTCTGTGAGCATGGGCGGCAACGCAGCCAGTGTAGGGAGTGCGGCGGTGCTAGCATATGTGAACATGGGCGACTGCGCTGCACGGGCAAGGAGTGTGGCGGCGGCAGTCTTTGTACGCACGGGTGTCGGCGCAGTTTGTGCAAAATGTGCGGCGGCGGCGGCGTATGTGAGCATGGGCGGCGGCGCAGCAAGTGCAAGGAATGCGCCGGAAGTGGTGTCTGCATGCATGGGCGGTGGCATTGGCTCTGCAAGGATTGCGGCGGTGCAAGTGTATGCGAACATGGGCGGCTGCGGCATCGGTGCAAAGATTGCGGCGGCAAAGGAATATGTGAGCATGGGCGGGAGCGTAGCAAGTGCAAGGAATGCGGTGGCAGTTGCATATGCGAGCACGGACGGGAACGCGCCAAGTGCAAGGAGTGCATCAGTCAGAGAGCAGCTCAATGCTGATTTCAGAGTCTGACTCAGCAACATTTTGAATCGTGAGCTGATCGGTTATGATGTCCAGCCGTTTTGATACTGATTATTATTTTCTTGGTCTCACATTGTCCTACCGTCTTAGACTAGGTTGAACCTTGAATTTGTAAGGCATCAATTATTTTGAATAATTTATTTACTATGAATTCGAATCATAAGAAAACTTCGTGTCACAACACGTCCATAAGAAAATTTCGTAGCACAACACGCTCATAAGAAAACTTCGTGTCTCAACACGTTTGTTTATTGTCTATCATATCACATCAGTATCATATAACTTCAAAAAAGTATTAGTAAAACTGTGTCAGTTGTTGTCAAAATCAAGAAAGAGAAATTTAATTATGCTTGAATTCGATGAAACGATTTTTAATTTTCCGAGGATTCATAAATCATCAAGGCTACGTGTTCGTTGTGGAGAGGTTCAAGGCGTCTAAAATTTTGATTGAGAGAAGATTCGGTTGAGAGGTGCAAGGCGTCAACTTTCAAACTTCAGTTAAATCTATTCCAATTTGAGGGAAAAAATTTATGCCGGATGCGTGACGGTAGCGTCATTATTGAAAATGGGCAAACATTTCTGTGTCATTTGGTGAGTATGCATTCGAAATTTAATGCCTGCGACACTAACAGTGACTCTCGAGTCTCAAATTTATTTCTGTCTTTCATCCATCGAAAAATTTTTGAAGACGTCTTGAATTTCGGTCTTTCTTTGTGTGGTGTCATTCCATTCTTTAGCGTATTTATTGCGTGGTGTTATTCCATTTTTTAGCTCATTTATTGCGTTGGACAGTCTGTCACTGACATTATTGTGTGACGCCGGAATCATATTTCGTGGGCTGACATCATCCAGTCATTGTCCAGTACTGTTTCCTCGAGTCTTTTATTGACAGAATTTGCATTGTGAAAAAAGATGGTCAAGACCGTGACATCAAGCCGCTCGACGAGCGAGGATGCAGGTAGCAACGGTCCCGGAGTGATTCCTGGGCCAGGATTTCCCGGAGTGACTCCTGGGCCAGCAGTTCCTAGCAAGTTTGCAGCTAGGCTCAAATCTGGATTTTCCAGACTCAATTTGAATTTTGGCACCTTCAGAAATTTCGATCATACCAAGCCTGAAGCCAGCTCTGAGTCCAAAAATTCCTGGATTGGCATGTTTGACTTTTCCAGGATGATACCGAGCATGGTGTTGTCCAGTACAGTTTCCAGTACTGTTTCGAGCATACTCTCCGGTGCCACTGCCGGCGTTTCCGGTTTCTTTTCCAAAATTCTAAATTTCGGAAGTTTTGGAAGCAGATTCAATGGAAGTCATTCTGCTGATACCAAATTCAATACCGTAACAAATGGTAGCAATAATTCTAATACCGTCAGGTCCAATGGTGTGCCAGTGAAAACGATCATTTTCGAACCTGTGAGAAATCTGATCAAAAAGGCTTTTGCCATGTTTTCCGAAATTTTCGGAAATCAGACGGAAGAACTTAACACCTTTGCTGGTGCAATGACTGAAAAGTCCCGCATTCGAAGCTCCCATGGTCTTCTGTGTATTACGGAAATTAACCATTGTAATCACGATGATACTAAGCATTGCAATCATGATGATACTAAGCATTGTAATCGTCATAACGTCGAGAAGGAAGCGATTGATGATAAAAGTGCTAAAAACTTTTTGAAAAATGTCAATGAAGTCAAGCATTTGAATCATGCGAAGAATCCACCGAAGCATGCGAAGTCAGATTGCAATGACACCATTCCCACGAAGAGGCAACAGGAAGTCTTCAACGACGAAGCTACATCGACGCCCGATGATGATCGGAATCTCGTGGAGTCTCCGTCCGACAGTCTTACTCCTTCAGGCGATAAGAATGGAAAAGACCAGAATGAGCTGTCATTTGGCAATCCGTCATTTGACGAGAAAAGTCTTCCAAATTGTGACGATAATCCATTTGACGAGGACAGTCTCCCAAGCCTTAGCCAAAGAATCACAGCTCTCAGAAATTCTGACGCCAATGTTTTATCTCTCCGCCTCCCTAAATCTGTGAGAACTGTAATTATTGCCGTCACAAATGGGAGAGTGGTGAAAAATATACAGGAAAAAGCTGTGAAGTTGTGGGAGAAGATTCAAGAACTCTGCGAGTGTTATTCTGATTTGGACACCACATTCCAAATTGCCAATCGAAATGTTACGTCGATGGGCTATGACGGGTATTATGGCGAGTCTTCTTCTGATTTAAATGGGAAATGTTCTTCTTCTGATTTAAATGGGAAATGTTCTTCTTCTGATTTAAATGGGAAATGTTCTTTTTCTTCTGAATTCAATTCTGAGCCCAATGATTCAGATGGTGCTTCTTCTTCTTCTTCAAAGGCTAACTCTAAAGATACACAAGCAGGCTCTTCTTCTTCGTCTTCGAAGATTTCCAACGTTGGCGGTGAAATCAAATGGGAAAAGCGACAGATTGGGAAAACGGGTTTATATGTATCGATCCTGGGTCTTGGTGGTGCGGCAATTGGTGAAATTACTGAAAATATCCCCCTTTTGGATGCGTTGGGCGTTTTGAGGAGGGCTCATGAATTGGGGATAAGACATTTTGATACCGCCCCTTGGTACGGGAATGGATGTTCAGAAATAAGGTTCGGCGCTGGACTAAATGAAATTGAAAGGGTAAAACGAGAACTTGAACTGAATGTTCAGAAGGAAATCTCTGAAAGGGTGCAACGAGAAGAAGAAAGACTGATGAAGTGGAAAGGTGAAGAAGACAAAACAGAGAACAACAAAACAGAAAACTCGAAGACAAGAACAGACGGAAAGACAGTACCACCAGGCGGAAAGACAGTTGCAGGTCCAGAGAAAAAGATTGAAGGTGAGAGTGACACCGTTGAAAAACACAGTGACACAGTTGAAAAAAAGATTGACACCGTTGAAAAAAAGATTGAGACCATTGTCTTGGATCGTAATCTCGATGATATTGCTGATCCTAATTTCAATGATAGTCTTGTTCTTGATGATTTCGAAAAGAAGTGCCAGGACGCGGGTAGTTACAAAACAATTGGTCTCGACGAATTGATGTCACAATACAATAGCGACGAATCCAAATCGAATAGCTTTCACTTAAACAATAATGGTTTTCGGTCAAGGCAAAGCTCCATGGCAAGTACTGGCACTCTGGATACCGTGGACTCTGATGATTTTCAACCTATAATTGGGGGCGGCGGAGCTATTCTGAAGAGTGTGCCTGTTCTGAAGAGTGTGCCTGTTCTGAAAAGTCCTGTTCTGAAGAGTCCTACTCTAAAGAGTCCCTTGAAGAGTCCATACGTCACAAATAACTTGAACAATATGGATAATGTTGAGGCTTCAGAGGAAGATGATGAAGCGGTGAAGAAAGACGATGAAGTAGCGAAGAAAGATGAAGTAGCGAATAACGACGATGAAGTAGCGAAGAAAGATGATGAAGTAGCGAAGAACGACGATGAAGCGGTGAAGAAAGACGATGAAGTAGCGAAGAAAGGCGATGAAGCGGTGAAGAACGACGATGAAGCAGTGAAGAAAGATGATGAAGCAGTGAAGAAAGATGATGAAGCAGTGAAGAAAGACGATGAAGCGATGAAGAAAGATGAAGTAGCGAAGAACGACGATGAAGCGGTGAAGAACGACGATGAAGCAGTGAAGAACGACGATGAAGTAGTGAAGAACGACGATGAAGCAGTGAAGAACGACGATGAAGTAGTGAAGAACGACGATGAAGCAGTGAAGAACGACGATGAAGCGGTGAAGAAAGATGATGGAAAGAAAGGTGATCATGCTCGTCAAAAAGACTGCACTATCTCAACAAAAGATGGCCGCGCTCAAGACTATCAAAACAAAGACTACACTATCTCAACAAAAGTGGGCAAAACCTTGAATCATTCAAAAAAACCAAAGCCAGGCTCAGACTCGAAGGCAGAGTCCTGCGATGGTCCATGGTATGGCGGTTACAATCTGAAAGTGACTTACGATTACGGCTTTGACGCCATCACACAACAACACCGGGATTCCTGCTTGCGAATGGGCCTCCCGGCGGTCGATTGCCTCGTTATTCACGATATTGAGTGCGAAGAGGCCGAAAGTCCAAGTAAGGCCGACGGACAATACTTGGGACCGGAGAAACATCTTGAAGAGTTGTTGGGTCCAAGTCTGCCAATGCAGAAGAACGATTCTAAGGGTAAGTGTTCGAATCCAGAAGCGGGCAATTCTTCGAATCCAGAAGCTAGTAAGAAAGGTAATCTTTCGAATCCAGCATCTAATCATAAGAAACAGAATCCAGAACTTAATGAGAAAAAACACGGCATCGACGCTCTCCGTGAACTGAAAGAATGCGGGAAAATCTCCACTGTTGGACTCGGTGTGAATCAGAATGCAAGTCATCTGAAAGTGGCAAAGAAAATTTTGAGTCACCCAAAATCTGAAAAAGTGATTGATTTTATTCTTCTCGCAGGGACATACACGCTTGTTAATCAGGATGCGTTGAATAACGATCACGGTGACGGTCAGAGCGACGGTGACGGTAGCAACGGTGACGGTAGCAACGGTGACGGTCAGAGTGACAGTCTGCTCAATTTGTGTCAAAAGAAAAATGTCAGTGTGATTATCGGGTCACCCTTCGCGTCTGGCCTCTTAGCAGGTGGCTCAAAATACATGTATGAGGACCCGCCGGATGAGATAACGAGAAAAGTGGAGAGGATTTCGGATAAATGCGACAGATATAAAATTTCGCTAAAAGCGGCGGCGTTGCAGTTTCCGCTTCTTCATCCGTTGGTATGCAGTGTTATTCCGGGGATGAAAACAGCAAAAGAAGTCGAAGACACAGCGGAAGCTATGCTTGAAGAAATACCGCAAGAATTTTGGCAGGAATTAAAAGCAGACGGGTTGATTGATAAAGACAGTCCGATTTTGAAAAGGAGAGGGCTTTTTGAAGCCTGACTGTGTTCCCTCCCCGTGGTAGAACTAAGCTTGAAGAAATTATTTATTCTATAATTCAAAAACAAAGCTTCGAAATCAGACTCAATCAGACTCAAAAACTGAAGACTCTGGATTTGAGAAGAGGAAGGAGAGAGTAGAAGCTTGGTGAGAGGAAGGAGAGAGCAGCAAACTCTTTGCCAAAGCAAAGACGAGACAAACATCATGACGATGAGACAAACTGAAAGCTAATTTCATTTCCGAGACTCTCTCCCGGAGGCAAAATCCAATCATAAGTGAGCACTTCAGGACGTGAGTCAGGTGTTGACAAGAAGACAGCTGGGGAGCCAGAACTCGAGTAAGGTGTCAAAAAGACACCAGAAAAACATCATGATATGGCATCCACAGATGTCATGAAGGCATGAGAACAACATCATGAGACGGCATCAACATCTATATTTCGATGACGTCATCACGTCGATTCAACATGTATATTTCGATGACGTCATCACGTCGATTCATGATACATGATTTTTAAAAAAAAAAAGCTAGTTTAACTCGCGCACAGAATTAACTCACACAATTCTGTGCGCTTGTACAGAGTCAGAAATTTTAACTCAAATACTGTATGGTTGAAGAATACGATGGTTGAAAAATGCCATTTTAAATGGACTCAAGGTTGAAGAATCCATTCAATACAAAGTTACGAAAGAAAGAAAGAAAGACCACGAGTAAGCTCCTTGCAAGTCGAAGGTCGTTGTACAGTTCGGTTTGTTATTGTCAATGTTTAAGTAAAATATAGGTAGTCGCCAGGCTCAGCCCGATTATAATGATCGAGTCAGACGCCCGATCGTAACGGAGTCAGAGTCGTGATCGAATCGGATGCAGAGTCAGTAGGTTTCACATGAAAAGCCCGATTCTTGAATTGTCAAGTCAATTGAGTTTAATATGCGTTGATGTGTTCGTTCTTGGTGTGTTCGTTCTTCAAGTTCTTCAATGGAGCAGTTTTATTTTGTATTGCCTTGCATTCTTTCATAATTAAATTTTCAAATCCATTGCCTGGCATTCTTTTGAGGCCAGTGAGGTCGTGACGAGCCTTTTCAAATTTCAACGTGACTATTTTTATTTAGGTCACAGTCAATGTGACATGTCACCTGTCATTTTTAATTTAGTCTACCCCTTCTAGACCCCTTTCGAGATCTGAATCACGTCAATGTCAATGTCAAAAAATCATTATGATCGCTTGAAGCCATGAACATGAAAACTGAATTTGAATTTGAAATCACTATCACATGTGATTGACACGAAAATTTTTAAAATAAAAAGCATATGGCTATCTACCATAGGTCCATGCGGGCAGCGGTACGCAGACTCGAAATTCATCACCATTCATGATTCATGCCGACAAAGTCACCATGACGAGACATGCAACGAGTGCAGGAAACCGAGAAATTTTATTCGCAATCAATAGACATATAGCTTTATGCTGGTACAATGCACGAGGGCGTTGTTTTGCGGTGAAATTTGAACATTTGTGTGCCAATGGAGCCCCGTATTACTGTGTATACTATTACCGTATAGCCGGTGTGTGTGTGTAAATTTTTAATCTTATAAGTTGTTTCTTCACAGTGACATGGCATAATGAGGCTCCCATTTTTTGAGTTCTTGTTTTGCGAACTCGCGGAAAAAAGAAGAATTTTTAGTTTTGTCATTGCATCATTTTGACACAATATCATATATGACTTGGAAGTTGGGGAATGGTCACCCGGTTTCTTAAAAAAAATTTGAAAGGTTACAATAGGAGCTGAGTGATGTCTACAGTCTGCTGTTTGAAGTTGAATTCGAAAGAAACGGGTGAAGTCTGCTGTTTGAAGTTGAATTCGAAAGAAACGGGTGGCTCCTCCTTGTTGCCTAATTTGGCAAAAATAATTTGAGTTTGTTCGTTCTGAACGCTGATCGATTCCGGCTTTGGTCTGAAATTGAAATGCGTCATCATGATGTTCGATCGGATTGCAGCGGATTCAATTCTATAATCTGATCACTTGGAAAAAAAAAATCATCGATTTATCGCTTCCAAATCTTCACAAAAGGGAAATTATATACTCGGTCTGAGGGTTTTGCGCAATTGAAGTTTCCCCACTGCAGAATTTCGGAGTTTCAATGACAAAATCCATCACCTTCAATGATCAATCCGTGACCTAGCCCAGCCCAGGAAATTTTGAATTTATTGACCTTTGACTTTGGATCTGACACAGAAGGCAACCGCTAGAAGTCTACCTCTTCAGGTTATTGCGATTTCGTTTGCGAATGGTTGTGAGATTTTCGAAATTTGTTAGATTTTTGAAATTTGTAAATTGTATCAAGATTTTAAAATTTTTTTTCGGTAAGGTAATCTGATTGTTGTTGTTGTTGTTGTATCTGATTTGAATCATAATTCATTTCGAGGTCGATTCACGATGTCATCACTTCTGAAGGGTATCTCTCGTTGCCGCAATGCGGTCCGCGGACTTCTGTCAATGACAGTGTCAATGTCATTGGTTGGTTGGTGGCCACAAGTCTGGGGGAAAAAGATGTTTTCTTCCGCAATTATGGGGCCGAATACTAATGGTTTCATTGCAAAGCCGAATACTAATGGTTTCAATGCAGGACCAGGATCGCATATCAATGCCAATGGTCTCATTCTTTCGAGAAATGGCCCTTCGGCAGAGCAACACATATCTCCTCGGCAGGAGATTCCATTTACTACTACTGGTCCAAGTCTAGAAAACTTACTGAATTCAAGAGAGAGAAGACTCGAAATGGGGAAACGAGAAAACTTATTGAGACCAACCGTTTCACCAATGGCAAACTTGGGAAGAAGTCTCAGAACGACAGCCATGATGTCGGAGGGTGTTGAGTCATCGCCGAGTCAAGTGAAAAACGCAATCAAAATTGAGTCAAGTAATATGACAACCAAGATGACAAGCAAAACTATTTTGTCAAGTGATAAGAATTCTACGAAAAACCGTGTTGACAACAATTTTACGGGGCGTGTTGTTAGCACAACAGGGTCAACAAAAAAGCGCGAAAATTTACAAAAAATCCAAAAAAGATCCAAAATATCTGGATCCTCAGGCCTTTCGCAGACTCCTTCAGACTCGCAGACTCCTTTTGAAAGACCTCCTTTTGAGAGATTTCTTCCTTTTAAGTCTGGAAAGACGCAAAAGTCTGGAAAGACCAAGACACAAAAAACCATTACAAATTTTAATGTGCGTAAATTGGCTGAGAATCTGGTGGACTCAATCGATCGGAAATTGTATGAGTGGACTCCTCAGAAAGAGGCGATATCTGATGGGAACCACAAATGGTTTACAGGCCGTTATGTGCCAGTCGATTGCAGTCAACAAGGAGAATGTGAGGCAAAAGAATGTGAGGCATTTTCTGAGTTCAAATTTTCTGAGCAATCTGATGGGAGTCCCAAATCTGATGCTCCCAATGCCAACAACATTGACAAGTCTTTGCCTCCTCGATTTAACAAACTGCCTCCTCGATTCCCGGCCGGTGTGTACATACTCAACGGGCCGAATCCTGGTTTTGCTGAACAGAGATGGAATCAATACAACTGGTTCGATGGACATGCGCTGCTACGGATGATCGTCGTTCCTCCATCCCTGTCTTCTAGTGATATCAATATGACAACTATGACAACTTCTAGAAATTACTCAATGAATCACATGACAAATATGACAACTGAGCCACGGTCCAGTATGACGGCTCCACGTTCCAGTAAAAGATGTCAAACAACAGCAGCCTCAGAAAGATCAGTGATATTCTCGCAAGATTTTCTGCGAACGCCTAGATTCTTGGCGGCAACGGAAGCGGATAGAACACTGAAGCTGAACTTTGGTGAAATGTCATCATTAAACTTTCCATTCGGATTTTTGAGGATGGTCAATGCGGAGGTAGCAGATCTATTTGGCCTTCGAAAAGGTTTCAACGACGCAGTGGTCGAAGACATGCGCCGTGATGGAGATTATATGACGGGTCAGGATGACACTTTCAATTTAGAAGTTCCGAAAAATGGTCTGGAAAGAATTATTCAAATACGGCAAAGGATTTTGGATTCGGAGGAAGATTCGGAGGGGGATAGTAGTCTGGGAAAAGAAGGAAAAGAAGAAGAAGACTCTGAAAGTTTCGGAAGAGACTTTTGGAAGATTGAAAAGCAAAAAAAACAGTTGAGCCTGATACTTGCAAGATATTTTCCACGGCTTCGTTATACGGAGGCAAATGTGGCAGTAGAGGCGGTGGAATTTGTTGACAAAACAAAAAACGGAGACAAAAAACGGCTGCAGTTTCTGGCACTCCGAGAAGAGGGGTTGCCGTACACTTTTCGTATTACCAAGGATGGGCACATTGATTCACGAGATGGACACCACACTTCCTTCAACGGCCAACTACAACACCGCGCTTCTGCCCATAACAAGATTTCTCATACGAATGGCGGCGAATACTACATTTTTGGAGGACATTTTTTGCAGCCTGCAATCGAGTACACTGTTATTTCCACAACTGATGAGGATGATCTCGATGACGAAGCTTCTCCAGCTGATGAGGATGATACCAGTAGTAGTACAGACATCACAAAAAAACTGAATAGAAAAAGTCCTAAGGCTTATGTATACATGGACAGTTCTACGGATCCCGCTGGTGTCTTGGGTAAAATTGTGAACAAGCCCTTTATGATGCATGAGGCTCTATTGACTGAGCCGCTGGAGTGTTATGATGGTAATTATGGCAATGATGGAGAAAAAGAGTCAACTTCTTCCGGTCGCGGCCACGTAATCATTCCGGTGCATCCGCTTCAAATAGATTTAATGCGTATAGCCATCCCTGGCCAGCCTTGGATACAATGGGCCGGGGACAAAGGCCTCCCATCATTCTACGCAGTGTTTTCCAGATCCACAAAAAAGTCTGAAAAGAAAAAGTCAAATGGTGACAGCCAATGTCCGGAAAATTTTGTGAAGTGGTTTCAACTTCCTGCACACTTTGCGCTTCACTATCACAGTGCGGTAGAATTTAAGAATGAGGAAAAGTGTCCGAAGACCGGAAAAATTTTGCGTACAGTAGAGGGAATCGAACTTGTGGCGGTGATATTTCCAAAAGATCCATTCGACCCCGAAAACAACGTGGATTTTGCTGGGATGGAAAACGAAGGAACCATGGGAAGAGTGCAGAAGGTAAAACTTATTCTGTTTGATTCTGCTACTGATTCTGCTAAGAATTCTGCTATTGAAACTTGTTCTGCGAATTCGAATGTTTCTTTCAATAAAAAGAGTCTTTGTGACAGGAGTGTCCTAGAAGAAGATGGGAATGTTATTAAAAAGAGTCTTTGTGACAGTGTTCTTGAAGAAGAAGATGGCAGCAGCTGTGTCCTAGAAGACAGCAGATCCAAAATAGCAATGGGCGAGTTGCAGCCGTATTTTACGGATCCATATCCGGATTCAGACTTATACCCAGAACTGGCCAAACGATATGCGAAATTGGTAGAAAGAAAAGAAATCTTTGCCGGCGCGAAGGGGAATCCTGCAATTGAGTTTCCTATTGGCGGGGGCACTCGTTATTTTTACGGGCCTGCTTTGGGAAAAGTTAAACTTAGTGCTACTACACCTGATTCTGAATCAGATTCTGCTACCACACCTGACAGTGATTCAAGAACAGAGCCGGGTTTTTATAATTTGGTGAAAATAGATCTCATCACCGAAAAGATTGTCGGAATCGCATCGCTGCCCGATCGCTTCCACCTAGCCGGCGAAGCCAGCTTTGTGAAAGCACTTCCTTTTTCAGCAGCGTCGGCGTCCCCCTCAGAAGAGTCGCTGTCAGAACTTGACAACAACAAGACAAAGAATGATGACGATGGTTTCCTGATGGCATTTATCAGCCGTTCCGGCGGAGACATCAAACCTGAAGAAACCGAAACGCGGTGGGCAGTGTGGAGTGCGAAAGACATGAGCTTGCAATTTCAGGTCACGGTAGACAACATGCCGGATGGGTTTCACGCAGTTTACGTGCCGTTGACTGAATCGCAATGGGAGGCTTTGCCCGATACCATCACTGACGAAAACAGTTAAGGAAGAAATGGAAATAGAAAGAAAAAAACAGCTGAGAAAGAAAGAAAGAAACAGGAAACAGAGAAATAGAGAAAATTTAGCGAAGTACGAGATGTTAACTTTATTTAGACCCTTTCCAAATTCAGCGAAGTTACAAGTATTCCGTTTCTCAAATTTTCGAAACACTATGGAGCGGCAATGATATGATGCCAATGCATATGATAATTGATTGACTGAGTTCAAACCTGATGAGTATGATCAGAAACAGTAAGATGCGGAGTATGATCAGAAACAACATCAGAACATACGTCAATTGAGACGTCTTGCCACTCTAAGACTTCCCAAGTCTTGGAACCGTTGACAGTGACAGTCCGTTCAAGATTTAAGATTTCAAATTTTTAATTTGTTTGGGGGTGAAAAATAATTTATAAGATCAAACCCATGTTTTTAAATTTTTAGGTGACCTAACCGTTGATGTCATGACTCATCAATGGCATCAGATTCAACGCATATGATCACAATTATCATTGAGGACATGTGTGACGTGGCGGAGGTGACGTCCTTGAAGTCTATGACTCTGAATGAAACTTGTGAGCGAATGAACGAATGAATGGATGACTCGAGGGTCAAGAAGTACACTGTCGAAATTGTCTAATATTCGAACCCTGCCAGGGGTCGAGATAGTGGAAAACTTGAATTATCCTAATTAATCTAAGTGAGTGAAGAGCAAAATTATAATCGAGTTGGTTTTTCTCTGTGCTGTGAATGGCAATCTGTCAGCAATCTGAGTACTTTTATTGCAAGCGGAGCGTCCATCATTGATATTCCTGTATCTTTTAAGTTTCATTGTTCTTTCATTTCAAGGGGAGCAGTCGCAATACTAAATGATATACAGAAGCGGCGAATATATGGTATTTCGGCGACAAATTATAATATATCATATGATAAAAACGGATGCATCATGCGAAGTGCAGCGAAAAACTCTGATAAATTGCATGGTCTTTAAATTTTGCGACTTTGTGTGACTCGTCATTTTGTGTTTCAAAATCTATTGCCTAAGTAAGTTAAAGTTACCAGATTTGCAAAGGAGCGGCCAGTAATTCCTATTCATTTTACAATTTGTAATAGAAAGCGAGGCTGTCTAGACTTTTCCAGCAGCAGTTATCTCACTTGAAAGATCTCAGCTGAATCAGAATTTCAATCAATTCAAATTGGTTTCCATTTTGTCGCAGGGTTTTTCTAAGAGTGTTTTCTAAGAGTGTTTTCTTTTTCTTTTAAGATTTCTTTTTCTTTTCGAAGAGTGTGCAATTGCCAATGGCATGGATTCTTATGGGATCTGATCATCGGATCTCAGTCAGATGTAAATTTTGAAGACTCATCGATCGGGAAACTTATTGATCGGGAAATTTTTTCCAGAATCCAGATTCCAGTAGTGATTCTAGGAATTAACGAAAGGTGAAGAAAGGAAGGGAGTTGATTCCGAAAAAGAAAGCAGTGTAGATTCCGAAAAAGAGAGGGAGTTCCGTGTCAAGCAGTGAAATTTCGAAGAACCTAGGCTTAGGGGCTGAATCGAAAGGAACACATCGAGCAGAAAGGAGAGGGGAGCTGAAAAACAGCTCTTCATAAAAAGGGAAGTAAAAAAGGAAAAAGCTCTTCATAGAGGAAAAGTAGAAAAGGAAAAATCCCGAAAGAAGCGAAGATAATTCATCTCGACCAAGATGACAACAGTACAACCCCATTTACATTCCAGGACTGTTCCGGCCGATACGCAGGCGGATTTCTTCCACGGTCTCTGGGCGCCGTATTTTATGACCTTGATGGCGTTTCTCGTACTCCTCACCATTGTCACACTGTTATGGGGTCTGGTAAGGAAGTCTAAGAGACGCTCAATTTCAAGGATGCTGAAAGAAAAGAAAGAAAGGGATGTCATTTTTCAAGATTCAGGACAACACGAAATTGGACACCAAAATTCTGAACATTCTGACCATGACCATGGACAGCAACAGCATTCTGACCATGACCATGGACAGCAACAGCATTCTGACCATGACCATGGACAGCAACAACATTCTGACCATGACCATGGACAGCAACAACATTCTGGAGTCCCTGACCACGGGCAACGGGGTTTCAAATTCCCCTGGTATTCTCGTTTGCTTCATTCATCATGGATTTTACTCGCGGTTTTGGGACAGATGGGGATATTATTTGTGGTGCTTCCCAACATCATCACAAACCAGCCAGGAATGAAACTATTTCTCTGGAATAAGATTCTGAGTCTTGACATATGCCCAGAGGGCACTACAATTCCAAGTAAAGTCAAGGAGAAATATTGTCCGAGGGTGTGGGAGGAGATCGATTCAATTTCTGAATCAGCTGTGAGTGGAGACGTTTCGGAGGTGCAAGTTCCAGGAACTACGCCGCAGGGATCTAAAAAAATACAATTTCTGCTTGAAACGACGCCTGCATCTATGGACGTGCGTGTGAATGGGTTGTTTTTCTTACTCTGGTTTTTCTCTGCCGGGATGCTGATTCTTTTTTACGTGATCGAGCTAAAACAATGGTTTTATGAGCCGTGTCCCCTCGAAAAAGCCACGATCGTAGAGATGAGGTCCAGGATGATAGTGGCAAAAAATCTGAAAAATACACTCAGTGACAAAAATACGAAACCCGCAAATTCTGAATCTTCTAAGAGCACCAAAAATACGAAGCCCGCAAGTTCGTCATTAGGCAAAGCAAAAAACTGTCGCAAACGTTGCACAAACCGTATAACAAACCGATTAAGAGAGGGCTTGTCGGTTTCGAACAGGAAATTGTATTATACGGTGCAGATCCAAGACTCGAAGCACCAGATTCAAGACTCGGAGCACCAGATTCAAGACTCGAAACATCCCAATAGGAGTGGTCATTCACTGGAGAACTCAATAGAGAAAAGTCTAAGAAGGAGAATTTTCCACCATGAATGTACCCGGTACATCTACAGTTCGGAGACTTGTCGTTTTGAACCAACGCCCACTGGCTTTGAGAACATTACCGGACGAGAGTTGGTGGAGATGGATCATCTACAAGGTCTCTCTTCCTCCACTATACAATCTCGTTTCCATCGCTTCGGGCCGAATTCCATACGCGTACATCAAAATTCTCATTCGGACGGTGGCCATTCTCAAATTTCGGACGATCAATATTCGGACGATAAGGAAGACTCAAAAAATGCACTCACTTACGGGCGCTGTTTGAAAGAGGAGATTTGTGATGGGTTCAATTATATTTGGCAGATACAATTGTTTTGGCTCTATACCATTGAACAAAATGTCTTGATGAGCGTTGGACTCTCCCTAATCTTCGGTACGGTAGCATTTTACAAAGCGCATTTGCTGAAAAAAGCAAAACACAGAATACACGACATGGCCATGTGTGGCGGGTGGGGAAGAGTGATGGTGGTGAGGTCTTCTGAGAATGTGATGAAACAGAAGGCTCAGAATGAAGTGGGGACATCGCCGGATACTCGCGCTATTCGGAATGATCATGGAGGACGAGTTCTCCACAATAACATCGGAGGAAGAGAAGAAGACAAAATAGAGAGAATATCCGGTGAAGCTGCTGCTGCTGTTCATCAATTTACTGCTACCCCTAGTACTACCGTAATGAATACCTCAGTGAATATCACCCCTACCATAACGAAGATCCCATCTTCCCAGCTCGTTCCGGGAGATTTATTGATTCCGAAGATCCCGTCATCCCAGCTCGTTCCTGGAGATTTATTAATTCTACAACCCGGTATGTTCGTTCCCTGTGATTGCATAGTCCTTTTCGGAGAAGTGGTCCTCAACGAAGCCTCTCTTACCGGAGAGGCAACACCCGTTTCGAAAATCAGTCTCACCCCCCAAGATGAGGCATGGATCCAGATCCTGGACAAACAAAAACACAAAATGCATTGGGTCTTCGCAGGCACAACGGTAGTAAATGTCAATAGTACTAATTCTTCTTGGTCAACGTCAAAAGATGAGATGGACTCACAAAATCGAATTGGCGCTGTGGCCAAGATTGGCGCTCTAGCCAAAGTGGTTCAGATTGGAGCCGGCACCATTAGAGGTGGATTAGTCAAAGGAATGGTTGGCGGGGATAACGTGGATCTGCTGGTCTCAAATAGTTTCGACGACTATGTTGATGACTCGGACCAGGGAGTAGGAGAGTCTAAGTCTTCAGGTAGAAGTACAAGAGGGAGTAATAAGCATCAGAGTACTGGTAGAAATCCCTTCAACCCCCACACCGATACGGTTTGTTCCAACCGTTTCAGTAACCAACGAGCGGCATTTTTCTTTCACGCGGATTTGGCTCTCTTCTTCTTCTGGATCGTTTCAATAACCATCGCATTTGTGATGGTGATAGTTATAGCCGCAGGCCAAGCGGGGGGAATTATTGGGATTTTGAGGTGTTTCATTCACACGCTCGTTCAAACCGCAAGCCCCTTGGTGCCGATTCTTTTGAGTTTGATCTGCGCCGGAGGGGCGAAAAGATTGGAGATTATATCTTCAAGGAAGGGAAGAAACGGTCGAGAAGCCAAAATTTCTTCGGATCCAGAACTCATCCCAAAAGCGGGTCGGGTTAATGTGTTTTGTTTCGATAAAACAGGAACATTAACTGTGCAGGGCATGGACTTCTGGGGAGTTGTGGATTGTCATCACCTTCCAGAAAATCATTTTCCAGAAAGGGGAGTGGGCCATTCCGAAAAGCAAGAGCGCAGTATAGTCCACCAAAAGCAAGATCGGAATCCTAGTAGCAGTACCGAAATCCGTTACCGCGACTGTCAGCAGGATGTTAAGAAATTGAACGACACACTCCATGAACAGTGCCCGGATTTACATCTCGCGATGGCCTGCTGCCATTCTGTGAAAGAGATAACGGACCTCAATGGCAAGAAAACTCTGCTAGGTCACCCGATTGAAAAATCGATGTGGCAAGCACTGGGGTGGAAGTTTCGCAATTCCAATGGAAAGACTAAGGCTAACTCTTCTCACAGTGATATTAATGCGAAATTGGAATGTAGAAACTACACTCCTGAATCAGATTCTGAAAATTGTTTTCAGAAATTGAATGCAACAGGAGATTATAGCAGTCCGGTTGCAACAGGCGATTACAGCAGCCCGGACGCGAAAACTTCAGTCTCTGTGTTGAGAAAATGGGAATTCGATCAGAGACTGCAGCTTCAATCTGTGATTGTGCAGGTTCAGGAGTCTGACAGGACTCAGTCTGACAGGACTCAGTCTGACAGGACTCGGAAAAATAATTTTACAAAGACCAGTGATTCTAAAACCAGTCGAAGTGATGGTAAAACGAGTGATGGCGGTACAACAAGTGATGGCGGTACAACCAGGTCAAACACGGTAAGAATATCGAGGGACGACGATTTGGACAACTTCGAAAATCTACTCGGGCCAACAATGGCGAAAGAAAGTACATCAAAAGAAAGTACAAACACTACAAACAGTAATTCTAGTAGTAAAAGAGGGACAAGTACCAAGAGGAACGACGCAAAAGCCAGCAAAAACGACAATACAAGAACCCTAATTTTCGCAAAAGGATCTGTTGAAAAACTCGTTGCAAGGTGTAATTTAAATGCTGCATCGTTAGACAGTGATGCTTCCAAATCGTTTTCTGGTAATATTTCTGGAAATAGACAATCGCAAGAAGACATCTTCAAAGCAGCCAAAGAATATTCCCAGAAGGGCTTTTATGTGATAGCCATTGGGATGCGAGAGCTTCGAGAGTCTGGTAGTTTGGGGTCTGGTAGTTTGGGACCGATGGAAACTGCAGAAACGGGTTTGGGACCCATGGAAACTGCAGAAACGGCAGGTACTTTGAGACCCATGGAAACTGCAGAAACGGGTTTGGGACCCATAAAGACTGCAGAAACGGCAATAGAAACTGCAGAAACGGCAGCAAGTATAACCAACTCCGATGCCACTGGCATAGCAGAAGCCGCTTTAAATCTCACGCGTCACGAGACCGAGCGAGATTTGACTTTTCTCGGTTTTCTGTTGTTCAAAAACGAAATGAAGCCCGAATCGCCACTCGTAATGGAAGCCCTCCATGGTTCAGCGATTCAACCAATC